>Ga0075152_10003799_pt1 | contig 10492 bp, 10 predicted proteins | sample JI61114C2DNA_FD_70964 | JGI IMG/M metagenome (GOLD analysis project Ga0075152, IMG submission 70964) | Wastewater effluent complex algal communities from Wisconsin, to seasonally profile nutrient transformation and Carbon sequestration -... | ecosystem: Engineered > WWTP > Effluent > Algae...
ATGAAAAATGTAGAATGTAGAATTCAGAATGTAGAATGGGGAACCATGACGGAACTTTGTCGCTCCTCCGAGAAAAGCCATGCTCCTTGTTCTTTCCCCCGCCAAGACACTGGATGAAACGCCCGTGAAGCCGGCTATTCCGCCCACAGTGCCAGTGCTTATGGAGGATAGCGCCCTGCTTGCCGCGAAGCTGAAAACGTACACCCCGGCGCGTCTCAAAAAGCTCATGGACATCAGCCCGGACCTTGTTGCACTGAACCATGCCCGCTATCAGATCTGGGCGGATGCGGCTGCTACAAAACCGGCCGCGCTCCTGTTCCACGGCGAGGCCTACCGCGGCCTGGATGCGAAAACGCTCGATGCCGCCGATATGCGTTTCGCACAGCGCCATTTGCGCATTTTGAGCGGGCTTTACGGGGTGTTGAAACCAATGGACTTGATCGCTCCCCACCGGTTGGAAATGGGCACCAAACTTTCCATGGGCCGTGGCAAAAAGGACCTCTACGCCTTTTGGGGCGACCGTGTCACTGGGGAATTGAACGCGGCGTTAGCGAAGAACAAAGAGGACGTATTGGTCAACCTTGCTTCAGCGGAGTATTTCAAAAGCGTGCGTCCGGGCAGCTTGAATGCACGCGTGATCACGCCTGTTTTCAAGGAACAAACACCGAAGGGGCTCAACATGGTGGCCGTATTCGCGAAGCACCAGCGCGGTGCAATGTGCCGGTGGGCGATTAAACGGCGGCTGGTAGAGCCGGAGGGCCTGAAGGAGTACGATGGTGATGGATACGCGTTTCACCATGCGGAAAGCACTGTGGATGAGTGGCTGTTCGTGCGGTGACCTGTTTTGTGAAGCAATGGCACGGCTCTTGCCCATTCCGGAAATACCATTTCATATTACAGATGCGACTGAAGATGCGAAGCGGTTTTTTGTCCAGGCGATTCAAAAAATCGTTGCGTAGCCTTAGCTACGGAACTATTTTTTGAAGAAGCATGGGCGAAAAAGAGCAAGCAGATCGGGCGTATCTGTAATATGAAGTGGTATAATTTAGCCAACGTGATCCTCTTTGCTCTATCGGCTTTTGGCCTGCTGCTGCTGGTCTACCTCGGCGTATGCCTGTTCTACTGGTGGTTCCAGGAGCGCTTCCTCTTTGTGCGTTTTACCCTACCGGAGGATTTCAAGTTCTCCAACAAGCAGGACCACGAAGAATTATGGATGGACAGGCCCGATGGCGCCCGGTTGCATGCGCTGCACTTCCCGGTGAAGGGTGCGACCGGTGCGGTGCTCTACCTGCACGGTAATACCGGCAGCTTGCGCCGCTGGCAAAGCAAGGCGTCGCGCTTCACCAGCCTTGGTCTCGCCATGTTGATGCCCGACTACCGGGGCTACGGCAAAAGCAAGGGCAAGCTTTCGGAAGATGCATTGCTCGCTGATGCCCAGGCGTGGTATGATCGCCTGGCCGTGATCTACGGCGAGCAGAACATCGTGGTCTATGGCCGCTCCATGGGATCGGGCATGGCCGTGCCCGTCGCCGCACACCGCGACCCGCGCTTACTGGTGTTGGAATCGCCATACGCCGATCTGCTGGACGTGGCCCGGAATTTCCTCGCCATTTTGCCTTATAAATGGCTCCTGAAATACCGCTTCCGCAATGACGTTGCCATGAAGCGCGTGAAATGCCCGGTGTACATTTTTCACGGCAAGCGAGACCCGCTGGTGCCTTACAGCAGCGCGCTGAAGCTCTACGCTGCCACACCAACGGACATCCACCGAGAAATGATCACGTTCGAAAAAGGATACCACAGCAACCTGCCCGGCTTCCCGCGCTTCCGTAGAAAATTGCGCGCGATCCTTACCGGGGAGACCGGCGTTAAGGATCGTGATCGTTGACCAGCACATTCCCGACAGTCCACGTACTTTCGCCGCCCCAAAAACAACAGATGAACCTGAAATTTCCCCTTTTCGCCTTGGTGGCCATGCTCGCCAGCGCATGCTCCAATACCGCCACCGGCCAAAAGGAACGCGCCATCGCGTTGACCTCCACCAATGATTCGGTGAGCTACAGCATCGGTACCGACATCGGCCGAAACATCCATACGCAAATGAAGCAGTCCGGACTGGATTCGCTGAACTACGATGCCATGTTCGCTGGTATGCGCGATGCTATTGACAGCACCGATCGTATTTCCGAGGACCGTGCGAAGGACATGGTGCAGACCTATATGATGGCGGCCCAACAAAAGGTGATGGCGAAGAAGCAGGCCGAAGGAGAGGCTCAGAAGGCGGAAGGCGAGAAGTTCCTTGCGGAAAACAGCAAGAAGCCCGGCGTGATCACCACCGCCAGCGGCCTCCAGTACGAAGTGGTCACGATGGGCAAAGGCCCCAAGCCCGCACAAAGCGATACCGTCCGTGTAAACTACGAAGGCAAACTGCTCAACGGCAATGTGTTCGACAGCTCCTACAAGAACGGCGCGCCCATCGATTATCCTGTGGCCAAGTTCGTACCCGGTTGGGTGGAAGCGCTGCAGCTAATGCCTACCGGCTCCAAGTTCAAGCTTTACGTGCCCAGCGAGCTGGCATACGGTGCCCGCGGAGCCGGAGAGGACATCCCGCCGAACAGCACGCTTGTGTTCGATCTGGAACTCCTCGACATTCTGCACAACGGGAAGCCTTGATCCGTTTACTTTTCAACCTTCCAAAAGCCCGGATTTTTCCGGGCTTTTGTTTTTTCCGGATGCTGTTGGAACCGACTTGGACGAACAGCTTCCACCTGCACTAAAGATGTGGCCCATCCGGCAACGCCATCCAATGCGTCACCTGCTCAAAAAAGCAATTGCTTCCACCTTCGCCCAGCCAAAAGTGCCGGTGCGTCTTTCGTCCGGTCTTGCTGGGGTTCTTGATGAACCAGTCCTCCGCAAAGCGCATGAGCACCACGTTGCGTTCCTCCGAGTCGCCACCACCGGGTAGGCGTACGGTGTTACTCGGCAACCAGCAAAGCACGCGCTGGCCATCCGCAGGTAATTGTTGAGAACAGGAATTCCACAAGCGTTCGGCTTCCATCGGCCGGCCAAATTAACCGGGCAGGTCCAAGTCTTCCAACAGATCACCCGGCACCCCCGGGGCCAACACCGCTGCCGTAAGCATGTCCACGGCGTGCTTCACAATGGCGCGGTGCTCGGGCAAGCCGCGTGCGGCCACCTTTTCTCCTTCTTTGCGGATCAGGTATTTCACCACGTCGGCATGGATTTCCAAGCCGGTGTCGGTGATGTGGCATTTTTCATTCTGCGTCCAATGCCAGAGCAGCAACGTGCTCAAGCGCGCAGAGGAACGATCGTGCAACCGACCTCCTTGGATCACCAATGCTTCGCCGGTGCGTTGCGCCACCATCATGCGCAATACGGTCCGCACGGTACTCAATAGGCCCTCGGTGGTCAATGGCCCTTCGGGATGCGCAATGAGGTCGGGAACGGTGGCATGGTCCGGGCGCTGGTAGAACATTTGGTGTGCGCGCGGCATGTGCTTGTTGAACTCGGTCATGGCCGAGGTTACCAGGCCGGAAAGGGCTACAAGCGTGCCGTCGTGGCCGTCCACTGCTTCACGCTCCTTGTCCGCGATCATGCTGAGGTATTCCGGCTTAAGAACGCCTTGGTCCACCGGTGGAAGTACAAAAGCAGGCGCGCCAATGGCATGCGCTTGCCTGCGGTGGCATGTGCTGATCACGCGCAAACTCACCGTTCGCAAATATTTCGCATTGAGGCCGATGTGCTCACGATCGGGCATTATGGTCCGGTCCGGAGCGCTGAATAAAGCGATGTGATCTGCGGCATATGCTTGTGGCGCCAAGGAAAGTCCCGCTGAATGGTGCATCAGCTCGAACAGGATCTCGTCCGCTTCCAACGCTGCCGCGAGGCTGTCGATCATTACCGTGGCGCGGAACGTACCGCGTGGCATCCCCAAACGTTCCTCAAGGAACTCGAACATTTCCCGCCACAGGCGCGCTTCCAAATGACCGCTCACATTGCGCAGGTACAAGTACGCACCGCCTTGGCGCAAACGCAGTTTGGCCGAATTCCATTCCGCATGAAGCGCCAAGTCAATAAATGAGGCAGGCACGAGCCGATCGCCGATAAGGGCGGGATGCATTACGTACAGCGGTCGGGGTACCAGGATGAGCCGTGTGGTGCTGCGCGGATTGATCCGTATGCGCTCGCCGTCTTCAGCCACATAGCTCAACCGGTTGTCGCTCGCGCGCTCCAAGTTCCGGTGTGCTTCCATGATGCTCGCGGGGTCCGCCAACGTCATGTTCCACAGGTCGGCCACGTAACTCTTTGCGCCCGCGTTCATCCCTTCGATCAGGTCTTTTCGCGCGCAACCGCCGATCAACTCCACGCGGCGCTCCAGCAATTCCGCAGGTACCGGGTCCACCGTCCATTCCGAATCCCGGATATGCACGGTTTCCTCCAGTTGGGAAATTTCGACCGACATGAAACGGGCGTGACGGGCTTTGGCCAGCTCCAAAAGCTCCAAACGCCGCTGCCCGAACCGTTCATCAAGGTCCGTAATAAGCTGCACCGCGCTTGGGGTGAACAAGCGGTCTTTCATTGGGGGGGCTGCGGTGGTGGCCATTCCAGTTGGAAAGGGCGTTCTACGATAAGTCCAGCAAACGGGTTCGTCAACGAGGGGGACGTACGAAGTTTGCATTTTTATTTGAATGGCAACGCGCCTAACAAAGGGCGTGCCCATTTTTTGCCGATCCGGCCCAGCGCGGTTTCCGAGTGGAAAACCTCTTCGTTTCCGGTTCACCTACTTTAGCACCCTTCGGCATTGGACCCCTGCCGGACATTCCTTCAGCTCATTCGATCCATGCCCGACCCGGAAGTTTTCACAGCCGACCGCTCCATCGCTTTCACGGAATTCGACCTGCCCAACGGGCTACACGTCATACTCCACCAGGACCGCACCACGCCCATTGTGGCCGTGGGCGTGATGTACCACGTGGGCAGCAAGGACGAGGCCCGCGACCGCCGTGGATTCGCCCATTTCTTCGAGCATCTGCTCTTTGAAGGCTCGGACAACATCGCCCGCGGCGAATACGCCAAGTACGTGGAAAAGGCCGGCGGCGTGCTGAACGCCAATACCACCGGCGACCGCACCTACTACTACGAAGTACTGCCCAGCAACCAACTGGAGTTGGGCTTGTGGCTCGAAAGCGAGCGTATGCTCCACGCCCGCGTGGACGAAAAAGGCATTACCACGCAACGCGAAGTGGTGAAGGAGGAACGCCGCCAACGCTACGAGAACCAGCCCTACGGCAGCATTTTGCCGGAAGTGTTGAAGCGCGCCTACTCCCAGCACCCGTACCAGTGGCCCACGATCGGCTACATGGAAGACCTCGTTTCCGCGTCGGAAGCCGATTTCAAAACCTTCTACAAGACGTTCTATGTGCCCAACAACGCCGTGCTGGTGCTGGTGGGCGATTTTGAGCCGGAAGGTGCGAAAGCCGCCATCGCCAAGTATTTCGCCGACATTCCCAAAGGCGCGGTGCCTCCACGGAATACCGTAGTGGAGCCGCCGTTGAAGGGCGAAATACGCGACACGGTTTACGACAAGATCCAGCTGCCCGCCGTGGTGCAGGCCTATCGCATTCCGGCGTTGGGCACTCCGGATTTTTACGCCGTGGACATGTTGAACCGCTTGTTGAGCAACGGCAACAGCAGCCGGTTGGTGAAGTCTGTGAAAGAGGAAGAGCAGAAAGCCGTTTACGTGGGTTCGTTCAGCTTGCCTTTTGAAGATCCCGGGCTCACCATTGCCTTCGCTGTTGCCAACATGGGCGTGGACGCGGACAGCCTGGAGCAGAGCATGGACCACCAGTTCGCGCTGGTGCGCGACGAGGTAGTGCCAGAAGCCGAACTCCGGAAGTTGAAGGTGCAGATCGAGACGGAGCAGGCCACGGAAAACAGCCGTGTGGCCGGCATTGCCAACAACTTGGCCAATGCATATACCTTCCTCGGCGGTACCGAAAAAGTGAACACGGAAGTTGAACATTACCTCGCCGTAACCGCCGCCGATCTCCAACGTGTGGCCCGGAAATACTACGTGCCCGAAAACCGTGTGGTACTGCACTACCTCCCCGTGGGCCTGAAGAAATGAACTTGCGGCGCGAGCTAAAGGGCGCATCTGCGTACCGGCTTCCGCGTTGCGCGTAACCAGTTGATAATCGCATTGAATGACCCCTACAGTTGACCGCACCCAAGCCCCGCTGGCCGGGCCCGCACCACATGTTCACCTCGGTGGACACCACAGTTTTACGCTGAAGAACGGCATCCGCGTGATCGTGGTGGAAGACCACAAATTCCCGATCGTAAGTGTGCAGGTCCGCTTCGACCATGCGCCCGTGCGCCAAGGCGACAAGGCCGGCTATCTGGAATTGATGGGCGAATTGCTCACCTCCGGCACCGCCGGGAAAACAAAGCAGCAGATCGATGAACTGGTGGACGGACTTGGTGCCAAGCTGATGGGCAGCACCGATGGCCTGTATGCTTCGTGCCTTACACGGAATTTTCCGGAGCTTTTCAAGCTGATAGGCGAAGTGGTCACCAGTGCGAATTTTCCGGAAGAGGAGTTCACTAGATCCAAAACGCGCTTATTGTCCCAGATCGGTGCGCGTGCGGATGATCCCGACCAGATCGCCGAAGTGGTGGGCCATGCGCTCACCTTCGGCAAGCAGCATCCGTACGGTGAAGTAGCCTCCGAGGAAACCGCAGCCCGCATGGGCCGCGCGGATGTCGAAGGACACTACCACCGGTTTTTTCAGCCCGGTTCCGGCTATCTGGTGCTGGTGGGCGACATCAACGAAGAGGAGGGAAGGACGCTTGCGGAAGCAACGCTCGGTGCGTGGACAGGACATGCGTTACCTGCGGAAAACGGCACGAACGGAAATGGTGTGATGCCCGTGCCGCAGGCTGGTGAAAAGCGCGTTGCTTTCGTGGACCGGACGGGAAGTGAGCAGAGCGTGATCAAGGTCGTATTCCCCGTGGATCTGAAGCCGAACGACCCCATGGCGCTGCATGCCCAAGTGCTCAACACCATCCTCGGCGGCGGCGTGTTCAATGCCCGGCTGATGCAGAACCTGCGCGAGGATAAAGGCTACACCTACGGCGCGTATTCCTCCATCGAATCCGACCGTTGGGGTGGCAATTTCAGTGCAGGATGCAGCGTGCGCAACGGCGTGACCGAAGATGCCGTTTCGCAGATCATGAAAGAGATGACCGGCATTCGCGAAGCACCCGTGAAAGCCGACGAACTCGCGTTGGCGAAGAGCTACATGGCGGGCAGTTTCGCACGTTCATTGGAAGATCCACGCACCGTTGCCCGCTTCGCACTGAACACGTTTCTCTATGGCCTTCCCATGGACCATTACGAGACCTATTTGCAGCGCTTGCAGGCCGTTGATGTTGCAGGTGTACAACAAGCCGCGCAACGTTTTCTACATCCTGACCATGCCACCATGCTCGTGGTGAGCGACAAGGCACAAGTGATGGGCACATTGGCCGGTTTGACCAGTTCCGACGTGGTCCACGAATTCGATATCAACGGCGATCCGGTCAAGGGCGTGTGAGGATCCCCGCTGCGTCCGGGCCGGCATTCATCACCAGGTCCAAAATGTTCAACCGGCCCGCAAATCCGTGCCGGTCAGCAAAGACCTGCGTGTAAGGTGAAACGGCTGAAACGTCCGGTGCCAGCGACTTTTTTGGATGAAGCGTGTTGCGCAGGTCAAGCATTCCGGAGGTTTCCTCCACATAGTTTTCGCGCACCTCGACAGTGACGTTCATCTTCAGCCATTTCAGCGCCATGCGCATGGTGGCCAGGTCAAGGTCGATCAGGCTTTCGTACTTTTTCAACAGCAAATCCTCCACGTCGGGCATGTAGTGGATGAACCAGGGTGTTTGTCCGTAGGCCGTGCGGATGGCCTGCACGTGCTGCGCGTTCCACGGTTCCGCGTAGGAGAGGCCCACACTGTGCATCGGTATTTTTTCACCGCTGCGCCGAGCGATCGACACCACCAAGTCCTGCCGGCCGTTCGGCCCGATGATGGCCGTGCGATTGCGGTAGCTCTGCCGATCGTAGTGCTCGCCCGTGTCGATGACCGCGCCACCGCTCCGTGCCAAAAGCGCGTAGTGCTCCACGGTGCCGAAGTAGAACGCGGATAGGAGCGGAGTGGCCATCGCGCACAAAGATCGTTGCGCTGCGTTGTTCCTTTGCCGAACACGACCCCAAGTTCATGAAACTGATCCACACACTTCCTGCCGCGCTGTTGTTGCTCGCTTCTTGCGGAACGAATCCCCCGGAAGAGAAGGCCAAATTTCCCGTTGAAGTTGAACAGCCCAAGTCCCCGGCTGCCTGGGCGGGCCTGTATGCCGACACGCTGGCCTGCGCCGATTGCCCCGGCATCCTCACCCAGCTCGATCTCAAAGCCGACAGCACTTTCGTATTGACCCAACAATACCTCGATCGCGACAGCGTGCCCTACGCAACCATGGGCCAATGGCGACCCGACGGCGTGAAGCTCCTGTTGAACGGGAAAGCCGAATGGGCTATGGGACTCAAAGGATTGGAGCGCTTGGACAACCAAGGCGGGCCGATTACCACGCCGCTTCCGAACACCATCCGCCGCGTGGATAATTTCGGCTCCGGCCCCATGCACCTTACCGGGGCATACGTCTACTACGCCGATAGCCACAGCTTCAAACCGTGTGGAAGTGCGTATGCCATTCCAGTAGCGATGGACGCCGCAGGGGAAAAAGGAGCCGGCTTGGAGCTGGAGCGCACCTACATGAAAAAGGTGAAGACCCCGCCCGCACCGCTTTACGTGCAAGTAACAGCCACGATCCGTGTAGGGCCCGCCATGGAAGGCGATGGCACGGATGAATACCTGCACATCGAAAAGGTGGACAAGGTGCTGGAGGTTCAGGAGTGTCCTTGAGTTAGCCGCAGTTGGCAGTTGCAGTAGTCAGTTGTAGTCGGCAGTGGCAGTTGGCAGTCGATGTAACCGTGAATCCGCCGGAGGCGGCGAAGAACAGTACGCAGGGTAACGTCCATGGAAAATTCACGTTGCGTCCTCGTTGCGTCGTTGCGACGTTGCGGTTAAACTGTAGTCCTCACCGCAGACAAGCCCGCACCCCCATCACCACCAAGCAAGCCAAGAACATCAAAATGCTGATCCGGTTGATGCCGTGCATGAATTTCAAATTCACATCGTGGCCGCTCTTGCCGAACAACGTGGCCGGATTAAGGTAGTAGAGGATGCGCTTGAGGAACATGGCGTGAAAGTAAGGCCTCGTGGCTGAATGTTGCCGCAAGTGCTTTGGCTTTGAGTGCCGAGACTAACCCCAATTGGCGCAGTGGATTCCTTGCGGGACTTCGCTCCAATGACAAGGGTTAAATTTGCACCCCCAAAATGCCCTTCGAACTCATTTCCGAATTCGCGCCCACCGGCGACCAGCCCGAGGCGATCCGCCAATTGGTGGAAGGTGCCCGAGACGGTGTGCAATACCAGACCTTGTTGGGCGTAACCGGTTCCGGGAAAACGTTCACCATTGCGAACATGATCGCGCACCTGGACCGGCCCACGCTGATCCTAAGCCACAACAAAACCTTGGCTGCACAGCTCTACGGCGAGTTCAAGCACTTCTTTCCGAACGACCGCGTGGAGTACTTCGTGAGCTACTACGACTATTACCAGCCCGAAGCTTACCTACCGGTGACGAACACCTTCATCGAGAAGGACCTTTCGATCAACTCGGAGATCGAGAAGCTGCGCTTGAGCACCACCAGCGCACTGTTGAGCGGGCGGCGCAACGTGATCGTGGTGGCCAGCGTGAGCTGCATTTACGGCATCGGCAACCCGGCCGAATTCCACAAGAGCGTGGTGCATGTGAAGAAAGGCCAGAAGATCTCTCGGAACGCGCTGCTCCATCAGTTCGTCTCCGCGCTCTACAGCCGCAAGGACATTGAGCCGACGCGCGGAAATTTCCGTGTGCGCGGCGACGTGGTGGAAGTGTATTTGGCATACGCGGATGAAGGCATGCGCATCCATTTTTGGGGCGAAGAGATCGAGAAGATCGAGCGCTTCAGCATGGAGAATGGCAAGACGCTGGAGGTCCTTGACGAAACCCCGATCTACCCCGCGAACATCTTCGTTACAAGCAAGGAAACGTTGAACGATGCCATTGCTTCGATCCAAGAGGACATGGTGAAACAAGTGGATTTCTTTAACGAAATCGGCAAGCACCTCGAAGCAAACCGACTGGAGGAGCGCGTGAATTTCGACCTGGAAATGATGCGCGAGCTGGGCTATTGCAGTGGCATCGAGAACTACAGCCGCTACTTCGACCGTCGTCAACAAGGCCAGCGCCCATTCTGCCTGCTGGACTATTTCCCGGAGGATTTCCTCATGGTGATCGACGAGAGCCACGTAACGGTGAGCCAGATCGG
>Ga0075152_10003801_pt1 | contig 10490 bp, 8 predicted proteins | sample JI61114C2DNA_FD_70964 | JGI IMG/M metagenome (GOLD analysis project Ga0075152, IMG submission 70964) | Wastewater effluent complex algal communities from Wisconsin, to seasonally profile nutrient transformation and Carbon sequestration -... | ecosystem: Engineered > WWTP > Effluent > Algae...
ACCGGGGCTTTATCGTAAATGCCGGATTACAATGCGATAGGCATTGCGCCGGTTTATTCGGAACGGACAATCCTTATCGCTCTTAGGCAAAGTCTCGTGTAACCGGGCTTGTGTTTTGCAGGAACATATCCATCGTGACACCAAACACCACAGATCCGATGCTTGCCAACACAAATACGAAAGGCTCATCCAGCCCTGATCGTTCGCGGTACTTGGCCCTTGCCATTTCCCTGCTTACGCTCACGGTGACGGCCAGTGCCGACGTGCTCATTTCCGCGACCCTGATCCTTGAGCATGACACGCTTTGGTTGCATGGCAACGGCTTCCCGGAAGCCACCAATGGCGTGCGCGTATTGAAGTTGATCTATTGGACACCAGCGTTGGACGGCACGCCCAGCATGGCCAGTGCTGCATACGTTGACCCGGAAACCGCCTGTGCCACACCGTTGGTGTGCTTTATTCATGGCACCACCTATTTGAAGGACGAAGTACCCTCGAACTGGCAAGATGGTCCCGGTGCGAGCAAAGAAGGATACACTTTCGCCAGCACGGGTATGGCCTGCGTACTTCCGGACCTTTTGGGACTTGGCGTATCGCCCGGCCCTCACCCCTACTTGCACGCGGCCAGTGAAGCTACCGCATGCATGGATGCTGTGCGCGCTGCCATGGAATACCGCGTACTGCAAGGTAGCCCGTTGCATGATCAACTTTTCCTCATGGGCGCGTCAGCAGGCAGCCACGCCTGTTTAGCAACGGCACAGGCCATGCAGACCCAGTTTCCGGACGAGTTCCATATCGCTGCGGCAGGAGGCATCAGCGGACCCTATGCGCCCTATCCGGTCATCAAAAACCAGCTTCTGTCCACCCAACCCTATGGTGCCGGTTCCAGCATCGCCTATGTCCTATTTTCCTATGATGCCGCCTATCCCGGCCTTTTCAATTCGCCTGCTGATTTCCTGGTGGAACCTTATGCGACCGAACTGCCGCCACTTTTTGACGGAACACACGATGGGGATGTCATCAACCCGCTGCTGCCTCCCGTAATCGGGGAAATCCTTCCACAGCCATTACGCGATTCCATTGCAACCGACTCGAATTCTCCGTTAAACCAGGTGCTCAAGGAGAATAATGTGTTCAACTGGGAACCTCAGTTTCCGGTAAAACTTTGCTATTGCGGAAGCGATGAGGTTGTTTCCCCGATCAACACATCGATTGCCAAGGATGCCTTCATTGCCAATGGTGCTGACCAGATCTCAAGCGTGGAGGTATCAACCACAGAAAACCATACAGGTTGTGGTGAATTGGCGCGGCCGGTGCTCATGAGTTGGTTCCACACGATGAAGGTGAACTGCGATGGGACTATACCGGATATAGTCACGGCTCTGGAACTGGGCAACACCGGTTTCATTATCTCGCCCAACCCCGCCAATGCTGGAATCGTGACGCTCAATCTTGGCCAACTGCCAGAAAGTGGCGTTGGTGCTGTGCTTCGTATTACCGCATTAGGCGGGGCATTGGTCTATGCCGGAACGGTGGTGCCAAATGGGCAAGGCCAATTCGTTTTAGCTACGCGATCATGGTCTTCCGGACTCTATGTCATTGAGATTCAAAACCAGCAATATTCAATCCGCCAAAAGCTCGCTGTCCTGAATTAGTTGCCACGTTACAGCGCATTGATATCTGGTCCCACCCGCAGTTCGCGCGGGCAATAACGCGCAACTGACGTACTGAGCTGGTTTTAGCTGGAAAGCCAAATAGCCCCGGAACCGCGAATTGGTCCGGGGCTTTTGATTTGGGAAGTGGTCTATGTTGGCTTGTGTAATTTTCACCTGTCGGCCAGCCACCACATGCAGGAATTCTCCTCACGCTTCGTAGTTGCATTGGCCGGTGCATTGCTGCTCGGGCCAGGAACGATCTGCGCGCAAGATGCCGCGTTGGTCCCGTCCATTCAAAAGGAACTTGCTGCCGCAACCGATGACACGGCCCGCTCGGAGTTCCTCTCCCGCATCTGTTTCAACCTCACGCGCTCCGCACCGGACTCCGCACTGATCGTTGGTGAACAAGCGCTGACCCTGGCAAAGCAGACAAACAACACCGCCGCCTTGGGCGATGCGCACAACAACCTCGGTTGGCTCGCCGTGGAACAGGGGCATTTTGCGCGCGCCGATTCCTTATTGGGCATTGCTTTGGATCTCTATCAAAAACTGGATGACCCCGCGTATGCCGCGAGAGCGCTCTCCAATTTGGGTTGGTTGGCGCAAAAAAAAGGCGATAGTGTCGGCTCGTTGAAACGCTTTCAGGAGGCTCTGCGCAAAGACGAGGCTGCCCAAGACAGTTCCGGCATCGCGATCCTGCTTTACTCCATCGGATCCACTTATCGGAATTTGAAGGAATACACATCTGCGGAGGACTATCTACAACGTGCGTTAGCTCTGGAACGTAGCATGGGCCGTAAGAGCAAAGAGGCCAATTGCCTGATGGGCCTGGCCAATTTATACCGTGAGCAGGGCGATACGTCCCGGGCGGCGGTACGCTTTGCGGAGGCGGCCTCGCTCTACAACTTAAATCGGGACCATGCAGGGGCTGGCCTCGTGCAGGAGAATATCGGCGACATGGTCATGAAGCACTCGCCGCTCCGGGCACTCGAGCATTACCGGTTGGCCATGGTGCACTATGACAGCATAGGCAGTGTTGAGGACAAAGCATATGTGTTGAAGTCCATGGGAATCGCCCAGACCGCCCTGATGCGGTTTCCCGAGGCGCAGGTCAGCTTAGCGGAAGGAAGCACGCTTGCCGCAGGCACCGGTTCCATGGAATTGGTAATGGACTACGAGTTGGCCCGGGCTCAACTGGCTGCTGCCACAGGCGACGCACATGGCACGTTACGGCATTACGATCGCTACACGGCTATTAAAGACAGTTTGCAAGGCCAAGACACTCAGAATGAACTTGCCCGCCTCCGTACGGAGTTCGAGACCGAGCGCAAAGAGCAGGACAACGCCATTTTGAAAGCTGCCAATAGTGAAAAGGCGGAGCGTTTGCGGCGGAAGGACATCCAGCTTTACGCCATCATTGCGTTATGTATTGCAGCGTTGGTTGCCGCATGGCTCTTCCGGCGCAATTACCGGCAGAAGCGCAACCACGCCGAGGTGCTCGAAAGTTTGAACGCCCAACTGGCGGACAGCAACGCCGAGATCACCGAGATCAACGGCCTGCTGGAATCGAAATTGTTGCGCAGTCAGATGAACCCGCACTTCATCTACAACGGGCTCAACAGTGCCATGCGCATGACGCAGGCCGGCCAGACCGCCGAAGCGCTCGCTTACCTGCAAGGCTTTGCGCGCCTGCTGCGCATGGTGTTGGACCATAGCGTGAACGACACCGTGACGATCAGCGAGGAGTTGGATTTCTTACGCCAATACCTGCATTTGGAATCAAACCGGCTTCCGGGTCTCTCCTTTAAAGTTGAAGCAGAACCGGCCTTGATCGAAGACGAAGCTGAACTGCCCGCGTTGGTGGTGCAGCCTTTTGTGGAAAACGCTGTTTGGCACGGGCTATCGGACAAAGAAGGTGAACGTTCCGTGCAGGTCCGTTTCACCATGGACGGTAACGGCATTCGTTGCACCATTACGGATAACGGTGTGGGGCGCGGCCATAGTTCGAAGACTAAAGGATCGCCCGCACACCGCTCGTTGGGCATGCAGTTGACCGATGAACGCCTCCGGCTCCTTTCCCGAAGGCTTGGCGGCAGCGGCTCAGTTGAGGTGGAAGACCTGCTGAACGTGGCCGGCGTGCCCTCCGGCACGTGCGTAACACTTCACCTAGGCATGGTGGACTGAAGCGTCCCTCCTATCTTGCCTGCATGATCAAGGTGCTGTTGGTGGATGATGATCCGGGAAACCGCGATTACCTGCGCGAACTGCTGCACGCTGTTGCGGAAGTGGAAGTGGCCGGTGAAGCCGGGAATATTGCGGATGCAAAAGCACTGATCACCTTATACGCACCCGATCTGCTCTTCCTCGACGTGGAAATGCCGGGCGGTTCCGGCTTCGATATGTTGCAACAACTCGGCAACTGGCCATTCGAGGTGATCTTCACCACGGCTTTCCAACGCTACGCGATCCAAGCCATCCGCTTCAGCGCTTTGGACTACTTGCTGAAACCGGTGCAGCCCGAAGAACTTTCTGCTGCGCTGAACCGTTTCCGTGAGCGACACCCGTTGAACGACCGCACAGCCGTACAACAACAGTTCCTCGCCAACATTGGCCAGCAGGATATTTCCGCCATGAAAATCACGCTTTCCATGGGCGACCGCGTGTATTTCATCGCGCCAGCCGAGGTAACGCATTGCGTGGCGGACGACAACTACACTGAGGTGCACTTGGGCGACGGTCGCCACTTCGTCTCCGCACGCACATTGAAGGACTACGAGGACATGCTGGCCCCGCTTGGTTTTTTGCGCGTGCATCGTTCCTCGTTGGTGAACCGGACGACCATCTCGCATGTGGACCAAGGCCATGTGGTTCTGAATGACGGGGCACGCATCGAGTTAAGTCGCCGTAAACGCGAAGAGGTGATGCGTGCATTGGCTTCCTGAGCCGTTCCCTCAGTAAGACTGCCGTTCACTCGGAACCGCTTGGGATCCGCCAGCCATTGCATGAATTTTCGGGCAGAAACCCGAACACCATGCGCCGCCACATCCAACTCTCCGATCTCGCCATCCCCGTAGCTGTTATCAGCCTACTGGCGTTGACCCTTTCCTGCAAAGCCCAATGGTCCTCGGACCCGGCCAACCCCATGGTACTATGTGCAGCTACCGGAACACCGGAAAATTTGGTGGCGTTCGGTGACGGCAATGGCGGGTATTACGCCTTCTGGCGCGACCGGCGCACGGACGGAACGAACTATGACATGTACGGGCAACGTCTAGATGAGGCGGGTTATCCATTGTGGACGGCGGGAGGTAAGTTGATCCACCATGAAGACTCTTGCACAGTAGGCAATTTCGCGATAACGCGGCTGGCAGATGGCAACCTGATGCTAGCTACAATAGCCGGTCCTTCGTTGTTCGCCGATACGATGAAAGCCATGCTCCTCGATGCGGATGCAGCCCCGCTGTGGCCGAACGCAGTGAACATCACCAAAGAAGGCAGCCCAATACTGGGCATAGGCGAGCTGGCAATGATCCCGAAAAGCGGTGGGGCCATCATCGGTTGGTACGACACCTACTTCGGCGGAAGCAACGGTGTGAACGTAACGCGTATTGAAAACGATGGTACGCAGCCATGGGGCATGGACGGCTATGCCATACCGTACGCCGCCTACGGGCCGTTCGAATTACACGACGATTATGGACAAGGGGTGATCGTTCAATGGCGAACGGGAAACGGCTCGGGGGCTGCATTGATGGCCATGCGCGTGGACAGCTCGGGTACCAACGTTTGGCCAGCGAACGTGCAGACAAGCGCCGGAAATGATGGATTGAACTACGCCTTTCATACGGTTCAGGATGGACTGGGCGCGCAGATCACCGCTTGGCGCAGTATGCTGGGGCACTTGGTAATGGCCCGACTCGATACTTCAGGAGCCTTGACGTTCAACCCTTCGCCCTTAGTGGTGTGCGACTATGCTAGTTCGCAGGATAAACCTAAGCTCGTTCGGAACGGGGGGGCGCTTTACGCCGCTTGGGTGGACAACAGGCCACCAGCGAGCAACGCGGATCTCTATGTACAGAAATTTAATGCTAACGGCGCGCCACTTTGGGCTGCGGACGGGGTTCCGGCCTTGCAGTTGAACACCTACATTCCCACAACAGGCATCGTAGCTTCGGATAGTGGCGCCGTGATCGTCACAATGGACGGGAACGTGGACGGCTATTCAGCCATGCGGGTGCGCGGTAACGGAACGCTCGCTTGGAATGCACCGGCGCAATTCTGCCTCCCTGGATTCAACCCGTTCTATGAGCGCCAGATCCAATTGGCGGATGGCGAGGGCGGCGTGGTTAGTTTCTGGAGCAATAGTATTGGTGAACTTTATGGAGCGCGCATTTACCGCAATGGCCAACTAGTGAGCTCTGTTGGGGTCGCAGAAAACAGCCGCAACCACGCGTTAACGGTTTTCCCTAACCCGGCGTCGGACCGGATCACGATATCTGCGGACGAAGAGATCCTTTCCATTCGTGTGCTGGACATGCAAGGCAGAACACTTCAACAGCAAGCTGAAACTTTGATCCGCAACATTCAACTGGATATCTCCTCACTTGCCCCCGGCACGTACATGGCAGTGGCTCACACGCAAAGCGGCCGACTGACTGGTCGCTTTGAAAAGCGGTAGGCGCCCCTGGTCAATCCGCAAATTGCAACTCGTACAGCTCGCGATAAGCACCATCCATGGCCAGTAACTCTTGGTGGCTGCCCTGTTCCAGGATCTCCCCGGCACCAACAACGATGATCTTATCCGCTTTCTGGATGGTGCTGAGCCGGTGAGCGATCACGATGCTGGTGCGGCCTTGGGTGATTTTCTCCGTGGCCTCTTGGATCATTTGTTCGCTCATGCTGTCCACGCTGCTGGTGGCCTCGTCCAGCACCAATACCTTGGGCTTGTTCACGTAAGCACGGATGAAGGACAGCAGTTGCCGCTGGCCCACGCTAAGCACTGATCCACGCTCGCGGACTTCCGTATCGTAGCCTTGCGGCAAGCGCATAATGAAGTCATGCGCGCCTACGTCCTTAGCGGCCTGCACCACTTCTTCACGCGAAATGCTTTCATCGTTCAAGGTGATGTTGTTGTGTACCGTATCGCTGAAAAGGAACACGTCCTGCAGCACCACGGAGATGCACGCGCGCAGCTCGCCAAGGCGGTAGTCGCGGATGTCGCTGCCGTCCAGCAGGACTTGGCCGCGCTGGTATTCGTAAGCCCGGCTCAACACGTTCACAATGCTGCTTTTACCGCTTCCGGTGGCGCCGACCAGCGCGATCATTTCGCCGGGTTTGGCGCTGAAGTTGATGCCCTTCAGCACCATGTCCTCATCGTTGTAGCTGAACCACAAATCCTTGAAATCTATAGCGCCCTGCACGTTTTCCGCGGAAAGCGTGCCCCTATCTTCCATGGACGCTTCGGTGTCCAAAATGGCGAATACGCGCTCGCTGCCCACCATGCCCATTTGCAGCACGTTGAAGCGGTCAGCGAGTTGGCGGATCGGCCGGTAAAGCATACTGATGAATTGCATGTATGCTATCAATTCCCCGAAGGTGGCAAAGCCCTTTAGCACATCGCCCACGCCCCACCATATCAGGAACGCCAACGAAACCGCGCTGAGGATCTCCACTACAGGGAAGAAGATCGAATAAGCGAAAACACTGCGGATGTGCGCGCCCCGGTGCTCCCGGTTGATCTGCTTGAACTTTTCGTATTCCTGCTTTTCGCGCCCGAAGAGCTGCACGATGGCCATGCCCTGGATGTGTTCCTGCACAAAGGCGTTGAGCCGGGCCACCTGCGTGCGCACGTCCTGGAAGCTCTTCTGGATGGCGTTTTTGAAGATGTTCGTTGCCCACAACAGCATCGGGATCGGCACCATGCTCCACAGCGCGAGTTCCCAGTTGTACACGAACATCACCACGATTACTACGACGAGTTTCAGCAGGTCGCCCATGATCATGAGCAGCCCTTGCGAGAAGATGTCGTCGATGGTCTCCAGGTCGCTGATGACGCGCGTTACAAGCGTGCCGATGGGCGTGCGGTCGAAGTAGCGCATGCGGAAACCGGTGATCTTCGCGAAGAGCGCTTGTCGCAAGTCGAACGTCACGGTCTGGCCGAGCCAACTGGTCCAATACGCTTGGTAGAACTGCACCAAAGCCTCGACAACCAACAGGGCCACCACGATCGACATCAACAGGTACAACCCGTTCATGTCGCCCGTTACGGCATGGTCGTCTATCATTTTGGCCATGATCACCGGCCGCACCACGCCGAGGAACGAGAGCAGGATGGTAAGCCCGAAGGTGATCCAGAACAGACGCTTGTACGGCTGCACGAAACCCATTACCCGGCGGAACAACCCGACGTCGAACGCTTTGCCTTTACCGTTGCTCATGCCCCTGTTTCCGTGAACGGATAGCTGATGCGTGAAAGGTACAGGCCGCACGCTGGTGCGCTTTTCCCGGCAGTGCCGCGATCGCCGGAAGCAAGGATCTCCGCCATTTTCGCCGCGTCCCAATTTCCCTTCCCGATGCGGATGCACGTGCCCACGATCGCGCGTACCATGTTGCGCAGGTAGCGGTCCGCCACTATGGTGAAGCGGTAGCCGTTGCCGGTGGCCTCCCAAGCGACTTTGCGAACATCGCAGATCGATGTGCCGTTGTCGCTTCCGGTGCGTTGGAAACAGCTGAAATTCTTCTTCCCGACCAACACTTGGCAAGCGGCGTGCATGGCTTGTACGTCCAGTTCAATGCGCAACAAATAGGACTTGTCGTGCAGAAATGGATCCTTTTGCCGATGGATCAGGTACGTGTATTCGCGTTCCGTGGCAGAGAACCGCGCATGTGCTTTTTCGTCCACAGGGAACGTGCGTTTTATGGCGATGGCCGAGGGAAGCAGCGCGTTCATGGAATTGGAAAAACCGGCTGGGTCGGCAAGCGGTTCCGCGGCGTTGAAATGCAAAAAATAGCTTGAAGCGTGGACGCCGGTATCGGTGCGGCCACACCCCAATGCGGTGACCTTCGGTGAGCGCAATTTCATCCGGAGCGCTTTCTCGACCTCCTCTTGCACGGTTGTTGTGCCCGCCAATTGCCGCTGCCAGCCCCGGTAAGGCGTGCCGTCGTAGGCAAGTTCCATGAAATAGCGCGGCATGTGGGTCGATCAGTATCTCTGCTTCGCTCGATAACCTGATCGGACCCTTGGACTACGCTCAGTGTACGATCAGACAATGAAAAAGCGGGGTGCAAAAGTAGGACGATGCGCTCTGGAGGCATTTGCCTACTTACGGGCAAAGTGGTCTATTGTATGATCACCTTGGTGCGCGTGCCGTCCACAATCAGCACGTAAAGGCCGGGCACGGCATTCGGAATCCTGATGGTTGTGCTTTCGCCTGTGGTTGTTCCTGAAAGGACCTCGATTCCTCTCGGGTCTGTCACCCGATATGGCTTATTGGGCACAACTTGCTCCACCGCGAAAATGCCTGAGGATGGGTTCGGGAAGATCCTTTCCTTGGAATCTGCATGTTTCTCAGTGCCCAGTAACATGTCTGAGCAGATCGTATAGGTCAAACTATCCTCGTCCAAATATGAAGCACAATATGTGAGTGCCGGGAAACTGCAACCCAAAGGTGTCGGCCAAAATGGTCGGAACAAGCCCATCAGACTGCCGATTCCTTCGAGCCATTGGTCACTGTAGTCCATAGTAAACAACAGCCGTTGGCGACCTTGGATCGTTAGCGTATCAATCTCTGTTACCACCGCATAGTCCCAAATGTACGGATCCCAATATGCTGTATCGCCCAATGCTAGATTAAAATCGTATAAGACCACCGTGGTATCCACGGGCACAGGTGGAAAGTAATTTACACTTGTTCCATGGTAAAGAACTTGCGTACCATCGACTCTGATAAGTCCAGCTTGGAATCCATCGACACTAATGCTGCCCCATTCATGCCCCTCCAACAAAACCGATGGCACAGATGAATAGGTATAAAAGTGGTAATGCGTATCCGAACCGCCCTGTCCATCATAACAAAACTCTGTGACTTCGAATTCGGCGCTCACATTGGGGAAATACCGGTCGCTCTGCGCCATAACTGGACTCAAAAGTAATTCCAAGGTTCCACAAATCACCAAGTGTCTCATTTCATAAATGTAGACAAGTTTTCCATCAACTTCGCTGCCTATGAAACGCATCGGCCTCTTAAGCGACACACATGGCTGGCTGGACCCGCGCCTGCAGCACCACTTCGCGGCCTGCGACGAGATCTGGCATGCGGGCGACATCGGCAACACCGCCGTGACGGATGAACTTAAAAAATGGAAGCCATTGCGCGCGATCCATGGCAACATTGACGATGCCAAAGCCCGCCTGGAATTCCCGGCAGACCTGCGTTTCACGGTGGAAGGCGTGCGCGTGTGGATCACGCACATCGGCGGTAGACCCCCGCGCTACGACCCCGCCGTGCGGGATGAACTGAAGCGCAATGCCCCGAACCTTTTCATTTGTGGGCACTCGCACATCTGCATGGTGAAATTCGACCCGGCGTTGAACATGCTCTACATGAACCCCGGCGCCACAGGCAGGCACGGCTGGCACAAAGTTCGAACAGCCCTGCGCTTCACCATTGACGGGGAAAAATTGAAGGATTTGGAGGTGATCGAGTTGGGCATTAGAGGCGCGAAGAATGAAATAGGCCGCGGAGACGCGGAGCATGCCTATCGGCAGCCAGGGGCGCAGAGAAATCCAGATCTTGGGTAGTGTTGAAGTGGGACGCGGAGACGCTGAGGCACAGA
>Ga0075152_10003802_pt1 | contig 10490 bp, 9 predicted proteins | sample JI61114C2DNA_FD_70964 | JGI IMG/M metagenome (GOLD analysis project Ga0075152, IMG submission 70964) | Wastewater effluent complex algal communities from Wisconsin, to seasonally profile nutrient transformation and Carbon sequestration -... | ecosystem: Engineered > WWTP > Effluent > Algae...
GCCGCCTCCACGGGGTCAAGGGTCGACCCGACATGGTGGCGGTCGGAACCATCGTGTGGCTGGCCAGCGAACTGATGTTCTTCGCCGCGCTGTTCGCCGCCTACTTCTCGCTGCGCAACGTCACGTCCGCGATGGCCGGGCCCGGCCAGGAGACCATGTGGCACTGGGGCTCCGAGCACTTCATGAACGACTGGTTCGGGGTGCACGCGCCCTGGTTCTCAATGCTCAACACCACTGTGCTGGTGCTGTCCTCGGTGACCTGCCAACTCGGCGTCTGGAAGGCTGAACACGGCGTCGTCGGACGCACCGGCTCGCTGCTGAACGTCAAGCAGTGGGGCCTCCGCGAGTGGTACACCCTGACGTTCCTCATGGGCGCCTTCTTCATCGGCGGGCAGGCCCTCGAGTACTCGAACCTAGCGGCCGAGGGCTTCATCCCGTCCGCGAACTCCTACAGCTCGGCGTTCTTCGTCGCCACCGGCTTCCACGGGCTGCACGTCCTCGGCGGCCTCATCGCGTTCCTGTTGATGTTGGGCCGCACGTACCTGACCAGGGTGTTCACCCACGAGCAGGCCGTCCACGCGATCGTCACGTCCTACTACTGGCACTTCGTCGACATCGTCTGGATCATCCTGTTCATGGTGATCTACATCATTCGCTAGCCCCACCCGCGTCGTGATCGGAAGGAACCACCCATGAGATTCCTCTCAACCTTCAGGCGCAGGCGGGCGGCGAGGCCTCTACTGCTCGCCTTCGCCCTGTTCGTGATGGGCCTGCTCTACACGGCCGCCGCCCCGGCCCCCCAGGTGTCCGCCGACACCGGCACGTCCGCGCAGGTCGCGGCCGGCAAGGGCCTCTTCCAGGTCAGCTGCGCCTCCTGCCACGGGCTCAACGGCGAGGGCAGCTCCGCCGGACCGACCCTGGTCGGGGTGGGCGCGGCCGCCGCCGACTTCCAGGTGAGCACGGGCCGCATGCCGATGGCCCAGCCGGGCGCGCAGGCCCCCCGGAAGGTGAACACCTACACGGCCGAGGAGATCACCGCGCTGGCGTCCTACGTCGCGTCCCTGGGCCCCGGCCCGGCCATCCCGTCCGCCGCCCAGTACGCGCCGGGGAACCTGACCGCGGAGCAGATCGCCCGCGGCGGCGAACTCTTCCGGACCAACTGCTCCGCCTGCCACAACTTCGAGGGGGCGGGCGGCGCGCTGCCCGGCGGAAAGTACGCTCCCCCGCTGAAGGGCCTGAGCGGGCAGACCATCTTCGAGGCGATGCGCACCGGCCCCCAGCAGATGCCCGTCTTCGGCGCCGGGGCCATCCCCGATCAGGACGCCGCCACGATCGTCGCCTACCTCGACCAACTGCACGCCCAGCCGTCGGCGGGCTTCACCCTCGGCGGCCTCGGCCCCGTCACCGAAGGCCTGTTCGGCTGGATCATCGGCATCGGGGGCCTGTGCCTGATCGCCATCTGGATCGCCTCGCGAGGAGCCCGCGCACGATGAGCCACGACACCACCCACGACGCCCTGGTTCCGGTCGGCGACCACCCCGTCAGCGACCCGGGCATCGAGCCGCACGTCCCGCGCTACACGGACGCCGACGTCGCGGCCGGCAACAACGCGTACCGGCGGATCCTCGGGCTCCTGGCCCTCGTGCCGGTCCTGGCGATCGTCAACGCGGTCGTCTACTTCGCCGTCCCCAGGACGGCGTCGTTCAACGTCATCGGCACCAACTTCAACGCCTCGGTGCTGTTCCTGGGCCTCACCGGCGGCCTCGCCGTTCTCCTGATCGGTATCGCGATGGTCGCCTGGGCGCGCGACATCATGACCGACCAGGAGATCGCGGAGGAACGGCACCCGGCCGGCAGCTCGGACGAAGTCCGCGCCGCGGCACTGGACAAGATCAACGCCGGCATCGCCGAGTCGGGCGTCGGACGCCGCAAGCTCATCCTGGCCGCCCTCGGCGGCGGGATGGGGGCTCTGGCCATCCCGGCCGTCGTCCTCCTCGCCGACATGGGCCCGTGGCCGCTCGGCGACGAGCGTCGCCGCACGATCGAGAAGACCATCTGGACCGAAGGCGTCCGGCTGGTCAACGACGTCAACAAGCTGCCGTTGAAGGCGTCCGACATCGAGCTCGGCCAACTCGTCAACGGTGAGCCGGCCACGCTGTTCGACATCCACGACGGCGCCGACTTCCAGGTCCAGCGGGCGAAGGCTGCGATCATCGTCGTCCGGATGGACCCGGCGTCCATCAAGATCCCGGCCTCCCGCCAGGAGTGGCAGGTCAACGGGATCCTCGCGTACAGCAAGATCTGCACCCACGTCGGCTGCCCCATCTCCCTGTGGGAGCAGCAGACCCACCACCTGCTGTGCCCCTGCCACCAGTCGACGTTCGACCTCGGGAACTCCGGGCTGGTCGTCTTCGGGCCGGCGGCCCGGGCCCTGCCGCAGCTGCCGATCACGGTGGACGCCGAGGGCTACCTGGTCGCCAGAGGCGACTTCACCGTCCCGGTCGGGCCGAGCTACTTCGAGCGCGACTCGAGCAAGGACTTCAAGGAGGGTGACCAGTAATGGCCAAGCCGACACAGATCACCCCCGACGCGCCCGTCCTGGACACGCGGCGTCCCCCCGGCAAGGAGGTCGGCGTCCGCCAGTTCTCCGGCATCGGCGCCTGGCTCGACGACCGGGTGGGGCTCGGGAAGATCGCCAAGGGCGGCCTGCGCAAGGTCTTCCCCGACCACTGGTCGTTCCTGCTGGGCGAGATCGCCCTGTACAGCTTCCTGGTCCTCCTGATCACCGGCGTGTTCCTGACCATCTGGTTCAAGCCCTCGATGGCGGAGATCGAGTACAGCGGCAGCTACCAGCTGATGAAGGGGCTGCCGATGTCCGAGGCGTTCGCCTCGGCGCTGGCCCTGTCCTTCGACGTCCGCGGCGGCCTGTTGGTGCGGCAGATCCACCACTGGGCGGCCATCCTGTTCATCGCCGCGATGACCGCGCACATGCTCCGGATCTTCTTCACAGGCGCCTTCCGCAAGCCGCGCGAGCTCAACTGGCTGATCGGCGTCGCGCTCATGTCGCTGTCGCTGATCGCCGGGTTCTCGGGCTACTCCCTGCCCGACGACCTGCTGTCGGGCACCGGCCTGCGCTTCGTGGACGGGCTCGTCCGATCGATCCCACTGATCGGCACCTGGGCGGAGTTCTTCGTCTTCCAGGGCGAGTTCCCCGGCAGCGCGCTGATCGCGCGGCTCTACATGGTGCACATCCTGCTGATCCCGGGCATCCTGCTCGCCCTGATCGGCGCCCACATGACGATGGTCGTCTACCACAAGCACACCCAGTTCCCCGGCCCCGGGCGGACCGAGAAGAACGTGGTCGGCTACCCGCTGTTCCCCGTCTACATGGCCAAGGCCGGCGGCTTCTTCTTCGTCGTCTTCGGGGTGCTGATCCTCATGGGCGCCACGATGCAGATCAACCCGGTCTGGAACTTCGGCCCCTACAACCCGTCCCAGGTGACGGCCGGCAGCCAGCCCGACTGGTACATGGGCTGGGTCGAGGGCGCCATCCGGATCATGCCCAACCTCGAGACGCACCTGTTCGGCACCACCTGGTCGTGGAACATCTTCCTGCCCGGCGTGGGGCTGATGGGCCTGCTGTTCACCGCTCTCGGCGTGTACCCGTTCGTCGAGGCGTGGGTCACGGGCGACAAGACCGAACACCACCTGCTCGACCGCCCGCGCAACGCTCCGACGCGCACCGCCCTCGGGGTCGCCGGCATGACCTGCTACGCGATGTTCTGGCTGGCGGGCGGCAACGACCTGCTCGCCACGCAGTTCAAGGTCAGCCTCAACGCCGTCACGTACGTGATGCGCGTGGCCGTGTTCGTGGCGCCCGTCCTCGCGTTCATCATCACCAAGCGCATCTGCCTGTCGCTGCAGCGCGCCGACCGCGAGCGCCTGCTCCACGGCTCCGAGTCCGGCATCATCGAGCGGTCCGCCGTCGGCGGCTACGCCGAGCCGCACGCCCCGCTGAGCCACGACGAGGCCTGGACGCTCAGCCAGCACGCCCAGCACGAGCCCGTCGAGGCGTCCGAGAGCGTCGACGCCAACGGCATCCCGGTCCCGGGTGGCGTCAGCGCCCGCCGGGCCCAGTGGTCGCAGCGGTTCTTCCGAGACGACATCCGCAAGCCCACCCGGGCGGAGCTGGAGGCCGCGCAGGAACACGGCGATCACGCGGCGTCCGATGCCGCCGACGAGGTCAAGGCCCTGGGTCACTGAGCCACACCGGAGAGGGCCGGTCCGCGCGCGAGTGCGGGCCGGCCCTCGCCGCCGTGCGCACGCATTACGCTGGGCGGGTGCGCTTCTCGACTTCTAAGCCCGACTACGACCTGACCTACGACGACGTGTTCATGTCGCCGACCCGCTCGTCGATCCGGTCGCGGCTGGACGTCGACCTGACCAGCACCGACTCCCTCGCGCTGCCGCTGCCCCTGGTCGTCGCGAACATGACGGCGATCTCGGGACGCCGCATGGCGGAGACTGTCGCCCGCCGGGGGGCCATCGCCATCTTCCCCCAGGACGTCCCCACGCCCATCGCCGTGACGGCCCTCGCGCGCGTCAAGGCGGCTCCGGTGGTCTTCGAGTCGGCCATCCACGTGGCGCCCGACACCACCGCGGGCGACGCCCTCGCCCTGATCCCCAAGCGGTCTCACGGGGCCGCCGTCGTGGTGGAGGACGGCATCCCGCTCGGCGTGGTCACCAAGGGCGACCTGGACGGCCTGGACCGGTTCGTCCAGGTGCGCGAAGCCATGGTGCCGGCCGCGGAGTTGACGGTCGTGTCGGGGTCGGCGTCGCCGACCGAGGTCTTCGACACCCTCACCGAGCGCCGCCACAAGTTGGCGGTCGGGATCGACGACGACGGCCGCCTCGTCGGCGTCCTGACCCAGAAGGGTGCGATGCGGGCCGTGCTGTACGCCCCGGCCCTGGACGCGTCCGGACGCCTCCGCGTGGGAACGGCCGTGGGCATCAGCGGGGACGCCGAGTCGCGGGCCCAGACCCTGCTGGAGGCCGGCTCGGACGTCCTGGTCATGGACACGGCGCACGGCCACCAGGAGCGCATGCTCGAGGCCGTCGCGAAGGTGCGCCGCGTGCGCGACCGCTTCGCGGAGGCCACCGGGCGGCGCGTCCCGATCGTCGCCGGGAACATCGTGACCCGAGAGGGCACCACCGACCTGATCGAGGCCGGAGCCGACGTGGTCAAGGTGGGCGTGGGACCCGGCGCGATGTGCACCACCCGCATGCAGACGGGAGTCGGGCGTCCCCAGTTCTCGGCCGTGCTCGATTGCGCCGAGGCCGCCCGGGACGCGGGCAAGTCGATCTGGGCCGACGGCGGGGTCCGGCACCCCCGCGACGTCGCCCTCGCGCTCGCGGCGGGCGCCGGGGCCGTGATGATCGGCTCGTGGTTCGCCGGCACCTACGAGTCCACCGGGCCGCTCATGACGGACGCCAACGGGAAGGCCTACAAGGAGTCGTTCGGGATGGCGTCCTCACGGGCGGTGCGGGCCCGCACGCGCGAGCAGGCGCTGCTCGAGCGCGCCCGGGCCGCCCTGTTCGAGGAGGGCATTTCCAACTCGCGGATGTACCTGGACCCGGCCAGGCCGGGCGTCGAGGATCTCATCGACTTCATCGTCACCGGCGTCCGGTCGTCGTGCACGTACGCCGGCGCGCGCACCCTGGAGGACTTCCACGCGAGGGCGACCATCGGCGTCCAGTCGCGCTCCGGCTACGAGGAGGGCCGCCCCCTGCACGTCAGCTGGTAGCCATCCCGTGCTACTCGCACCGAGTAGCACGGTGTGCGTGCCGAGCGATAGCGAGTGGACCTGCGCGCAGCGCTAGTGGCGGTAGTCGCCCACGTAGAACTCGTAGCACCAGCCACAGACGGCCCAGATGCCGAACCCGGCGGCGAGGATGGTGAGCCACCAGCCATAGACCGGGCCCAGCAGGGCGAGGCCCAGGACCGCTGCGCACAGGAAGGGCCAGATGCTCTTCGGCGGGAAGAAGCCCAGGGCCCCGGCGCCGTCCGCGATCTCGCCCGACTTCAGGTCCTCGGGGCGGGCGTCCATCTTGCGACCGACGACCGACAGGTAGAACCAGATCATCAGCGTCATGGCGAAGGTCAGGATGAACACCGTCGTGCCGATGGGCTCGATGCGCTGGTAGACGGCCAGCGACATGGCGATGTAGATGCCCGTGACGACCAGGAAGAACACCCACAGGAACAGGAACAGCCGGGCTTCGACCTTCATCGCGCGCTCTCCTCGGTGTCGGTCAGGGCCGCCTGTGCGGTGCGCGTCAGTGCGGCATGGTAGTCGTCGTGGGACGCCTCAGGGTGGTGCAGGTCGAACGCCGGGGACTCGGACCGCACCCGCGGCAGCGAGGTGAAGTTGTGCCGCGGCGGCGGGCAGGACGTCGCCCACTCCAGCGACCGACCCCAGCCCCAGGGGTCATCGACGGTGACCAACGGGTGCTTGCGGGAGACCCACACGTTCCAGAGGAACACCAGCATCGAGGTCGCCAGCAGGAACGCGCCCACGGTCGAGACCTGGTTCAGGAAGGTGAAGCCCTCAGTCGGCAGGTAGTCGGCGATGCGGCGCTGCATGCCCTCAACGCCCAGCCAGTGCTGGACGAGGAAGGTGGTGTGGAAGCCGAAGAAGGTCATCCAGAAGTGCACCTTGCCCAGCTTCTCGTCGAGCATGCGTCCGTAGAACTTCGGCCACCAGAAGTAGAAGCCGGCGAACATCGCGAAGACCACGGTGCCGAACAGCACGTAGTGGAAGTGGGCGACGACGAAGTAGGTGTCGGACACCTGGAAGTCGAGCGGGGGCGACGCGAGGATGATGCCCGTGAGGCCGCCGAACAGGAACGTCGTCAGGAAGCCCACGGCCCACAACAACGGCGTGTCCATCCGCACCGAACCACCCCAGAGCGTGCCGATCCAGTTGAAGAACTTCACGCCGGTCGGGACCGCGATCATGAACGTCATGAACGAGAAGTAGGGCAGGTTCACGGCGCCGGTGACGAACATGTGGTGCGCCCACACCGCACAAGACAGGGCGCCGATCGCCAGGGTCGCGCCGACGAGGCCGACGTAACCGAAGACGGGCTTACGCGAGAACACCGGCAGGATCTCGGTGATCAGCCCGAAGAACGGCAGGGCGATGATGTAGACCTCGGGGTGCCCGAAGAACCAGAACAAGTGCTCCCACAGCAGCGGGCCGCCCGTTGCCGCGTCGAACAGGTGCGTGCCCAGCCGGCGATCGGCCTCCAAGCCCATCAGTCCGGCGGCCAGCACCGGGAACGCGATCAGGATCATCATCGAGGTGACCAGGATGTTCCAGGTGAAGATCGGCATCCTGAACATCGTCATGCCGGGCATCCGCATGGTGGTGATCGTGGTGATGAAGTTCACGCCGCCGAAGATCGAGCTGAGGCCCAGCATGTAGAGGCCCATCAACCACAGGTCTCCGCCGACGCCGGGGCTGTGGATGGCGTTCGACAGGGGCGCGTAGGCGAACCAGCCGAAGGACGCCGCGCCGTCCGGGCTGAGGAAGCCCGAGCAGGCCATCAGGGAGCCGAAGAAGTACAGCCAGTACGAGAAGGCGTTGAGGCGCGGGAACGCGACGTCAGGTGCGCCGATCTGCAGCGGCATGAGCGCGTTGGCGAACGCCGAGAACATGGGCGTCGCGAACATCAGCAGCATGATCGTGCCGTGCATGGTGAAGAACTGGTTGAAGGACTCGTACGACAGGTACTGCAGCCCCGGGAAGGCCAACTCGGCCCGGATCGCCAGCGCCAACAGGCCACCGAACCCGAAGTAGGCCATGGCCGTCCAGAGGTACATCTGGCCGAGCAGCTTGTGGTCCGTGGTCGTGAGCAACTTCATGATCAGCGCGCCGGCCCGGTGCTCCGTGGCGACCTGCGTCTGGGTGTCGGCCGTGACGCGCAACGCGGTGGTCGTCATCTGTCAGCCCTCCTTCTGCTGCTGGTAGAGCGGCCCGGTGGTCGGGAATGACGGAGCCTTGATCTCGCCGGTCTTGCCCGCGGCGGCCCACTCCTTGAGCTTGGCCGCGTAGTCGGCTGCGCTCACCACGTGGACGTTGAAGAGCATCTGGGAGTGGTAGGTGCCGCACAGCTCCGCGCACTTGCCCAGGTAGGTGCCGAGTCGCGTCGGGGTGGCGTCGAAGCTGTTGGGGTGGCCGGGGATGACGTCCAGCTTGAAATAGAACTCGGGGATCCAGAAGGAGTGGTCGACGTCGGCGGACGTCAGGTTGAACCGCACGGGCTCATTCACGGGGAGGTAGAGATCGGGGAACCTCTCGATAGTGCCCACCTCGTGGACGACGGCACCCACCGCTGCGTTGTCCGCCTCCATGTAGTTGAACGTCCAGGACCACTTCTGGCCGATCACGTTGATGGTGTGCACGGGCCCGGTGGCCTTCTTGGCGACGGCGTCCTGGGCCTGCACGGTGTAGAAGAACAGGACCGAGATCACCAGCACCGGGACGATCGTGTAGAGGATCTCGAGCGGCAGGTTGTAGCGGTTCTGGCGCGGGGTCTCGCCGTCGCTCTTGCGTCGATAGCGGAAGATGACCCACCCGATCAGGCCCCAGACGAAGACACCGATCACCATCGAGGCGATCCAGGCTCCGTTCCACAGGTTGCCGATCCACGGCGCCCGATCGCTCGCCGCGACGGGGAGTCCCCAGCGCCCGAACTGATCGACGGTCTCCTTCGAGCACCCCGTCAGCGCCAGCCCCGCCGACGCGATCGCCAGCGCTGCCGCCGCCCGGCCGGGTGTCCGTATTCCTGTGCCCACGTCGCGCCTTTCGATCGTCCCCGCGCCCGCGTCGTTCCGCGTCGCGGTCGCCAGGGGGATTCTCGCCTGGTACTGCTGGCCGTCACCCTAACAAAACCACGCCCCCGAACGCCTCACGAGTTCCGCGGTAATGGACACCGATTTGGTGAACGTCCCGCCCGTAGCGGGGGCGTGGTTCGCGGTGCTAGTGGAAGCTGTCCCCGCAGGCGCAGGATCCGGCCGCATTCGGGTTGTCGATCGTGAAGCCCTGGGCCTCGATGGTGTCGGCGAAATCGATCGTCGCCCCCGACAGGTACGGCGCGCTCATCCGGTCGGTGACCACCTTGACGCCGTGGCATTCGCTCGTCACGTCGCCCTCGAGGGTGGAGTCGTCCAGGGTCAACTGGTAGCGCAGCCCCGAGCATCCGCCCGCGGCCACACCGATGCGCAGGTGCAGGTTCTCCTCGGCCTCGGACGCCGCCAGCGCCTGGACCTTCCTCGCGGCCGCCTCGGTCAGCGTGATGCCCTGGGTCTGCGTCTCGACGCTCATCTCGTGCCTTTCGTAGATTCCGGTCTTCGCGGGGTGCAACCCCGTCGCTCGGCCGCCTATTCCGGCCGTTTCGGCGACAGTGTATGTCGCCCGCCGCCTGGTTGCGACAGGGTGTCGCTCACCACGTCCAGTTGTCGGCGATCAGCGACGCCCGCGCCTGGATGTCGGACGCCGTCAGTTCGGGTCCCCCGCCCAGCACCCGCACGGCCTCGACGCCGTGACGACGGAGCTCGCGCGTCGAGATCTCCGCGACGCGCGCCACCGCGAGGCAGGGCACGGCGGACGCCGACGTCAGCACCGCCAGGCCCAGCACCACGGGCCCCCCGAAGTCACCGGTCGTGAACGTGTCCGTGCCCGCCACGACCAGGTCCGCGCGCGCCAGCGTCTCGTCCAGACGGGCGGCCTCCCGGCAGAGGTCAAAGCCGGACGCCAGCCGTCCGCCGAGCGCGCTGAGCACCGCCGGGACGCCCCCGACGGCCCCCAGGCCGGGCGCGTCCGCCACGCCGAGATCGGACGCCAGCCGGGCCAGGTCGGCGTCCGCCGCGAGCACGGCGGCCGCCGGCAGCCCCGCCGCGAAACCGCGCCGTGCGGCCACGCCCCCGATCCCGAGGAGGAGGTCGGCTGCCTCGTCGTGGGGCAGGACGCCGACGAGGTCGACGCCGGCGCCTGCGGCCCGGACTGACGGCGCGTCGGGGGCGAGGCCGAGCCCCTCCAGGAAGCGGAACGGCCCGTCCGGGCCGGGCACCCGGAGCGCCGTCAGGTCGACCAGGACCCCTGGGGCCCTCGCGTTCAGCGCCGACGCCAAGCGGCGTCCGAGTTCGAAGGGGTCGTCCGCGGCGACCCGCACCCGCCCCGCACCCAGCGCCACCAGCGCCCGGTCGAGATCCGCTCCCCCGCCGGCGGCGGGGACGACGGCCACCTGGCACCGCCCCGGGGCGGCGTCCGCGAACGCCCGGCCGAGGGCTCTCCCGGCGGCGACGGGGTCGGCGGCGCCGATCCGGCCGGAGCAGACGCAGACGCGGCTCACTACAGCCCGGCGGCCTTGTCGGCCTCCGGTGTCGCGGCGGGCAATTCCGCCGGCAGGTTCCTGGGCTGCTGCCA
>Ga0075152_10003803_pt1 | contig 10488 bp, 5 predicted proteins | sample JI61114C2DNA_FD_70964 | JGI IMG/M metagenome (GOLD analysis project Ga0075152, IMG submission 70964) | Wastewater effluent complex algal communities from Wisconsin, to seasonally profile nutrient transformation and Carbon sequestration -... | ecosystem: Engineered > WWTP > Effluent > Algae...
TGGGCGTGGCATGGCTCACCTGGCAGGGAGATCGCTACGTTCCCTTATCAACCGAAGCAGGCCATATGGATTTCGCGCCGACCAACGCCTTGCAAATCAGCTTGTTCGAAGCACTACAGCAAAAATTTGGTCATGTCTCAGTGGAACGCCTGCTATCCGGCCCCGGATTAACCAATATTTTCCATTGCCTGCAAATGAACCTGGCTGCCTTTCCAGGTCTGACACAGCTAGAGCTAGCAGAAGATAGTGGCGCCACCATCACGACTCTTGCGCTCATCCATAAGCATCCGATTGCCATCAAAGCATTGAATTTATTTGTCGAAATCTATGGCGCTTATGCCGGTAATCTGGCGCTCGCCGGATTATGCCGGGGTGGCGTATATATTGCGGGCGGTATTGCTCCTAAAATCATTCAATCACTCAGCTCAGGCAGTTTTATGCAGGCATTTCGTGACAAAGGACGATTTTCTGCCATGATGAGCGAAATTCCGGTGCATGTCATCACCAATCCCAATGTTGGTTTACTAGGAGTTAAAAGAAAAGCCCACCATTTATTGACTGCTCAAAATTGAGCGTTTGATCAAACTTGTCACAAGAATGTCTTGTTATTCGATGTTTGTTGCTGTGTTCTATGGATTAACCCGTTGGACTGAGTGTACGCTTACAAAAATAATTCTCACCAAGGAGAGTCTTCATGTTTTCGAGAACTGCTTTCACCATTACCGTCAATCCTAAAATACCCGCACGCCTGAAGCGACTGGAAGAACTCGCCAACAACTTATGGTATAGCTGGGATCGCGCGACACGCACCTTATTCTCCCGACTTGATCCTTATCTTTGGGAAGCGGTAGGACATAATCCCAAGGCATTTCTCAAGCGTGTCGATGAGTCCACACTGCTGAAAGCAACCGAAGATCGCGTTTTTCTTGCTACCTACAATAGCATTCTGTCCACTTATGATTCCTATCATTATGAATTTTCATCCCAGGACAATATCGCCGGACTTCAACCACAAGACCAGATCGCCTATTTCTGTTTTGAGTTTGGTTTTCACGAGAGCCTACCGATTTATTCCGGCGGACTGGGCATCCTGGCCGGGGATCACTGCAAATCGGCCAGCGATCTGCATTTGCCATTCGTAGCCATTGGCTTGCTCTACCGGCAAGGTTATTTCTCTCAAACCATCGACACGCTGGGCAATCAACAAGTCACCTATACCATTTCGGATTTTGAAGATCTTCCGGTTACGCCGGTATTGCGTGAAGACGGTTCGAGTGTACACATTGAAGTGTCGTTGCCACAACGCAACGTGGTAGTGAAAGTATGGCAAGCAAAAATCGGGCATGTCACTCTTTATCTGCTGGATACCGATTTACCGGAAAACTCCCCGCAGGACCGCTATATCACGCACAACCTGTATGGTGGCGACAGAGTCATGCGCATTGAACAAGAAATCATATTGGGCATGGGCGGTGTGCGCGCGTTGCAGGCACTCGGCATCAAACCAACCATATGGCACATCAACGAAGGCCATGCAGCCTTTATGATTCTTGAACGCATTCACAATCTGGTGCAGCAAGGGCTTGATTTTGCCAGCGCTCTCGAAAGCGTAGCCGTCAATACGGTTTTCACGACCCACACTGCAGTACCCGCCGGGCATGATTATTTCAGCACCGACATGATGCAAACTTATTTTGAACGCTTCTATCAAGGCTTGCACATTACGCGCGAGAAATTTATGGCACTCGGTCATGTTGCCGAGAGCTCGGATTTTAATATGACCGCGCTGGCGATTCATGGCTCACGCACGCACAATGGTGTCAGCAAAATCCATGGTGACGTTTCCGCGAATATTTGTCGCGATTTGTGGCCCCAGATCGAACCGGAAGAAAATCCGATAAGCTACATTACCAATGGCGTCCATGTACCCACTTTTCTCGCGCAAGAATGGTCTGATCTATTTGACCGATACCTCGGTCATGAATGGCGCAGTAAAATGTGCGACACCGAATTCTGGACACGCATCAACAAAATACCCGATCATTTGTTCTGGAGTGTGCGTCAATCCTTAAAATCTCAAATGTTTTATGGCATACGCTCGCGCATCACGGAACAAAACACCCGCAATCATGGCTCCGAGGCTCATCTTGATCGATTGTTGAAGTTCATCGATCCCATCAATCCGAATATCCTGACTTTGGGTTTTGCGCGCCGCTTCGCCACTTATAAACGCGCAGCGTTGTTATTTGAGAATCTGGATTGGTTACGCAAAATCATTCTCGATCAAGATCGCCCCGTGCTATTAATCTTCGCCGGCAAGGCCCATCCGGCTGATGTACCCGGTCAAGATTTAATTCGACGCATTAGTGAAATCTCACACCTGCCGGAATTTGAAGGACGCTTGCTATTGATTGAAGGTTACGATCTACGGCTCGCCCGGCGTTTGGTTGCCGGCGTGGATGTATGGCTCAACAACCCGATTTATCCGCTGGAAGCCAGTGGCACATCAGGCATGAAAGCCGGTATCAATGGCGCAATTAACTTAAGCGTGCTGGATGGCTGGTGGGGGGAAGGCTATGACGGAAAAAATGGCTGGGCCATCAAGCCGGGACCAGAAAATATGGAAGGTGCACTGCGCGATAAAGAAGAAAGCCGGGCTTTTTACGAAATCCTGCAAGATCAGGTCGTTCCGCTTTATTACAACTATGGCAAACTCGGCTACTCACCGGAATGGGTCAAAATGGCCAAACATTCTATGATCTCGCTGTTGCCCCGCTATAGTTCAACCCGCATGGTGGATGAGTACGTAAAAAAATTCTATCTACCGGCTAGCCAGAAAGGCATGGCATATGCTGACAATGATTTTGATGGCGCAAAGAAAATCGCTGTCTGGAAAACCAGGATACGCAATGCATGGCAAGGTATCGCATTACGCCGATTGGATACACCATGCGACCGCATTCATTTCAGTGAAGCTTTAAATTTTAAGGTCGCTGCCAAGCTAAACCATTTAGAACCGCAGGATGTGATTGTTGAACTCTTGATCTGCCGCCAATTCAGCAAAACCAGGCTATGTAATTTCAAACATTTCAGTTTTGAGTTTACTGGCATCAAAGAAGGCGATGAACATCTGTTTGAACTCAAGCTGACACCGGAATTATGCGGCAAACAGGAATATTTTATTCGCATCTACCCTTATCATTCGCTGCTGACTCATCCCCTGGAAATGGGCATGATGGTTTGGCTATAAAGCAAAACTAGGTGCACTCTGGACAAAAGCGGATCATTCTTGGTCAATGGTGGATTGATACTTCACTTCCAGCGTTGACAAGAAATTCTCAAGCTGCTTGATCGCTTCGTCCAGTGATGCCATGACGGCTTTTACACCAGCCATATCCTTTTTCCGAGCGGATTGTTCAATAGCCGCGCATGCTTTTGCTAACTGCTTGGCTCCAACCATCGAACTGGAACCATTCATGCGATGAGCAGCGCGCTCGACTTTGTTAGCATCATTCTTTTCCAGCATCTCGATCAATTTGGCATGATCGGTACGAATATATGAACGAAAATCCAGCAATACCTGAGTTTGTACCGCGCCATCCGGAAACACCTTGCTCAGTTCGGTGAAATCAATTGGTTCTTCCATTGGTTCATTACCTATAGCATGCATTAATCATTTCGGTTGACGGCTATCGGGAATGTCCAAAGCAAAATACTCTTGTTTCACATCGATAACGCTTTATAACCACCTCTGCGGTTTCGGCATGCAGACCAATAACTTGATCAATAGCGCCAACAAATCGCGTTTAATCTAATCAACAAAGACTTTTAACAGGCCAGGCCAGACCAAACAAAACACAATCCCTGCTATCATCACAATCGTGATATAACGTCCATTGAATCAAATGGCTACATTCTAGGAGAAACTCATGAATCATAATCCCGTTGGATGGTTTGAAATTTATGTACAAGATATGGACCGGGCTAAACGCTTCTATGAAGCTGTGTTTGAGGTTAAGCTGGAACGCTTAAACAGTCCGACGGAAATGGATGTAGAGCTATGGAGTTTTCCCATGATCGCGGATCAAGCAGGTGCATCAGGGGCTTTGGTCAAAATGGAGGGTGGCCCATCGGGTGGAAATAACGTGTTGGTTTATTTCACCTGCGCTGATTGTGCTGTTGAGGCATCTCGCGCAGCTTCTTCAGGGGGACAAATCATGCGCGCAAAAATGTCCATTGGTCAATATGGCTTTATCGCCCTAATCACTGATACTGAAGGCAATATGATTGGTCTGCACTCAATGCAGTAGTCGTTGAGCACAACAACCCCACTGCATACGGTGGGGAACCAATCTAATGCCATTCAAATATTTGTTACGAATTCCCTCTCAACTGCATTCAAGGACTTTGGTACTGACTTTAATGCGGGATGGGCCACCCCAAATCATGGTATTTTTTCTCATCGATTCCATTCGACTTCTAAAGCTTCATTCGTGTCAGTTAACGCTGAACTGATTCCACTCAACGTAATGAAGCATGCATATTGATGCAATTGCCAGATAATGAATCCATTTTGACGAAGTTTATTTCGATTGCACTCATATCATGACTGATTCTTTTATCCATTGATTGATACGTAAAAACCTTAAGTCTGAATGCAGATATCCCGCGCACACTCAAAAAACTATCCTTAATCAAGTAATAATCACCCGAACCTACAACAAAGGTGGAGGCAGAAAATCCCAATCAAGAACCATTTTCTCCGTCAATGCCTGTTTAAGCTCGAGTAACACTTGGGCGAACTGTGGATTACCGGCAAGGTTAATGAGTTCATTTGGATCAGTAGTTAAATTGTAGAGTTCATAGGTGGGTCGCGGAGTAGTGAAATAAGCACGAACAAATCTGGGCGCCAGAGTCCCTCCGGCAAATGCAGCTTTCATTTCCAGCCAACTGGGCGCGCTCTGACTGTCTATTGGCTGCACAGGCTGATGCGGGGTAGTGTTATAAATAAGTTTAAAGTTCTGTGACCGAACGCTGCGCGACAGATCGAATACAGAGGCCGCAATGTTAGGATAAAGACCACCATCTCCACCGTGTGGCACGCGTGCAGTAAAGATGTACGTGCGTTCAACGAATGAAGCATTTCCCTGAAGCAGTTTCAAGAAACTGACACCGCTCATCTCTTCCGGAGGTGCCACACCGGCAATTTCCAACATGGTGGGAGCAAAATCCTCTCCGGAAATTAATGTACTAGTCACTAAACCCGGTCGAATCACCCCTGGCCAACGGATAAACATAGGAACTTGGACACCCGGATCATACAATGTACCCTTGCCATGAGGCAGCGATAAACCGTTATCGCCCATGAAAACAATCACGGTATTATTCGCAAAACCGCGCTCATTCAAAGCATTCAGAATATTCTTGATGGCGATATCCATGTGCTCAACTTCAGCGATGTACTTAGCCAAGTCACTTCGTACTCCCGGCAAATCGGGTAGGTATCCGGGAACTTTCAGCTTGGCAGGATCGGGAGCTCCCAGCAAGCCTTGCTGTGTCCATGGGAAATGCGTATCATCAAAACCCAGCCAGAAAAACCACGGTCTTCCACTTGGAACCACATCCAGAAAAGCTTTCAATGAGTCTGCAGGTCCAAGTTGCACCGGTTGAATGTTATCCAAGCGATCAGCGAATGTGCGCAAACTATATCGATCCAGTATTTCTCCGACGACTGGCGAACGCGCTGTCGTTGGACCATCCAGATGATAATTGCGTCCTCCCGCTCCAGTAAAATATCCAGCCTGATCTCGCAACAAATCTGGCAAAGCTGCCACTTCAGTTGGTAGCGGAGAAGTAAAGCGCCCCATGCGAACCGCCACGGGTGAACGACCGGTCATCAACGAAGCGCGAGATGGAACACATGACGGAGAAGTAACGAACATCCGATTAAATCGCATTCCCTCTGCGGCCAATTGATTCAGGTTCGGCGTGCGGACATCCGCATTCCCATAAGCACCCACATAAGGATAACTGTGATCATCCGAGAGTAAAAGGAGGATATTCGGCTTTGCGGCCCAGGAAAAACTGCACCACAAGACACTAAACAACAACAGGACTGCACAAATTTTCTTCATCTCGATTCTCCGCTTCCCTCGACACATTATAGAATTCAATATTATGATCATATTACACTCTCAAATAGTCGTTCGGTAGCCTATGTGGTTTAATCTTTAAAATGACTTAAATAAAACCAGCCAATCGCCCCAGCCTGCGTTTACCTGACTAACCCAAGGTGAATCCACCACCGTGAAACACAGCTCGTTCTCACAATGCTTTGTCCAATGCGGGCATGAAATCTCGTCGCCTGATCTGGGTTCATCTACGGTGTGTCTGGGAAATATTCCGCGCGAATAAATGCAGATTATCGAATTTACTGGAGGTAACACAGGCTAGATCTAATCTTCTGCCATTAATTGAGCGCTCAATACATTCAGCGAAAGATCATTCGGTACTCGCAATAAAGCAGATTTTATAACAGACCGGGCTTCCATGATTTGGCCGGCACTATATAAAGCTACGGCATATACATAGCTGAAACGCGCATCTTCAGGCGCAAGCTCAACTGATCGTTGCAATGAAATCAATGCACCATCAAAATCCTTTTTCCGCACCTGCAACAAGCCCAGACTGTGGTGAAGTATGCTTGCCTTGGGATGAAAGGACAAACCTGTCCGCAACAATGCTTCCCCTTCATCATCTCGGCTCGAGTGACGCAGGAAATCGGCAAAATTGACATATGCCGGTATCCAGTTTGGATCAAGCAATAATGCCTCTCGGTACGCCTGCTCAGCTTGAGTGGATTCTCCACGCCCTGCGTAAAAATTCCCCAAACTGACTTGTGCATCCGGATCATCCGCATTAAAACGCAACGCACTGAGATAATCGTCGCTCGCTCGACGAAAATCGGCTTGCTCATTGGAAGACATGCTTGCAGTAGGAACCTCGGCTAAAATGGATGCAGCCATGGCACGCACGCTACGCACCGGATCACTTAAGCGCTCATGGGCGAGTGTCCAGCGCCGCTCAGGCGGCAATTTTTCCAGAGCTTTAAGCCCGGCATTACGCATCAATGGATCGGGATCACGCAATGCTTCGATTAGCAACAAGAGCAATTCCTTGTTTAACTGTATATTCAATTCTTCGATTGCAGTAGCCCGCACAATAGTCGGCTGATTTTTATCTCGCAACAAGGTGATTAAGCGCTCAAGTGCATCTGCTGCTCCACTGCGAGTCGCATGCAGGGTCTCAGCATAGCTCTGATCACTTGATGGAGGATGTCCATACCATTCACGCATCTTATCTGTTGCCCAAAATGCTGATTGGCTGACATGACAGGCTATGCAAGGATTAGGGGTGCCAAACTGTTCAGACAAATCGGGGCGTGGAATACGGAAACCATGATCTCGCCGGGAATCGACAACCATGTAGGTATTTGCTGGCATGTGGCAATCGATGCAACGAGATCCAGGCAGATCGGTGTCATGGAAATGATGTGCCTTAGTATCGTACTGATTACCGGCATGGCACTGCAAGCAGATTTCATTGTCCGGTGCACGCAGCTTAAGACTGTGAGGTTCGTGGCAATCACTGCAAGTTACGCCAGCCTGATACATCTTACTTTGCAAGAATGATCCATATTCATAGACTTCATCCTTGATCTGTCCATCGGTATGATACAGAGCTGTCTGCAATAACAAAGGCTGATGAGTATCCATTAACTGCTCATAACGATAATCACCGAACAGTTGAACACGTCGCGAGTGACATCGGGCACACACTTGAATCTCTTTATCAGCATCGTGTGGGACATTCTTTTGGGCATTGCCAGACACCGAGTCAATCTTCCATTTAGCCCGATTGCGTTCATTGAACTGAACAATCAGCCCCTTAGTTTGGGAATCTATCGATTCGTAACCAGCTCTTTGTTCGGCCCAAATCACATGACGTGCGGCCGGCCCATGACATGCTTCGCAAGCAACATCAATTTCTGACCATTGAGTGCGATACGAGCGGCTGTTCGGATCGTAATTTTTTTGTAGATTAGTCGAATGGCACTCAGCACACATGAAGTTCCAGTTTTGCGAATGTTTCGTCCAGTGCAATTCATGTTTATAGTCAATTTCTTCACTCGGATAAAGATGAAACCAGCGCTGCCCCCCCTGTTCTTTTGCCCGGCTATCCCATGCAATAGAAAAAGCTTGCAACCTACCACCCGGCAGTTCAATGAGATACTGCTGAAGTGGCATAACACCGAAAGTATATTTAATTTCGAAATCGGCAAGCTCGCCGTCAGGACCATCCGTGTTGACCCAAAAGCGCCCTTGCTGCTGAAAGAATTTTGAAATCACACCATCCTTACTGAATTCGGCATATCGAAAATCACCAAGTATCGTCTGCTCATTCGCTTCTTGCATAGCAAGATCATGATGCGATCCCCGCCACAACCGATCCTGTTCGGCATGACACTTGGCACAGGTTTGTCGCCCCATGTACCTATCTTCGATCTGTTTCAATGGTTGTTTGAAATCATCAGGGTTCGCAGATTGCTTCTGGAACACAGACCAGCCCAAAGAAAGCATTGCCATCACAAACAGGAAGCATAAAATCAAAAACAAGTTCTTACGCATATTTAAATTAAATCATTTCAATATATTGCAGACAACATACTCGACAGATTTGTATAACCGCAATATTTGCATCCATTACTTTTTAAGCCACCAGCCAATGACATCAATAAGATTAAAAATTCTTAAGCAGAATTCCTGCCAGCGGCGGCAGCGTAATCGCAATAGAGTTTGGCAATCCCATCAGTGGTTCTGGCGTGGTCATAATGCTGCCCGCATTACCCATATTGCTGCCTCCATAGTAAATGGAATCGCTGTTGAATATTTCCTGATAAACACCGCTGGCTGGCACACCAATGCGGTAACCAATGCGTGGAACCGGTGTAAAGTTGAGTACTACGATGATAAAAGTGCCATCTTTTGCACGCCGTATATAGCTGATCACGGATTGATCGGCATCCTGGCAATCGATCCAGCCAAAACCTTCGGCAGAAAAGTCAAGCTGATGCAAAGCAGGAATGTTTTTATAGCAATGATTCAAATCTCGCAGCACAGCCTGTACACCGGCATGTTGCCTTTGCTCCAGCAATGGCCAATCCAACTCATGACTCACGCGCCATTCGAGCTTCTGGGCAAATTCATTGCCCATGAAATTGAGTTTCTTACCTGGCCAGGTCATTTGAAAAACCATTAGCAAGCGTACATTGGCAAATTTCTGCCAAGCATCGCCGGGCATTTTGTCTAACAGAGAACATTTTCCATGCACAACTTCATCGTGCGAAAAAGGCAACACGAAGTTTTCGCTATAGGCGTACAGTTGACTGAAGGTCAGTTTATCGTGGTGATAACGCCGGTAGATGGGGTCCTCGTGCATATATGAAAGCGTGTCATGCATCCAGCCCATATTCCATTTCATCGAGAACCCCAGGCCGCCGACATAAGTTGGGCGCGATACCGCCGGCCAAGCGGTGGATTCCTCGGCCAGTGTCAGTGCCCCTGGAAACTCCTCGTGCACCATGATATTCAGCTCACGCAGAAAATCGATCGCCTCCAGATTCTCTCTGCCGCCATATTGATTGGGCAGCCATTCCCCTGCCTTGCGTGAATAATCCAGATACAGCATGGAAGCAACCGCATCGACGCGCAAACCATCCAGATGAAATTCAGATAACCAGTAATGTGCACTGGATAGCAAAAATGACTTCACCTCATTGCGACCATAATTGAAAATATAAGTACCCCAATCCTGGTGAAATCCCAAGCGCGGATCTTCATGTTCATACAATGCGGTGCCATCAAAACGCGCCAGTGCAAAAGTATCCTGCGGAAAATGTGCAGGCACCCAATCCAGGATCACGCCGATATTTGCCTGATGGCATGCCTCCACAAAGTATTTAAAGTCGTCAGGTGAACCATAGCGGCTAGTGACCGCAAAATAACCGGTGGTTTGGTAACCCCAGGATTCATCCAGCGGATGCTCCGAGATGGGCATCAATTCGATATGCGTATAGCCCATTTCCACTACATACGGCAGCAGATGCTGAGCCAATTCCTGATAAGTATAGAAACGCCCGTCCGGATGCCGCTTCCATGAGCCGGCGTGAATTTCATAGATATTCAGCGGCGCATGCAACCAATCCCAATTCGCGCGGCTTTTCATCCACTTGGTATCACGCCAATCATGCCGACCATTGGCCGGTGTCAGCGCGGCTGTGTTGGGGCGAAACTCATAGCGATTGGCATAAGGATCGGTTTTGAGAACGATCTCACCACTGTCGCGATTGCGGATTTCATACTTGTACAACGCATTGGGCGGCAAATCAGGAATGAATAGCTCCCACACACCGCTGGCATGGTGCACGGC
>Ga0075152_10003804_pt1 | contig 10485 bp, 14 predicted proteins | sample JI61114C2DNA_FD_70964 | JGI IMG/M metagenome (GOLD analysis project Ga0075152, IMG submission 70964) | Wastewater effluent complex algal communities from Wisconsin, to seasonally profile nutrient transformation and Carbon sequestration -... | ecosystem: Engineered > WWTP > Effluent > Algae...
AGGAGGGAACCAATCGAGGTTACAGCAGTTCACTAAGGACGGGAACTTTCTGCAACGGACACGCAACGCTTCACCGACGGGTGACATACACAGGATAATGTGGAGGTTCTCGCGAATGTTGTTGATGAAAAAATTCCATAGTGGTTCTGGACTGTCCTGAATCTTCTGCTTAATAGCTTCGGGACGCACCTTGGCATATACTGCATCTATGTCTTCCTTCTTCACGTACAGGTTCGGCACCTCTCCAGTATTCAATATGTTGTTGATGTCCTCTAGGAACGACTCGTAGGCAATCTGGACGTCTGTAAAGATGAACGAGAGGGTTTTACGTTGACAACCAGTCACATCTGCAATTGTCCGTAAATCATTGCGGAAAGACTCCGAGTTGTATTTTTTGTCAATTTCAATTTGGAAGGGCTGGCACTTCATCGTAAAGCTGGCCAACTTTGATAGTGACTGCTTGCCGGAACCTCCAACACCGATAAGCATGGCGTTACCTCTGGGCTGCCGGAGGATACGGCATATCCTTAGAATCTGCTCAATGGCATCGTCGAAGAACACCAGATTGAGTTTATCGTTGGAACTATAGTTATAGTCTTCTTCCTTGTTCTGCAGTATCTTGATGAGCTTGCGACGGTCAGTGACCTCCTCGAAGATAGACACTCCTGTATCGAGTTTTATGATGTCCGTGAAGAGGCAATTGAAAGTTTCGTCGGTAAGCAGACTTGGGTTGGAGAAGAACCGTTTGTAGGCTTCAGTGACAACGCCCTTGAACCAAATGTAGTCCTCGTTGAGCATACGATCGGCGAATACCCTCCGTATTTCGTGGATGAACAGTTTGACAATCATTTCTTCTTTGCCTTTGCCGATTCCTTGGATAACCTTTCCAATATCTCGCATATTAAATACGTAGTGGAACTTGCTGGGAGTTGGCAGTAGTTACCTGGCAACTCTTTCGAAGACTGCAATAGTCGTGTACACAATCGGATCCGAAAACGAACAGTTGGGAGCCAAGAGCGAGTTAAAGATCTTGAAGGCGGTAGTGTTGTTGGGAGTGGGGAACATCAGTGGTATCATGTGCCTCAGGAACCTCATTGAGAGTTGGTTGCGTCCTCCGCCTGGTGGCGCACAGGCTGGTAACAACGTGGTATCAACCACTTGTTTCCAAAACAGTTTATGTCGATCATAAAAGCCACCTAGGTCGGTGAGCTGTCTCAGCAACTCGATACAGGGTTGAGCACCGTAGAACTCGAGAGCAGGCATGTTGATATCGTCTACGAAGATACAAATCTTTTCGTTAGGTCGTGCTCCGAACAGGGTCTTACCTTTCTTCTGGAGTTTGGCTTCGATGGCTAGCTGCACCTCTTTAGCCTTCGTTTGTGCTGAGAAGTTCAAGGCTATGGTGTTGATTCGCTTAGTTTCCTTAAGCTACTTGAGAAGATTGCCGATGAGCGCGGATTTGCCTACTCCTGAGTCGCCTGTGAGTATCACTGGTCTCTCCATATCTAGCATACTTTCGATGAGGTAAGAGTACTTGACGGTGTCGATAGTGGGGACAAGCATCTGGAAGAATGGCGTTTCTTTGTTGTACACAAACTATGGCACGCGAGGACCCCAATTAAGGAATATTCTCGGGTTGTCTGGGTTGATGAGGTAATCAAAGATGCAGTCCGCCTTGGGGAAGTTGAAATCAAACAAGTCCTCGATAGTCTTGGTGATTTAGGCATTGTGAGTCGAACTCATGCCTCCAGCGAACCCCCAGATAAAGCAGTAGATGTACACGCACGTGATGACCTTATTGGGTTCATCGGCAGCCTTGGTGTTGATGTTGCGCAGCATTGATTCAATAATGTTGCAAATGTTCTTTGCCACTTGGATCATGGTTGTGGGGAACGGCTAGTAAATGCCTTTCTTCTTGTCGAAGCCCTTTTCGATGGAACGGTTAAATAGGCTCATCAAATGTTCGAGGCATTCGACTGAAAGGTACTTTTTTGTTGTGTCAACGTTGGCTGCAGTTTAGTCCTGAGTAAAGTATCGCTAAGCCCAGCTCTTCACGTACAGCGACCAATGCAGGTTATCGAAGGATAAGTATACCATACCACAGCGACTCACAGTAGCTGGGCTGGCAACTGATAGATCCTGCACTTCGAAGAGCATCCTCAGTTACTGACGCAGCTTGATTCGTTAACTGTTGGCTAGGCACAGCGTCATGTTGTCATCAAGCACAGTGTTCATGTTTTCGATCCAAAGAGCATCGACAGGACCATCAAAGACGACCCAGTATCTACCAGAAGGATCCCATGTTGGGTCGTCAATCTGGTTGGTATTGACCTCTCGGATCAGACTGCTGGCTAGTCCATCCATCCACTCCTGTGTAAACACATCCACCTCACCGTACAACTCGCCCATACTGATAGATTTGGGGTTGAGCACACGATACTCAACCTTAAAGAAGTTGGCTTCGCCCTGTGCCTTCATGGTGTTGGATGCGTGTGCTAATGTTTTGTAACAGGTTGTTTTCCCGCTCCCCGAAACACCCACCAACATCACCCCGAATCTCACATTGAAGGTATCGAATAGCTGGATAACCTTTTCCTGGAATGGTGCATATGGTTGCATCTTCATCTTAATGAGTTCCCCCGGAAGCATCTCCTCCAGCTTAGATACCACTGCTTCTGGTATCTTGATCGTCGGGAACAAATCGTAGATCAAGCTGGTAAACAGCGGAATATCAGCCTTGAGAAACTTGGGGATGTTCGAAGACTTCATGGCCTTGATCAGAATACTGTCTTCTTCCAGGTTTGGTTCGGCTCGCTTGAGAGAGCCAGCCATAACCAGCAAAGATTTGACTGCTCGCATTCCAAAATCGTAGTGATCTTGCTGGGACAGTTGCTACGAGGACAGCTTGTAGAGCTGCACCATCTTCTTGGATAGCACGCTCGCATTTTCGAAACCTTCGGCGAAGAGCATGATTTCAGCAATCATTGCATAATCGGGAATCATCATACTCACCGGTCGGAACAGTGACTTCAGATTATCAGGCAGCTCCGTTCGACCAGCGTAGCCCGGATTCATAGTAATGAACACTCCGTAGTTTGGCTTCATTGGGATCATTTCACCTTCAAATTCGAATGGGTTCTGGTTTTGCAGCAATGCCATGCGAATGATGAGCAGCTGCTGAGCGATGACGGAGAGCACCTCGATATCAATACGATTGAACTCATCCAGACACGACCAAGCTCCCTGTTGGGCGAGCCCCTTGAACAGTTTATTCATCATCATCGCTGTGATTTGATCAGAACAGTTGAACACAATGCAGAGACGTCCCAGACCCTTGGCAAGGTCCTTTGTAGATTCAGTTTTACCAGTTCCTGCAGGGCCTGCTGGGGATGCTCCGAGTTTATTGGCGAGCGCACTAGTAATGGTGATCCAGCAGCGGTCGGTCAGAGGAGTGATGACAAGTCGACTTGTTGCACCAAGATACTCATTGCCGTAGCCTAGTGTGCTTGTCACCTGCCTTACTGTAGTCGAATCGTCTTCCATGGCATAGTATCTCAACTGCTGCAACCACTGGAAATCGTTGAGCGAGTCACACTCAATATTCACGAGCTGCTGGATGATATCTCTGTTGTGCACCTCCGTTGTCATTAAAGAGATAACGACTTTGCGCAGAATCGATGAGAGATCTGAACGAACCATTGCGGTGAGGTCTTGGAGCTGTTTGATGATACCTTCCAAATGGGTAGTCATAGCTTCAGGATTGTTGGTTAAGTCCCTGATTGCTTCTTCTGTCGAATACGTCCAGATGATCTGCGATGCGACTGCTACCACCTGACTCTTGTGGGTTCTGATCCACTCGGTTTTCTTCTGGTTACCCATCTGATAGTCCTTGAAACCAACACTGATGATCTTTTTGATGACCTCAAACATTTACTTCTGCAGAGTGTCCAACCAGGTCTAAACATTACCCTTTGCGGGGAAGGAACCTTTGAATGAAATAATTTCCTTTTCGGGGCTAACCATACCCTCGACTAGGAAATGCGTAGCAGTAGACCTTCCCTAACCCATGTACAGCCTGACGAGCCCTTCAAAGCATTTTCCGAGGTGTTGCTAGACCATTTCTAGCAAATTCGCCTTTGCCAGAATTTCAAGCAACTCGTCATTGGAGAGGAAGTAGAATCGCGGGAACAACTGCCGTTTACCCTCCAAGTACTGCTCCAGCTGCTTTTCGATACGCTACAGGGTTTCTGTGTTTTTCGTGAGGTTCTGCAGCAAGGATTCATTGGCCTTTCCAACCAGCTTGATGAGTTTTGGAGTGAGGTTGGTTCGTTTGACATGTGCTCGAATGAATTTATCACAAATGTCGAATTCGCGGCTCTATTGGGCCATCTGCTTCTTGATGTCCTGAGCTGCGAAGATATTCTCGAGGTACATCCACTTGCGCTGGGCTTCAGTCCACTTCTCAATGATATCCATGATGAGCTGGACATCCTGGAGGTACTTTTCTGCATCTTTACGCACTGCTTTCACATACCTGTTGGCAAGGATGTTGTTTAAACTGGCCATAGTCTCGTCCAGTACGAGTGTCAGTTCGTCAACCTGCCCCAAGACGAACGAATCTTTGTACGGCTTAATCATCATGTCGGTATTGTTGAGGGTTGCATCGATCTGTGCCAGTTGCTTTTTCAGGTTGGACTATTGCAGTGCTTGAGTGGAGATCTCAATAAGTTCTGGAGCGAAGTTGTTGATGTTGAAGGCAAAGAGATCTCGCAGCTTCAATCGGGAGTCTTCGGGATCGATATCAACATTCATGAGCGCTCGAATCGACTCCCAATGTTCTGGTTCAAGGAATGGTGACCGTAAGGCGAGCACTGCCGGTAATGCATCTTTATACTGCCATACCATGTTCTTGAGTTTAGGTACAACAGGGTTCTCGCTCAGATTTCTTTCTGCTTGGTTGACCACTCGGATAAACTGCTCAGTCTTTTGGATCATTGGCTTGGCATCAATAGTCTTGAACTGTAGCAACTCCCATTCCTTGGAGAGTGCTTCAAACTGATCGATACTGTTCCAGAGCGAGTACCTTGTTTGGTACTCAGTCTTTAGCGTAAACATTGTCTCGAAATCTCCCTCGCCGTTCATGCCGAGCACATCCTCGAAGACACTCATCTGGTTGACACGAGCATCCAATTCATCGACCTTGCCCTTCAAGTTGATAATATCCGCGCCTTGCTCAAGTGTGAGCCACTTCTTGTCCTGTACCTCGTTGAGCATGAGCTCGATCTATTTGTTGAGTCTCTTTTCCAACTACTTGTACTATTTCTTGAAACGGTCAGTGCTGTTTGTGGTGAGGTTCTCCATACTGGAGATAAGATTAGAGTGTTGTGCACCAAGAACTAAGGTGCTGGCGATACTTTGTTGTAACCCAGGGATTTTTAGCGGTGGCAACAACTGCGGAAGACTGTTGAGCAGCACCAACTTATCACTGAGTTCTGGGAGAACTGCAGCCAATTCGGTGAGATTTTCACGTTGCTTGACGTAGTGGTCGAGCGTAATCATTGGTACGCTGAGCTTGGCCATACTGGCATCCAAGAATGCTTTCACCTCCTTTTCCTTCTTTTCGAGATGCTTTTCGACGAATCGATGAAGCCTGGTTATGCTATTCTTCTGCTCCTCGATAAAGTGCTTGATGAAGTCCTCGTTTCTCAACTGAAACAGCCCCAGTTCGGTGTACTCCACCAGGTTGGCTTCAAGTTTACTCAGCAGCTCCTCGTTGATCTTCACAATCTTCTCGAACATTTCGTTTGGAGCTTTGTACTCACCAGCATTCTCAAGGGTCTGGATATCGGCGGTCAGCTGCCTCTGGAAGATGACCAGGTACTCTAGGTGTTCGTTTCGGAAACGATAGACATAGTCGAAACCCTTCTCCATAAGCGTCTTGATGGTCTTGAACATGCTGGCGTAGGAGTCTTGTTCCTTTATCCAGTACATTGGGTTTAGGAACTCTTAGACATTTTCGTTGTTGCGCTTGCGACCACCAACCACATCGTCCCACTCTTCCAAAGCATTCACGTACTGCTACATCTTGGTGCGCCAGTTACGGACACCTTTATCAACACTCGACTCCTTGAATGCAGATACGATGATCTATGTCAGCTCTTCCTCGTAAGGGTCAATGGTGATCCTCTATGCAATTGTCGGGAAGATTCTTGCTTCCAGCTTCTACCAGTACTGTAAATCGAATTCACGGAGTTTTGATTCTTCGGGGAGCTTGACCACTTGAAAGGGTACGTTGGGGTCAGTTTTGAAGTCCAAGTGCAAGGTAAATATTGGATCACTGACGTTTTGACTCGGCTTGGGGTTTGTTTCGTCGTAGCCAGGTATTTGGCGGCTGTACTACATCATCGTCGCCAAGGGTTTTTGTAGAGCTGTGATCACCTCGTTGCCGTTGCGTAGGTAACATCTTCCAAGGGACTCAACTGTTAAGAACTCCACCAGATAGGCCATCCTGACGATGTTGATCAACTACTGACGCATCTGAGCACGATCGCCATACTTCATGTTCTCGGGAAAGCCAAGCAATCCTTCCTTCTTGGAATCCTCACTCTTGAAGCGTAGTTTGAGTCCGTCGAGCAGTACCTTGAAGCCCATCTCGGTATTTTCATGAAGCCGTGTAGAAAATGCTGTGAGGTCGGCAGTGAATTATTCTGCTGTCGCATTCTTACTTTCCAAGAACTCTTGCTTGGACATTGGTTCCCTCACATGGAGGTTGATGAAGTCGAGTCCTTCAATCTCACAGCACAAGGTCTTGTGGTTGAGCAGTATCTTTTGGTACATAGGGTTGGCGAGGAACAGTTTTTCCTTCAGAGTGTTGCTGATCTTCTTCTTGCGTTCGCTGCTCATCACCTTGACCCACTTCATCAGTGTCTTCCACTTGCGAAACAGTGCGAAGAACTTGTAGTTGCTTATCTCATTGAAGCTTCTCACTTCCTCAAGCCAGTCCGTCACAGTTATAAACTACACCGGTTTTGCATTCAAAAATTTGCCAACACCCTTGCTACTGAATGTATAGTAGTCCCGGATGTTCTTCTCGTTGATCTCGCTGTACGGGATCATGTCCATATTGTAGTGGTCGTTCGGCTGTCTGCGCACCAGGTAGATGAACTCCTCCGCTACGAACTTCTTCTGTCGCACCATTCGGAAGAACAAGCCAAGGTCAGTGTTCTTGTCAAAGCCCTGGATGTTCTTTTAGGTTTGTTTAATTGCAGGGGCAATCAGCTCCTAGCGGTTGCTGTTCTTTCGCAAGGATTGCTCGCGTACTCGTTCCACTTCCTCTTGATCTTTCTCGTGCCTAAAGCTGCTACCTCTGATGGTCTTCCTACCGGAGAGTTGTGAGCTGATCTATCTACGCGCACGGTCGACTATGGCAGTTGGAGTACCGCCACCCTCCATATAGCTATCGTTGAAGAGCATCTCCTTGGCACCCGAATCTCTGCGATTGGGCATGATAATCTTCGGTAGCTGCAGCATGGGTGCCATCACTTCTTCTTTTGGTTGCGACTTTCGTCTGGCCTACCAATAACTTGTATAACGTACGTTGAGGTTGAGCGCCTTCGATTGATCCTCTGCCACCTTGTTCTTGTTTTTCTTGATGTTGTAGAGGCGATTCATTAGTTGGGCTCGGCGTGCCGGGTTCGGCTCCAGCTCGTCGTCCATCCGATTCAAAAGCAATTAATAATTATTGATAGGGCGAAAGGTATGAAAGATGCTGCGCGTCAAGGTTGATGGCAAAGGTTATCACTTCCAGATTTGGTAGATGCCAATCAGAGAGGTGATAGCACCCAGAAGTCCCATCTTGTCGCTCGCGATTTTCCCCTCATACATAAAACCGATGGCAACAGGTATGTCCAGAAGGTTGCGGGCAGTGTCCACTGCAAGCTCCTTGGTTTTCTTTTGGAGCTCGGAACGGGAGCATGTCTATGATGGTTCGATTCTGTACTTCCTTGGCTTCGAGATATTCCGTAAGGTTCTTGAGAATACCGAAGATGCACTCCAGTAGCCAAAAGAGGTTGCTCAGATAATCAACACGGGCCTTCCTTGAGGAATTGTTGGAAATACCCAGCTACGATAGCAATTGAAGTTACTCGTGCAAAATAGAGGTAGTGGTCGAGCAAGAAGAACAGCATCAGACTCACCGAGCTCAAGATGCTGAAAATAGCCTTTGGACCGTTGAGTACTTTTCCCTCAATCAGATCGTTCAGAGTCTTTTGGATGTTCATGAGAATACCGATGGGTCGACCAAAACGAAGCACCTTTCTGGTCATTGCCATGCTGCTTCCAAGGCTTTCCATTTTCACGGCACGTTGAATAAGGTCTGCTTTGTTGACCTGGCCGACTGCGTTAGCACGAGTTCGTGCCGCTGTCAGCCTCATCAAATACTGCAGAAGCCTGCACGCCTACAGTAACTCACGAACGCTACCTTGTCTCTTCCGCCAGTGGTACCGAGGAAGGTGATCAGTGATGGTACGAATCCAGAACTCATCTTTGATGACGCACAATTATTATGGATCAAACAAACCTTATTGATACAAGCGTAATCAAGAAGCATGCTGCATATCAGTTCTACTTGTCGGTTTGCAGGGCCAACCGTTTCAGAAATTCTTGCTTGGAAAGGGCGTACTCTTCCGTGTACATCCTAGCCATGCTCTTGTAGGCCTACTCATCTCCACTCCTCAGCAGGTTTCCACAGTCGCAGTTGAGCGGTGAATCTGCATTGGGGTTTTCCAAGAGATAGCGAACGGCTCGACACAACGCCTACAATGTCCAGGTTGGAATCCATTCGTTTTTGATGATGTCCAAACACACCTCACCGGTCTACCAATGCACATTGGGGTGGAAGATCCTGGTTTTGAAGTACATCTTGGGCGCAACTATGGGGTATTCTTGCGTCAGCACAATCTTCACTTCAAAAATACCTTGAGAATAGGGGCTGTCCTCCGGTCCGTGGATGTATGCCAGCCAGTGCAGAATATCCTTCTCGTCGAAGATCAGGAGGAAATCGGGATCCTTATGCTTCCCAACCTCTAACGCTTCCTTCAGTAATCGCTGTTTGTACATTTCCAAAAAATCAAACGATTATACATTCACAGCACCAACCCATCAAGGACTACTCACCAACAGTAGTTATTTACGAATTATAAATATGGTGAGCAGACAGGACGACTCTGACGAACCAGCAGAGAGCTGGCTTGAGCTAGTGGAGGACGAGCCCCCGTAGCTACTACCCTTTGGCGAGGCGCTCCCCGGATCGTATGATTTGTATCCGTGCTATGAACATTATTTCCATGCACTGCTGGAAAATGCCGAAATCATGCGCAGCTAGCGACCCGCCAACCACCAACTCAATGACTTTCTGTCACGGTTGGAGAAGTACGTGAGGGATTAGGTTATGGTGGGTCGGAGCGACTACTCCACCTACAATCGCTTTTTGGAAGCATAGCTTCAATCCAACAACGATGTTTGGGAGGCCTTCCAAAAGTATTGTAGGTTGTATGAGCAGCCAGAGCTGCCGCTTTTCGTTAAGTCAACCAAAACGTTTCTGTAGGAGCCACTAGAACGCCAGGTTCAAACGAAACAACCTGAGCAGTAAGTAACTTTCGAACGCCTCGTTGACGCCAACGGCTACCTTCCCAGTTTAAACCTTGTGCTAGTCGGGCACGTTGATCACGGCAAGTCTACGTTACTTGGAAGGCTCATCAAAGAGTTCGGCATGGAGCCGGTCGGGCAAGAAAGCCTCTCCTCATACACGGATATCTACGAAAAGGAAAAGTAGAAAGGAAAGACCATAGAATTTTCGACCTGCAGCCTTCGAACCGAAAGATGCAAGCTCATGCTGTTTGATACTCCTGGCCATCGAAACTACATGTCGAATATGATCGCAGCATTGCGGCTGGCTGACATCGTTGTTCTCGTTGCCTCGGCGAAGAAGGGAGAGTTTGAATCGGGAATGGCTGGTGGTACCATCGGGGAGATTCTAATGATCGCTAATAGCTTCGGACCGAAGAAACTTGTTGTAGTCGCTAGCAAAATGTGCACCGTTCAGTGGGACCGGGCTTCCTTCAATTCGATCCAAGACACACTTAGGAAGTACATTGAGAAGGAGAAGATGAACTTCTTGGACTTACAATTCATTCCATTCGATTCCTTAACCAACTAAAATTTCAAGAGTCGAAGATATACTGATCATGAGACAGTCACGGAGTGGCTCAACAGTCTCCAAACTGCGAACACCAACAAGACAGCACAAGATCTCAGGCTGCCAGTGTTCGATGTGCAGCAGATCTACAACACCAAATACATCTTCGGTAAGGTTGAGCAGGGCTTTCTGTATCGCATGCAGCCGATCACATTTTATCCCAACGAGTTCACGACCACTGTGCTGTCGATCAGCCAAGGCGAGTCGAAAGTAGAATTTGCTGGGAGCGG
>Ga0075152_10003805_pt1 | contig 10483 bp, 8 predicted proteins | sample JI61114C2DNA_FD_70964 | JGI IMG/M metagenome (GOLD analysis project Ga0075152, IMG submission 70964) | Wastewater effluent complex algal communities from Wisconsin, to seasonally profile nutrient transformation and Carbon sequestration -... | ecosystem: Engineered > WWTP > Effluent > Algae...
TTGTTTACCTGTGGAAAGTTTTGGTCCAAAAATTTCAATTGATTTATAAGCCACGCCTACTGCTAGAGCTATCCAAACTATTCCTAAATATTTTTTTAAAGTGTTCATATTTTTAAATTTTAATCGTGAAGTGTATTAATTTTTCTATCAATGTAAATCATTCCAATTATAAAACAAACGGCTGCAATAGCAATTGGATACCAAAGACCATCTAGATAAAACTCTGCATTTCCTGCTTCTTTTGACGAAGTTACAAAATATGTTGATATGGCAGGCAACAATCCACCAAAAATTCCATTTCCAACATGATATGGCAACGACATTGAAGTATATCTAATTTTTACAGGGAACATTTCAACAAGGAAAGCAGCAATTGGGCCATAAACCATAGTTACAAAAATTACTTGTATGAAAACCATTAATACTAAGAACCATTTATCACTATTATTAATTGTTTTAGTGATTTTAGTTTCTATTTTATCTTTTCCTTTATCGTCAACCATTACTTTTCCACTTTCAAAATGGATAGTTTTGATTTCTTCAACAGTAGTTCCGTCAGTAAAAGCTTTTGAAGTTGTGTAAATAGAATCCATTTTTGTTGCATCAATTTCTTTAACAGATGGAACAACTTTTGTGTTTTCAACAATTTCAGTTTTTAAAGTTAAATCAGTAGAAGTGTACATTGCTCTATAAATAGGTCTATACAAAAAGATAGCTAAAAGCATACCCGCCATCATAATTGATTTTCTTCCCCATTTATCACTCAACCAACCAAATACAACGAAAAATGGAGTTCCTAATAGTAATGCAATTCCTAACAACATATCAACTTGAGAAGAATCAATACTTTGTACAGTTTTCAAAAAGTTCATCGCATAAAATTGTCCTGTGTACCAAACTACACCTTGCCCCATAGTTGCACCAAAAAGTGCTAATAAAACAAATTTTAAATTATATTTATGTCCAAAGCTTTCTTTCAATGGATTTGTAGAAGTTTTTCCTTCTGATTTTGCTTTTGCAAATACTGGAGATTCGTGCATGTTTTTTCTAATCATGTAAGAAACAAACACCATTAAGATAGAAACCCAAAATGGAACTCTCCAACCCCATTCATCAAAAGCTTCTTTAGATAAAACACTTTTTGTAATTAAAATTACCATTAAAGACACAAATAAACCTACAGTTGCAGTAGTTTGAATCCAAGAAGTCCAATATCCTTTTTGTCCAGCTGGTGCATGTTCAGCAACATAGGTAGCAGCACCACCATATTCACCACCTAATGCTAACCCTTGAAGTAATCTAAGAACTAAAACTAATACTGGTGCCATGAATCCAATGGTTTCATAACTTGGAATACATCCTATAACAAAAGTAGCACCACCCATTAATAATAAGGTAACCATGAAAGTGTATTTTCTTCCAATTAAATCCCCTAATCTTCCGAAGAATAAGGCTCCAAATGGTCTAACTACGAATCCAGCAGCAAATGTTGCTAAGGTAGATAAGAATGCAGCCGTTGGATTATCAGAAGGGAAAAATTTTGTTGATAATACTACTGCTAAACTTCCAAAGATGTAGAAGTCATACCATTCAATCATTGTTCCCATTGAGGAAGCTGAAATTACTTTCCAGATTCCAGTTGTTTTTTTATCGCTCATATTTATTAATTAATTAGTTTGTTTATTATAGGTAAATTTGTAATTGTACAATAAATTCTCCTTTGGATTTTGAATCGTTTATACTACTATAAACGGGTCTTGTAGAATATTGAGTAGTTATTTTTGCATGATGACCATCTAAGAAAAAGTTAGCTCCAATATCAAACTGACTACTTGCTTTATCTAATGCATCAAAATTTTTGTAAGTATAAGCTCCAAATGGCTGAATTCTTACTTTTGGCTTTTCATTTTTATTAGGTAAAAGAACTCCAGCTTGTGTGTACCAAATATTACCTGTTCCTATCATAGCTTGTAAATTTCCAGCTCCAGCTAATGCAGTTGATCCTGTGAAAGATGGGTCTGCAACTCCTTCATTCATAATTCCTAAGTTTCTCAAATAATTTGGACCAAAGTCATAATTATAAAATACACTATAGGCAGTTATTGCCATTTTCTTTTCTTTGGATCCAATTGGCATATCTACAAAAACATCGCCTGCAAATAGATTAATTGGATGTTCTTTTTTAATTCCGTTCACAGAAGTTTGAGTTGCTTTTGGTGCATTATAAAATCCCGCACCAATATTGAACATTTTTTTTGTTCCTAAATAAGAACCTACTTTAAAAGGTAAAAAATTAGATTCTTTGTCAAATATTTGATATTCAACATAACCTGCTTTTGACCATTGTGTAACATTATTATTATCTACAGCTTTTGCAATTGAAGCATCAGTTACATTTGTAGGCGTTTGGTTTGTAGAAAATGGTTTGTTCATACTAAAACGATATTCCAATTTTTTATATTTTCCTTTTGCAAAAAGTCCAATTTGTCTTGCAAATTGATCTGAATTTTCAATTAAAGGCCAGTTAAAAATTGGAGCGTCAACCGTTAAATAATTTAAAGTTGAAGACATGGTCATACGAGAAAGTCCCATATAATAGTGTAATCCACCTCCTATTGTCAAACTAAATGGTTTAGACTCTTGCGGTAAAACAACAGCATATTCATTCCATGCATCATGAAAAAATAAACCTGGTTTTTTTCCAGCACCATAACCGCCAGTTCCGGAAGAGCTAGCAGCCCCACCATTTATAAATGTTTGATTGTTAATCCCAATATGAGTTACAATCATATAACGTGGTGAAATTTGTGCATAAGCTAAAAGTCTTAAACGTCTTAAGCCTGCATCTTCAAACCTCGAAACAGATTCGTCACCAATCATAGTACCTTGGTTCATTTCTGTTGAACGAAGCCAAATTTGATTCCAAGCAATGAATCGCATGTATTTGGTACCTTCTGGATTCAAATTAAATTTTAATCCTCCTCCATAATCTGGAGATCCTTGCGAAAAGGAGAGTGCTGATATCAATAAACCAGCAACAATTAATACTTTTTTCATAATTTAAGTTTTAGTTAGTTTTTGCATTTCTGCATGACCAAATTCTAAAATTATGTTAATGAAAAAAATTGTAGTATATAATTTTGTAAAACGATATAGTTAATCTTTAAAACGTTCCCATTTTATAAGCATAAACTTGTCGCCAAGCTCCGTAATAATCATTCCTGCACCCGATAGTTTATCTTTGTTTTGAAGAAATTCTACCAGCTCTTGATGCTTAAAAATCTTATAAGTAGGGTGATAATTCGGATGTGGCGGTTTTTTTATTTTAAACTCCTTTACCCAATTACTAATTGAAACGTGCGAAACCCCCAAAATACGCTCAATTTCTCTAAAACTTAACCCTTCTAAATACAATTGTAATGCTTTGGTTACATAGTAATCATCTATCTTTTTTCCCAGTTTATTTACTGTGAAATAATAATTACACGATTTGCATAAATACCTTTGTCTATCTTTGATGACACCACTTTTTACTATTTTGTCACTTTGGCATTTTGGACAAGCTAAAATCTCCATATATATAATTTTTGCATAAATATACTAATTTTGCAAAATCTACAAAAATATTCTTCATAATTTTTCAAATATTTTTTTTTACATATCATATTTATTTCAATTAAAAATTACACATAATGCAATTATTATCCTATATATATTCATTTTTGAATTTCGAATGTTTATAAAATTATGTAATTTTATCAAAAAAGTATAGCTATTGGTATTAATTATTTTACTTAATTTGTATAAACAACCTCAAACTATGCAATTTGATATTAATAACACAGAATCTTCTACTTTATATAAGCTTCTAACTGGAACGGTAATTCCAAGACCAATTGGTTGGATTTCAACTATTGATTCAAAAAATAGAAATAATTTAGCTCCTTTTTCATTTTTTAATGTAGTAAGTGACGATCCACCTCATGTGATGTTTTCCACAGTGCGAACTGGAAACAAAAGCAAGGATACATTAAATAATATACTAGAAAACAAACAATTTGTGGTAAATTTGGTAACCGAAGAAATCGTCGAACAAATGAATACAACTTCTCAAAGCGTGCCTTTTGATGTTGACGAATTTGAATTAGCAAACCTTACTCCTATTAATTCTGTTTTTATAAATCCAAAACGTGTAAAAGAAAGTTTGGTGCATTTTGAATGCGAAATGGTGCATCACTATTTTATAGAAAATCATAAAAATGGAGGTGCTTGCATTATTATTGGTAAAATTATTACAATGCACATTGATGATTCAATTTTATTAGAAAACGGCAAAATTAATCTAGAAAAATACAAACCAATAGCTCGACTAGCAGGTTCAAATTATAGTAAAATTGGCGAAATATTTCAAATTAAAAGAAGTTAAAATGAATTCAAATTCTGTACAAAAAAATCTTAAAATAGCAGTAATCGGTGGTGGCCCAGGCGGATTATACTTTTCTATCTTAACCAAAAAAGCACTACCCAATTGCCAAATTAATATTTATGAACGCAATAAACCCGATGATAGTTTTGGTTTTGGAGTAGTTTTTTCAGATGAAACTTTGGGCGAATTTCTAAAACGTGATATGCAATCCTATGAATTAATAAGAAGTAAATTTGCTTATTGGGATGATATTATTGTTGCTCGAAATGGCGAAAATGTTAGTATTTCAGGCAATGGTTTTTGTGGCTGTTCTAGAAAAACGTTACTTCAATTATTGCAACAAAGATGTATTGAAGAAGGCATAAATCTTCATTTTGAACACAATGTTAATGATTTATCTCAATTTGAAAATGCTGATATTATCTTAGCTTCCGATGGAATTGCAAGTGGAATTCGTACCAAATATGAAAAGGAATTTGGTACAAAAATTACCTTAAAAAAAAACCGTTTTGTTTGGTTGGGTTCTACAAAACCGCTTGATGCATTTAACTATTTTTTTAGAGAAACGCCTCACGGAACTATTGTGGCTCACACCTATCAATATGAAACTGGAATGAGTACTTGGATTTTTGAATGTTCCAATGAAACTTGGGGAAATCTACAATTTGAAGTTACTAATGAAGCGGATACTATTGCAAAAATATCAGAAATTTTCAAAGATGAATTAGATGGTCATCCGTTGATTTCTAATAAATCTCATTGGCGGCAATTTCCACATGTTACTAATGAAAATTGGTATCATAAAAATATTGTTTTACTTGGCGATGCAAAAGCAACTGCACACTACTCAATTGGTTCGGGAACAAAATTGGCAATGGACTGTGCCATAAGGCTTTACGATGCAGTAATAGCGAATCCAAATGATGTGCAAGCTGCTTTTCAACACTATGATAAATCCCGAAGAAATACTGTGGAAATGATTCAACATGCCGCTTTAGTTTCGTTAGATTGGTTTGAAAATATGGATAGAAATATACAACATCCATTTTATCAATTTGCTTTTGGTTGCATGACACGTTCTAAAAAAGTAACTTTTGAAAATTTAAGATTACGTGATAAATCGTTTACGGATAAGGTTTTAGAAGAATTCATTGAAAACCAAATTCCAAATACAAAATTCCAAATTCCAAAAAACAGTGCAGCTTTTACTCCTTTCAAATTACGTGAATTAGAATTACAAAATCGAATTGTGATGTCGTCAATGGGGCAATATTCGGCAGAAAATGGATTGGTAAATGATTGGCATTTTCAACATTATACATCAAGGGCAGTTGGCGGTTTAGGATTGATTATAACCGAAATGACTGCTATTTCAGAAACTGGAAGAATCACTTTAGGTTGTGCAGGAATTTACAATGAAAATCAAATTGTTGAATGGAAACGAATTACTGATTTCATTCATAAAAATACCCAAACTAAAATCGGAATTCAATTGGGTCATTCAGGTCGAAAAGGTTGTTCAAAAATCCCTTGGGAAGAAACATTTTCTGAGGAAAGTTGGGAATTATTTTCTGCTTCTGCCACACCATTTAATGAGAATTCGGAAAAACCAAAAGAAATGACATTGGTAGAAATGGATTTAATCACTTCCCAATTCGTTCAAGCAGCGAAAAATGCAGAAAAAGCAGGTTTTGATATGATTGAATTGCAAGCCCATCATGGATTTTTATTGGCTTCATTTCTTTCACCTTTGACAAATATACGTACAGATGAATTTGGAGGAAACATCGAAAATAGATTGAAATTTCCGTTACGAGTTTTCAACGAAATTAGAAAAGTATTTCCAAAAGAAAAACCAATTTCAATACGAATTTCAGCTACAGATTGGGCAGAAAACGGAATTTCGGAAGCAGATATAATTCATATTTCTAACGAATTCAAAAAAGCTGGAGCTGATATCATCAATGTTTCTACTGGAAATACGATTGCCAATCAAAAACCACAAACGGGTAGAATGTGGCAAACGCCTTTTTCAGATTTAGTACGAAATACAGTTCATATTCCCACCATCACAGCAGGTTACATTCAAGATATTGACCAAATAAACACCATAATTCTAAACGGAAGAGCCGATTTAGTAGCTTTGGGAAGACCATTATTATTAGACCCATATTTTGTTAGAAACGCCCAAGCTTATGAACAATTTGAACCAAATGATATTCCAAATCAATATAAAATGGGAATTTCACATTTATTTCCTTTAAAAGCCAATGAAAGAAAACAAATGGAAGGAATGAAGAAGGCTTTGAAACCGAAGAGCAACAAGAAATAGTATAAGATTTGAATATTAAGTAGTAAGACAAGGCTTAAAAAATGAAACATTATCAAGACAACTTCTCCCAAAATAACCTTCCAAGTTTAGACTTGCAACCCGATTATATTTTCACAGATTTAGTCCAATTTCAGCATCCAGAAATGCTCAATTGTGTAGATAAATTGTTGGACAATCACATCAAAGAAGGTCGAGGAAGTAACGTTTGCATCAGAACTTTTGAGGAAACTTGGACGTATAAAGATTTGTATGAAAAAGCCAATCAAATTGCTCATTATTTAGTTGATGAAATGAAATTGCAATCGGGAAACCGAGTATTAATAAGGTCTGCTAATAATCCAATAATGGTTGCTTGTTGGTTTGCCATTCTAAAAGCAGGCGGAATTGTTGTAGCCACAATGCCATTATTAAGAGCCAAAGAATTAAATACTATAATTGATTGTGCCGAAATTTCTCATACTTTTTGCGCTATTGATTTAGCTGAAGAAATGAAATTAGTTACTTCTGATTTTCTAAAAAATGTTAGTTTTTTTGGCAATCACTATTTTGAAAACTTGATAAATTCCAAACCTAAAACTTTTGATAATTATCATTCAAAATCCAATTCGGTTGCTATAATAGGTTTCACTTCTGGTACAACAGGTTTGCCCAAAATGACGGCTCATTTTCATAAAGATATTTTAAATTGTTGCGAATGTTTTCCAAAATATTCCTTGCAACCTACTGAAAATGATATTTTTACAGGAAGTCCACCAATAGGTTTCACCTTTGGTTTGGGCGGATTGGTTTTGTTTCCAATGTATTTTGGCGCTTCCACTTTTTTAATTGAAAAACCAAGTCCCGATTTGCTTTTACAAGCCATTCAAGACCATAAAATTACGATATGTTTCACTGCACCAACAGCTTGGCGAATCATTACAACCAAAGTTCAGGACTACAATATTTCTAGCTTAAGAAAGTGTGTTTCTGCTGGCGAAACCTTGCCATTAAAGGTTTGGCAAGATTGGTTTGATAGTACTAGATTAAAAATTATTGACGGAATTGGAGCTACAGAAATGCTTCATATTTTCATTTCATCTAATGAAGAGAACATGAAACCTGGCGCTACAGGAAAAGCTATTACAGGTTATCAAGCCAAAATCATCGACCAAAACGGCAACGAATTACCCAGAAATAAAGCTGGAAGATTAGCCGTTCAAGGCATTACAGGTTGCAAATATCTAAACCGAGAAGACAAACAAAAAGAATATGTAGAAAATGGTTGGAACATTACAGGCGATATTTTTCGTCAAGATGAAGAAGGTTATTTTTATTTTGTGGCACGTGGCGATGATATGATAATTTCTTCAGGCTATAACATTGCAGCAATTGAAGTAGAATCCGTACTTTTGACTCACGATGCTATTCTAGAATGTGCTGTTGTAGGTTTGCCTGATGAAGAACGTGGAATGCTAGTTTGTGCTCATATTGTTTTGCATGACTATGCTAAAGCAACTAACGAAATGAAATCAACTATTCAACACTGGTTCAAAGAAGTAGCTGCTCCATATAAATATCCAAGAGTAATACATTTTGTAGAAGAGTTACCCAAAACAGAAACGGGAAAAATTCAACGATTTAAATTGAAATAGTAGTAAGATTTGAGTATTAAGCCTTGAAAATTAAGTGATAACATATAAAAAATCAGTTACTTTAAATATTAACATAGTGCCTTTATCGAAAATATAATAAAATTGCGCCTTCGTGTCAAAAAATAGTGACTTAAAAATAAAAACATGAATCAAACTTTCATAAAACAACAAAAAATTCGTTTCAAACATATCGATTATGCTGGAATTGTTTTTTATCCACGATTTCTAGAAATGCTCAATGATTTAGTTGAAGATTGGTTTGAAGAAGCCTTAGAAAGACCTTTTTCTAAAATGCACGATACCAACGGAATTCCAACAGTTGATTTGAAAATACAATTCAAAAATGCAGCTCGTTTAGGCGAAATTCTAACCAAAAAACTTTGGGTAAAAGAACTGAAAACATCATCAATAATTTGCAGATTTAATTTCATAAACCAATCAGAAAAAACGGTTTTAGAAGGCGAAGTAACATTGGTAAATGTGAAAATCCAAGAAGATAGACAAAGTATAAAAGCCGAGGCTTTTAATGAGGAAATGAAGGAAAAAATTTCTCAATTTATTCTGTCTTAATACTCCAATCTTAATACTAAACAAATGGACTTCAAAAAATTCAAAGCAGCAACCGTTCAAACATCACCCGTTTTTCTAAATGTTGAAAAAACAGTTGAAAAAGCAATAACATTCATCAAAGAAGCCAGTGAAAATGGTGCTTCATTAATAGCTTTTCCCGAAGTTTTTATTGCGGGTTATCCCTATTGGAATTGGATTATGACACCTATTCAAGGTAGCAAATGGTATGAAAAATTATATAAATGTTCCGTCAGAACTGATGATGAAGCCATGCAACCTTTATTTCAGGCGGCAAAAGAATTCAATATTCATATCGTAATAGGAATCAATGAACAAGGAGATAGTTTTGGCGAAATTTACAACACCAATTTAATCATCGATAACAACGGAAATTTAATTGGAAAACATCGAAAACTTGTACCAACATGGGCAGAAAAACTAACATGGACATCAGGAGATGGTTCATCTTTAAAAATCTATAACACCGAAATTGGTCCTATTGGAACATTAGCTTGTGGCGAAAACACCAATACTTTAGCACGATTTACATTACTTGCTCAAGGCGAATTAATTCATATTGCCAATTACATCTCGCTTCCCGTTGCGCCACCAGATTATGATATGGCAGAAGCAATTAAAATTCGTGCCGCTGCTCATTCTTTTGAAGGAAAACTATTTACAATTGTTTCTTGTTCAACAATTTCACAAGAAATAAAAGACGCATTGCGGGAAGATGTTCCTAATATTGACGAATTATTAACCCGTAAAAGTTCAGCTTTCTCAGGTTTTATTGGCCCAAATGGAGCTGTAATTGGGCAACCATTAATAGATGATGAAGGAATAATTTATGCCGAAATAGATTTGGAAAAATGTATCCAACCCAAACAAATGCACGATATTCTAGGACATTACAATAGATTTGATATCTTTGATTTACGAGTAAATATTGCTCCAACTCGAAAGATTACTTTTATTGATAATCATGAGGATTTTAATAAAAAATAGAATTAAGTATTAAGACAACTTACTATGGAAACAAATAATTATTCCGATGACCAAATTGGTCGTGCTAGGGTTCAAACTTCACCAGAACTCGAAGCATATTATAAAGAACTCGAAACCCTTGGAGCTGGAGCATTATGGACAGTTGCCAACGATATTGAACCTTGGGAACCTCGCTCATCATCTGTTCCAATGCTTTGGAAATATGACGATTTGCGGGAATTAGTCCTCAAATCTTCCGAACTCGTTACACCCGAACAAGCAGGTCGAAGAGTAGTCTATTTAGTAAACGACAACCGCAAAGACGTTTCCGCAGCTGTGGGTTGGCTCTACACTGGCATTCAGGTTACTCGTCCAGGCGAATTCACTTCCGCACACCGTCATCGTGCGTCGGCATTGCGCTTTATAATGGAAGGCGAAAAAGGATATACCGTTGTTGATGGCAATAAAATCATGCTCGAAGTTAATGATTTTGTCATTACACCCAATTCTGCATGGCATGAACATGGTGTTGAAGAAGGC
>Ga0075152_10003808_pt1 | contig 10470 bp, 9 predicted proteins | sample JI61114C2DNA_FD_70964 | JGI IMG/M metagenome (GOLD analysis project Ga0075152, IMG submission 70964) | Wastewater effluent complex algal communities from Wisconsin, to seasonally profile nutrient transformation and Carbon sequestration -... | ecosystem: Engineered > WWTP > Effluent > Algae...
GCAGAAACTGTCCGTGCAGGCGCTCGAGACGCTGGCGGTGATCGCCTATCGGCAGCCGATTACCGCGCTCGAGATCACGGAGATTCGAGGCGTGAGCGCGTCCGGCGTGCTCAATACCCTGCTCGAACGCCATCTCGTGAAGATCGTGGGGCGCAAGCAGGTGGTTGGGCGTCCGTTCATGTACGCCACCACCAGGGAGTTCCTGATCAGGTTCGGCCTGAAGGACATCGGCGACCTGCCGAAGGTCGAGGACATGGCCGAGTCGCTCGGGATCGAAAGCACGCTGCTGGTGGAGCAGACCCCGCCGGAAGAGCAGCTCCCGCTGAGCGAACCCGACTACTCGAGTGCCGACACCTCCGACCAGGAGGTGGACCAGACTCCAGACGACGGGTTCGCAGACGACGAGGACGAACCCTCGGTGCACTAGGCCGCGTTCCTGACCGGGGACGCGATCTGGCCCCGAGGACCCGTCGGGTCTTATCCGCGCTTCGCGGTCTTCGGTCGGGTCGTCCGTGCGCGGGTAGGCTTTCGAGCCGGGGTGACCCTGGGTTTCCCCGCGGCGGCTGCGGCGCCCTCGCGTTTCGGCGCCCTGGGCGGTGCGCTGCGCGTGGCGGCCTTCTTCAGCGCCGCCACTTCTTCCGGTGTCAGATCGCGCCAGTAGCCCGGCTTGAGGCGCGAGTCCTTCAGCGGGCCGATGGCGATGCGGCGCAGGTAATCCACCGGGTGTCCGATCGAGTCGAACATCCGGCGGACCTGGCGGTTGCGCCCTTCAGAAATCGTGATGCGCAGAACCGCCTTGTCCTCCCGGCGTGCGGGGCCGATTTCGACGTGTGCCGGCTCGGTCCGGCGCCCATCGATGGTGACGCCCTTCGCGACGCGGTCCAGGTCGTGCGCATCAGGAACACCGGCGACGAGCACTTCGTAGACGCGCGGCACTTCATGGCGCGGGTGGGTAAGGCGGGTCGCCAGGTCGCCGTCGTTGGTCAGGAGCAGCAGGCCTTCGGTGTCGTAGTCCAGCCGGCCGACCGGATAGATATACTCGCGGACGCCCTTGAGCAGATCCATCACCGTCGCCCGTCGCTCGGGGTCCGAGCGGGTGGTCACGTACCCCTTGGGCTTGTTCAGCAGCACGTAGCGGTGCCGCTCGGAGACCTTGATGCGACGGCCATCCACGCGGATGTCGTCAGTCGAGAGGTCGGCCTTGGTGCCGAGCTCGCGGATGGTCTCGCCGTTCACGGTTACGCGGCCGTCGAGCATCAGCTGCTCGGACGCGCGCCGCGAAGCGATGCCAGCCTGCGATAGAATTTTCTGAAGCCGTTCCACGTCGTCCTGATTCCTTTCCGTCGTCTCCGTCATCCTACTATCTGCACGCTATGCGAAAGCTGATCATCGCCATCGACGGACCCTCGGGCGTCGGTAAGGGCACCGTTGCGCGCGCCATCGCGGCGGAGCTTGGGTATCGTCACGTGGACAGCGGGGCGATGTATCGCGCTGTGGGCTGGAAGGCGATACAGCAGGGGATTACCTTCGACAGCGAGGCCGATCTGGCGGCGCTCGCCTCGACCGCCCGCATCGAGATCTCGGCCACCGAGGTGACGATTGACGGCACGGACGTGACCCGCGCCATTCGCACCCCGGAGATCGACAAGGCCGCGGCCTCGGTCGCGCGCCTCCCGAAGGTCCGCGAAATCCTGGTCGAGCGCCAGCGCGCCATGGGCGAGCACGGGGGCATCGTCATGGAGGGGCGCGACATCGGCACGGTCGTCTTTCCGCACGCCGACGTCAAGCTCTACCTGGACGCGTCGGCGGAGGAACGTGCCCGCCGTCGTGCGAACGATGCCTCCCACTCAGGTCCGGCTGCGCTTGCGGAGGTTGCCAGTGCCCTGAAGGAGCGCGACCAGATCGACAGCACCCGGGCGGCGTCGCCCTTGTACGCCGCAGCGGACGCGACGCTCATCGACACGACGCACGCGCCGATTCCGGAGGTTGTGGAGCAGGTCCTCGCGATCGTGCGCACCCGGCTCCAGGACTGAGCGGCGGGCCTCCTCGCGAGTAAGACGGGGGCCGGGCGGAAGAGCGGGGCCGCTCGCGCGCGGCCCCTGGCGCCCTCCGCCGGCTCGTGGTGGTGCTCAGTCGTCTTCCCGGCGGCGGTCCCGGTAGTCCTCGGACGAGGCCGGGTCGAGTTCCCACCGGTGCTTGTCGCGGTCGGCGACCTTGTCGCTGCCCCGCAGTTCCTCGTTGTCCTGATACTCGACACCGAGCGCCTTCCCGATGTCGTCGACGATGTCCTGGTCTGGCGTCGAGTTGTCGCCGCCAGGCGCCTCATCGCCGGTGAAGTAGGCGTCCTCCACGTTCGCATCGACGTCGCCCCCGGTGATCGAGGGGGTCATCGTGGCATGGTCGGCCCGCTCCTCCGCCATCTCATCACGACCCGTCCGCGCGGCCGAACCGCGGCGGTTCATGTTGAGTGACGACGGCGGGGAGGGCACCATCTCCTCGAGTTCGCGGCGTCGCGACTCCATCGACGACCTCGCGCGTGGCTTCGCCGCCGTGGCAGCCGCCTTCTTCGTGGCGGGTGCGGCCTTCTTCGCGGCGCGCTTCGGCGCCGCGGCCTTGCGGGTCTTCGCGGCAGGGCGTGGTGCGACCCGACGCCGGATTGGGCTGCGCGCGGCCTTTGCCGTCTTCTTCGGGGCGGCGGGCTTCTTCTTCCCGGCGGCTGGCTTCGTCCGGGCGCGCGCCGGCGAGGACTTCTTCGCGGGACGGGCAACCTTCTTCACTGCGCGTGAGCGGGGTGCCGCTTTCTTCGGCTGGACCTTCTTCGTGCCTGTCGTGCTGGAACGCTTCCGCGACTGTGCCGCCTTCGGGGCGGCTTTGGCCGGGCGCTTGGCCATGCTGGAGTCCTTTCGGAACCTTGACAGTGTTTCGATAAGTGTCGTACTCTCTGATGCTTATCGGAAATCAGAAGGGGCTGCAGAGCACCTGGTGATATGCCGAAATTGCGGGCCGCCGGACCCCGCTACCAGAACGCCGGCACTCGTACGGGTGGAGTTGGGATTGTCCGAACCATTCGTGCGACGACAAGAGGAGTGCGCAAGGCATGGCAAACGTTGAAGACGAGCAGACTCCAGGTCCGGTGAAGGGCGCTGCGGGAACGCTCGACCGCGCAGAGCGCGGTGATCGCGGCGGACTGAAGCTTCTTCCGCGCGAAGACGACGAACAGATCGACCCCGAAGAGTACGCCCGGCTGCTGGATTCCTACGATAGCAGCTTCCGCAACATCGCGGAAGGCGAGGTGGTCAAGGGCACCGTGCTCAAGGTGACCGCTTCCGAAGTCATCGTGGACGTCGGCTACAAGTCGGAAGGCATCATCGCGGTCGACGAGTTCATCGACGAGAACGGTCAGGTCACCGTCGAAGCGGGTGACATCGTTGATGTGCTGCTGGAGCGGACGGAAGACCGCGAAGGCTACGTCGTCCTCTCGCGCGAAAAAGCCGAGAAGATGAAGATCTGGGACGAGGTCGAGAAGGCCTACGTCGAACGCAAGGTCGTCATCGGCCGCGTGATCGAACGAATCAAGGGCGGCCTCGCCGTCGACATCGGTGTCCGGGCGTTCCTGCCGGGCAGCCAGATCGACGTGCGGCCCGTGCGCAACCTCGACGCGCTTCGCGGGCAGGAACTCCGCATGCGCGTCATCAAGGTCAACAAGAAGCGCGGCAACATCGTGCTCTCCCGCAAGGCGCTCCTCGAAGAGGAGAACGCCGAGAAGAAGAAGCACACGCTCGAGACGCTGGCCGAGGGCAAGGTCCTGCGTGGTGTCGTCAAGAACATCACCGACTACGGCGCCTTCATCGACCTCGGCGGTATCGACGGCCTGCTCCACATCACGGACATGTCGTGGGGCCGCGTCGGTCATCCGTCGGAGCTCTTCAAGGTCAACGACGAGATCGATGTCGTCGTCCTGAAGTACGACGCGGCGACCGAGCGCGTCTCGCTGGGCCACAAGCAGCTCATCACCGACCCGTGGGCGAACGTGATGGACCGGTACCCGGTCGGCGCGCGCGTCGGCGGCAAGGTTGTGAGCCTGACCGACTACGGCGCCTTCGTGGAGCTGGAGTCGGGAGTGGAAGGCCTCATCCACGTCTCCGAGATGTCGTGGAGCAAGCGCGTCAAGCACCCGTCGAAGATCCTGAACGTCGGCGACACCGTCGACGCGATGGTGCTCGGCGTGGACCCGACGGCTCGCCGCATCTCGCTCGGCCTCAAGCAGGTCGAGAGCAACCCGTGGCATGACCTGGCCGACAAGTACCCGGTCGGCTCGAAGATCCAGGGCAAGGTCCGCAACCTCACCGAGTTCGGCGCGTTCGTCGAAGTCGAGGAGGACATCGACGGCCTGATCCACATCTCCGACATGTCGTGGAGCAAGCGGATCAAGCACCCGTCGGAGGTCCTGAAGAAGGGCGACGTGGTCGACGCGATGGTGCTCAACATCGACGCGGAGAACCAGCGCCTCTCGCTCGGGCTGAAGCAGCTCGCCACGGACATCTGGGACGACTTCTTCTCCCGCCACCAGGTGGGCAGCACCATCGACGGCAAGGTTGTCCGCATGACCAACTTCGGTGCGTTCGTCGAACTCGACGAGGGGATCGAAGGCCTCATCCACGTGTCGGAGTTCGATGACTCCCGTCACGCCGCCAAGGAAGAGGAGAAGATCGAGCTGAAGGTAGGTGAGACCTACCAGATGAAGATCATCAAGCTCGCTCCGGAAGAGCGGAAGATCGGCCTCTCGATTCGCGCGCTCAAGTCCGACGAGTTCCGCGCGGAGTGGGAAACCTACCAGGAGTCGGCCGGCGACGGTTCGGCAACCCTGGGCGATCACTTCCGGAACAACCGATAGGCTCCGGTCTTCGGGCTGCGGGTGCTCGGACGGCGTCGGCTTCGTGTGAAGCCGGCCCCGTCTGACGCCCGCAGCCTGAAGCCTGAAGTCTTCAAGGATCAAGCATGACTGGCGGCAGCATGACCAAGGCCGAGCTCGTCGAGGAAGTCTCGCGAGTGTCGGACCTGACCAAGAAGCACTCTGAAGTCATCGTCGATACGGTGTTCAAGAGCATCATCGACGCCCTGCACCGCGGCGAGAAGATCGAGCTCCGCGGCTTCGGCAGCTTCCGCCTCCGCAAGCGCGAGCCCCGCAAGGGTCGCAATCCGAAGACCGGCGACAAGGTGGACGTGCCGCCGAAGAAGGTTCCGTACTTCAAGCCCGGCAAGGAACTGAAGGACTTGATCAACCGCGAGCCCGACGAGACGGCAGCCGAGCCGACCGGGTCCGTACCTCCGCCCGACGCCCTGACCGTCTAGCCCAGAAGGCCGGCCTCGCCGGCTTCATCCGCCCCCCCTGCACGCCCAAGTTGTTCATTCCGCGCGGACCAACGTCCGCGCTAGACTGAACGCATCGTCGCCGCACCGGCATCGCGAGTCGCGGTGGCGCGCGCTCTGGTTTCAGTTCTGACTGATCACTGCTGACTTCTGAGTTCGGAACGTATGGAGCGTCTGTGGTCCCCCTGGAGACTGGCCTACGTGACCAGCACGTCGAAGCCGCCTGACGGTTGCATCTTCTGCGCGGTGTCGGCCCCTGGGGCTGGCAGCCAGGGCGATCCGCACCGTGACAGCCTCGTGCTGGTGCACGGGCGCGACTGCTACGTCATCCTGAACCTGTACCCGTACAACAACGGGCACCTCATGGTGGTTCCACGCCGGCACATGGCGTCGTTGACGCTGGCGACCGCCGAGGAACTCACCGAGATGATGCAGTTCACCAGGGACGCGGAGGCCGCCCTCACCGAGTCCTACCGCCCGCAGGGGATCAACGTCGGCATCAACCTCGGCCAGTCTGCCGGAGCGGGCATCGCGGATCACATGCACATCCATCTGGTGCCCCGCTGGACCGGCGACACGAACTTCATGTCGGTCGTCGGCAACACGCGCGTGCTGCCCGAGGACCTGAGCGCGACGGCGGCCAGGCTCCGCCCGATCTTCGAACGACTGTTGCTCGCCCGCACCTAGGTATCCAGGAGAAGGGGACCAGCGATGTTTCTCGAGCTCACCGGTCCGCAGCAGGCGTTCCTCGAACAGGTGACCGCCTTCACCCGCGAGTCCGTGGCGCCGCGCGCCGCGGCGATCGATGAGGCCGGCGTGTTCCCGCTCGACGTGATGCGCGCTGCAGCCGCACAGGGACTCCTCGGCATCACCGTTCCGGCGCAGTGGGGTGGTCTCGGACTGGACTACGTCAGCTACGCCGTCGCCATCGAGGCGATCTCACGGGCGAGCGCCACCGTCGGCGTGTCGCTGGTCGTCCATCACTCGCTGGTCGCCGATCTCCTGGCCCATGCCGGCCGTGCGAAGCAGAAGGACGAGTGGCTGCGGCGGATGGCGTCCGGCGAAGTGCTCGCGGCCTTCGCGCTGTCCGAGCCAGAAGCGGGCACGGATGCCGCCAACCAGCTGACCCGGGCGGAGCGCACGGCGACGGGGTACCGGATCGTCGGACGCAAGGTGTGGGTGGCGAACGCCGAGTTCGCGTCGCTCGCGGTGGTCTTCGCCTGCACGAGGCCAGGCCTGCGAGGCCAGGGCGTCACGGCGTTCCTCGTGCCGATGGACTCCCCTGGTATCACCAGGACCGCACGCGCTGACTCGCTCGGCGTTCGTGGCCTCGGCTGCATGGACCTCGACTTCGACGTCCAGGTGACCGACGACCAGGTCCTCGGCGCGGTGGACCAGGGCTTCCGTCTCGCGATGTGGGCCCTGCAGGGTGGACGGGTTGGCGTGGCGGCCCAGGCGCTCGGCATCGGGGAGGCGGCGATCGCGGAGGCCATCGCCTTCGCGAAGACACGTCACACCTTCGGTCAGCCGATTGCCAAGTACGAAGCCATCCAGTGGATGCTCGCGGATGTCGCCACGGAACTCGAAGCGGCGCGGATGCTGACCTGGAAGGCGGCCGACGCGAAGGATCGGCAGGAACGCTCGCGCGTCGAATCGTCCATGGCGAAGCTGGCGGCGTCCGAGGCGGCGCACCGCGCGACGGACAGGGCGATGCAGATCATGGCGTCGGCCGGCTATCGGCGAGGGTCGACGATCGAACGCCTGTTCCGCGATGTGCGCGCGACGGAGATCTACCAGGGCACGTCCGAGGCGCAGCGCCTCATCATCGCGCAGGGGATTCTCGCCCACGCCTAGAGCCGCACGCCGCGGACCGGTACCGTCAGCGCGCAGGCGGCACGATGTGCTGCTTGAACGTGCCGACCACGTGGCTGCCTGACTGTCCTTTTGGAATGCTGAGCGAGGTCCAGTTCGCGCCGGCGAAGTGCTTCGCGAGGAACACGACCTGACCCACGTGATAGGCGGTGTGGGTGACGGAGCGGTTCAGTGCCTCGACCACCGCGAACGCTTCCTGGCGGATGTAGATGGTCCGCTCGAGGTCCTCCGGCGTCAGGGCGTCCAGTTCCCGCACGACGATGTCCCACGCCGCGTTCCACTCCTGCAGCAACCCCTGTCGCGTGTGCGCTCGCACCTCGAACTCGGCGTCGCGATCGCGGTCAGGCTTCTCGCCATCGGACGTCAGGAAGTCGCGGAACCGCGAGCGGAGGTTGCCCGCCACGTGCTGCATGATCACCGCGATGCTGTTGTCGTCGCTGTCGAGCGCCTGATGCAGCTGCTCGTCGGAGACCTGCGCGACGGCGCGCTCAGCCAGCGTGCGGTAGTTCCCGTAGGTGCGACGGATGTCGATCAGGAACGCCGGAGACACAGGTGACTACCCCAGGAGCTGCTTGGCAATCGTCTGCAGCTGCAGGTTGGATGTGCCTTCGTAGATCTGGCCGATCTTGGCGTCCCTGAACAGCTTCTCGACCGGGTAGTCCTTCACGAAGCCGTTGCCGCCGAAGAGGTTCACGGCCAGTGACGAGACCCGTTCCGCCACTTCGGACGAGTACAGCTTGCACATGGCCGCCTCGGTCAGGAACGGCAGCTTCGCGTCGCGCAGGCGCGCGGCCTCGTAGACCATCAGTCGCGAGGCATGGATCTCGGTGGCGGCCCGCGCCAGCTGGTGCTGCACGGCCTGGTAGCTCGAGACGGCGGCGCCGAACTGCTTGCGCTCCGACGTGTACGCGATCGTGTGGTCGAGCGCGGCCTGCGCGAGTCCGACCATCTGCGCCCCGATGCCGATGCGACCCTCGTTCAGCGTTTCGATGGCCGTCTTGTAGCCCTTGCCAACCTCGCCGAGCACGTTCGCTGCCGGTACGCGGCAGTCGTCGAACAGCAGCTCACAGGTGCTGCTGGCGCGGATGCCGAGCTTGTCCTCTTTCTTGCCGACGGTGAAGCCGGCCGTGCCCTTCTCGACAAGGAATGCGGTGATGCCGCGGTAGCCCGCCTCGGGATTGGCGTTCGCGAAGACGATGAACAGCCCGGCTTCGTTCGCGTTCGTGATCCACAGCTTCCGCCCCGTCAGCAGCCAGTCGTCGCCCGACCGGGTGGCGCGCGCGGCGAGCGCGAAGGCGTCGCTGCCGGAGCCTGCTTCAGACAGCGCATAGGCGCCGATGGTGCTGGAGGCCAGGGCCGGGAGGTAGCGCTGCTTCTGCGCCTCGGTGCCCCACCGGAGCAGGGCGTTCACGACCAGGGTGTTCTGGACATCCACGGCGACGCCGACGGCCGGGTCGACGCGAGAAATCGCTTCGATCGCGAGGACGGAATGGAAGAAACTGGCGCCGGCACCCCCGTACTCGTCAGGGATCTCGATGCCCATGAGCCCCATCTCGAACAGCTGGGGGACCAGCGCGGACGACAGCTTGGCGTGCTCGTCCATCTCGCGGACGAGCGGCCGGATCTCGCGGTCGGCGAACTCGTAGACGCTGTCCTGGAAGAGGCGCTCATCCTCCGACAGCCTCGTCAGGGGCAGGTGAACCTGGTCGGCGGCGTTGGTGCTCACAGCCGGTGATGTTAACAGGCACGGAGGCTAAGATAGAAACATGGCGAAGCTCCTTCGGATCACCGCCGCAGCGGCCGTCTTGGCCGCCATGGCCTCGGTCATTCCCGGGCACGCCCAGCAGCCGGCCGCAGGGGCCCAGGCGCCGCAGGGGCAACCCCAGGCTCCGCCCAGTCCTCCCGTCTTCCGCGCCGGCATCAACTTCGTCCGCGTCGACGTCATCGTCTCCGATCGCAGCGGCATCCCCGTCGGCGACCTGAAGCCGGAGGACTTCGAGATCATCGAGGACGGCAAGCCGCAGTCGATCGAAACCTTCAAGCTCGTGTCGCTCGACGGCGGGCTGATGGAGAGCACGAAGACGCCGCCGCGCCAGATCCTCACCGACGCCGACGAGGAATCCGAGGCGGCGCGCGACGATGTGCGGCTCTTCGCGTTCTTCCTGGACGACTACCACGTCAGGCTCGAGAACAGCATGGTGGCGCGCGATCAGCTGGCGCGCTTTGTCCAGACGCAGCTCGGCCCCACGGACATGGTCGGCATGATGTACCCGCTCGACGCGACCGCATCGGTGCGCATGACGCGCAACCACGACGCCATCATGCGCGCGCTCCAGCAGTTCAAGGGTCGCAAGTACGACTTCACCCCGAAGAACGAGTTCGAGGACAAGTACGCCTACTACCCGACCGAGATGGTCGAGAAGATCCGGAACCAGGTCTCGATGTCGGCCATGAAGGCGCTGATCCTGCGCATGGGCGGACTGAAGGAAGGGCGCAAGGCGCTCATCCTCGTCAGCGAGGGGTACAACGCCATGCTGCCCCCGCAGATGCGGGACCAGGTCGCGGCCATTCGCGGCTCGGGCAACCCGAACACGCTGGACCCCTTCGCCGGACAGAACAGCCCGGTCGAGGACCGCGCGCAGTTCATCGCCGGCAACGATCTCGAGGCCGATCTCCGCGAGCTGTACGCCACGGCGAACCGGAACAACGTGGCGATCTATGCGGTCGATCCCCGCGGGCTCTCGGCCGGGGAGTTCGGCATCGATCAGAACATCTCGCAGCAGACCGACCGTCAGTTCCTCAACAACTCCCTCGAGACACTCCGGACGCTCGCGTTCAACACGGACGGGCGCGCCATCGTGAACCGCAACGATCTGACCATGGGCATGAAGCAGATCGTGCAGGACACCAGCGCGTACTACCTGCTCGGCTACAACTCCACGTTCACGGCGACCGACGGGAGGTTCCACGACATCAAGGTGCGCGTGAAGCGACCTGGCGTCCAGGTCCGCGCACGGAAAGGCTACTGGGCCTTCACCGCCGACGATGCCAGACGTGCGGAGGCTCCGCCGAAGCCGGAACCGCCGAAGGCGGTCTCGTCCGCACTGGCCTCGATTGCCGCACCGTCGCGCTCCCGCCTGGTCCGTACCTGGATAGGGACCGAGCGCGGTGCAGGCGGCAAGACGCGCATCACGCTGGTCTGGGAACCGATTCCGCGCCCGCCCGGCG
>Ga0075152_10003809_pt1 | contig 10468 bp, 16 predicted proteins | sample JI61114C2DNA_FD_70964 | JGI IMG/M metagenome (GOLD analysis project Ga0075152, IMG submission 70964) | Wastewater effluent complex algal communities from Wisconsin, to seasonally profile nutrient transformation and Carbon sequestration -... | ecosystem: Engineered > WWTP > Effluent > Algae...
ATCGTAGGATTGTAGCGGAGGAACCTGCGCAAAGAGAGCGCATCCCGGAGCAAAACAATCGTAACCGCCGAGATTCGATTCCTCCGAAGGAAGAGTTTGTAAACGTATTCGTCAGAGAAACTGATGAGTAGCACAAGGCAAGAATTCGCGAGCAAAAGCTCAAGGAACACCGATAGTTTCTTGAGGAACAGATCAAAATGGAGCAGCTGAGAAAGTAGGAATAAAAGAACTTCAAAAAGCAGAAGGTGGAGTTTAGTAGTGAACAAACACAGCCTTTCGGTGGTCGGAAAGTCACTGACCCGAACGCTCCGATAAGAAAGGTCGTCGATGTGGCACCCGCAGCAACTCTCAACGACGTTGATTACGAGATGAAAGAGAAGGAACTGAAGAATAAGTACAAAAAGGGGCTGATATCTCTGGAGGAATACGAAACTACTTTACGGAGACTGCAGCTAATCCAGGGAAAGTCCAAACCGGCATCCAATAATCCCAGTCAGCCAGTGATTCGGGAAGAAAATCAGCAGTCCGTCGAATAGAAACCTGGGAGACAGGAAGCTGTCGATACAACAGTGTTAGACTCGAACCGGAATATTCCGATCGGTCGCAGTGAGTACTTACCAGGTTCGCAGTTGAGTGCAATGTCCCAACACCAGCCCAGCCAATATATGCAACCTATGCCAGCAGTGTATATGGCTCCACATCCTAACCAGATGGATATGCAAAGCAACGCAGCAACGATCCAAGCCTTCCAGTTCGAGTTCATGAAGCGGATGTTCGAAGAGATGAAGGAACTCATGAAAACGAATCGCATGCTTGACCAGCAAATGTTGCAGGAGGCCGTCCTCAAGAACATGAATCTCACATTAACTGCAGGAACGCAGATGCCGCAATATCAAGCACCAACGACTCCTCAGACCCGCGAACAACCGGTTCAATCGTTCCCGCAGGTACCCCCGATCGGAACACAACAGAATTACAGTCAGCAAAACACACAGCAAATGCAATCTCAACCACAATACACCAACACTCGTCCCCATCCATCACAGGTGTCTGTCTCGCGTACTGAACTCTTCGAGCAGAGTCTTGAAGCTGACCAATATCGACTTCCCTACGTCAGCTCCAATTTAAAATCAGATATTAATCCAGAGCAGGAATAGTTTTATAGCAAGCCCACTAAAATCAGAGGATTTCGTTCGTTCGAGTACGCAGAAGCCATGGGTGCTAGTGCTATTGAGATACCCGGCACCAGCGTCTTCCTCACCAATCCAAATGCCAAGCAGTAACTCAAAAAAAGGTACGAGAGAGATCTTGTTGAGTACCAAAAGCTGCAGGTGAAGAAGGAAGTCGAAGCTGCCAAAGCCAAGCATACTAAAAAGCAAGTGCCCCAACCCCAACGACAGGAACCTGTCCCGCATCCTTAAACTAAGGTCAAGACAGAAGGTCCCCTCGTTATCACGCCAATGGATAGAAACGCTCCAGACCTTAATCCATTCAAAAGACCAAAGCCCGAGCCAAAGAGCAATAGCAAGCCGATCCCACTTAAGGAAAAATCAGAAAAGAAGAACGATGTGGAGAGGATGATGAATGAATGTTTGTAGCAACCAATGCCAGCGGATGACCTCGCAGAAGTTAGACGCGAACTCTTCAAGTTCCCCAATCCACTGGCACTTGCTAATAAGCACAACGAAATCCTGGAGAAGTACGAATACTCACAATCGTCTGTAAATGATAACGAATCACTACCGATGCCATCAATAATTGACTTACCGCCTTCTAGAGTCAGCCAGAGAGAGGAGGCCAGGCCACCAGCCCCACGTGTCGCAAGAAGCAACAAATGGGATGTGAGACAGCCTCCCCGGTTGAACCCGTCGAATGTTGAGGAATAGACCATCCAGTCAGTTGAGTATGAGTCTATACGACGACCAAGCAACAGCCCAGCTAAGGAATGCCTCCAGCTTTCGAGGAGACAGCTCAAAAACATGAAGAAGCGAAAAGAAAATGTGCTGTTGGATTTCCTTGTACGTGACGATGAAAAACCTGGTTCTTTGAAGCAGGACAACGACCAAGAGGAAGAAATTGAAGAACAAATCGAAACTCGAAGAGATTCACGGTAGGTGTAGTAACATGAAGAGAGTGCCACTTTGGTGTCAAATTACGAAGAATCAGTGGAAAAGCCAGTCTAGAAGAAAAGTTCGAGTAAACATCTCATCGCCCCAAATCCATACGGCACCAAATCACCGCCAAGATATAGGCAAGAACGAGCATCGGAAAGAACCTTGGAGGACCGATCGGTTTCGAAGGAGAGTAGGGAGTCCAACTTAACTTCCCTACAGGAAGCCAGAAAGCGTGCAAAGTAGTCACGCCCGAAATAGAAGAAAGACGGCATCGTGAGCATGGAAGTCCTTTAACAGCTGCAGAACGACATGCGAAGGAAAGATCCGGTAAGCGGGAAGGATATTCTGTTGTCGCCACCGCCAGTTCTTGAACCACAATTATTCCAGGTTCGACCCAGCAAACCAAAAGACTCCAAGGAACTGCTTTCCATGCTGGACAACATGGTAGAGGATGATGACGACCACTACTCCCAGGATTTCGAGAGCTACAAGAGTCTGAGCCGCCCGGACAGCAACCGATATAAATAACGATTTTGATTGGGTATGATGAAGCTATCCAAGGAGGCCTCACTATTCAGTGAGCACACGCAAGCACACCACGACAAACAACCAACCCAGCCGACAACTGAGCGCAACGACGCACTATTCCACTGCTACCACTCACTAATGCAATCACTCGCCGAGGAGTATCCCTGGTTGAGCAAGATTATGTTCCTCTCAGTAGTGCTGCAGCAGAGCACCTTACTGTTCAGCAACCGGAAAGGCTAGATACGAGATATCTTCGCAAGAATTTGTGAGCAGCAGGCAGCCAGACTGAAAATTTATCACTGCGATGCTACAACCACTGTCGAGGATATTTTTGCAGGGGCATTGACTACCAACATGGTATTGCTACTAAACGCCTTGCTGTTGGACAATAAAATCGCGAATGGGTTGTCTCCTGAGCTACGAACACATCATGTCATTGACGTCGAACCGATCGCTCGGCAACTGCCTCTTGGCTGCTTCATCCATGAGGATTTCAGTTTGTGTGTAGTTGACGAGCCCGAGGATAATTTCGAACAATTCGTCAAGCAACTCAACGAAAAGGCCAGTGCTCCCAAGACGTTCGATAAGCAGAGCTTTTCGGAAATCTGTCGGCGGAACATCCAAGCAGCCGAGTAGATGAAAGAAGAAGAGGGATTCCTCAAGGTCTACCTACAGTTACTAAAATCTGTACTGGAAGATAACTCTATTACCTTTCCAAACTCCCGTTGGAAAAATTTGCATAGAGGGCTCAAAGTAGTGGGTTTGAATAAGACCGAGGATAAGTATAAGGTGATGACACTCATTGACTGTCTCACTGCTCCTTGGTTCCTAGCGAGTTCTGTAGAACAATACCAGCTTGTGCAGACTCTCAACGACGAACTCGTGCTGAGACTGGTGGGGCTCTATGGGGCTGTCAAGTTCTTGAAGTATCTCAGCAGCCACTTTTGGTTTTCTCAGCATGTAATTTCCACCATAACGCAGAGGAAGACATACATTCAAAAGAAAGTCGAGGAGCTGCCAAATAATCCCACTTTCTTTTACCCTTGCAGCAAATTTCCTCAGAACGTCAGCCTCAGCTGGGAAAGGTTAGGCCCTCCATCGTCTGGCTCTCGAGGTACTCTTATCGTCGACTTAGACATGAGCCACTACAAGATAGGATATCGTGTTCGGGGTTACGATAAGAAATTGATGTCAGACAAGTACATAGAGATCCACCCTGAGCGAGGCTACCGCCTGGAGCTGGAAATGAAGACCAGCCATAAGATGCTGGTGTATGTTGGTCTTGCCTGCTACGACCAGGAAAAGCGTTTTATCAACACCATTCAAATTTGCAGGAGGAAAAACACCGAAGTTGTATTCGAATCATTGGAAGGTGACGCCATAGTCGTGGACTAGAAGAGCCGAGATAATCTTCAAAATTGGGCGACTTGTGATTAAAAGAAAGACACTCAAAGTTTCGCCTACCTTCGAAGTATTGGAGTGTATCCGACTGGCGATATTGACCGTATTCTACCGATTGACTACATTCTCCACGAAACTGAGTCAGCCTACGATACGAATAGCAGCAAAGGAGCTTACAAATCAATCGACCCGGAGTCAGGCAAGATTATATTAAATACGTCTGCTGCGGCGAGTTTGAAGGATTTCAGTGAGAGGAACATCCTACGTAAGGGGACCACTGTGCTTATCAACCACTTCGAAACAGGCACGTACGTTATTGGGAAGGTCCTGCATGACCAACTGGTAAACTGGACGAAGTGCACTATGGACTTCCAGGGATTCAGTCGTGAGAACTGCCACACTAAGTTCTTAGAATCCACCCGCTACATTAGATTGGTGGTGATGAGTAACTTCAACAGCGGCTATCCTCAGTTTAATGTCGAGCACAAGGAGGCCGAGCTGTCATTCGGTTAGGTGGCTTTTCGGGAGCTATGATGAGGGTTTGCCTTCTTGCAACTGATTTCATAACTGTCTAATTGTTGGGAATTTACCGGTAGAGGCTACCCTTGGCCGACAGTATAAATGGTGGTCAACCACCCGTAAAGAATAATTTATTCTAAACGATATCAGCCACGAAGGAGGGAGTGTTGCAGAAGCTGCAAGACCAGATGAGGTTGAGTTCTGCCTGCTCGACATAAGCCAGCGAGAGTTCGGAAAGACCATTAACTGAAGAAATTTCCAGATGGCGGGCCCAGTTGCACGGACTTAAGCTCAGCGATCGACCGTTAGCCACGATGTTATCGCATCGACCCACACCGAAATGGGAGACATATCCAGTTAACAAGGAATTTCTGGCGACCAGGCATGTCACACCCAAGATGCGTAGCAAGGTGGTGAGGTGGATGAATTCATTGTGTGACCAGCTTGAATTGCTCCCAGTAAGTGCCTTTCATGCGGTGGCGATTCTCGATCACTATCTGTCCATCAGGGATGAAGAGGTGAAGTGTCTTCAACTGGCAGCCGCGACTTGTGTATACATCAGTTCCAAGCTGAACGATACCCGCATCTTTTCGGCTGAGGTCTTCACTTACAGTGCTTCCGGACTGTTCACAGACCAACAGCTTCACGATAAGGAAGTGGAGGTGCTCCAGACAATTGAGTTTAGGATGGTGCACGTAAACCCTTGCCGAGTGCTAAAAAGAATTGCTCAGGTCGACGGGTTAACTCCAGAACAACTCTCCCACGCCATAACAATAGCAAGGATGGGGCTGGAGAGTCTGACAGTTCAGCATACCCCATTGCTGGACGTGCTGTCGGTTATCATTGCCCATGTCGAGTAGTCGCGCCCACTTGGATTGGCCGATCTGGATAATCACCTTTAGCAGCTACCAGCCGCCATCTGAGAACTACTGATATTATTCTCAAAGTTCTAGTTTAAAGTTAGGCTGAGCAATGTCATCCACGAACATTGTAAGGAATTGCTTTATGGAAGATGCCGCTTCATGTGCTGAAGCTCTGCGAGAACAATGAAGTAGTACGAATATGTTTGAGACCCAGATGATTGAAACAAAGACGGGAGAGACCTACAACGGGACCCTTAAGGGTGTTGACGGGCATATGAACATTCGGCTGTAGAATGTCATCCAAACCAATAAGGACGGCACAAAATTCCATCGGATTAAGGAGCTGTTTGTACGGGGCAACTGTCTGAAATACTTCCGAATGAACTAATCGGTGCTAACTGGGCTGGAGGGTAGTCAGTACGTCATGCCACGTTGGTACGAGCAGAACGATAAGGGTCGCAAGAAGCACCAAAGAAGGGAATTCCATTCGCTCGAGGCTAAGAAAGTCAAGTGATTTGGAGAATACAGAAGTCAACATGAGCGGGTCAGTTGAGCATTGCATCCATCTCCTCAGCTGTGTACACTTTACTGCTGGGTTCCTTGATTATCTACTTGCTTGAGGGCGGGTTGGAGCTAGGTAGGCTGCTACTGCTACTCAACGGAAGCGATTACTTGCTGGTCGGATACATCGCTGACTTGTTCTACTCCTGTAAGTAAGGGTTGGCTCGAACGATGTTTGACTACGGACGAACGTTACCGACAGGATACGGTAGTGGCTGTGGTTTGGGTTGCGGGAAGCCCATCATAGGCGGTATTTCCCGGTAAGGGTTACTGCTTAGATTGAAGACTGGAACGGGCATGCTTGCTGGTGATTGAGGTACAGATCGCATACCTTGTTTGGAATCCATCATACTCACCAATCCGTCTCTGGTTTGCTGCTCGTGCCGCCTGTATTCGAAGCGCATCTTCACCACAGCACCAACCTTCCCGTCGTAGTCAAGCTATACATCGGCATCCTTGGAGCCCTGTGCCATGATCTCCGATACGTTGATTTCAGTGGAAGCAATTAAATCGTGAGCCTTGTACCTCTCATAGTCCCACAGTTTGATGTTCAGCAGAAAGTCTCTCGCACGCTGAAAACAAATAGTATCAGTCCAGGTCGGAGTAGTGCCTCCCTTCTGGCACACTTCAGACTTCTTGATCTGCCCCTCAAATTCGAACTCCAAATAAGGGTCCATCTTGCCAAACCACTCAGTGTTGTGGCTAATCCTTGCAGACAACGGCCTAATGATGAGTTACCCCCCGCCAATGCTGATCATAGATGGAAATTGTATAATAATAAACTGGAATGCCTCAGTCTTACTATCCAATCCTTCTATCGCGTCTGTTCGGATGATAGGTCTCCAATCATCATTAGCCAAAGATGACCAACAAATAAAGTATCACAGTCAGTCAGGAATGCTTGCTTCTGCTCTTCGGCATTTTGTCGAGGATGCTCTGAAGCTTAGCCTTGAATAAGGTCTTTTACTTCTATTTCTATCGCCGGGTTTATTAAAGTTCGGTACGGCATCGACTCAGCTGTCTTTCCAGCCTTTCAGTTTATTTCTTCACAGATTCGAATTCCAGTCGGTTGACCTCTCCCTCTGCCAAAGTGGGATTCAGCTGAATCTGAAGGGTTTCATCGAAGTGGCGATTAATTGCAGACAACATTTCGTACTATTCTTCGATCAGTTACAACTTTTGCTTGAGGTGCTGGCACAACCGATGCTCCTCCTGGTACTTGGATCGGTACTTGCAGCAAGTGTTGGGTGATATCTACTCATCCAGCTTCTTCAACAGATTCATGGTGTTTACGCTAAATACTGAACGGTTGTCCGAAATGTAGGATCGAATACTTTTGGAGGAGCGTTAGTGGCTGCCACATTGGCTCTTGGGCTGCTGATTTTAGCTAATCTTCGATTCTCTTCCGTCAAACTCCGATTATTACTGTGTGACATTGCTGATTCTATTGTTCTGTGGGGTGGTCGAACGGCTATGGGTCATCTTTACCAGTGTTGCACGACTGCTTGGTACCTCACGATTATCCTTCTGTTGCGACTACAGCTTCGCAATTTGTTTCGTTTTTTACTCCAGTTCAGCTTTCAACTAGGCAATGAGGAGATCCTTAGTGATGTCGGGTTTCTCCGCAGTTTCGGTTGAGACTGACTTGGTAGGAGGCAACCGCAAGGTCTTCCGGTTCTTCTTCTTTGATTACAGTGGGGATGTAAACCCAACCAATTGAATGAGGGTCCTCGCTTTTGTCAGTTGGATCAAGTGAGAGATGCTTCTTGCCATGCGAGCGGCTTGCGGTAACCTTTTACGCCATTGTTCAACGTTGCCGACTAGCTTGCCGAAGAACAGCCTTCCGCGACTGTTTTTTATCTTTTCGGCCAGTCGGCCCAGAACTCCAAGCGAATACCTCTGGAAAATTCTACAGAGTTTCACAGCTTTTCCACCTCTCCACCTCATTATGTTCGCCATTGCCTGTGAATACTTTAATTTGACGGACAGTTTGAATAGCCGGTTGATTCGCATTGACAATTTAACTAGCCTCCTGAACCGAAGCATTCTGGTTTGTGCCTTCTGCAGGAAACATTGTAGGTGGTTGATACGCTTGTCGCTTAGAATCTCCAGCATTCGAATCGTTCGCTCTTGACGTTTTTGTTCGCGGGCACGCTATCTCACTGCTTTAAATTTCTTTGCAAGCAACTTCGTGAGCACTGTCATGAGTGGTAGCAAATGTTTGCGTTGCCTTGTCGGTTTGAATGTCGATGGCCGATCTGTGATTGGTCGACTTGTGGCTATGGTTGTAACCATCCCTGGAATATGTGGGACTGGCACTTAGCTGCTGCTGCTTGTGTTCACTCTACCTCGGTCTCGTTCGGCAGGTTTGCGGGAGAGTACACGCCGCACTCCTATCTCATTAACAAATCCTTCGACGACCCTGTCCATTTGATTGTTTAACTTCAAAGTTATTACAGACTTAGAGGCAGTATTGGGAAGTGATGAAGAATAGGCGTCCGACCATCGACAGAATAGGCCGGCGCGAATATTAACAGGTTGAAATAAAAAACAGAGCTCAAACCCGACGACGAGTTTTCTCCGGCTTGTACTCGTAGCCTTCAAACATTTATTGGGTTTATGGCTTGCGCAGCAGCAGTTTGGCTTCATACTCATCCTAGAGTTCACTGTCGGAGGAAATGCAGCGTTTATAGGTTTCGTAATCCTACTCGATAGTCTAAGTATAGTGATTGCCATTACCAACGGAACAAATGAAGGTTTGGTGGTACGCTTTAGCAGACCCGTCCAATCGAACCCTCGGAACCATTCGTGCTCTTTGAGCTCACCGATCCCGGTTGCGCCGAGTCGGCTCTCCGGCTTTCTCTGAATTAGCCGATTGACGAAGTCAACGGCTATCGGCGACCAATTCTTCGGAGGCTCCTCAATCTTTGCTTGTTTCGAGAGGATCTGGTCGCGAATCTCCGCTCGGTTCTTACCGACATAAGGACGCTAAATTTCGAATCATGTACTTTCCCCATCATCATCTAATAGGTAATTACACCTAGTGCAAAGAAATCTACCGGGAAAGTATGGTCCCTACGGCAAATAACCTCAGGAGCCATGTAGCCCGGCGTCCCACTCGTGTCTGCTGCATTTGCAGGCTTACTGACCCTCGATACTCCAAGGTCTGTAAGTCGAAGAAATCCTTCCTTGTCGAATACAAGGTTCTATGGCTTAAGATCTCGATGTATCACCCCGTTGTTGTGTAAGTACTGCAGGGCAAGGATAATGCAGGCCACAATAAATTTAGTTTCACTTTCAGTGAACCTTCGTCTGCTACCCATATGATACCTTAAATCTCCACCGTTGACGTAATCCATCACCAAGTACAGGTTGTCGGTGTCCTGGAAGGCATATACCATATTCACTAGAAAGGGATGGTTCAGTCGTTAGAGCAGCTACTTTTCGTTCATAACTGAATGCACTGACCTCTTCTTGATGATCTTCACCTTCAGCATTTCCTTCATTGCAAACGTCATTCCGGTCTTTTTCTCCTTCACTTTCCACACCTTACCGAAGCCACCCTTACCAACCACATAATCCAACAGGAAGTTTGATTTGCCGACCTATTGTTATACGGGTGGTCTTCTACCGCCGTCTATCTCCACTCGTGTAAAGGGTCGCTCGAACAACGGAGTTTAACGTTCCTTCCGAGAGGTAAGTGAGCCAGTATTCGAGGGCCTTTCCTTCATCTTGAACTTGTAGCTAGACAGTGGAAGATGCCTACATCGTCTAATTCTTACAGCTAGCGGTTGACGAACTCTGCGATAGACTTCTCCTTTTCCGACTGGAGTACGACGCTTCCTGTTTTACGATGGCGGTCAGTAGCTCGGCTTTGTGAGCTATTGAAGCTGCCTATGGCACTCTTCTTTTGCTCGCTCTTGTTACCGTAGTTAGTCGACAGCCCCTCGTAAGTGCTGACGTACACACTATCGGTAAACTCAGAGAGTCGCTGAAAGCGATGTTTCTCGAAGTCACCGTCTTGTTGCTTGGAGTCCCTGATCTTCCTTATGCCGTTGATGGACATGCCCAACCCAATCAAATTATTTAAGCCCCAAGAGCAATATAACAATCAGTGCCTCATAGAGAGATGGTAATGTCGAAGCGCTTGAGCTCTTCGATCCTTCCCTTGTTGTTCCGTGCATTGATTTTGTTCTGACTGAGCACTAAATTTTTCAGTTGCGGCACCTTACTCATATTTCCAATAAACGATTAGATCGCTCGGTCAGTGAAGTAGTTCTGTGAGAGATTCAGCACGCTAATGCCCGAAACCATTGGCCATAGAGCGTCGAGTATGTCGTCAGTTAGTTTGTTGCGTATAAGCTTTTAATACGGCCCGTCCCACCAAAAGCCTGTGGTTACATCAGTGTATTCGATTTGATAGAAGGCACAGACTGGATGAACTCGTTCAAAATCACCAAGGGCGAACTCAAAAGCCTTATT
>Ga0075152_10003810_pt1 | contig 10466 bp, 17 predicted proteins | sample JI61114C2DNA_FD_70964 | JGI IMG/M metagenome (GOLD analysis project Ga0075152, IMG submission 70964) | Wastewater effluent complex algal communities from Wisconsin, to seasonally profile nutrient transformation and Carbon sequestration -... | ecosystem: Engineered > WWTP > Effluent > Algae...
GAAGGAATTGGCCGAGGAGCAGGCTAAGAGCGGCAGGTTGTCCCAAGAGAACGAGAGTTTCAAGACCTCAGCCGACAAGCAAGTGCTCGGACTGCAAGAGAAGCTGGCCGAGGAGCAGGCTACAAGCGGTAGACTGGCCATGGATTTATCCTAGTCCCACTTAAAAGTTTCTCAACTCCTTAAGGATCTCCAATTCATGAAATCATCAGATGATCAACACTAACACTCCTAACTCGAAATTCCCATTCCTTTTCCTCCCAAGCCCCAACCTTCATACCCTCTCAATCTAACCCAATTACATAAAGAATCTGCTGCCCTTGAAACCTCCTAAGGGTCTGACATTGCTACTCCTCGCATTACCTAACTCTAAGCAAAGTTACGTCGTCAATCTGACTAGCTTCGCTAAAAGGACGAAATCTTTATGGTGTTAAATTCTCTGTTGGATGAGTACAAGACCCAAAAACTTATTGCAATCACTCGAGTCAAGGAGCTCCATCTCAACCCGAGAATCAGATAAAAAGTATTTGTTTCCTCTTATGTAGTGCCAACAATTTGTCACAATAATGCAATAGAACACCCACCTCAAGCAATGCTTAAAAAAGATTACCGAAAGTGAAGTTCTCTGGAGCTAATTCGATCAGCATCCTCATATCTAACCCTTCGAGGTCGACCAAAGCGAAGATTAGCTACCTCGCTCGATGTCTCAAGCTCTTCCGAAAAGCCAGGAGAAATGTACCATTTTCTGACACTGCTTTCATCAGTGCTACAAACCTTCCCTTTCTTGGGTATTGTTCCCAGTATTTTTATTAATGAATATGTTCAACTCCGAGTATGTATTCGATCCTGCTACTCTGGACCTGCCCTCCCTCACGCGACGAGGTACCTCATTCCCCAAGAAGCTTAGTCTATCATCGATCCCAGAAGACATCCTTGTGAGGCAAGAGACTGCTGATCTGAGAAGGGAGGTATAGCAACGCAGAAAAATATGGAATGCGAAGCCAAACACGACAGCTCTGTCTAACAATGTGACTACGGGAAAGGAGTTGCTTTCGTTGCGAAGCAGAGCTCGCTCGCTTATTCAACTTCCACCCAACCCGCAGAGTATCAGCAACGGTTTCTTTGCTTTCAGCGAACTTAACAGTAAGAACAAATTATAGGTAAGGATGCAACTGAACGACTTCCCTATTCGCAGGCAGTTCGTGAAGACTCATACAAACCCAATGAAGGACGTTGTGAATGCTGAGATGCTCTACAATAAAAGCCAGGCAACTTCAATATAAAACTTTAACCAGTAGCTCTTCCATAAGACAGTGCACAGCTTTCAGAGCTTCTGCAAGCGAAGGCTGAGTAGCCTTGAATACTAGCGAAAACATCTCAAAGTCAGAAGCAAGGACAATCAATAAAAATCTCAAAAGCCCGATGAGCTAACATTTGAGTTCAACGAAGGCGTCTTTTATGGAAACCGGCAAGGTTGGAAACCTGCGATTGGTGAAGACTCGATTGTGCTGTTCGAAGACGAGAAGGTGTACTACTTTGGCGGAAGGAACCGCACAATACCCATGCCAGTTTACAATATGCAAACGAACAAGTGGAAGGAACAGAGCCAGCTGAAGCAGTGTTACTTCCTCAGTGGAACCACAGCACTTCCCCACAACGGCAGCCATATTGTGTTTGGTGGTGAGTATCCAATCATCAACGCACGCACTAAAACACTGACGAGCAAAGTTTTTAGCATCAACCTACCAGGAGGCACAATGGAGTAGTTGAATGTGAGTGATGCTTTAGAGGCAAGACGGTGCCATAGCAGCTGCATCTATGGCAACTATCTTGTGGTGTTTGGGGGGATCAATACTGGATATGCTTTCTTGAGATAGCTTTCTGCTCTGAATTTAACTGACCTCAAATGGGAGGATATCTAGTATACTTGCTCTCCCGATGTGTCCAAGTACTTGCGAGCCGGCATTGCGAAATTCAAAGCACTTCCGGTTTTCAATAAGAGATCAAATATGTCGCTGTATGATTTCAATAGCCCTCTCCTTACAACAACTGCGTACCTACAGGAAGGTATCTATCTCTTTGGTGGGCTCAACCAACAAGGAAACGCAATGAATAGGCTGCTGGTTATTACACTTGGGTAGTTCTCGCCAAGAATTATAGAACCAAAGACCAAAGGATTGCCTCCTGAGCCTCGGTACGACTACGGGATGTGCCGATGGAGGGATAACATGGTCATTCATGGAGGTCGAAACGATGAGAGGAATCCTCATATCTACAGTGATTGCTATATGCTGGGCCTTACAAGTCTATACTGGACAAAAGTAGTTCTCACCGAGACTAACGAACGCTTTTGCCACGAACTGACTGTACGGGGACGGGACTAAATTTGGCTATTCGGAGGAAAGGACCTGAAAGGTCACACAAAAGACGTGACTTGTTATAATGTTGTGGCTTGAGTTCATCAGGAGGATTGAAAAATCACTTACGAAGTCAGTCAGTTGTTAGTGCTGTAAATGTTGTTCCAGGAATCCCATGTTCCCTTATTGAACTGAACCTCCTGCGACTTGGAGTACTAGAACACTTTCGTTACTAAATTGTCGAAGACCTTCGTGTTTGCACTGCATAAGAGTATGAGATACCTCAACGTTCTTTTTAGACAAGGGCTTTCGGGTTGGGGTACAGCTGAAAAGGTAGCCGAGTAACCGTTGGTGTACTTCTCAAATAAGTCCTACTCATCGGTCTTGGTATAGTGGATTGTCTTGCGAGCTGCCCCCGCAATGAAGTGTTTATTTGGTTTACTTATATGTTTCTTCGTGGACATGGGCAGGGATCCTGAGCTTTCGAGCTCCCTCTAGTCCATGACCTACTGCAGAGGTACTACGAGGTAATCCTCAGAGAATCTTGACATTCTTGTCGGCTCAAAGTTTTTGATCATTTCGTCCAAGGGGGCGATAAACTTAACGCCGAATCTAAAAAGCTCCTCGTACTTGATATTCTTGATTCCCTCCATATCCTTGTTCGAGTTCAGAAAAATCATAATATCCTTGGTCGATCTCTTATCGATCTTCTATATCTCGGTACGAGTCTGCCGCAGAGCCTCTAAGTCCATCGTCGGAGCCTTTTTGATAAGTGCAGACACACATCGAAATTGTATACTATTGGCTGCCAGCACCGTCATCAGCAGCAGTCCGAATAAGTATTGTACCACCTCTGGCCGTTTGTTGCCATTTTTGTACACCTCGTTTAGCTGTATCACACTTTCCTGAAGTGTCACGCATTGGCCAATTTCCTAGAACAACGCAGGCACTGAGAGCCTATCGATTCTTGCAGACCTATCTGCTTTATCGAAGGCAATCACATACCGCTTTTCGTAGTAGATACGGGCCTTGTTTCTGATGTGCTGGAAGTACATCTGGATGAGCCTATTAACATGTAGACTGCTTTGGTGTGAAGTACTCTGGAACTACTCCAGGTACCTGTTGTTGTACGTTGCTATTTCGTGTAACATTAGCCGCTCTTCGATGCACCTATCCATCACGATAAGGCTCTTCAAAACGAACATCCACTCTCGCAGCTACTCTCCTCTTTCTAATCGTGAGAAAAAAGATGAGATAGCAACCTGTGCCCTCGTCTCTTCATCCTTCCCCTCGAAGGTCTCCATGATTACTATGTTGGTTGCTTTACATTACTGCTGATGTCGCTTTCTTGTGGCGCAGATTCGTCACCGTAGTATGTTGCTCGAATACGTGCCTAAACCATACCGGCAGTCAACTACCTGCTCGAATCTCGATTTGACCCCGAAACCAGCGAAGAACCGGAAGAGTCCGGCTATCATCCTACCACTATAACTTATATTCAACGAAAATTTGAAGCAGCAGAGCCGAAAGGGACTGCTAACTGGCAGAAATATCATTTTAGGTACTTTGGCTGGAGGTTGCATTGAAGCTACCAGAGGTTCTTGTCATCGGCATATCCCGCAACTCTATACACCTCAGGTTGGGTAATGCGTGTTGGTACCTTGTACTCAATGATCTTGACCTTGCCGATATCGCTGGTGTAGTTCCACTTGGGGAACAGGACATCAATCGTAAGTTTAAAAGCGTCGTCTATACTAACAATAGACGATTACCCAGCATTCGTGGAATGAGCTCTTTGAGGAGAGTACTGCTCTCTTAGATGCACGGGTTTGTGTTAATCTCGATTAGCCAAACATTCAGGCTCTCGTCGATAAGAAAGTCGTAGCCAAAGATCTCCATACAGTGCTTCCTATCGTGCGGGTTAAGCTTGTCCTTCGCTGCAGTCATAGTCGTGATCACAATATCCTTCATCCTCCGTTTGATGTGCCTCTCGAAGAAGACATCGCGGTTGTCAACTGGGTTACCACAAAAATACTTGCGCCGTCGTTGGGCAATGCGGCTACTGCAGCAGCGTAGTTCTCCTTAATGCACTTCTCCAGAGCGGGGAACGATAGTTGGTTACCAGATTCGAACTTACAATAATTGGAGCCGTGTTTCTGTACTGCGTTGTTGGTCAGGTGAATCAAGGGGTTGCTTATGGAATTCGTTGACGAGTCGTATTTCTCCGAAGACATTCTGACGTACCCCTGGTCGAAGAAGTAGAGGTTGTTGAGATGGTCAACCAGTACCCAGGTGCGTATATCGAATTTCCTCTCGCTGATCAGCATCGGCCTTTCGATATACTTCTGAATCACAAACGCGTCTGTTTTGATGTAATTCTGGTCTTTCGAGTCTTTTCCGACCTTTTCAGTGAAACCCTGCGTGTACTCCTTCAAGTAGTCCTTCAGAGTCTGCAGATCAGAAAACACCCGAACACCCCTTCCGCGGTTCAGAGAGGTGGGTTTAAGCAGCCATAGATAACTGTTCCGCTCATCCATATAGGACTTACACATGTTGTACACACAGTACTTGTTTGATAGGGGTTTCTGCTTTTCACCTGTTCCATTGATAAGACTCTTAAAGTACGTCAAGTATTCCATCCTGGTTTTGTTGGGATCAGCCAGACGAGGGTGATGCTTTGTGTAGTACATCAAAAAGTCAGCGAGGAACCGATCGCAGAACAGGTCAGAGAAGTCAATGACGAAAGTAGGTGGCGTGATCTCGAACATGTTCGTTTTCTTGGACTAAAATTAGCAGCGTGAGTACCTCGCAATAATGGTTAAGGTTGCGGATGAGCTTCCCCTTATCACTGACTTATGGGTGCTGCTCGAAGTGATTTACCATTTCCTTGCTGTAACCGCTGCTGAGGAGTTCATACTTGAAGCTTCGGTGGGATTGGTGCCACCTGAAGTGTGTCTTCTCACTTTCAGTGACCTCCACCCAGTTCTCTCGCTTGCTCAGCACCCGTCTGACCACTGCCACATTGTTTCCAGGTCCCAGCCAGTACTAACTAACCTCGATCATTACGTTGTAGATGAACATCACCCTAGTCCTTCGCTCTTGCTGCGGGGACTGCTCACGTTCAAGCAGGGGTGCTTTGCACACCGATTGTACCCTATTCTTCACAAACTCGCTTCTGCGGGCGCGTGGGTCAGGGCCTATCATGTTATAACTACTTCCAATGCGAATTATACTCGCGGTCTGTTTGCTGGTGGGTGGTGTGCAAGCTTCTCTGCAACTGAACATGACCATAATGAGCCAAAACGAGAACCTGTCGGTACCGCTGCTGAACTATTTCAACTATTCCCTGGTATACTCGGACTTCCAGATTGACTACAATCGCAGCTAACCTACCAACATCGGTTCGTACTTTGAACTTCCCATCCTGCCGCAGCTGCAGAATATCACCACTCTGTAAATGACCAGCAAGTCGAATGCTACTCTCGGCAACCGCAACGTGATACGTACTATCACAATCCAAACTCAACCAATCAAACTGTTCCTCGTGGAAAATGGGTTGCTGTTCCTCGCCAGGTTCGATGACAAGATGGATGGCAGTCAAGCCAACTCTGTGCAATATTTCAACCTTTCGATGTATCTAGGAAAGACTCTCAACTGTACCGATTTCGCGTTGGATCCAGTGCAATACCTGCTGTATGTTGAATGCTACGATCGCACTAATGAGTACTTCAACGTCAAGATGCTGCTGGTACGCGACGTCAACGCTATTGTCGATAACATGACGATTAATGGCAGTCGGTCTACCACTGCCAAGAACACGTTAAAATGTAAGGAACGAAAGGTCATCTACATCGACAACATGAAACTAGGTTCGCAGTAGGTTAAGGACTCGATTTTAGTATACTGCCCTTATTCCAAGCGGCAGACTGACAATACTCCCAAGGCACTCGCCTTCAGCGCTAACCTTACCAACCAGACCTACATCAGTATCAGCGTTGTGAACAAGACCGACCAGGCTTGTTTCCAAGAAAGTGAACTGATCCATTCGTACGATAAAGGGCTTTTGATGGTGACTCGCAAAACTATTTACCGGTACGGCGATACGTGCGAACCCAACCCTTTTATCACATACGACGATTAGTTTCGGTTGCTACAGGTCGGTGCTGCGAATTTCTTGAAGGACCTGTACGTAGTAACTGCTGGGTTTCTGTACATCAAGTACCCGGGACTGGTCAATGCAGAAGTCATCGACATAGGTGAGCCAGGCCTAGAGCCTCAGGGATTCTCTGTCACTAAGCACTACATCTACATGCAGGTGGGTAACGCCAGCATCAGCAAGCTCAAGATCTACAAACTTATGACGGGTTTGCCCAAGCTAATATTCGAAACGCAGCTCCTCTCAAGTGAAGTGGTAAGCGATACGGGGAACTATTATGCCAACGCGGACTACTTCTACCTCTTCGATCAGTACAATAACATCCTTGCAGTCATGTATTACCGTGGAGCAACTCTCTCAATCCGGCATAAAATTCTTACAGAACCTGTGCTCAGTAAAAACCCAACTTATCTGCTGTGTGTGGCCAATAAGAACTAATCGCTATTTATCCTGCTGACTGTCTGGCCCTTCAACGACAAATCTCTACAGATCGACTACGGAGGGCTCCAGGAAGAGTTTCAGCAGAAGGTCATTAACGTTAACCTCCGTAAGCACGTTAAAGGACCGCTGGTGCACTTCTATCCTGCCGATGAATCACTCACTGAGGGCACCTACTTCACCGGCCTGACCCTCATCAAGTTAGAAGATTCCGTGCTGAATGACGACATCCTACAGAATCTGTTGGGAGTTCGCTTAGAAGAGGGGGTTGAAGGCACCGCAATCAAATTTATCTTCTGGTCTTATCAGACAATCTTCTTCTTGACTTGCGATTTGGGGTACAATCAATAAGAAAGTCGTGTCTTGCCGATGAACTGCAACCACTACCTAAACGTGATAATCGAGCAAAAATTCATAAAGCTGGAAGAGCTAAGAAAGCTGGAGATCTTGGCTGGTTTCAGCAAGCCGATCTATCTGCTATACGATGACAAGCACATCGTGCTGTGTAACGAACAGAACTAATGTTACCCCAAGTCTTTCGGCTTGAACGAAACATCTAAGATAGAGGAGATTAAGCTTACGAATTCTGCTGTTCCTGAGCTGCTGTTACTGACCTACGACCTCATCACCAGTGACAGGAAGTTGCGGGTCTTCGATGTTGGCACGCTTGATCAACCCGACCAGACCTCAACGATGAGGCCGTTACTGGAAATAGGAAAGGATAAGATCACTGAGCTGGGCAACCCAGGAGTGTTTATACGCGATTTCCAGAGCGACTTCTCGTACAGCTAGATCATCGCAATACTGACCAGTACCTCACGGCTCTACATTGTGCAGAAGCAGCGAACAAACTCGAGTATGCCATTTTTATGTCATGTCACATACGTGCTCAATTGCAGCACCATCAAGAATTGCGTGAGCTTCGATAACTTCTTTTTGCTCAGCGAGCCTAGTCGGCAGAAGTTCGTGCTGTTGATGACCTAGCAGGTTAAAGCCTCTCAAGAGTCGGAGCCACATTCTCGGACGGTTATGTACGAATACGTTATCGAGAACCCGTTTGATATTCGGCAGGCCAGGGAGTATCCGTTCCTGGACTACACTGTCATACAACCTGCCAAGCACTTCAGTGATGGTCAGTACGTTTACATCGCAGTCACTAGAAAGAACGAGTCTTGTTACCTCATCTACGACTCCAAGGAGAGCTCTGCCAACGTATTGTCCTACAGGATCACTCTACGGAACTCAGTGAACCCGCAGGTGCTACTTGGCCAGTTAAACAACTAAACTGTGCATCCTGGGCTGGGCATCATCGACTGCTACTTCTACTCAGTGTCGAACTCCACCTTCATCACCAAGCTGGAGGATTAGAATGAGCACAGCATTACTCTCGCAGTCAAGAATGACAACGACGAGCTGCTCCTATTCAACTACAGCATCACCATCGACCTCACCAGTTCCAAAGTGCAGTATAGTGGTATCATCCCCACATTAAATTTCTCGGAGGGGGTTCGCACGAATGAACTTGTGCTAAGTCTCGACAAATTATCGGGTCCCATTGCCGACATCGACATTACCGATAGTTGCAACTTCTCCGACATTCTGCGCACCGACCTAATTCAGCCCGACCGGTGCATCGCCTATTACAGCCGTGAGTATGGCGAGCTTGTGAGCTTCTCATCGTTGGTTTTGCTGGATGAAGTGGAAGTGGTTCTGACAGTGCAGTATTTGCTCTGCATCAAACAGCGCAAGGTGATAACAAAACTGGGTTGGCATAACAACTGTACCTTCCGTTAGTTCTCGGAGGAGCTGGAAGACAACTCCACCGAGAAGCTGATCATGCTGTGTATGGACAGTGACGCCAACTTCATGCGCCTCCTGGAAGTTGACCAAGACTGCAGCATCAACGTCGTCGATATCGACTTTAATATTGAAATCCGCTACTATGACATCCAGGCATCGTTCCCGTATATTATGGTGGAGGTGCCGATACTGTTGCCTCAGAACAAGGACTACTATGTGTGCGTGTTCGAGCCCAAGAGTCGGTCAGTTGACAACTGCACCAGCTTAGTGCTGGGCCGTCAGTCCAACTTCATGTCCATTGACTTCGATATCAGAAACCGATATGCCATCATCTTAGAAAATGGACTGGTAGTCTATGATATGCAGCAACAATCTACCAACAAAAGCCTAAACGCGTCCAGGTGGGTGTCAGTAGCCGAACTGTCCGAAATCGGCATCGACGGACCTTTCAGCTACTTACAGATAGTAAGCTTCTTCGAGTCTGGTCTACGGGTCCAAATAGGAACACAATCTGAATCCTTTGAAGTGGCTATGTAGGGCGGGGCGACTCCCTTCCAGAACTTGTCAATCAGGTTCCAATACAAGAAGTACATTGAGTGCGAGTACAATAAGGAATCCAAGCCGAAGTACCACAAGAATTTCGTGATTAAAACGTGCCGGTCAAAACCAGTGGTGAACTACTTGCTGGCCAACCTGATGCCTGTGTATACGAAGATGCCCAAGAAGTACATCCAGGTCTACCATCGTGCAGGCAGCAGCAGCTGGCCCATCAGCATGGAGGCTATCTACGTGACTCAAGAGTTCGCAGTTTCGGGCGAATACCTTGTGGTAAATTCGGTGAGCAACTTACTCTGCTACTACAGGCTCAACAACGAGATTCGGTGGCGAATCGATATGGATCCAGAATACAAAGAACCCAACTCTACGAACTGCTCTTAGCAAATCAGCATCTACAACGACTTCGATAGCAAGAACTATTAGTTGAAGCTGAATTTCGAGGGAATCTCGAGTGGATCATCTCGAGCCAGTTGGGGCATTCATATCCCGTTTGGTATTTGCATTGTAATCTCCACCCTGTTCATGTGGAAGGAGCTCCGTTGGCAACATCAGCTCAAACTGCGCAAGAAACGAGCATTAAGGAAGCGGAGGTCGAACAGTAAGATCCACTTCTTCTCCAACGACTTCGAGACCAACCTCCGGAAAATTGAAAGTCAAAAGCGAATCAGCTGAGTTATGACATTTATACTGCTATCTATCGCCATAGATATTTATGGCGGTGTTTGTCTCGGGTAGTTTTGTTTCGCTCTTTTTGGTTGGAAGCAAGCCAAGAGTAAGACATCGGGATGGCTTGCATAGGAGTCACAGGGCTTTGCAAAGGTGAACTCATTGACCAAGAAGTCGCAGTTCTGATTTTCTAACTGATGTAGGCAATAAATCATAAGACTAGTTTGGCGTGCTCAATCTACTGCCAAAAGCAGAGCCATTTAAGGTTAAAAGTGAGGAGTAGTGAATGATAGAGGCTGGATGCCACTGGCACTACCCAGCGAGTCCAATATTATCAAACGATGACGGAAGTTATGGCTTGGCGAGGAATGTTAATAGCTTCCACCATGGAGCTATTAGTGCGGCTGAGAGTTGAGTAGGAGCTGAAACTCACCGTACTCGAACTCACGCTGCTGATTGAGTGCTTCAACACAAGCTTCTTCGACGGGAGGGTG
>Ga0075152_10003812_pt1 | contig 10462 bp, 8 predicted proteins | sample JI61114C2DNA_FD_70964 | JGI IMG/M metagenome (GOLD analysis project Ga0075152, IMG submission 70964) | Wastewater effluent complex algal communities from Wisconsin, to seasonally profile nutrient transformation and Carbon sequestration -... | ecosystem: Engineered > WWTP > Effluent > Algae...
ATTTGAAGACTAAGTGTTCGTAGCGGATCGGAAGAAATGTGACCATCCACACCAACAACCTGCTGGTCATTCGACCATCGAAAATTATGAATGTTCCATTCCTTTCCTTTCAACGACACTTGATTATCAGGTTCAATGTTCCAGATTTTTTCAAGGAGCTGAATTCTTGAAGCGGGGAGAAGCCGAAGGGTTGTACTGTCTTCAAAGTCTACTTCTCCTGTAAGCCTCAGGTAATTGTTTCGTGTTTGCTGATCAAGGTTAACCTGGAAATCAATATGGTCCTTATTCCAAATGATTTCCGTTACCAGATCCTTTGTCAAAAGATTGTTAAGTTGCTGCTTTTCAGAAGTAATGTAAATCATCGCGAGCGCCTCGGCACTGTCGGAAATTTTTGAAGCGTTCAATTCAATTTCGGTATCGATCAGCAGGATGTTATTATACTTCAAGGAATCGACATGCGTAAAGGCACTCAGCACGTTCGTGTTTCCATATGTGAACTTTGCTTCGATATCTATGTTCTTGCCTGCATCGAGGTTAAGGCTTAATAAACTTGTTACCGGCTGGAGGTCTTTTAGTTTGATGGTGAAGTTTGCAGTGTAGTGCTGACCGGACACAGGTTTTTGCAGATAATATTCAGTAAGGGCCAGTCTATCATTCTTTATGTCGAGTATGAATTCATTAACAAGAACCGGAATGTCGCGGAATAGTGTGGAGTAATAAAAATCACCTTCCACTTTAGCATCAACAACTTCGGATTGAAGATGCATAGAGCGTTGTTCGTTACTTCGGGTTGTGATAATAGACAGACTGTCCTGCCGTAGCCACTGATCTTTGTAATTAAGGGTAAGATTTTTAAGTTCGGCTGTGCCCACCAGGCTGTCGAGCGTTAAGCCCCGCATATTAATGTCTACATCGGCATGGATGAATACTTTTTGACGTGCAAGATTAATTTTATGTAGGTTAAGCGTATCAATTTTTGCCTGCACATTGATCAGGTTTTTGTTGTCACGTAGGTCGATCGAGCCTTTTGCAGTAACCTGAACGTTAGGGTCGTTAATTTTTAGCGCACCACTAAAGAACTGAGAGGCAAGTCGCGCATCGGTGGTGATATTTGTATACGTGTAATGCTTGATGCCTATCGAACGCACGTTACCAATCAGGTTAAAGTTGGCGTTTTTGCGAGTGAAACCTGAACCACTGATCCGTCCATCGAGATTAATTTTTTGAAAGTTGACGGTGTCACCCAGGTACATTCCCAGGTCAAAATTGGTCAGACTGATTTTTCCCTTATACGCTGAATTCTCGAAAGCGTTCTCATCAATTTTAAGGTTGATATCCGATGAAATCATGCCCAGCTGATTTGAAAAATTTCCTTTCGCTACAAAGTCAGTTGGGTAGCCCAGAAATTCCCCGTTAAGCGAAAGTGTGCCCAGCGGTGTTAATCTTTTTAAGGTTGCTTCGGTGAACAGGAATGAGATATCATTAAAATTAACCCGTGAATTCTTTAACGAGAGTTGCATAAAAGTTTCTTTCAGGTCAGGTAAACCTTCCATGTCGATGGAACCTTGCAGCACGGAGTTGCCAGCTTGCACCTCCATGTCAGAGAACCGAAAATCACTTATACTTCCTTTCATTGTTCCGCTGAGAATCAAGGGCAGGCTAAGGCGTCTGGCGGCCGGTGCAAACAGGGCTAAGTCATTCGGATGAATAACGGTTTTATCGAAGTGAGCATCTATTCTGACTTTGTTTACAAAATCACTTAAATCAGCCTGACTGTTGTAGGTGAAAACAAGTGTATCGGAAACGATGCTTCTCCCTGCCTGAAGATGCAAGCCTCTGAACTCAAGTCCTTTCTGCGAGATTCTGAAAAATGACGAAAGGTTTTTGATGTCGAAGTTTGTTTTTTGATCTCTTGCAACCAATGTATTCACGTTGAACTCCACGGTATCCCCAAGTGCCATAAAGTTTTGAAGCTGTGCCTCATCAATCTTCATGGAGAAGTGGTTGTAATCAAATCCCGCCAGACTATCCTGGCCGGTATTGTCATAGGCAAAGAAACTTTTTTCAATAACCGCTTCACCGATGTTAATCCTTGAGCTGCCTCCGCCTTTTTTACCGGAAGCGTATTGCTTATTGATTTGATTGATGAAAACGTTGATGTTCAGATTTTGGATGGTGTCATGCTCCACGATTCGGGTAAAGAAAACCCGCGCACTATCCACATAGATAGCGTCCAGGTTAATATTGGTACCCTGGATCAGGTTTGAGATTTTATAGTTGAGGCTCAGGTGGCTGATCTCAAACATTTTGTTGTGTTCCGTGTCTTCCACGAGGATACCTTCCAGTTCAAGCTGGTCGAACCAGGAGAAGTTGATGTTTTGAATCGTAGTTTTGAAGCCTACAACCTGGGAGAAGCCCCGAAGATAGCGGTTGGCCAGCGCACGCTGTACACCGGGTAATTGAAGGATCAGCAGGGAGGAAATCAGCAGAAACAGTACGCTGGCCGTTGTATACGCCAGTATTTTAACTATACGTTTTTTAATACCTTGCAGATTCATTTACCATGAGTGCCGTAATCCTTGCCATTGAGTCATCTTGTGATGAAACTTCTGCCGCTGTTATTTCAAACGGTAAGGTACTCAATAATATTATCGCCACACAGGCGATCCATCAAAAATATGGCGGTGTGGTGCCTGAGCTGGCTTCCCGAGCACATCAACGGAATATTGTTGCCGTAGTTGACGAAGCGCTCAAAATAAGCGGAATAAAAAAACATGAGCTCGATGCTATTGCCTTTACGCGCGGTCCGGGGTTAATGGGTTCGCTGTTGGTAGGTGTTTCCTTTGCTAAGGGTTTCGCGATGGGATTGGGTAAGCCGCTTATCGAAGTTAATCACATGCAGGCACATGTGCTCTCGCATTTTATTGACGATCCTAAACCAGCCTTTCCGTTTCTTTGTCTGACCGTAAGTGGTGGGCACACTCAAATCATCCTTGTGCAGGATTATTTAGCAATGGAGGTTATCGGGGAAACTCAGGACGATGCGGTAGGAGAAGCATTTGATAAAGCTGCCAAAATTCTCGGGCTTCCTTATCCGGGCGGACCGTTAATTGATTCGTACGCGCAACAAGGAAATGAAAATGCCTACAAGTTCTCCGATACGGACATGCCCGGGCTTGACTTTTCGTTCAGCGGAATAAAAACTGGTTTCTTATATTTTATTCGTGATGAAAAGAAGAAGGATGAAAAGTTTGTTGAGAAGAATTTGAACGATATCTGCGCAAGCATTCAACATCAGCTTGTGAAAATGCTGCTAAAGCGACTTGAGCAGGCAAGTGCAAAAACGGGCATAAAAGAAATAGCCATTGCCGGAGGTGTGTCGGCAAATTCCGGATTACGAAATAAGCTGAAAGAGCTTGCTATAAGAAAAGGATGGAACGTGTACATTCCTAAGGTTGAATATTGTACGGATAATGCTGCGATGATCGCAATGGTTGCGCATTATAAATACATGAATAAAGAGTTTGCACAGCTTGATGTTGCTCCATTGGCAAGGATGCCTATTTGATTTAATTTAGTTACGGTGAAAAATATTTTTAAGCCCGGAGATAAAAAGCGACTAACGTATCGTGTAAAACGAGAGGATGTTGCTGCCTTTCAGGGTGAAGTTGTTCATCTGGTTTGCTCAACCTTTAGCCTTGCGCGCGAAGTTGAATGGGCAACACGCCAGTTCGTGCTGGAGATGCGGGAAGCGCATGAAGAAGGAATTGGCACACAATTGGTTATTGATCATAAGTCGCCAGCATTTGTAGGGGATGAGATTGTTTTTATTTCAACGGTCGATACACTTGAAAAGCATGAAATTATCTGTGCTTTTGAAGCGAGCGTAAATGGCCGTATCATTGCAACCGGAAAAACCGGACAGAAAATCTTAAGCAGGGAGAAGATCGCTAAACTCTTTGCACAGCCTTCATGAACAAACGTTTCTCAAACGATATTAACATCCGCAACCGGCAAGCTGGCTTCGAATTTGAGCTGCTGGATAAGTACATTGCCGGGCTTGTGTTAAGAGGAACAGAGATTAAATCAATCCGTGAGGGAAAGGTTAATTTGCAGGATGGCTATTGCTATTTCAACAATGGTGAGCTGTTTGCTAAAGGTGTAACCATCGATCAGTATGCGCAGGGAACGCATTACAATCATGAAGCGCAACGCGAACGTAAATTATTACTGAAACGTACGGAGCTGATTAAGATTGAAAAGAGAGTGGAGGAGAAGGGTTTGACGTTAGTACCTACAAGATTGTTTATCAACGATCGCGGGTATGCTAAATTAGAGATCGCGATTGGACGCGGCAAGAAGCTGCACGACAAGCGCAATACACTTAAAGATCGTGACGCTAAGCGCGAACTGAATAAACTGAAGATTTAAACGTGAGCACTGAAAATCTGGATTATGGAGTTTGCCGGCTGAGCCTTGTACCTGTGCGTTCGGAAGGCAGTGATAAGGCTGAGCTCACAACGCAACTTTTGTTTGGTGAGCATTACGAAGTGCTTTCGGCCAGTAAGGACAAAAAATGGCTGAAGATCAGGATGCATTTTGATCAATATGAAGGATGGATTGATGCTAAACAGCATCATTCGATCACGAAGGATCATTTCGAATACATTAATCGGGCAGACTTCAAGATATCAACCGACATCACAACCAGTATCCTCTACAATAAAACACCTTTGGCTATTCTCATGGGCAGCATCATTCCCATTTCAGGGTCAGAATTGTTTAAGATGGAGGAACAATTTGCCTTTAATGGAGAATCAAAAAGCCTGGGACTGAAACGTGATGCAGAATTTTTAAAGCTTACTGCAAAAAAATACCTGAATTCTCCGTACCAGTGGGGTGGCAAAAGTCCGTTTGGCATTGATTGCTCAGGATTTGTTCAACTGGTATTCAAGATCAACGGCTACCGTCTTTTGAGGGATGCTGCACAACAGGCCAAGCAAGGTAAACCGGTTGCAATAAAGGACATTCAGGCGGGTGACCTGGTATTTTTTAAGAACACGTCAGACCAGGTTGTTCATGTTGGTATTTTTATCGGAGAGGATAAAATTATTCATGCCTCCGGTAAAGTCCGGATTGATCATTTGAATGAAGAAGGAATTCTTCATGCCGAGTCAAAGGTTTATACGCACACCTTTTCGCACGTCAGACGGGTTATTTCTGAGTAAGAAATTCAACCCTTGTTCCTTTTACCGTTTGCTTGTATGAGAGATTGCATTTATCTTTCATTCGTGAATAACCGTGTTTTGGTACTAAATCAGGATTCCAGCCCGCTCATGGTCTGTTCGGTTGAGCGTGCCTTTATTCTGGTGTATCTCAACAAAAGCGAAATGGTCAGGCCTGCCAATGGATATAAAATTCATTCGGTTACGATGACGTTTCCCATGCCATCGGTTATCCGACTTAACCGGTACGTTAACGCTCCGTATAAAGGTGTTACGCTAACCCGGCAGAATGTTTTTAAGCGTGATGGTTTTGAATGCCAGTATTGCGGAACCCGCAAAGATCTCACGCTGGACCATATTATTCCCAGCTCAAAAGGAGGCCTTCATACTTGGTCGAACCTGATTACAGCGTGTAAAAAATGTAATGCAAAAAAAGGCGACTATACCCCCGAGCAGGCTGCTATGACGATGCGTAAAAAACCTCATAAGCCAACCTACGCACTTTTTTTAAAGGAGCTTTCAGGGCATCATGGAAATGAATGGGATGAATTTCTGGATTAACACGAATCAAACTAATCTATTTGCTTACGTCCAATAACGCAAATAGGGTTACTGGATAGTGAGTATTTGGAAGATTTTAGGCCTGTAAATATGTATGGTAACAGCGGGTAAACTTCTTGAAAGTTTTTGCTAAGTTTGATTTTATAAACCCTTGACTAATGATAACAAAGAAGAATTATTCGATGAAGATGGGCTTAGCGCGTATAAGCATGATGGTGCTTACAGTAGCTTGCTTTACCGTTCTGGTTTCCTGTGGTGGTGATGATGATGATGCTGAGCCAAGCAATCAAATTAAGCTGGACGGTCAAACCATTAAATTCGCTGAGGCCGATATTGAATCAGAGTTAAATCAAGATGATGATTTAGGTGAGTATAGCTACCATACCTTCTTTCTTACAAGTGATGGACTTAGTATGGACGAAACGGGTGACCTATCGGGGTCAGGTGACATGGTTGTAATTGGGCTTATTTCAGATTCACCTACTGAATTGGAGGAAGGTACATATGAATTCGGTTTAAATTCGGAAATTGGTGATGGGGATTATTTTGAGGTTTATTCTGGTCTTTCACCTTCAGGTCTTGACACGTATTATGCTGCCTATAGAGGCAAGGTAACAGTTTCTAAATCGGGTGATGATAAATATACATTGTCATTTGATTTTGATGTATTTACGTCTGAAACTGATACTGAAGATGAAGAATTTGTAGATGGAAAAATAAAAGGAAATTACAAAGGTACGGTAGACGTAATTACAGGTGGAGAAGGAGTTAAGATGCAGAAACCTTCGGGCCGCGCAGCGAAGGGTAAAAAAACCTTCACCTGGGGATAAATCATTCTCGAACAAATTATTAAAGGAGAGGCCACCGATTCGGTGGCCTTTTTTTTAATCTTAAAACCGCATGGTAAAAACAGTCCGTACATCAGGTTCTGATTCAACGGTAAGGGTTCCGTTATGCAGCTGCATAATCTGACGTGAGAGACTTAACCCGATACCTGAGCCCGTCTTCTTAGTAGTATAGAACGGTACAAAAATTCGCTCGATTGCTTCAGGGATAATGCCTGTACCGTTGTCAATTACTTCAATTTTAATATATGAGCCATCATACCGACCGATCAACTCAATCTGTGCATTTTCCTTTTGCGCTACAGCTTCTGCGGAATTTTTTAGTAAGTTGATCAATACCTGTTCGATCATCTCTTCATCTGCTTGAATCGTTAAATATTCCGAACGGCATTCATGATGAAAATTAACATGATGGTTTTTCATCTCCTGTCGCATAAGCATCGATACTTTTTCGATCAGGTTTTTAAGCATGATAGTTTTTATTTTGGGATTGGGCAGCGATGTGTATTCGCGGTACGCATCAATGAACTTGATCAGACCCTTGCTTCTGTTTTCAATCGTACTTAGCCCTTCTTTTAAATCTTCGGCTCCTTCCTGCTTCAGCTCGTAGTGATTTTCCTTCTGGGTAAGATCATGTTCAAGAATATCTTTCAGGGTAGACGTGAGCGAAGAGATGGGCGTAATGGAATTCATAATCTCATGACGCAGCACACGTGTAAGATTTTGCCAGGCTTCCAGTTCCTGCTTCTGCAATTCCGGTTGAATGTTCTGTAAGGTCAAAAGCTTTACATCCGCCCCGCGAATCCGGAGCTCAGTCGCCTGGATGGTTAGCTGAAACTCGCTAGAATCTTTATATAAGGCGCTTTTTCCGGATTGTGTAGTCGTTAAAATATGATGAAGCTTATAATTAATTTCTTTCAGTTCATTAATGTTCTTGATGTTTTGAATGTTGATGAATTTTCGGGCGTTCATATTAATGAGTTGAACGTTACCTTCCGCATCAAATGATAAAATCCCCGTGCGTACCTGTTGAACAACGGTGTTGAGGTATTGCCAATGTTCTTCTTTCTCTGACCGCGCCTTTCGGAAGGCTTCAAGTACTTCGTTGAAGGAGATATTCAGGTCTTTAAAACTTTTGCCGAGTTTGTTGTCTGCAGTAAAACCAGAGAGAAAGTCAGAATACTTTACCGATTCCAGAAATCGGGTAAGCTTGCGGTTTGTCAGGCTGACAAAATGGAAAAGCTCACCAACCTGAAAAATAATAATGATACAGGTTAGAATGGCGGCAAACAGCATGTTCGTTTTGCCGATCATAAAAAGGGCAAGCGACATGGAAAGTGCCAGAAAAATTGTGCGCAGTATTACCCGCGACCGGAAGTCCTTCAGCATCTGAGTTCAATACTTTTAGGCAACAGGATGGTTACAGTGCCAGGTTAGTTCTAAAGACAGCAAGTTACCGAATCGGCTGCAGATTACAGTCCGTATTTTTCCAATCTGCGATACAAGGAAGAGCGCGTGAGGCCAAGCTCTGACGCTGCCTGAGTGATGTTGCCGTTATATTTTTTAAGAACCTTGCGGATCAGCAGCTTCTCAACTTCTTCCAGGTTGTACTGCTCGAGGTTTAATTGTCCGTCTTCCTTTGCGCTAACCGGGGCAAAGTTGAAATCTTCCGGCTGCAGTACACTGGTATTGCTTAAGATCACTGCGCGTTCAATAGCATGCTGCAATTCGCGAATGTTGCCCGGCCACGGATGCTTGTGCATTCGGGTCATGGCGCCTTCGCTTATTTTGTTAACAGACTTATCATACTTCACAGCATAGTGCTTCAGGAAGTGTGCAGCCAACAACGGAATATCTTCAAGCCGATCACGCAAAGATGGTATTTCGACTTCGATGGTATTGATCCGGTACAATAAATCCTGGCGGAAACGATTTTCCTTTACCATGTCGTATAAGGGCATGTTGGTGGCGCAGATCAACCGGATATCAACCGAAGTATCTTTGTTTGCCCCCACACGGCTAACTCTTCTGTTCTGAAGAACGGTAAGCAGCTTGGCCTGAAGCGGCATGGATAAGTTTCCGATTTCATCTAAAAACAATGTCCCGCTATTGGCTAGTTCAAATCTACCGGCACGGTCTTCCTTGGCATCGGTGAAGGCGCCCTTTTTATGACCGAAGAGCTCACTTTCAAAAAGTGTTTCCGTAATGGAACCTAAATCAACGCCCACAAAGTTCTCCGATTTGCGCGATGAGTTCCGATGAATGGCTCGCGCGATTAACTCTTTCCCGGTTCCGTTTTCTCCCAGTATCAAAACATTGGCATCGGTTTTTGCAACCCGGTCGATCGTTCCAAATATCTTCTGCATGGCATTGCTCGAACCGATGATCTCGCTGAAGCGATCGTTCATCGCCTGGTTGATCTCATGATTTTTGATTTTCAGATTTTCAACTTCATCGCGGGTTTCCCGTAGTCGCATGGCCGAGAAAAGCGTAGCCAGTAACTTTTCATTTTCCCACGGCTTTAATACAAAGTCAGTTGCACCGGCTTTTATGGCTTTAACGGCCATTTGAACATCACCATAGGCAGTAATCAATACAACCACTGAAGAAGGATCGAGCTGAAGAATTTTTTCCAGCCAGTAATATCCCTCACTTCCGCTGCTGACGTCTTTGGTGAAATTCATGTCGAGCAGGATTACATCGTAATCTTCATTGTTCATTAAAGCCGGAATTGCTTCAGGATTCTTCTCAATATCAACCTGTGAGAAGTGCCGTTTCAGGAACATCTTTGCTGCTTTGAGCAGGTCTTCATTATCATCAACAATTAGAATTTTGCCGTGTTTTTGTTCCATGAGCGATCAACTATGTCCGCAAGTGGGCAAAACTGATACCGAAAGAGCGTTTCTCAAAAATTGACTGGGAAATGCAGAAAACGCCTAAAAATCAGGTACTACTATGTCCGGTGGCGAACATTTACGTTCAGATGTGAACGAAAATTGCCCGGATTAATGCTGATTCGGCATTCCAGACAGTATTAGCCCACTTGGCACACTTGTTGGCAACATCCAGTGCGAATCCTTTGTGTTAAAGGATTGCCCAGATATTAGAAAACAGAATGGATAAGCAACTCAAAAAGAAAACATGGACCTTAAAACGCATCGGCCTCTATGGTGGTGCTGCACTTTTTGTATTTTTCATAGCCTATCAATTTTTGTTTGCGGACAGACGCTCACAGCTTGTTATCGAGCAGGATAAGATCACCATTGCAACGGTAGGCCGGGGTGTATTTCAGGATTATATTCCGCAAACCGGAACAGTAGAGCCAAGCCGTACAGTGTATTTGGATGCTGTTGAAGGTGGTACCATCAAGCGTATTGTAGCGGAAAGTGGTGCGATGCTGAAGAAAGGAGATGTTATTCTGGAACTGAATAATCTTAATCGTGAGCTAACGGTCCTACAGCAAGAGGCCTCCTTTAACGAAAGTATTAACCGCGCCCGTGAGACGCGTTTAAATATTATGCGTAACGACCTTGAGCAGCGTCAGACGTTGACCACGATTCAAAATCAACTTGATATTATCGGACCTCAGTATATCCGACAGAAGCAATTGTGGGAAAAGAAATTGATTGCTACGCAGGAGTATGAACAAACTGCAGCAAACTATAAGTTTAACAAAGAACGCTATCGCATAACGTATGAAGTATACCGGAATGATTCGGTTGACCGCATCCGCCAATTAAAATTTACTACGGAATCGGAAAAGAAGATGATGGCCAGCCTGGATGGACTTTCTAAAATTCTTGACAACCTGACGATTCGCGCCCCTATTGA
>Ga0075152_10003813_pt1 | contig 10458 bp, 8 predicted proteins | sample JI61114C2DNA_FD_70964 | JGI IMG/M metagenome (GOLD analysis project Ga0075152, IMG submission 70964) | Wastewater effluent complex algal communities from Wisconsin, to seasonally profile nutrient transformation and Carbon sequestration -... | ecosystem: Engineered > WWTP > Effluent > Algae...
TCGACCTGGCGGCTCACAAGCCCGACTCCTGCCTGGTCCTGCAGCGGCCGCAGGTCAGGGCGAGCCTTGTCGAGGGGCGCGACCTGGACTGGTCCGACCTCGTGGACGATGCCGAACCGGTGGACTGCGTGCCGGTGCAGGCGACCGATGTGCTCTACATCCACTACACGTCGGGGACCACGGGCGTACCGAAGGGGGTGGTGCGGGACAACGGCGGCCACGCCGTCGCGTTGAAGTACGCGATGGAACACGTGTTCAGCGTCGGCCCAGGCGAAGTCTTCTGGGCCGCGTCTGACATCGGCTGGACGGTGGGACACGGCTTCATCGTCTACGGCCCGCTGCTCCATGGGGCGACGACGATCCTCTACGAGGGCAAGCCGGTCGGCACGCCCGATGCGGGGGCGTTCTGGCGGGTCTGCGAGCAGCACGGCGTCAACGTCCTGTTCACGGCGCCGACCGCCTTCCGCGCCATCAAGCGCGAGGACCCGACCGGCAGCCTCCTGAAGGGGTACAACCTGGCGCGCTTCAGGCTGCTGTTCCTGGCGGGGGAGCGGTGCGACCCTGACACGCTGACCTGGGCGGCCGGGCAGCTCGGGGTGCCCGCCCTGGACCACTGGTGGCAGACCGAGCTCGGGTGGCCAGCCATCGCCAACTGCGCCGGCATCGGGCTCGAGACCGTGAAGCCCGGTTCGCCGACCCGGCCCGTCCCCGGCTACGACATCCGCGTCCTGGGCGACGATGGCCAGGAGGTTGGTCCGGACCAGATCGGTAACATCGTCATCCGCCTGCCGCTCCCGCCGGGCACGCTGACGACGCTCTGGCACAACGACGCCGGATACGAGAAGTCCTACCTCACCCGGTACCCGGGCTACTACCTGACCGGCGACGCCGGCTACCGTGATGCAGACGGCTACTTCTACGTGATGAGCCGGGTGGACGACATCATCAACGTGGCGGGGCATCGGCTGTCCACCGGCGGCATCGAAGAGGTGCTGGCCGGCCATCAGGACGTCGCTGAATGCGCGGTGGTCGGGCACGTGGACGAGCTGAAGGGCGAGGTGCCGATCGGCTTCGTCGTCCTGAAGGCCGGGGTGAACCGTCCCGAGGCTGAGATCGCCGCGGAGTTGGTGGAGCGGGTCCGCACGTCCATCGGCGCGTTCGCCTGCTTCCGGACCGTCCTGGTCGTGAAGGGGCTCCCCAAGACCCGGTCGGGCAAGATCCTGCGCGGCACCATCAAGAAGATTGCGGACGGCCAGACCTACACGATGCCGGCGACGATCGAGGACCCCGCCGTTCTGGCGGCCGTGGGCGACAGGCTCAAGGACGCGGGAATCGCGCCCCGGTAGGCACCAGTTCCACCGCCGAATCGACCGCCCTGGGCCGGTAGAAACCGGTCCGCGAGGCCAAGTTGACAGGCGAGAGGGCCCGATCCGGCCGTGAGAGGCCGTTCTCCAGGAATCAGCCAGACATCGCTAAAATACCTAGCAATATCTCGATGTTGTCCTAGGCAACATACGAAGTCCTGCTTCCCATTCTGTGCATGTTGACACGTGTTCGCGATGTTGACGTCCAGTTTGAGGGACATCACGCCCGGTGAACCGCCGGGCCCGCCTGGGCCGCGCATTTTCAGGGTCGGTCGGGGCCAGAACGTGGCCGTCCGGCGTTGCCAATTGAGGGTCGGCGTCGGGACCGGCGGCGCGGCAAACCCGGGCCAGAGCACCCGTCGGCTGGACCTCAGAGCTGCGGCCGCACTACGGCTGAGCAGTGGCTGCGGACCACCTGGAGCAGGGCATCGACGTCCAGTGGCTTGGAGAGGATGGCGACCGCGCCGAGGTCGTCGGCGCGCTCCGAAGCATCGGCGGCTCCGGATATCACGGCCACGGGCACCCCGGCTACGACCGGGTCGGCGAGCTGCGCCCGCCGGAATTCGAGTCCGCTGAACCGCGGCATCCGGAGGTCGAGGAGCACCAGATTCCGACCCGGGGCTCGGTGGCAGACCGTGCGAAGAAGGTGGAGGGCTTCGAGGCCGTCCTCGGCTGCGACCACGCTGAAGCCTTCGCCTCGCAGGAGCGTGGCGAGCATCTCACGGGTGTCGACGTCGTCGTCGACGATGAGGACGTGCCCGGGAAGCGTCATCAGCCCTCCGCGTCGAGAAACGTCGTGGTGAACTGAACCGGAGGCCCGGCAACCGCGGCGGTGATTCAGTCCGCGCAGACCTAGACCGAACGATACACCCGATTGCAGGCATCTCGGCCGTCGGCGACTGCACCAGGGCCGGGGTTCGCCGCAGAGTTCGGCCGGCCGGCGCGAGCCGGACAAGATCGTCGGTCGGCATCGTTGCCTGCCGTGTGCCGCCGAACGCCTGCTAAGATCCGCCGCATGCCTTATCCCGAATTTTTCGTTGCGCCGATGCGCGCTGAACTCGTTGATCTTGGTTTCGAAGAACTGCGCACCCCCGAGGCCGTGGACGATGCGGTGAAGAACAGCACGGGGACGTTGCTGGTGGTGGTGAACTCGGTCTGCGGGTGCGCCGCAGGCAAGGCTCGCCCGGGCATCGCCCTCGCGCTGCGCAATGGGGCGCGGCCGGACAAACTCACCGCCGTCTTTGCCGGCTTCGACGTGGAAGCCACGGACAGGGCGCGGGATTACTTCACGGGGTTCCGGCCGAGCTCGCCGTCGATCGGCCTGCTGCAGGACGGCAAGCTGGTCTACATGATGGAGCGGCACCAGATCGAAGGCCGCGGGCCGCTCGAGATTGCGGCGGACCTCCAGTCGGCGTTCGCAAAGTTCTGCGGCGCGCCGGCGGTGCACTAGACAGGGCAGGGGACTTCGGTCCCGAAGCATGGGTGGGCGGGCGGCCGGCGCACGGCGCCTGGCCCGCCCGAACGACCTGACGGACGCCTCTACCCCCCGCGCGTGTGCATCTCGAGGTGCGGGTTCTTCTTCAGCGTCGATACCGGCACGAAGGCCCGGCGCTCGCCCAGCGCAAGCCGCGTCTCCGCTCCACGGTCGTCCCTGGCCGTCCAGCCTGCGGTGATGATCGCCTTCAGTTCATCTACGGAGGCTCCTCCGCGAAGCGCCGCGCGCAGATCGATGCCCCGCGTGGCATAGAGGCACAGGTACCACATGCCGTCGGCGGTCAGCCGGCTCCGGTCGCACGCCGCGCAGAACGGTTCGGTCGTCGAGGAGATGATGCCGAAGACCGTTCCGTCCGGCAGCACGTAGCGATCAGCGGGCGCAGACGACGCCTTCACCTCGGCCTCGACCCCGCCGTAGTGCTCGGTCAGCCGTTCCAGCATTTCACGGCGTGGCACGACATCCTTCCAGGACCAGTGTGTCGCTCCGCCGACATCCATGTACTCGATGAAGCGGATCTCGGCGTTCACGCCCTTGCCGTACTCGATCAGGTCGATCAGTTCGTCGTCGTTGACGCCGCGAATGACGACGGTGTCCACCTTCAGACTACCGAAGGCGCGCGACGCGGCTTCGATCCCGTTCTTCACCCGCGTCAACTCGTCGAACCGCGCGAGCTTCACGAAGCGGTCTGCCTTCAGGGTGTCGAGCGACACGGTCACCCGCCTCAGACCGGCGGCTTTCAGCTCATCGATCTGCGAGGCGAGCAGGATGCCGTTGCTCGTCAGGGCGAGATCGTTCAGCCCTTCCTTGCCGGCCAGCATGTCCACGAGCACCGCGAGGTCGCGGCGGAGCAGCGGCTCACCGCCCGTGAGCCGGATGTGGTTCACGCCGAGGCTCATGAAGACGTCGACGAGGCGGCTGATCTCCTCGAAGTGGAGCATGTCCTCGCGGGGCAACCACGTATAGTCCAGCTCCGGCATGCAGTAGGCGCAGCGGAGATTGCACCGGTCGGTGACCGACAGGCGCAGGTTGCGGAGAGGACGGTTGTGGAGGTCGGCCAGCATGGACTGGACGATTGTACAGGCTTCAGCCTCCCGGCCTCGATCGACGGCCGACCTGGCGGAGCGGCCCAGGTCCCGGACGTGTGCGCCGGGGCTGCAACGCGAGCCGGAACTTGTTGTACAGTCCGAGACGGAGGCTGTCCGAAATGCGCACTTCTGTGCTCCCCGCTGTGCTTGCCCTGGTTCTCGTCGCGCCCATCTCGAGTGAGGCGCAGGTCTACAGGCACGACACCGAGCCGCCAGCGGTCACGGCAGCCGCGGCTGCGTGGCAGGTGGCGGGCGAGCCGATCTTCCACGCCGGCAGCTTCTACTATCCGGCCGGCGCCACGGTGTTCTTCGACGGGCGGGTGATGGTGCGTACCGGCTCCTACGAGGGCGTCCCGCTGTACTCCGACGTCACCATCGAACCCTTCAGCATCGTCTACGTCCCGGTGAGCGGTTCGCTGATGCGGCCGTACGAGCGGAAGCGCGATGGTGAACTCGCCGGCACGGTCGGCTCCCGCACGCCGTCGTTCCCGGTTGGTCGCGATCGGGAGTCCACAGCCGGGTGGCACTCATACGACTCGATGTATCCGCACGTCGCGGGAGTCTCGCCGGCACCGCGCCAGCGTGGTAACCGTGCGGTCGCCGCGAACACGGTGGCCCGGCTCGAGGTGCCGTTCGAAGCGGTGGGCACCGTGATGATTGCGCCGCGCGCGATGCGGCCGAATGCGCAGAACTACGGGAACGGCATCCTCTCGACCTCCGGCAGCGACAACGGGCTCTGGATCTCGTTCCAGGATGCCCGGTGGTTTGCCGCTGGCCCGGCCGTGCCGTTCGATGCGGCGCGCTTCGAGTCTGCGGGGACGTCCAACGGATTCCCCGTGTTCCGCGAGCGGGGCAGTTCAGCCGATCGAATCTTCGTGACGATCGTTCGCAACGGCCCGATCGCACCGTTCGAGCGGCGCTGAGCCATTCGCGCAGACCGGCCGGTCGTGCCCCTCGGCGTGCGGCACTGATACAATCCAGGTTCCGCATGCCGAAAATTCTCGTGACCAACGACGATGGGTACCGCTCGCAGGGGATCGTGGCTCTCGCCTTGGCGCTGGCTCCCCTGGGTGAGGTGACAGTGGTCGCCCCGACAGAGGAGGCGAGCGCCATCGGGCACGCGCTGACGCTGCGGCGTCCGCTGCGGCTCGAGCACATGCGCGACAACATCTACGGGGTCGACGGCACGCCGACCGACTGCGTCAACATCGCCATCACCCAGATCTACAAGGGCGCGCTGCCAGACATGGTGGTGTCCGGCATCAACAAGGGCTGGAACATTGGCGACGACGTCACGTACTCGGGCACGGTGGCAGGGGCGCTCGAAGCCGCACTGCTAGGTGTGCCGGGCCTCGCGGTCTCGCTCGCGCGCACACGCGACGAGTACGACTTCCGCTACGCCGCTCGAGTGGCTGCCGCCGTGGCGATGGCGATGTTCGAGAAGCCGCTGCCGGCGCAGACGTTCCTGAACGTGAACGTGCCGACTGGCGAACCGCGCGGTATTCGCACCACCGTCCAGGCGAAGCGCAATCACATCACCGAAGTACTGGTGCGCGACGACCCGAAGGGGCGGCCGTACTTCTGGATCGATGAAGGGCAGAACGAGTGGGAGCCGCACGATCGCTCCGACTATCAGGCAGTGCGCGATGGCTACGTATCGGTCACGCCGTTGCAGCCGGACCTGACTGCGCACGACGCGCTGTCGGCCGTGGAAAAGATATCTTTCGAAACTGAAGTTGCGCTAAGATAACTCTCCGAGCGCGCGGCACCCGGCCGCTGACGATAACCGCTCAACACATCGCCTGTCGGGGCGTGGCTCAGCCTGGTAGAGCACTCGGTTCGGGACCGAGGGGTCGGAGGTTCGAATCCTCTCGCCCCGACCACTAATTCACTAAGAACCCTGCGGAAACGCGGGGTTTTTTGTTGTACCGGTTGGCTCTGCATCGGTCCTTGTCGGCTCCTTTGGGTCCGTTTCGGTTGGACTTGAGCACAATTTCCAGACTCGATGAGGGCGCCCATTTCAGGGCGCCTTTTTTGTTGGTAGGAAGTGCGTAGCCACAGTGGCGGACGTGGTTTCGACATTCCTCTGGCAGGTACAGCGCGAGCGCGGCAGCCAGCAGGTCACAGACCTGGTCGAAGGTGCGGGGCCGCGCCGCGCGCAGGAAGGCCTTCAGCTTGGCGAAGGCCTTCTCGATGGGAATGAAGTCCGGACTATAGGGCGGGAGGAAGCGCAGCTGGGCGCCGACGGCTTCAATGGCGTCGCGGACGGCGGGGTGTTTGTGGACCGCCAGATTATCGAGGATGACGACGTCGCCGGGTCGGAGCGTGGGCGCGAGCACATGCTCGACATAGCGCGAAACGTGACGGTGTCGATCGGTCCGTCGAAGACCGCGGGGGCGCTGAGACTCTCACCTTCGATCCGTCACCTTCAGAAGGCAAGCTGAAACCCGAGCTGCAGCGTGCGCGGCGCATAGTCTGGTGATGTGCTCTGCTGGGGCTGCAAGTAGTTGGCAGCGACCTGATTGGAGACATACGACCCATAGTTCGCGTGATTGAACACGTTGAACACTTCCAGGCTGCCCTTGACCGACGCATGACCGCGAATGACAAACCGCCGCTGGAGTCGCAGGTCCATTCGTTGAACCGGCGTCCCGACGAAGCTGTTGCGCGGAACGATGGTGCCATCCGGTCGAAGCCGCAGTTCGTTGGGTCGGAGTCCACCGAGGCCGCGCAAGTCGGTGCCCCAGCGCGTCTGATAGCGTTCGCCGGAGCCGAAGAGGTAGATGCCACCGGCCTGGAATCCGTACGGAAGATCCCACAGCCCATTGAAGACTGCCCGGTGCCGCTGATCGTTGACGGCCAGGGAGTATTCGCCGCTGAGATCCGGCGCGGTCGCAAAGGGAACCGTCTCGAACGTCTGGCCGGTCCACTGGACGGGACGCGGGTTCGCATCACTGAAGGTCGACAGGGTGTATGTGGCGGACGCCTGCCACCCCCGGCTATAGCGCTTCGTCCACACCGTCTGCATGGCATGGTAGTTGGACCGCATGCCGGGGAATGTCAGGCTGACGTAGCCCAGATAGGGGACAGGGCGCTTGGTTGTATCGGTTGAGGGATAGTTGATTCCCGTTGCGGGATTGTAGGACACGTTCGCGGGCAGGTCGCGCGGAAAGTCTCGCGAACCGATGTAGACGTAATTGGCATCGACCGCCAACGTCGAAGCCAGCTGACGCTGAAAGCCGATCGACGCCTGATAGCTGTACGGCATCGTCATGCCTGGCGCCCACACCGGGCCCAGCGTGGGATACGTATTGACGACGCACCCGGGCCGGAGTGCGGCTGTGCAGCGTCTTGTCTGGATCTGATCGTAGGTCGGTGTCAACCCATTCCAGGGGTTTGTCGCGAAGTCGGCCCGCTGATCATTCGAAATCGAGACGTTGATGATCTTGCCGTACGTGTAGCCCTGGTGGGCGGCGATGACCGTGCCAAAGTAGGTGCCGGCCCCGCCGCGAATCGTCGTTCGATCGTTCAGGCTGAAGCTGAAGCCCACGCGAGGGGCCACGTTGTTCGTGTCGTCGTGTTGGTTGTGGCCAGTCAGATACGGCAGTAATACCAAGTCGTTGTTGAAGGCATTGTGCTCGAGGTCGTAGCGCACACCCAGGTTCAGCGTCAGCTGCGGCGAGACTGTCCAGTCGTCCTGCAACCAGGCGGCGTACGTCTGCCGGACAATGCGTGACTCGAACGGCCCTCCGAAGGATTGCGTCCATCGAACCGCGAGCGGGGACAGTCCCGCCAGATTCCACGTGGACGCATCGTACAGGTTCGGGATGCGACTCTGGATGTCTGCGGGAATGGCTCCCCTCGTGAGATCCAGCGTGCCATCGGTGTTGCTGTCACGCAGATCGCTGGTCTGCATGCGCAAGTACTCGCCCCCCAGCGTCAACGCATGACGTCCGGCCTTGGCAAACGAGTGGGTCAGGCTGTCCCTGACGCTGAACACACCCTGGTGCTGGCGTTCGCCGAGTGTTCCTCCAGGGCGGAGCACGCGTGGGCTTGGGATCGTGAGGCCGGCAAACGAGAGCGTCGGCCCCGCCGCGCCGACGGGGTGAAGGGGATTGTCGTACGGTTGCGACAGATCCTGCACGAGGCCGAAATATCCCACTTTCAGCTCGTTCACGGCCCGTTGAGTCAGCACGCTCGTCAGAGTTCCGAGAACCTGATTGAAATTATTGAGTTGGTTCGACTCCGAGGGAGGCGTGGTGCCGCCGCCACTCCCGCCGGCAACGGCGCTCGGGTCTGGAACGACCCCCCTCAATATCGTCGTCGAGACGGCCAACCTGGTTCGTGCCGAAAATTGCGAATCCAGGCGTGCGAATCCCTTCCTCTCCGTGTGCGTTTTCTGCCGAGTCTCGTTGAAGCTCGGATACAGCGTCGTCCACACAAGGCTCCGTGGTTCGCGCTGGTATTCGTAGTTGCCAAAGACGTGGATGCGGTCCTTCAGAATAGGACCGCCGAAGGTCGTGCTGACCTGCTGATCCTGATAGGGCAGGACGGTGTCGGTCACGAAATCGGACGCGTTGAAGCGATCGTCGCGGAAGTAGCTGGCAAAGGTGCCCGAGAATCGATTCGTGCCGGATCTCGTGATGGCGTTCACCTGCATCCCGCCCGAACGGCCTTGCGTCGCATCGAAACGGCTCGAGAGGAATTGGAACTCCGCGATCGCGTCTCTTCCAAGACGTGGCTGCGGTGCGCCGAAACCCATCAGCTGAGTGATTTGCTGACCATCGACGTTCAGTTCGTAGTCACCCCGGTCCCGCGCGCTGCTGGAGCCGGTCGCACCAATGCTGCTCGGCGAATCGGTGACCGCATTGACCCTGGCCCCAGGCGCCAACAGCACCAAGTTGATCCAGTTACGACCCTGCACCGGCAGATCCTGCAGTTGACGCGCATCGATATTGCCGCCTAGGCTCGACTGGGTCGTCGCAAGTAGCGGCACCGCGCTCGTCACGATGACCGACTCCTGCACGCCGGATACGGTCATCTGGAAATTGAGCACGGCCTGCTGACCGACCAGCAACGTCACTGGCCGAGTGAGTGGCGCGAATCCGGACAGTGTAGCCGTCACCCGGTAGTCACCGACGCGCACAGGCATTTGATACTCGCCGCGTGCATTGGTGAACGCTTCAAAGCTATTCCCGGAGGCGGCGTTCACGGCTCGTACGGCCACGCCAGGCAGCGCACCACCCGTTGCATCACTGATGCTGCCGACGAGCCCGGCCTCTTGAGCCTGTGCCACTGCCGGAAGCGCCAGCAGCGCAACCACTGTGAGCCACCGGCGAAGTCTGCGTGATTGCGTTGTCATAGTTTGTCTGCGTTCTCTTGACAGATCGCCGTCGAGCGGTGCGTAGCTGCACCACAACATGCCCATTCCGTGCCGCAGCAGTCAAGCGTGCTGGCTGATTCGCCAATCTGCGGGAGCGTCCGGTCGGCGGTCGCCGACCTACCTCGCGTCGGGAGTGAGTGAAGACGAAATCCTGGGGGACTCTTCGGACCTCACCCGCGAGGACATCCGAGCGTGCCTGGCGTTCGCCGTCGATTGTGAACGACGCTTCATGCGACAGAACCGACAGTCATGATCGACGATCGTCTGCCGAACGCCGCAGCCGCCCGTGTCGATACGCGGAAGCTCGACGATGCAACGGAATCGGATCGTTTCTTTGGCGATTCGCCCCGTTCCGCTCCGGGTTCGGGACCGAGGGGTCGGAGGTTCGAATCCTCTCGCCCCGACCATCACATCGACAAAAAGCCTGCGGCAATGCAGGCCTTTTGCTCGTACGCGCGTGGAGTCTGTTCCACCCGAGCTACGGCGAGGGCCGCATCGACTCGGTTTCAGGTCTGCGGTAGACCACTGTTGAAGTCCTGGACGTGGCGCCAACCACACCTCCGATTGCGGAACCCCAGAAAGCGCCGAGGAAGGGTAAGGCTCCGCTGAGGTTCCCGCATGAGGCTGTCTCCTGATTCCAGTCGGTGCCGCAGGAACCCATGACCAGGGCGAGTCCCAGGCCAGCGCCGGTCAAGGTTCCCCACGCCATGCCTCGTCCCGTCGCCCTGCGCACGCGGGTGATCTCGGCGACACTGCTTCGGGTCACGTCCTGAACGACCTGCTCCAGTTCAATAACCCGTCTGTCATCCAGGAACACGCCACCGCCGGCTATTCGCACGCGCCTGTTCAGTTCCACGGTACGACCCAGGCGGGCCAGGCGGAGGAGGTCGGCGTGTTCCGTCGCCAGATCCGCCATCGCGTCCCTGGCGTCTCCGGGGATCTGCGGCTCGGTCAGGTCCAGGACGGTGAGACCGGCATCGTTCACCGTGCCGCGCACCACGTAACGCTTGCCAGGCGGAGCGCCGTAGACGGTCAGCATGACCTCCGCTCCCTCAACACCTCGCACGCGCGACCAATCGGACTGGCGCGATTCCTTCCGCCCCGGATCGCTGACCGGCGGCGAGATCTCCT
>Ga0075152_10003814_pt1 | contig 10456 bp, 12 predicted proteins | sample JI61114C2DNA_FD_70964 | JGI IMG/M metagenome (GOLD analysis project Ga0075152, IMG submission 70964) | Wastewater effluent complex algal communities from Wisconsin, to seasonally profile nutrient transformation and Carbon sequestration -... | ecosystem: Engineered > WWTP > Effluent > Algae...
CCCCCTCGCGTATCTGCGCGCCCTGACGCGCGCCCCCGCCCGCCCCTCGCCATCGTCGCGCGCGGCGCCGGAAGGAGCGCCACGGCCTTGCCTCCGTGGAGCCGCTACATGCGGGTGTCCCGCTGGTACTCGACCTACCGCCCGAATTCCCGCTTGAAACTTCTTAACCGCGCTGGCGAACACCTCACCCGACCGCGCTCAACAGACCGCGTCGACCTCGATCTCGATCAGCATCCGCGGGTCGATCAGCGCCTTCACCTCGACCATCGTCGTCGCCGGTCGGTGCTCGCCGAAGAACTCGGCGTGGGCCCGACCGAACTCCTCCCAGCGGCTGATATCGGTGACGAACATCCGCGTCCGCACCACGCGCGCCCGCCCGACCCCGAACGCCGCGATCGCCTGCTCGATCAGCTCGAGGCAGCGCCGCGCCTGCGCGTACGCATCGCCCGGCGCGTGCACGCCGGAGCCCGTGGCGTCGACCGGCGCCGTACCTGTCACAAAGACCAGGTTGCCGGCCCGCAGCGCCCGGCAATAGCCGACGCGCTGCTCCCACGGCGCCCGCGAATAGACCCGCTCGAACGGTTCGTGCCCCATGCGCGCACCCTACCAGGCCCGGCCCGGCGCCGCCAAGGCACCGATACCGATACCCAGCCCCAACACCGTTCCGGTCGGCGTGAGATCCGATACCCTCGCCGGATGGTCGACCCTGTCTTCATCCTCGGGGGCTCCCAGAGCGACTTCGCCAGGAGCCTCACGCGAGACGGCCGCGGGCTGAAGGAGCTCACCCACGACACCGTGCACGCCGCCCTGCAGCAGGCCAGCCTCGACGCCCGCGACATCGCGTCGATCCACGTAGCGAACGCGTTCGGCGAGCTGTTCACCGGCCAGGCCCAGCTCGGCGCCATGCCGGCGACCGCGGTGCCGGAGCTGTGGGGCGTGCCCGCGATGCGCCACGAGGGCGCCTGCGCCTCGGGCAGCCTCGCCGTGCTCGCCGCGATGAGCGAGATCGAGGCCGGGCGCTACGACTGCGTGCTGGTCCTCGGCCTCGAGCAGGAGCGCAACGTGCCGGGCGACGTCGCCGCGCGCTTCATGGGCGCGGCGGCCCACGCCGGCCACGAGGGCCAGGACGCCCGCTTCCTGTGGCCGGCGATGTTCGCCCGCATCGCCGACGCCTACGCCGAGCGCCACGGCCTGCGCCACGAGCACCTCGCCGCGATCGCTCGCAAGAACTTCGCCAACGCCGCGCGCAATCCGCTCGCCCAGACCCGCGGCTGGCGCTTCACCGACACGAGCTTCACCGCGGACGACACGGCCAATCCGGTGGTCGAGGGCCGACTGCGCCGCCAGGACTGCAGCCAGGTGACCGACGGCGCGGCCGCGGTGGTCCTCGCGTCGGCGCGCTTCGCCGCGGCCCACGCGGCCCGCACCGCGCGGCCTCTATCGGCGTTCGGGCGCATCGCCGGCTGGGGTCACCGCACGGTCGGGCTCTCGCTCGCCGAGAAGTTGCACCGCGCGGAGGACGGCTACCTGTTCCCCCACGTCCGCGCGGCCGCGGCGGATGCATATCGACGGGCGAACATTCCGGGCCCCGCGGCGCTGTCGGGGATCGAGACCCACGACTGCTTCACCATCAGCGAGTACATGGCGATCGATCACCTCGGAATCACCGCCCCCGGCGAGAGCTGGCGGGCGATCGAGGCCGGCATGCTCGAGCTTGGCGGGGCCCTGCCGGTCAATCCTTCGGGCGGCCTCATCGGCGGCGGACACCCCGTCGGCGCCACCGGCGTGCGCATGCTGTTCGACGCGCACAAGCAGGTCACCGGCGCGGCAGAGGCCTGTCAGATCGCGGGCGCGGATCGTCTGCTCACCTTCAACCTCGGCGGCAGCACGACCACCAGCGTCTGCCTGATCGTCGAGACCGGCGCCCCCTGAGCGGCGCACGCTCTCGCCTATCTACACCCTCGACCCGCGACGCTGGCACCGGTCACTGCCGCGCGCGAAGCTGTGCGGTGGGTCGCAATGCGTCGCAGCGGACCACAGTGAAGCGCAGTGGAGCGTGTTACGATGCCGCATGCGTAGATACGGCCTCTCGCTCGCCCTCGGCCTCGGCCTGATGCTCGGCGCTCGCCAGCCACCATCGCCTGCGCGAGCGCGTCATCCCAAAGCCCGCCGTACCGCCACCACCGCCACAGCTCGCGCTGGACTTCGCCCTCGCCGACGACTCGCCCGCTTCCTCGCCCAGCTCCTCGCCGCGGCCACGACGCATCGCGTGGGCAAAGCTCCTCGCCCGCATCTTCGCCATCGACATCACCCGCTGCCGTAAATGCGGCGGCCGCATGCGTGTCCTCGAGGTCGTCTCCGATGCCGACGCCATCGCCCGAATCCTCCACGGCGCGCGCGCTCCCCCTGCGCCTCCTCCTCTTGGACAGGTCCTGTTGTTCCCCTGACCGCGCGCCCCTTCGGCGACGTGTTCACCCGCCTGCGCCTTGCTGCCGTCCTCACTGCCCCGCTCGGGCCCTGGCCGCACACTTCGTCATGCGCGCGCTTCCCCTCGCGCCCACGACCGTGCCAAGATCCCCCGACCGCGCGCTCCCCCGCCGCTCGCCGGGCTGCTCCGTACTCACCCTCGCCCCCAAATTCCCACTTTGAAACCATTAAGCGCGCCCCGGGTCGCGGCGGAGCCGGCGTTACGCCAGGTATGCGACCGGCGATAACGACCGGCGTCGTCGCGCGCCAGCAGGACGGTGTCGCCATATCCCCCGACGTGTGCATCGCCCCGTCGGGTTCCGGGTCGAGGTCCGCCGACTGGCCGAAGTGCTCACCAATATACACACCGCGTGGCGATCCGTGGTGAGACCTCGCAGGGTGTCGAGCACCTCGCCGCCGATGGCGAAGGACTGCAGGTATTTGCGGCCGGGTCCGCAGGAGGGGGTGATCAAGTGCGCGGACGAATCGCCGTGACTCGGCGATCGCGCGGTGACCGCAGGCCGGCGCCCGGCTTGCGGCGCCGCCGGGTATCTGTCAGGCTCGCAAAGTGCAGAGATGTCCCCATCGCTCGAATCCATGGTCGACGATCCGCTGGGCCATCGTCGTCGCGCTCGCCACCGGCGCTTGCTTTAGCGACAACGGCGGATCCACCCTGGATCTGACTTCGGCTGCGACCGGGGACGACAAGACGACCACGGATGTCGTGCCGACGACCGGCGGCTCGGGCCCCGGGACGACGACCGGCGGCACCAACTCGGGGACGACCGGGACGACCGGCGACCCGGGCTCGGGGCCGACCGGCGACCCCGGCCCGGGGCCGACCGGCGACCCGGGCTCGGGGCCGACCGGCGACCCGGGCTCGGGTTCGACCGGCGACCCGGGCTCGGGTTCGAGCAGCACAGGGACGACGCCCGGTGACCCGGCGATCGAGCTGCAGTGTTACGAATTATTCGAGATTGGGGCGGTGGCGAGCCAGACGCTGTGTGCGTGCTACGTGGAGGCGGGCGACTACCCGGATCAAGCGTCATGCCTCGAAAAGAACCTCCACGAGAAGTCGTATATCGACTGTGTGTGCTCGGTCTATGCCAAGTACCCGGAGTCGAAGGCCGACCTCGATTGTAATACCATGGTGCTTCAGAACTACAACACGTGCGTGGCCTCGGCGGGGTGCGACCAGGGGCTTCTGGACGAATGCGCGACTCCCATGCCGTCGTGTAGGCCGTCGCTGGAAGCGACGAGCGACGAGTTGGTGCAGAAGTGCATGGTCGGGATGCCCTAGCTCGCCCAATGAATCGCATCATGCAGGAGCCCGGCATGGGCCCATGCGGGACCGCGCAACCCGATCGACGGCGGCGGCCGTCCGGCCGAGAAGCGACCGCGACACCGGCCGACCAGGTCGATGAAGCGGCGGAAGTCGCCGGCGATGGACTGCGGCCCGTTGTGCCGTGAGCTATTTGTTCATACCCTGCGCCGCGCCGCACGAGGTCGGGGCGTTGAGTTCGCAGATATCCTCCCCCGTCACGATATTGACGGAGACGGTATCTGTGCGTCCGCCAGCGCAGGGGTCGCCGGTCTCCCGCAAGATACGGACGCCGGTCTGGCTGACGTTATGGTCACACACCGAGTAGACCATCCCGTCGCACGCGCTGGTCAGCGCGGCGACCTCGGCGCGGTCGATGATGCTGGTCGGAATCTTTTCCGCGATGAGGGCGATGCGCTTCTGGATCTTGGCGCGAACCTCGGCGTCGGTGTCGGTGGTCCGGATGTCCTCGGGGCTCCAGAAGCGATACCACTCGACCTGCGTCTGAATTTCATACGGAAATTGGTTCGCGGCGGGGTTGTACTTTCCTGCGCTGGAGACCCGGACCCGGTCGGCGACCCCGGCCTTCTCGATCTCCTCGACGATCATCGTCACGTACTTGACCGACATCTCGTCGACAGCACACTCGAGATTCACACACGCCGGCGCCTCCGGCCGGCCGCAGGCCAAATACTCGGCGTCGAGCTCCTCGAAGGCGCTGACCTCGGGCTCGCCGCCGGTGCTGCTGCCTGCGGAGCCGCCGCTGCCGCCAGTGCTCCCCGTTTCGTCGCCGATCGGGTCTGGACCACAACCGAGGGCGAGGCACAGCGTCATCCACTTCACACATCGGCGAGACATCGCAGACCTCCAGAAGAGCTGCCATTTTATCCCACGGGGCGAAGCCCGTCGAGCGCCGCGATCAGCCTTCCGGGAGCGCTCGGATGTCCTCGGGAGAGGACGACTTCGTGAGCGCCCACACCTCGCACGCGAGCGGCCCGCGCCACCGTAGCGATCGCTGACGTCGTCGTCGACGAAGACAGCGCCGGCTCCCCTGCCGGACGGCAAGGGGATCGGGCCCGCTCTTTTCCCCGGGCTCAAGGCGTCGGGGCGTCCATCGCTTCGCCGATTGGCAGCGTGAACTTCATGCTCATGCCGACCTCGGAGAGCCGGAGTTCCATCAGTTCGAAGAGGCTATCGACATCGCCCCTGCTCCACTCGTCGACGAGCTCCGAGAGGAAGGCCTCGACGTCTCCGCTGTCGAGGTGAGTCTCGATCGTCGTAATCTGCGTATCGGAGAGCGCCCTGAGCATGTCTTCACGGAGCCTATCGGTGTCGCCGCGCTCGCGGGCTTCGCCGGCCGAGACGCGGATCTGCTTCACAGCGTCCATCTTCAGCTGAATCGCATTCGCGTCGTTGATGCCGAGCTTGCCATCCCCGTCGCGGTCTGACCCCCCTGGGGATTCACAGCCACCGAGGAGCATGGGGGCGAGGAGAAGCAGGACGCCGAGGGACAGGGCTGTGCGGAGCATTGCTCGCGATGGTATCCTGACTCGCCACGGCGTGGAAGACCGGTACATGTGAAGGCGGGTCGAGTAAAAGCGACTTCGCCGGGTCGTCACCACACCGACGACTCCGCCCGCCAACCTGCAGCCACGGCAGGGGCCTGGGCCGACGATGGCGCCGGTGGTGGCCATCGCTCGCACCACTTCGCCGCCTCGCGCGCCCCCGAGATGCTCACCCGCGCGGTGGGCGTGGCCGCGCGCCGCGGGGGACCCACGGAGGTCGAGCTGACACTCACACCGGCCGCGATCGGCATCGTCAACACCGCCACCCCCTCCTCCACCTCGAAATACCCAAGCCTGCCGTGCTCCCGCTCAAACCCCGCCTCGACCGCGACCCGAGATCACGCGAATAAATCGACCCGACACATGCGAGACCGCGAGGGCATCCAGAGCAGCAATTTCTGCGCGAATCACCCCCGCTCCCGGCTTGCCCCCGCAGCCAGCCACATGAAAGAATGGCCCCACCATGCCGCAGGAACCGACCCTGATCGAGAAGTTGCAGGACGCGCTGGCGCGCCTCCATCGCCTGGAGATCGTGACCGTGGTCGGTCCCGTCGTCTGCGACAGCAAGCGAGCGGGCGCCGAGCGCTTCTCGCTGCCGGACGGCCCGGGCGCCAAGGTGATGCGCACCACCATCGATCTGCTGCAGGGCGACATCACCACGCTCATCGACCCCGCCTTCGCCACCGGCGAGCTGCAGGCGCTGCGCGAGTACCACGGCGCCCGCGAGCGCCAGGGCGCGCAGATCATCCGCGACAATGTGCAGGCGCTGCTCGAGCTCGTGACCCTGCACAGCCGCCTCGGCAGCGACCACGGCGGGGGGCCGCGCTGATGCCCGCGCCCCGGCGAAGCTCGGTCGCCCAGCTCCGCGAGCGCCTCGACCAGCTCGCCGGTGATATCTTCGCGCTCGAGATCAACACCGTCATCAAGCCCAACATGACGGTCACGCCCTGGCCGGGCATCGGGGGAGGGATCCTCGATATCGCCTCGGAGTACTCGGAGCAACTCAGCGTCTTGCTCAAGCTGATCGAGGCGCGCGCGCCAGGCGTGGCCGGGCTCGCCGAGCTCCACACCCAGCGCTCCGACCCGGCGAATCTCAGCCCGTTCATGCTGCTGCGCTTCGACACCCTGCGTGAGCGCGCCAGCCGGCTGTGCGCGGCGCTGCAGGACGCCGTCGGGGTCGCAAGACAACACAATGGCCCCACCGGCGAGCTCGAGCGCGGCGTGTGGATGGCCGCCCGCATCCGCGAGAACTCGGACCAGATCAAGGGGATCGTGGCGCGCGCCGGCGGAGCGGAGCTCACCCTCACCCGCGACGACCCCGCGAGCGCGGCGCTCGAGCTGCCCACGCGCGATATGGCCAGATTGCGCAAGATCTGGGAGATCGGGGTCGAGGAGGTCGTGGCCCAGACGGTCATCCACCTCGACGGCGACGTCGTCCTGCGCATCCAACCGGACTACGCGCTCCCCGAAAAGCGCGAAGTCATGCAATTGCACAACACCGCCGTGCAGACCGCGGTCGGCTTCTGGCAGACCCTGATCGGGGTCATCGGCGCCGGACTTCGCTTCATCACCGGCACCTGATGGCGAGCGCTGCCCCGAGGACGCACGGCCTGCGGCTGCTCGCCCAGCTGCGCCGCGACGGCGCGGTATCGGTGATCACCTGGGACGCCGACCGACCGGCCGTGCTCACGCGCCTGCTCCCCGGTGGCAGCATCCTTCACAAGCTGCGGCCCGAGGTGGTCGGCACGCCCCTGTGGCACGAGCATATCCAGGCGGTCACGCAGCAGGTGGCCGCGCTGAGGTCCGTGCTCGCGCCCCTCGAGCGCCTGCTCCTCGCCCACGCCACCCTGGGCCGCCTCGGCGTCCGCCTGGCCCTCGCCCTCGGCTCGCTCGGCGCGCTGCTCGGCGCACTGCAGAGCCTATTGTGGGCGCTGCTCGCCATGATCGTCGGCGCAGCACTCCCCACGCTTCTTCGCGTCGGGCTGCACCGCCTGGGCACCAGCATCGCCCGCCGCCTCCTGGCCTGACGCGACGACGAGCGAGCAGACACTGCGCAGCCCTCGACCTCGAGTCCACGCGGATGAGCCAGCGCCGAACAATCTGCGCGCGGCCTGGTCGCAGGCCCGCGGTATAGCAGGGCGACATGCCCATCGAATTGCACTCCAAAGTCTTGCGCGGGGTCAGCGAGCTCGTGCGCGTCGCCGCCGGCGAGTCGGTCCTCGCCCGCGGCGCCCGCGGTGAGGGTGTACGCGCATTCCAGCGCGGCCTCGTCGATCTCGGCTACGCCCTGCAGGGCGGCGCCGACGGCGTCTTCGGTCGCTCGAGCGAGGCGGCGCTCCGCAGCTTTCGCGAGCTCCACCTGCGCTTCGCCGCCGCGGTCCTCGACGCGCCGACCCTCGCGCTGCTCGACGCCTCGCTGGTCCGCGCGGAGGCGGTCGCCAGCTACTCGCTGGTGAATGCCCGCTTCGCCGGAGACCCGCAGCTGACCCGCCTGCTGCAGGGCCGCGCGCCGCTGCCTCGCCGCGGCGAGGCGGTCACCCGGATCCAGAAGGCGCTGCTCGACCTCCTGTTCTCGCTGCCGCGCTGGGGCGCCGACGGCTCGCTCGGCGACGAGAGCCGCGAGGCCCTGCGCCAGTTCCAATCGTGGCAGCGGATCCGCCCCGGCGGCGAGACCACGCCGCTCACCTTGATGGCCCTCGACCAGCTCGCGCCCGCGCCGAATCAACGCGTCGCCCGCAGCCCCGAATATGACAAGCTGATCCGCGACGGCTGGCTCACGGTCACCGTGGCGATCGGCTACGACGAGGATAACAACGACCTGCGGGAGCTCGCCGAGTTCCAGACCGGCCTGCGCAGCGAGGGCTTCACCCAGACCGGCGCCACCGCCAACGACGCCGTGCACACCTATACGCGGTCGCTGATGATCGCCGGTCAAAGCGGCGGCATGCGGGTGCGCCTGGTCTCGCGGCACACCGCCGACCCCGAGGAGCGCTACGCCGACGGGCTGGTCCAGGACTCGGTATGTATCTACTCGGGACACGCCCGCTACGGCACCGGCCCCGACTTCGATCCGATCGAGTCGACCGCGGAGAACTTCGTGATCGGCGTCGGCGCGCCCCAGCACCTCAGCGGTGAGCTCGAGCCCGGCTACGACCCGCACATGAACCAGATCCTCGCCGGGGTGCCAAACGACCTGCTCGCCCGCCGCTTCGACGCCGAGCGCTACCAGCTGTGGGCCTTCGTCGGCTGCACGACCCGGCATTACCTCGACGAGCTGCGCAAGCTGGTCGCCGGCAAGCGCAGCGACAACCTCGACCTCATCGTCTCGACGCGCCCGCTCTACTGGTCCGACAGCTCGTTCTACCCGCTGGAGATCGTCCGCGGCCTCCTCCGCGGTCGGACCGTCAACGCGATCACCGTGGCCATGGGCGCCCAGGCGGTGGCGACCGAAACGAGCCTCGACGTCAACAAGCCCGGCGACGCCTTCTTCGCCGACGGCTTCGGCGACAACGCCCCGGGCTGGCGAGGCTAGCGCGAGAACACCAGGCTGTGCCCCTCGCCGGGCACCTGGCGCTTGCTGTAAGCGACGCCGTCGACCTTGAGGCCGGCCGCGTCGAGCACTGTGATGATATCGCCGGCCATCGCCAACGCGACCGGCGCGGCGACCGGGACCGCCACCGCCGCACCCGGGGCGAGCGTGCCGGCGAGCGGACTGCGGGCCTTACGATAGTCGGCCAGGCTCCAGCCCGCCAGATCGACCGCCTCGGCCCCAGTGTTGAGCAAGGTGACGGTCTGGGGCTGGCCCTTGTGCGCGCGCAGCTGGGCGGCGACGATGCGCACGAGCCCGTCGCGGCCGGCCGGCGCGGGGATCGTGTGTCCGGTAGTATCGTCGGTGTGCAGCGCCTGCGACTGGAAGGCCAGGAACACCGCGATCCAGCGCACCGATCGATCGTCCTGCGGGAAGCTAAACAGCAGCCCGCCGTCCTGCCACGGCCCGTCGTCGCCGGCGAACTTCGCGTCGTTGCCCTGATTCATGTGAATGTTGTGGATCCCCGCCCCGGGGAAAAATCCCATGTACTTGTCCTTCTGGGGCTCCGCCGACCACGGCTCGCCGAACGCGTACAGGTTCGCGGCGCCGTCGCCCATCACCCGCTGGACCAGCGCGTCGAGCTGATCGTAGAGGTCGTTGGCGGGCCCGACCTCGGCGTAGGGCAATACCTTGAGCCGCTGGCCGCCGAGCAGGTTGCCGCGCAGATAGTCGAGCGCCATCCCCCCGGGCCGCGCCTCGAGCTCGGTGAAGCCCAGCGGCAGGCGCTGCAGCGGCTCCGTGAGCGGGTGCTGGAAATTGTCGACGACCGCGAACATCAACTCGGAGGGCGCCAGCGCCGAACGCACGTTGACCGCGGCGCGATAATCCGCCACCTGGTCGATGATGCGAAGCTGATGATGCGGCGCGCTCCCCTGCCCGGCGAGCTGCTGCGTGATGCGTCCCTTCAAAACCCCATATCGTGAGAGCGGCATGTCGCCCTACATACTGCGACGGCCCCCGATGCTGACGCGCAGTTCTTGCGGCGGCGTCAGGTCCCGCCCGCGAGCTGCTGCAGCTCGCGGAAGCCTGGCAACCCGCGCAGGTCAGGGACCACCACGATCTCGATCCGGCGATTGCGACCGCGATTGCTATCATCGTCATTCGCGGCCGTCGGGCGATACTCCGAGAAGCTGGCCGCGCTGAGCCGCTGCGGGGCCATCCCGCCCTCGAGAAGCGCGCACTTGGTGACCAGCCGAGCGCGGCCACGAGGATGCAAAGGCGGGCGAGATGCCCGTGTGCGTGAGGCCGGTCAGCTACATGCCGCGCCAGACACACGAGTGCGACGCGGCGGTGCTGGTGCGTCGGCACCTCGCGGAGTTCCTCGATCGCTGCGAGGAGCGGGCCGGGCCGCTGCCGGAGTTCGTGAAGGGCGAGCTCGAAGGCTTCGCGGGCTGCGGGGACTTGGAGCTCGGGGCCGCATTGGTAGATCCTGTCTAGTCAAGGTTGATCTCTCGCACAAGACCAGACAGGACCCCCGTTCAAACCGTGCATGCGAATTTCCCGCACACGGCTTAC
>Ga0075152_10003816_pt1 | contig 10454 bp, 9 predicted proteins | sample JI61114C2DNA_FD_70964 | JGI IMG/M metagenome (GOLD analysis project Ga0075152, IMG submission 70964) | Wastewater effluent complex algal communities from Wisconsin, to seasonally profile nutrient transformation and Carbon sequestration -... | ecosystem: Engineered > WWTP > Effluent > Algae...
TAATAATTGCATATTGTTATTTATTAAATCGTACTGTGCGACTCACCACTTACTACTTACTACTTACTATTTTTCCCTATCTTGCGACCCGTTAATAGCAAAAAGCAATGGCAAAAAAAGAAACTAAATCGAATCTTGACTTTCCGTTTGGGAAGGAGAACCTGACATGGATGTTTATTGGCATCGGAGTTATTTTTGTGGGGTTTTATTTGATGATAGGTGGCGGTTCAGAGGATCCAAAAGTTTTCAATCCGGAAATTTTCAGTGCGCGTAGAATTACTGTTGCACCTGTTTTAGTGATCCTTGGATTGGCAATTGAAGTTTATGCCATCATGAAAAAAAGTAAAGACTAGTTCTTTCACTTTTTTCTAAACGAATTCAAATCAAGAATTGAATTCATTCTATACAATAACAAATGTCAATTTTCCAGGCCATTATCTTAGCCATCATTGAAGGGCTAACAGAGTTTTTACCTGTCTCTTCTACAGGTCACATGATAATCGGTTCATCGATGATGGGAATTGCCTCCGATCCTTTCACAAAATTATTTACTGTGAGTATTCAATTCGGCGCCATTCTTTCGGTAGTAATGATCTATTGGAGAAAATTCATTCCCGGAAATAATTTCGCAGAGACGTTTAAGTTTTATAAACGATTAGTGATCGCTTTCATTCCTGCAGCGATAATTGGTTTATTATTCAAGTCAGAGATTAATGCACTTCTGGAGAATGTTGTTGTAGTTGCAATTGCATTACTTGTTGGTGGAGTAATATTTATTCTGCTCGACAAATGGTTTGCATATGCAGAAGAGCGTGGTGAAAATGAACTAAAATCTGACAAGAAAGCATTTGTTATTGGTTGTTTTCAGGTTATAGCAATGATACCGGGAGTATCACGATCAGCGGCAACTATCATAGGTGGGTTGACACAAAAGCTGAATAAAAAAGCGGCAGCGGAATTTTCATTCTTCCTTGCTGTTCCTACCATGTTTGCTGCAACTGCAAAAGATCTTTTAGATTATGTACAGGATGGCGGAGTTGGATTGCAGGGAAATCAGATCATGTTATTAGTGATTGGAAATGTAGTTGCATTTTTTGTTGCACTGTTAGCCATCAGATCATTTGTATCTTATCTCACAAAACACGGATTTAAAATTTTCGGATATTACAGGATCATTGTTGGTCTGGCGATTCTCATTCTTTATGGAATGGGATATAATTTGCAGATCATCTGATGAGTAATTCAACAGACAGAATTATTCTCATTAACAAACCTCTTCGCTGGACTTCATTCGATGTTGTAAAAAAACTGAAGAAGCCTTTGCTTGAAGAATATCGTTTACTTTTTCCTGAAGAAGAACGAAAGCTGATCAAGCGATTTAAAGTTGGTCATGCCGGAACATTGGATCCATTAGCGACAGGACTTCTTGTACTTTGTACTGGTAAGCTGACAAAGAAGATCAGCGAAATTCAGGATGCAGAAAAAGAATATACAGGAACGATAGTCATAGGGTCAACGACTGCATCATATGATCTGGAAACTGAGCCGGAGAATTTCCAAAATTTTGATTTTGTCACTGATGAAATGATAAGAACGCTTGCAAAAAATATGGAAGGAGTTCAACAGCAAACACCACCGATTCATAGTGCGATTAAGGTTGAAGGACGACGAGCTTATGACATGGCCAGAAAAGGAATTGAAGTAGAATTAAAGTCACGGGAGATCGAGATCCGTGAATTTGAAATTACCCGTATTGCGCTACCTGAGATCGATTTCAGAATAGTTTGTACCAAGGGTACCTATATCCGTTCATTGGCACAGGATTTTGGGAAGAAGCTGGGAACGGGCGGACATCTTTCGGCGCTTTGCAGGACACGCATAGGGAACTATGACTTGAAAAATGCGGTGAATCCACTGGATTTTTTGGCTCAAATTACTGAAAACAAGAACGTTAGTTCCGAATAAAAATATTAGGTCAAATCCTTTACAAGGGGGGTATCGCTGTAGTATATTTGCCGCCCGTTTGGGGTCAGCCTAACTACCCCAACAATTAAAACCAAACTATGAAATTATCCCAATTTAAAGTGAATGTCCCGGACACTCTGATAGCGACCCATCCGGCTAAGAATCGCGAAGATGCACGTTTGATGGTGTTAGACAGAAAGACAGGAAAGATCGAACACAAGCACTTTAAAGACATCCTTGAATATTTTACTGATGGCGACACGATGGTAGTGAACAACACCCGTGTATTTCCTGCACGTCTTTATGGAAACAAAGAGAAGACCGGAGCAAAGATCGAAGTGTTTTTACTTCGCGAATTGAATCGTGAAAGTCGTTTGTGGGATGTGTTGGTTGATCCGGCGCGTAAGATCCGTATCGGGAACAAACTTTATTTCGGTGATGATGATCTGTTGGTTGCTGAGGTGATCGACAATACTACATCAAGAGGAAGAACATTGCGTTTTCTTTTCGATGGTCCGTATGAAGAGTTCAAAAAGACAATTACAATTTTAGGTAATACTCCCCTTCCAAAATACATCAAGCGTAAAGCAGAGCCGGAAGATATGGAACGTTACCAGACAGTTTTTGCACGTAACGAAGGAGCAGTTGCTGCTCCGACAGCAGGATTGCATTTCAGTCTGCCATTAGTAAAACGTTTAGAGTTGAAAGGTGTGAATTTCGCAGATCTTACTCTACACGTTGGACTGGGAACTTTCCGTCCGGTGGAAGTAGAAGATCTTACAAAGCACAAGATGGATTCAGAGCAGGTGATCATCACTCCTGAAGCATGTACTATTGTGAATAAAGCGAAAGCGCAGAAGAAAAAGATCTGTGCAGTTGGAACGACAGTGATGCGTGCAATTGAATCATCTGTATCTACTCAAGGCGAATTAAAACCATTCGACGGCTGGACAAACAAATTCATTTTCCCGCCATACGATTTCAGCGTAGCGAATTGCATGATCACGAATTTCCACATGCCGGAGTCAACATTGTTGATGATGGTTTCTGCTTTCGGTGGATATGATAATATCATGAATGCATATAAAGTAGCTATAAAAGAGAAATATCATTTTTATAGTTATGGAGATGCGATGTTGATTATCTGATCGAGCTTTTTAATTAGATATTTGAAAATATAAAAGGGATTAATGTGTAATGCACTTTAATCCCTTTTTATTTTGACGGAAATCATGCTTAAGATAATGTGGATGGCTTTCTATTTTTATTGGTAGGTGATTCTCTTGTCGAATTAACAAGCATTGTCTGTAACCCCGGCAGGAATGTCGCTTGACAGGTTACTGGTTTGAAAGAGCTTTCTTAATTTCCGCTCAACATTCCGCCTAGCGCGCAGGGTATTTACAAATTTATTCCATGGTGGAAGTTAACCTATATATAATATCAAACGCGCGCATAAGAAATTGGTAAATGCCCTGCACGCTAGGCGGAATGTTAAGCGCAAGCTTGTATGCACTTTCAATAAGTAATACATCAAGCGTCATTCCGCCGGGGAATAAGGTACAACGTTTAAAAAAACAAAGGGGCTTAAAATGTTTTTACACACCTTAAGCCATTTAATATTTGTAAATTTAAATCGAAGCAATTCCCCTGCTAAGCGAAATATTGAATCCATCAACTCTCTCCTTTCCATTCCAATTGAAAAACTCGTAACATGATAGGCGGAATATTGAGCGGAAATTAAGAACACACTTTCAAATTAAGGACATCATCAAGCGGTATGCCGCCGGGGAGTTTGGAAGTATTCAGTTAAAAAAAATATTTATTCAATTCATGTGTAACAGTGTATCCCTAGTTCACCGGCGGAATACCGCTTGAAATTTTTTCTTGCATGAAACCGGCTACTTAATATCCGCTCAATATTCCGCCTATCATTGTACCTTTTTATCAATTTCGAATTCGCAAATGCATAAATTACAATTCCCATCCCATGCGTCCTTAGAAACCAAAAAGTTCCCCTTCGGGGATGACGATTGCGCGTGTAAAAATTGATGAGAGAAAAAAAGAAAAAGTTGCGCCTGCGGCGCAACTTTTTCTTTTTTTCTCTCATCATTATATGACTTTCCGGCCGTCACCCCCGAAGGGGAACTTTTTGGTCTCTGGAAGATTTCGTGGTCATCTATTGGTCAATGTTATCCATTATGTATTTAAAAGAGTATTAAACAAAAAAATGGTTTAAAATGCAAAGCATCTTAAACCATTTGAAGCAATTCGAGCCACGAATTACAATATTATTAAGGAAAGATTCCCAACGACTGATAACTCACGCCAAGCTTTCTGATCCCGCTTACAAACGCTGCAGTACGAAGGTCTTCAATTCGTTTATCAGATTTTTTTATTTCGCGGATCTCGTTGAAAGCGGAGATCATTGTTTCCTCTAATCCGGAACGGACAAGATCGATTTCGTCTGCACCGTGTGTAATCACTTTTCTCTGGCGGGAATCAAGACTTTTTCCGGTCATCTGTTCAACAGACTTTATCATTTCAAGTGTTGAGGTTTCCTGGAAACGTTTTTCCATTCTTCCGAAACGGACGTGAGAAAGATTTTTCAGCCATTCGAAATATGAAACTGTTACACCACCGGCATTCAGATAAAGATCCGGAATGATCATTACGTTTTTCTTGTTGAGGATGATCTCTGCGTTTTTTGTTACAGGACCATTGGCACCTTCAGCAATAATTTTTGCTTTGATGTTTGGTGCATTCTCTCTTGTGATCTGGTTTTCCAATGCTGCAGGAATTAAAATATCGCATTCCAGCTCAAGCATTGCCATTGCATTCTCATAATTCTTCGATCCCGGGAAATGAAGGATACTTCCTTTTTCTTTTCTGTGTTTGAAGAGTTCTTCAATGTCTAAACCTTTGTCATTGTAAACACCACCTTCTCTTTCAATCACACCGATAACTTTCGCTCCACCTTCCTGGCAGAATTTTGCCGAGTAGAAACCAACATTACCAAGTCCCTGTACAATTACAGTCTTGCCCTCGATACCTGTTGTCAATCCAATTTCTTTCATGTCCTCAGCGTGACTCAATGCTTCACAGATGCCGAAGAAAATTCCTTGTCCTGTTGCTTCTGTTCTGCCTTGAATACCACCCTGACCTAAAGGTTTTCCGGTAACGCAACCCAATGCATTTATATCGTCATACTTAAAAGTTGCATACGTATCAGCGATCCATGCCATTTCGCGCGGACCACTTCCGTAATCAGGAGCAGGAACATCTATTCCGGCACCGATCATACTTTTCTTGATCAACTCAGTTGTATATCGACGCGTAATTTTTTCCAGTTGCTTTACAGTATAGTTCTGCGGATTTACTTTGATCCCGCCTTTTGCTCCACCGAAAGGAACATCAACAACTGCACACTTGAATGTCATCAGTGTTGCAAGTGCTTTTACTTCTTCTTCGTTCACAAATTCACTGTAACGAATCCCGCCTTTTGTAGGTGTCTTATGATGACTGTGCTGAACACGAATACCTTCAATAACTTCCAGCTTTCCATCTTTCTCAAGCGGGAAAGAAAATTTATAGATACTGTTACATATTTTTATCTGATGAAGCAGTCCCGGTTCAAAATCCGTCAGGGCTGCTGCTTTATCAAAGTAAGCCATGACGTCATTATAAAACTTCTGGCCATTCTCTAGATCATTGCTCATAGAAAGAGTTATTTTTTTATGTAAAAATAAGTAAGTTTTTAGATTGTGCAACTGACGGATGTAGGAAGTAATGCAACCTCATTCGTTTATTCGCAATCAGAGATTTGAGAATAGGAATTAGATTGAATACCCGAAAAATTAAAATAGAAAATGCTAGTAATCAGAATGTTCAACCAAAAAATAGTGTAGTAATTCTAATGAGTGAAGATTGTTCTTTCAATTAAGAAAACACTAATCCTGACTTTGCTCACGATTTAGTGCATTGAAAATTGAATTGATCAATGCTAAAATGATGCTGAAGAAAAAGGCTGTCCAGAAACCATCAACATTAAAACCGGGAACAATTTTATCAGCAAGTAAAATAAGTCCGGCATTGATGACCAGTAAAAACAATCCGAGAGTAACGATGGTAATGGGTATTGTAAGCACAACTAAGATCGGTTTTACAATTGCATTGAGCACAGCCATTACAGCAGCAACTAAAAAAGCGGTAATTACAGAATCAACATGAACGCCTTTAAAGAGAAAAGATGCGATCATTACAGCAAGCGTACTTGTAATTAATTGTGCGAGAAGTTTCATGATTAATGTCGATTAAACAGTTAACGACTATTTCAATTTAATATCCTTTACATTCATCTGAATGCTGGTTTTATTATTGAAGGTATTTTCATCCAAGGCATAACAAATATCGAAAGGAATTTTTCTCGATATAAATGAAAAATGTTGTCCCATCTGAAATGCAATTCCATCCATACCGAAACGTGTGTTCTCGTCTTCAGCAAGATTTAATTTCAGGTGATTGTTTCCGACTACTCTCGACATACCTGTATCGCGTACATTATCACTACGGAAAACAGGATTCATATTTCCCGGACCAAATGGTGCAAATTGTTTGAGGATATTGAAAAACGCCGGAGTAATTTCAGACAATTTCAGCATTGAATCAATTTCTATTTCCTGGGTCAGACTGTTTTCTTCAATTGTAGAAGCAACAATTTCTTCGAAGCGTTCTTTGAACTTCTCAATATTCTCGATTTTCATTGTCAGTCCTGCAGCATACATATGTCCACCGAATTGTTCAAGCAGATCACTGCAACTTTCAATTGCATTATATATATCGAAATCTTTTACAGATCGGGCAGAACCCGTTGCCATACCATTTGATTCTGTGAGAATGATAGTAGGGCGATAATATTTTTCTGTCAACCGGGAAGCAACAATTCCGATCACACCTTTATGCCAGTTTGCATTGAATAAAACTGTAGAGCGACGTCTTGAGAATTCAGGATCTGTCTGAATAAATGAAAAAGCTTCCTGTGTAATTTTCACATCCAGGTTTTTGCGTTCTTCATTATGTTCTTTTATACGAAGAGAATTGGTAATTGCTATTGCAGCATTTTCAGAGATGAGCAATTCAACAGCATGACGTGCATCGTGAATTCTTCCGGCTGCATTAATTCGTGGTCCGATGATGAATACAAGATCATTCACCGTAAGATTATAATGTGGCACTCTTCGGTCATCTTCCGTGACATCTACAAACACAGGAACTTTTTCCATTTCAAGAATGGCCTTTATTCCCAAACGTGGTTTATAGTTCAATTGCTTTAATCCGAAATGAACCAGCACACGATTTTCTCCTACAAGCGGAACGATATCGGCAGCAGTACTGATTGCTACCAGATCAAGATATTGTTCAATTTCTTTAAAAGGAATTTTATGTTTCTGCGCATATCCTGAAATAAACTTGAACCCGATTCCGCATCCTGAAAGTTCGTCGAACGGATAAGTATCATCAGCACGTTTTGGATCCAGTACTGCAACAGCATCCGGCAATGTATCGCCCGGACGATGGTGATCGCAGATAATAAAATCGACACCCATTAATTTTGCAGCATGTACTTTATCGATTGATTTGATCCCGCAATCAAGTGCAATGATCAATTTGAAATCATTCAACGCTGCGTATTCAATTCCGGCAGTTGAAACGCCATAACCTTCTTTGTAACGATCGGGCAGATAGAAATCTACATTTTCATAAAAGCTTTTGATGAAAGAGTAAACCAATGCAACGGCAGTTGTTCCGTCAACATCATAATCACCATAGACTAAAATTTTCTCATTTCTTGCAATGGCTTCTTCTAAACGAATAACAGCCTTGTCCATATCGGTCATTAAAAAAGGATCATGCAGATCCGTTACCGATGGCCGAAAGAAAAGTCGGGCCTGATCAAATGTGGTGATCCCGCGACGAACCAGAAGATTAGCAAGAGTCTTGTTAATGTTCAGTTGCGAAGCGAGCGCACTGACCTGTTCCGGTTTCCCGTCAGGTTTCAATGCCCATCTTTTCTCACGAATTTCCACGTCTATCATACTGGGGTGCAAGATAACTAAAATGCACCCTTAAAATTAAGTTAACATTAAAAGAAACATACAAGATGTGGTGTATAACTCCAAACGATTGGTGAAATCATTATTTAAAGGGCAAAAATTAAGTTTTCACTCTTAAATTATCATGAAACTTTCATCATTCATTATCCTCATCATCTGCTGTATCCGCATCCACATCATGCTTAAAATTCTTTCCGGCAACAACGATTACTATTTCACCTTTCACTGTTTTTGCAGCGAAATGTTCTTTGCATTGCAATAAAGAACCGTGATAATTTTCTTCAAACATTTTAGAAATTTCCCTTGAAACTCCTGCTCTTCTTTCGGGACCAAATATTGTTATGAATTGATCCAATGCTTTAACAAGTCGATAAGGTGATTCATAGAAAATCATTGTCCGTTCTTCTTCCCGTAATTTCTCCAGTCGTGTCGCACGGCCTTTTTTCTGAGGTAAAAATCCTTCGAACGTAAATCTGTCTGCAGGCAAACCGGAATTTACCAAAGCAGGAACAAAAGCAGTCGGTCCGGGCAGTGTTTCCACTTTGATACCATTGCGAATGCATTCTCTTACCAATAAAAAACCGGGATCTGAAATTCCGGGAGTTCCGGCATCAGTAACTAAAGCAATTGTTTCACCGGCAGCAATACGGTTCACAATATCAGCAACGATCTTATGTTCGTTGTGCATGTGGTATGACTGCAAACGTTTATCGATTCCAAGATGTCGCATGAGATTTCCACTCACGCGCGTATCTTCCGCTAAAATAGTATCGGCTTCTTTTAAGATCCGGATTGCCCGCAGCGTAATATCTTCTAAATTACCTACAGGAGTTGGAACCAGGTAGAGCCCTGTTTTTTCCATTATCCAAGATAACGTCTTTCCACTATATCCATGAACAGAGAAGCAACAGAAGGTTGTTTTTCCCAGTTATAATCAAGCGAAATTGTTTTCATGAATTCCTGAGCTTTATTCGAAGAGCCGCATGTATTCAGGTGTTCAACTGAAGAATTGTATTTCTGAGAATCACCATTAAAAAGCTGGTTGATGAATTGAAATTTTTCATTGAGTCCGATCGCTGCTTTCAGATCTTTTACAGGAACTTTATGCAAGTGATCAGAAACACTATGTGAACTTTGATTCATTGCAATCCTGTCGGCCAGTGTCTCATGATCTTCGAATTTATGTGCTATAGAAGGCGAAGAAGCGAACATCTCATGCAGATCCGAATTTGATTTTTTCAGGTGATTGATCTCAGCTGCGTTTTCTGATTTAGAAATATCAGCCATTAATTTATCCATTGAAATATGACCATTTGTTTTTCCCGGAACTTCAACAGGCGCTTCACTGATCTCTTCTTTCCGGATCGGTTCAGGAGTTGAGGGAACATTCGTTGCTGCAACAGGAATATTTTCTTTCACTGAAGGAATTTCAGGAATGATTTCAGAAGTATGATTTGCAACAGGAGAATTAGGAATCACATTTGCCGGAGCCGGATTCGCAGGGAAATTCATTTTCATTTCCGCTAAATTGGAAACCTGCATTTCATTAAGTAACTGAAGTGCATTCTGATAATTAAGTTGAAGTGCTAATTCATAAACTTTACGAATTTCCGCTAAAAAAACATCCATTTCAGCAGCAGGAATTGCTGATGAATGGGCTTGCATTGAACGATGAAGGTCTCTGAGTCTTTCAGTCGAAAGAATCAATTGTTGATGAAGAATAGGGCTTTGCATGAGAATTCTAACGGAATATTCTGTAGGATGTTGTGGTTTTGGTAACATATTTCGGAGGCACGGTAGGGTAAAAGGTCAAGGGTCAAAGGCCAAGGGTCAATCGTTTCAATTCAAAGTTTGAATTAATTTATACAAAAAAATTATTACTTAATTAAAATTAGCACTTTATGAAAGACGAGCAGTATTGACCTTTGACCCTTGACCTTTGACCTTAATTTCGTACGTTTACGGCTCCTAAAAACCTTGTATGTTCCTCGAATCCCTATACGCCCGTGAAGTCCGAAAAGGTCATATTGAAGTGGTTTGTGGATCAATGTTTTCGGGGAAAACGGAGGAATTGATCCGTCGGCTGAAACGTGCAAAAATTGCCAAACAGAAGGTGGAGATCTATAAACCGAGAATTGATACCCGGTACGACGAAGTAAATGTCGTTTCTCATGATTCAAATTCCATTCACTCCACACCTGTAGATTCAGCAGCAGCGATCTTATTATTGGCCAACGATGTCGATGTAATTGGCATCGACGAGGCGCAGTTTTTTGATGAAGAATTACCGGGTGTTTGTCAGGTTTTAGCAAACAGAGGTATTCGTGTAATTATTGCCGGACTTGATATGGATTTCCTTGGAAAGCCATTTGGTCCTAT
>Ga0075152_10003817_pt1 | contig 10454 bp, 8 predicted proteins | sample JI61114C2DNA_FD_70964 | JGI IMG/M metagenome (GOLD analysis project Ga0075152, IMG submission 70964) | Wastewater effluent complex algal communities from Wisconsin, to seasonally profile nutrient transformation and Carbon sequestration -... | ecosystem: Engineered > WWTP > Effluent > Algae...
GCTCTTTTTAAGTTTTCAGGGCTTGCAGCTCCATCAAACAAGGTATATAATACGATGAATAAACCACCTAAACCAAATACAGCTAAACCAGCAACGCCTAAACCCATTACAGAACCACCTGTAAAAGAAACTTTTAGTGCTTGTTTTAAGCTAGTACGAGCCGCTTGAGTTGTTCTAACATTTGCTAAGGTTGCTACTTTCATACCAACATATCCTGCAAATGCAGAGAAAACGGCACCGATGATAAATGCAATAGCGATTACCGGACTAGAATCTGCGTGTGCATTTCCTAAAATTGCTAATAAAATAGCAGCAATTATACCGAAGTACGTTAAAATTTTCCATTCTGCTTTTAAGAAAGCGATGGCACCATCTGCGATGTAACCAGCTAACTCTTGCATATTTGCATCACCTGCATCTTGTTTTTTAACCCAAACAAATTTAATTGCTGTGATTATTAAACCAAAAACTCCTAATAAAGGAACTACATAAAATAAAGTATTCATATTGTGTTGATTTTTAAAGCGGTGCAAAAATACAATAAAGTTTACAATTATTAACAACTTGCTCAATTTGTTAACTATAAAACAAAAAAGCCATACAAGATCCTGTATGGCTTTTTTATTGATTAGCAGTAGTTTATATTAATCTACCGATTTTTTATCGCATTTGGTTTTACCTTTTTTACAATCTTTTTTTGATTCACCTTCTTTACATGCAGGTGCACCTTGTCCTTTTGCACAGCAGCCACTTGGTGTTCCAGTAACAGCCACTGTTCCTGTAGAAGTAGAGGCAGAAACATTATATCCTGTTTTTGAAGCTAATTCGGCAACTAATTTTTTATCAGAAATTAATTTTTCATCATAAACAATCACTGCTTTACCGTTAGCAGCACTAACAGAAGTAACTTCAGTAACACCAGCAATTCCAGTAGCTGTGCTTTTAAATTTTGCTTCACAGCCACCACAATGCATACCTTTTACATCTAAATTCAAAGTGCTTTTTGCAAATATTGCTACAGAAGCAATTAATAAAACGAATAATAAATTAAATTTTTTCATGAGATTTTTTTATTTTTTTGTGATAGATTTTTTAATGAAAATGCATTAATCCAATGATTAATGACACAATAAAGAACAACAAAGATAGTGCCACCATTATTTTGTTTTCTTTTTTAAATCCAACAATTCCTAAAGGTATGGCTACTAATGCTAACGAGATTTTTGGGTCGAGCCAGTGCTCGTATGAACCAGTTTTTATTCTAAAAATCAACATCCAAAAACCAAACACTAAAAAACCTACCGCAAAGATGGTTTCTACTATAAGTGTTTTCTTTTTATAGTTTAAAAAAGTATCGCGATTGCCAGAAAAAAATAAGACTGTTTTTATTAAGTAAGACAATAAAAACAACACCGCAAACGTTAAATGTATGTGTAAAAGTATTTGATAATCCATTGTATACAACTTTCGACAAAGATACAAAAAAATAAAGTTTTTGTCTAAAAAGAATGATTTATGGACAATTTAATTTATTTTTGTACTTAGCTGTAAACTATTAAATACCAAATTAGGGTAGCCGTAACTAGTTAATAGAATGACGAATAGCATTTTTAAATTTTTTATAAGCGCACTGCTTATGTGTGGTTGTTATGTTTATTCATTTGCTCAAGACCCAACTTTTGCCCAATTTTATCAATTTCGTACCTTTTTAAATCCTGCTGCTACTGGCTCTGAGAAAGGACTGAACGTAGCCATGATTTATAAAAATCAATGGAATTATGTGCCAGGTGGTTTTAATACCTATGGTATGTCGGTTGATGTGCAGTCTGCAAGAGCATCATCAGGATTTGGTGTTACTGCCTACCGTGATGTGGAGGCAAAAACACTACAAACCAATTATGTAAGCGGATCGTACGCATATATCGCACGCATTACAAAAAATATAAATCTACATATTGGTGTCAATGCAGCATTCGTCAATAAATCTATTGATAGAAGTAAATTAATTTTTACAGATCAGTTAGATGCTGAAGTTGGACAAGTGCCTGGTGGTTCCAGTTCCAATATTGTGTTGCGAAAAGTAAATTATTTTGATTTAGATGCAGGATTGTTGTTGCGTTTCCGATATAATATTCACGACCATGCGGTGCATAATTCGTTTGGTTTTGCCGTGCATCATTTAACGCGTCCAGACGAATCGTTTCAAAATATAAATACAAAAATTCCGATGCGTTTTACGGTAAGTTATGGCGCTATGTTTCCTATTTCAAGAGGTAAATACAAACGCAACGTAGATTTTTATGTGTCGCCAGTTTTGAAGTTTGATTATATGGAAAAACTTCGTGTGTACAATGCAGGTATGTTTGCTACGTTCAAACCTGTATATGCTGGTGTAATGTATCAACTCAATCAATATAAAAACAACAACACACACGGTTTAATTATTATTGGTGGAATTGATTGGGATTTAGGTCAAGATGATTTTATGACATTGAATGTTGGATATAGTTATCAGTTAGATTTTACTGGTGTAACATCAAAAAGCCGCGGACAACATGAAGTAACCATTCGCATGAATTTCAACAAAGTTGCAATAGATGGACCGAAAAAGAAAAAAAGTAAAAAGATTGACTGTTATGATTTTCCAGGTAAAAATGCCGTGAAATTGTTTTAAATTTAAACATACGATGAAAAAAACGCTTCTATTACAGTTATTTATTTTAATAAACTACGTTTTATTAGCGCAATGTAATGGTGTTACGTTTTCACCATTAAAATCAAGTTATTGTGCAGGTGAACCTGTTACCATCAATGTAAAAAACCCAAGACCAGGAACAACTTATAAAATGATAATCAACGGCGTCACCTACAATGACACCACTGCTATAGTAGGTTTTCCAGGTGCCTCCACATCTAAAGACTATTTTATTGATGTACAATACAGCACACCACCATTTGGCTTTGTTACTTGTCAGCCAATACCAGCACTTCGTCCAAAAATCACTATCGACCCATCTCCAGATCCAACTGTTTTAGATATTAGTCCCAATAAATCTGGAATAGGTGATTTTAGACAATGTGTAAATGCACAAACTTATGAATTGGTCATGCAAAACGGTTCAGCAACAGCAGGAACTTATACGCAAACCTATAGTGTAAATTGGGGCGACGGTAACACCTTTGGGCCGAGCACATCATTTACAACATTAAATCATACATACGTACAACCTGGTTTTTATACAATGACTGTAACCGTAACTGCAAATGAACTGTCAACAGCTTGTAAAACAGTTACCAAAAGCTATGATTTATACTTTGGTGTTTTGCCAAACATTGGTGGTATCGGTTCATTAAACAACAGTGTTTTATGTGCACCTGATACGCAACAATATTTAATTGACACTACTATTACCAATAGAAATCCACCTGGTACATCCTATTTTTTAAGTGTTGGTGGCTCGGTTGTTGCTAATTATGTACAACCAATTCCGCGTCAAATTACACATGTTTTTACAAAAACATCTTGTGGTGAGAAATGTAATGGTGATGATTACTTTTTAGTGAAAATAACAGCAAAAAATTTATGTGGTGAATTATCTTCTAGCACTTGTCAACCAGTTGCGGAAAAAGTTGTACCTGTAATTGTAGGAAAAGATACTGTTTGTATAAACCAACTGACGACATACATCAACAATGATCCAAAAAGCAAATTGTTTGTAGGTGGAAAATGCCAAACAGCTATGCATACTTGGAATGTTATTCCTTCTACTGGTGTAACTAATATTTCACCAGCATTAAATATTCCAAAACAAATTAATTCTTTAAGTCTTAAATTTACTCAATTAGGCACTTATAGAATAACCTTACACGATTCATCTCATTGCAATGAAAAAGATACATTCAAAGATGTAGTAGTGGTAGAACCTGTTAAAGCACTCGTTAAATATACATCACCACCTTGTATTCCTGCATCAGGTTTTATTGATGTTCCAATCACTAATTTGTCAAGCAAACGTCCTTCAGCACTTGGCTATACTTGGTCAGTAACACCAAATGTTGGCGTTACAATTTTACCAAACATAAACGCAGATAGCATTACTGTTCGTTTCACCAGATCTGGTACATACAATTTAAAATTAATAGTTGATGGTGCATGCAGCGACGAAACTTGGGACAGTATTTTGGTTATTAAAGGTAAACCAGCTATCGATACTTTACCAATTCCAGAGGGTTGTTCGGTACCACATATTTTAGCAAATCCAGCACAATATTTTAATACAACCAACGGTGGCGACCCAGCAGCAACTTATACTTGGACATTTGCTAGTGGAACTCCAGCATCTTCAACGATAAAAACACCAGTAGATGTTACATATACAGGTGCAGGCACTTTTCCTATAATTTTAAAAATAAGTGCTTTGTGTGGTGATTCCACATTAACCAACATCATTAAAGTAAATAACTTTCCAAAACCAAACGCTGGTCCAGATTTAGGTGCTTGTAAGTTTGATGCGCCATTTAAAATAAATCCTGCTGCGGTAGGTGGCGTTTGGCGAGGTCGCGGTATTATCGATTCTTTACAAGGAATTTTTAGTCCATTAAGTGTACCTAATGGCACTTATTCTATTGTGTATGTACTCAATCCACTAGGAGTTTGTCCAACATATGATACAGTAAAAATTTCTATTTTTGAATTGGTTGGTTTAGAAGCAGGACCAGACCAAACTATTTGTAAATCAACACAACCATTAAAACTCACCAACGACCCTCGTTTCCCAGGAGGAAACTGGATTGGACTAGGTGTTGTGAATAGTGTTTTAGGTATTTTTGACCCAATTGGTTTAGCGCCGGGTTTTTATCAAGTTGGATATATATTTTCAGATTCAAGTGGTGCTTGTAAAGATACTGCATATAAAAAAATAACCGTTTTCGATAGTATTCATATTTCAAAACCACCAGTTTTATGCGCTGGACAACCGTATAATTTTGGTTTGTTAATTAGCAATGTTTCCAATGCAACTTGGAAATTTGGCGATGGAACACCAGATGCCATTATTCCAAATCCAACACATATTTATGCAAATGCAGGTTCATTTATTGCAACACTTTATGCAGTATCACCAGACGGATGTAAGGATACGATAAAAGTAAATTTTACAGTTACTAAAAATCCGCCATTAAAATTTTTAATGTCTCCAGATAGTACCTGTACAGGATTAGGTGTTACGTTTACATTTCCTGCAACACATGATACGGCAACTAATTATATCTGGAGTTTTGGAGTACGACCAAACATACAGGAAAATTTACCAAATCCACATATTGTAGATTTTCCAGTACCAATTTTACGCGACACTTTTTATGTAATTACTTTGCGTGCTGATTATTATTGTGGACCTTCTTTTTATTCAGATACGCTGAAAGTAAAAGCAAAACCTAAGGCCGATTTTGGCGTGCAAAGTATCGGTTGCTCACCATTTCAGCCAATATTAAATAATACATCATTTGGTTCTGCCACTTCTTTTTCATGGAACTTTGGAAATGGGCAAATTTCATTATTGCAAAATCCAGTTGCACCTACCTATGTAAATACTACACGCAGAGATACCACATTCACTATTCGCTTAATTGCATCTAATACTTGCGGAACAGATTCCATCAAAAAAATAATTACCATAAAAGGAAATGATGTAAAAGCTCAATTTTTTACAAATTATGTTCCAGATTGCGAACCTGCAACTGTTGATTTTTATAATACATCAAACCCAGGTGCGCAAATTATTTGGGATTTTGGTGATGGAACTTCTGCTCTTGCAGATCAAGTAACACATGTATATGATACTTCAGGAGTATTTAAAGTTAAATTATTAGCGATTGGTGATTGTGGAAGAGATTCTGCATTTAGTACGGTGGTTGTTTACAGTAAACCTAAACCACAATTTCAATATTCTAAACCGTGTGCTGGTGTTGGAACACAATTCATCAATCAATCTACCAATGGAAACAGTTTTATTTGGTATTTTGGTGATGGTGACACATCTATTTCAACCCAAAAAAATCCATTGCATGTATATACTACTCCAGGTCGTTATATAGTAAAATTAATTGTAGCTAACAGCCGTCCATGTGTTGACTCTATTGAGCAAGTGGTAGTAGTCACCATACAGCCGAAAGCACTATTTACAGTAGTAAAACCAAACGTTTGTCAAGACGAACCAACCGTTTTCTTAAATCAATCTACTAATGCAATAAATTATGTTTGGCAGTTTGGAAATGGCGAATCATCAACAGTAGCAGGTCTGTCTTATGTATATCCAGAAGCAGGAACCTATAATGTAACACTAACTGCCATCAATGGCGAATGTAGAGACAGTTTAACCAAACCAGCATTCGTTCAAATTTATCCAAAACCAATAGCTAATTTCCTATTCGATTTAGGTCCACAGGGTTTTAATATTCCGATAAATTTCACCAATACAACCTTTGGCGGCAACACTTTCTTCTGGAAATTTGGCGATGGAGACACTTCAATCGCTACAGATCCATCACATCAGTATGCTGGAGAAGGTCCATACCGTGTAACGCTTTATACTGTAAGTGATAAAGGATGCAAAGATACTATCAACTATCCATTAGGTGTTGATTACAATGGACAACTATATACACCAAACGTATTTGCGCCAGAAACCGGTATTGGAGAAGCTGCCATTTGGAAACCAAAAGGGCTCAGCATGAAAGAATACCACGTGGAGGTTTTCTCTACCTACGGACAATTATTGTGGGAAAGCACCGCACTCGAAAACGGACAACCATCCGAAGGTTGGGACGGCAGATTTAAAGGAACTATTATGCCACAAGATATATACGTCTGGAAAATCCGCGCCATCTTTATTGACGGCAAAGCCTGGGAAGGTATGAAAGATCCTAAAACAGGCAAAAAATCCATTATGGGTTCGGTTTTGTTGTTGAGGTAAGATATATTGCTAAATGAAAAAACCGCTTGCTTTCGCAAACGGCTTATAATAGAAATATTAAAATTACTATAGTAAGAATTCTTGACAAACTAACCAATCTAAATGAAAAATTCATTATCTCGGTGAACATCACCGACTTCATAGCATTATTCAAGAAGTTTGTAAATTCCAATCATAAAAACCAATGAAGTAGTACTAAAGCAATGCCTGTAAAAGTAAAACCACTTACAGTTTTCCATTCCAGCCAACATACACATCGTCCAGCACTTTCTTCGCACGCAGCGATGGTGGAACAATATTCAGTGTTTGGCAAAAATTGCAGGTATATTCATTCTTGGTAGTATCTGTTTCCAGCGGCGCACCGCACGAAGCACATCGCACGGCAATTATACTTCCTTTTGGATTTGTCTTTTCGTTTTTATGAAAATAAAAAACCAAATTTTTCAGTTCTTCTTGATTTATAGTAACAAAAGAAAGTTTTTGGTTGCAATTCGCGCAATCAATTTCTGTAAGCACAGTATCTGCTGGTGTTTCCACCACATGATGACAATGAAAACAATTAACAGCATTTACTTTATTGTAATTCATTTCTATACTCATAAAACCCATAAAATTAGTGCTGCCGTCATCGTACTCATTCAATTTTGTGATGTTAGAAAACACCACCGCATCTGTCCAGGTTCTATCAGAAATAGTTCCGCATTCTTCGCAAACAGGATTTCCTTCAACAGCTTGAAACGGAATTGGCTTGCTGCATTTGTCGCAAATAACATTCAGGTTGTATTTGTACCAATTGTAAGACAAATTCATAGTATAGTTTTATAAAACAAGATACAAAAACTTTAGAAATGAAAAAACCGCTTGCTTTCGCAAACGGTTTCGAGTCTATTTTTCAATTGAAATCATAAAAATCATTTCAATTTGTGTTCTGTTTTTAGTAGATTACTTTTCCTAAACTGGTAATAATACTTGCAAGTCGAATAGAATCCCAAATTCTGTTTTCGGTTCCACCAGCGTGCAACACGGATTGTTCGTGGCTTTTCACACACATTTCGCAACCGTTTACTGCACTTACTGCTAAACTGACTAATTCAAAAAATTCTTTTCCTAAAACAGGATTCATCATAATGTTCATACGCAATTTCGCAGGCGCATTGTTATATACTTCTTTATCTACAAAATGACGAAAACGATAAAATACATTGTTGGCAGCCAACAACGAAGCACACGCTTGTGCATCAGCAATTTCAGCATCTGTTGCTTCTAATGCTTTTGCTTTTAAAGCAAATGCATTGACTAAGATTTCTTTATTGTTATTCGATGCAATTGCCAACGCCATCAAATGTGTTTCTTTTGCCGATAAATGTTCTGAAGTCAAAACAGCTTTTGTATTTAACTTTAAATCGCGCAAATATTTGCTGTCTGCAGCAGCCAAATATTGCAAAGTGGCATTAGTATAATTTGGCTCAATACCTAAGTCAGCCAAGAGTTCTTGAATAGTTTCGTGCATGATGTTAGTGATAAGTGATGAGAAATAAGTGATAAACAAAAGAAAGAGTAAGTGATAAAAACTTATCACTTACTACTTTTTACTTATAACTATGATAGCGTTGCTTCGCCTTTTTGCCAGTTGCAAGGGCACAATTCGTCTGTTTGTAATGCGTCTAGTACACGGATTACTTCTTTTACATTTCTACCAACTGATAAATCGTTTACAGAAACAAAACGAATAATTCCTTGTGGATCTACGATGAATGTTGCACGGTAGCAAACTTCTTCGCCTTCAGTTAAAATACCTAATTCTCGAGAAAGCGATTTAGATGTGTCAGCCAACATTGGATGATTAATTTTGTTTAAACCTTCGTGAGCAGTTCTCCAACCTAAGTGTACAAATTCTGAATCAGTTGAAGCACCAATCAAAACTGCATCGCGGTCTTTGAAATCGCCATTAGCACTGTCGAATTCAATAATTTCTGTTGGACAAACAAATGTGAAATCTTTTGGCCAAAAATAGATAACCATCCATTTGCCATCTTTTTGATGCACGTCGTTTGTTAAGTTTTGAAATTCTTTACCTTTCTCTACACTTACTACTGATTTTTTGTCGAATGAAGGAAACTTTTGTCCTACTGATAATAAAGCCATTTTTGTTTATTTTTTTTAAGTGATGAATAATAATTAATATGCAAATTTACGAAATATTCTAATAAATAAAATCGATTGTTATTTATAACACGATAAGTAAAATCTATTAATGTTTCAACCAAGCAGAATACATCCAAATTTCTTTTTCTTGTTGAGTAATAAAATCCGTAATCATTGTATTTGTTCCTTCGTCATTGAGTTTATCTGCTGTTTTCAGAATGGCTCTTTCTAATAAAATAATAGTTTGCAAACTTGAAACAACTAATTGAACAGCAGTTTTCGCATCTGAAATATTTTTTCCTTCTTTGATACTTGATTTTTTTAAGTAATCAGAAAACGTATGTAATGGCGAAAAACCTAAGGTGAGTATCCGTTCCGCAACTAAATCAATTTTTAATTGAACATCATTATATAGTTCTTCAAATTTTACATGTAGTTCAAAAAAATGTTTTCCATTTATATTCCAATGTAAACCACGTAAATTTTGATAATACAATTGAAAGTTTGCTAATAACGAATTTAATTCATTTGCTAAAGCTTCAGATTTTTTGCTATCTAAACCGATTTGTGTATTATTTTTTAATTTGCTCATGTTTTGCTTATTTGATAATGTAAAGATGATGGAATTTGTTTAATAACAAAAATTGATTAATTTTATGATTCGATAAGAAAAACTGATACATGAATATTTCATTGACACAATTAGAATATCTTTTAGCAATTGACAATTATCGTCATTTTGCCAAAGCAGCAGATGCTTGTTTGGTAACGCAGCCAACTTTATCTATGCAATTAAAAAAACTGGAAGAAGAGTTAAAAATAATAATTTTTGACAGAAGCAAACAGCCAATTATTCCAACAGAAGCTGGTGCTGCATTAATTGAACAGGCGCGTATTATTTTGCGTGAAGCCAAAAAATTAGAAACCATTTCGAAAGGTTTTGATGATAGTTTTGAAGGCAGTTTATCTATTGGAATTATTCCTACCATTGCGCCATATTTGTTGCCTTATTTTTTAGGCGATTTTATAAAAAAATATAAAGGTATCAAACTCATAATACAAGAACTGAAAACAGAAGATATTATTCAGAAATTGAATAAAGATGAAATTGATGTTGGAATTTTAGCAACACCATTGCATGAAAATAACTTAACAGAAGAACCATTGTATTATGAAGAAATTATGGTGTATGCGCAAGCTAAACATCCATTAACAAAGAAAAAAACACTAGACTCAAACGATATTTTGCGTGATGATGTTTGGATGCTATCGCAAGGAAACTGTTTTAGAAATCAGATAATAAATTTGTGTACGAAAGAGCAAAAAATAAATCAA
>Ga0075152_10003818_pt1 | contig 10454 bp, 7 predicted proteins | sample JI61114C2DNA_FD_70964 | JGI IMG/M metagenome (GOLD analysis project Ga0075152, IMG submission 70964) | Wastewater effluent complex algal communities from Wisconsin, to seasonally profile nutrient transformation and Carbon sequestration -... | ecosystem: Engineered > WWTP > Effluent > Algae...
AAAAAAAATTAATCTTGTGTTAAAATCTTTTTTCTTACAACGAATTTATGTATATTTTATTGTAAAAATTAGATTAAAATAAAATATTTTTTTCTCTTTGTAATATATTTTCCAAATATACGTTTTTAAACAGATGAAAAAGATACTCCCATATATACTTGTTTTTATAATTGGCAAAACCTTTGCTCAACAATCAGAAACAATAACTTTAAATTGGAATTCACAAGTTGATTATAATTTAGGTGAATTAACTGTAAAAATACCACAATTTCAAAGCGAAAATTTTGAGTACAATGTGGATAGTAAATCAATCATTTACAAAAAAGTTGTTGATATTTCTAACTTGTTGGATAAAAATGCGCTGCAAATTAGTAATGTATCCTATAAAAGTATAACTGAAAATGATTTATATGATTTAGATAAATCAAAAATTACACCAACAATTAATGCTAAATTTGAATCTGTAAATGCCAGAGGTGTTTTTAAAGGGTTTATATCTATTAATCCAATTATAAAGGATGCTTCAGGTTATAAAAAGGTAGTTTCATTTACCTATACAATAAGTAATAATTCGATTTCTAATCGAAACAATAATAGAAATACTTTTTCGGTATCAGCTGTTTCAAACTCTGTTTTAGCTACTGGAAATTGGTATAAGTTTTATATTGAAAAATCAGGTGTTTATCGAATTTCAAAATCTTTTTTACAAAGTTTGGGATTAAATGTAAATGTTGATCCAAGAACTATAAAACTATATGGAAATGGTGGTAGAATGCTACCTTTATTAAATGACACACCATGTCCTATGGATTTAGAGGAAAATGCAATTCAGTTTATAGGTGAAGAAGATGGTGTTTTTGATGCATCAGATTATATTTTGTTTTATGCTGAAGGGGTTGATACATGGAATGATGAAAGCTTAACCAGTGTTAATTTATTTGCAGATAAGACCTATTATTATGTAACCGCTAATGCTGGAACAGGAAAACGTATTGTAAATGCAATTGAGCCTTCTGCAGCACCAAGTATGCAATTTAATCAATTTGATGATGTTTTGTACTATGAAAAAGATTTAGTGAATGGTGGAAAAGTAGGTAGAAGGTGGTTTGGTGAACAATTTAATATTGATGATAGTCAAGAGTTTAGTTTTACAATTCCTAACATAGATACTTCTGTTCCTGTTGAATTAAAAATAAATACCGCTTCTAAATCTTTTGGAATTTCTTCCTTCAACTTTAATGTAAATACAACTAATTTAGGAACTATTACTTTTCCACCGTTGGTTGCTTTTAGTGGAATTGAAGGTTATGAGTCTACTTTGAATACTACATTTAACGCAACTTCTTCTTCTGTTTCAATACGTTTAACATATGATAATGGAGGAGTTCCAAATTCAAATGGCTATTTAGATTTTATCCGTTTAAAAACTAAAAGAAATTTAATTGGTTTTGGAAAGCAGTTTATGTTTTTCAACGATGCTGAACAAACAAATATAGGTATTGGGCAATACAATTTAACTTCAGCAAGTGCTATTTCTCAAGTTTGGGATGTGACAGATATTTACAATGTTTCAAAATATGTCAACACTTCGGGAGCAAATTTTTCTTTTAAGGTAAATCTTGGAACAGCAAGAAAATATGTTGCGGTAGATTTAGGTGATGTTTTTTTGCCCTCAAAAGAGTCATCTTCAACTGTAGTAAACCAAAATATTAAAGGAACTATATTTAATGATGCTTCTGGTAATTTTCAAGATATTGATTACTTAATTTTTACACCTCAATTTTTAGTAAACCAAGCGGAAACTTTAGCAAATTTTCATCGCACAAATTCTGGCATGAGTGTGCGTGTTGTTCCTTTAGAGCGTTTGTATCAAGAGTTTTCATCTGGAAAGCAAGATATAGCTGCCATTCGTAACTTGGTTAAATATGTATATTGGAATGCATCATCTCCAGATAAAAGAGTAAAATATGTAAATCTTTTTGGTGATGCTTCTTACGATTATAAAAATAGAATTCCTAATAATAACAACATAGTTCCTGTGTTTCATGGGTTTAATCCATTAGCATCAGAAACAAATAATACTACAAATTTTTCATTGTATTCTTCATTTATGTCAGACGATTTTTATGGTATGATGGATGATGGAGAAGGGCCAATGACAACTGGTTTTGATGGAATTGACGTTGCGGTTGGAAGAATGTTAGTTACTACAACTTCTCAAGCGCAAGAAATGGTAAACAAAGTCATCGAATATCATGATGAAAAATCGTATGGAAGGTGGCGTAATAATTTCGTAATTTATTCAGATGATGCAGATAATACAACTGATGCTGATTTGCAATTTGGGTTAGATAATTTAGCTGATGTTTTAACAGCGCAAAAGCCTTTTGTAAATGTTAAAAAAATTCATACAGATGCTTATGTTCAGCAAGTTGCTGCTGGTGGCGAACGCTATCCTGATGCTAAAAATGATTTTTTAGATGCATTAGAATTAGGAGCTTTAGTGTTTAATTATTTTGGTCATGGAAATGAAGAGGCTTTAGCCAGAGAACGGTTATTTGAAAAGTTAGATGCGCAAAATTTAACTAATCGTTACAGATATCCTTTATTTGTTACCATAACATGCGAATTTACTCGTTTTGATGACCCAAATCGTTTTACGGGTGGGGAATACATGTATTGGAATAAATCGGGAGGTGCTATTGGATTGATTGCAACTACAAGACAAATAAGTGTTTCTACTGGGTACGCAATGAATAATTTATTGAGCGAAGATTTATATGCTTTTGGTTCAACTGATTATCCAACCATTGCAGAAGCTTTACGAATGACTAAATTGTCTACAGGATCAGATAATAGAAGAGTTGTTTTTTATATTGGCGATCCAGCTTTGAAATTAGCAATTCCAAAACCAAAAGTTGTTTTAACAAAAGTAAATGATATTCCTGTAGATCAACCATTACCAGTACTTCAAGCGTTGAGTTTGGTGAAAATTTCTGGTGAAGTTAGAAATGAGAGTGATGTTTTGCTGTCAAATTATAATGGTGATTTAGCAGTTCAAATTTTTGATAAAGATATTAATAGAACTACTTTAGGTAATAACGGAACCTCAGATTCTGGAGGTTTAATTACTATGAATTTTACTACTTTAGGAGAAACTGTTTTTAGAGGAAATGCTTCAGTTGTTAATGGGCAATTTGAGTTTAGTTTTGTGGTTCCTCAAGATATCCGAATTCCTGTTGGCAATGGTAAAATTAGTTTTTATGCCAAAAGAGATGTGCCAAATTTAGAAGATCAAACAGGTTATGATAAAACAATCCAAATTGGAGGCGTTAACGTAAATGCAGTTAGCGATACAAATCCGCCAACAGTTCGATTACATATGAATGACGAAGGTTTTGTCTCGGGAGGAATTACCAACTGTTCTCCAATTTTACTGGCATTTTTAGAAGACGAAAACGGAATCAATACAGCAAGCGGAATTGGACATGATATTGTTGCAATTTTAGATGGAGACGAAACCAATCCGTATATTTTAAACGAATATTATGAAACAGAGAATGACGATTATACAAAAGGATTTGTACGTTTTCCGTTTAGAGATTTATCACCAGGATTACACACGGTTTTGTTTAAGGCTTGGGATGTGTATAATAATTTAATTACAGCCGAAATTCAATTTAATGCCATTTGTTCAGATGAAGGTTTGCGAATTGAAAAAGTATTAAACTATCCTAATCCATTTGTAAGTTATACGGAGTTTTGGTTCAACCATAATATGCCATTTGAACAATTAGATGTACAAGTTCAAATTTTGACTATTTCTGGAAAATTAGTTAAAACAATCAATCAGCAAGTAGTTACAGAAGGATTCTTGTGTAGAGAGGTTACTTGGGATGGTCGAGATGATTTTGGTGATAGAATTGGTAAAGGCGTTTATGTCTATAAATTAACGGTTAAGTCAGTTGCAACTGGTAAATCGGCAGAAAAATACGAGAAACTTGTTATCCTATAATAAAATACTATATTTGTCAAATTAATTACTATGAATACGATGAAGAAAATTGCTTTAATTTTAACTGTTTTGATGGTGAGTCAATTTGCAAAAGCTCAAGAAAACCGTGTAATTACTACTGGTGTTCCGTTTTTGCTTATTGCTGCTGATGCTCGTTCTGCAGGTATGGCTGACATGGGTGTAGCAACATCTGCTGACGCATTTTCACAACAGTATAATCCTTCAAAATATGCATTTTCATTGCAAAAACAAGGATTTTCAGTAAGTTACACGCCTTATTTAACTAGTATTGCAAACGATATTTCTTTAGGGCAAATCACTTATTATAATAGAATTAATGAACGTAGTGCCTTTGCAGGTTCTCTTCGTTATTTTGGATTAGGAGATATTCAGTTAACGGATGCTGTTGGAACGCCTTTAACAACAGTAAGTCCTAATGAATTTGCGATAGACGGATCATATTCCTTAAAACTAAGCGAACGTTTCGCAATGGGTATTGGAGCAAGATACATTCGTTCAAATTTAAAAATCGCAACTGACAATGGTGATGCTTCGCCTGCTTCTTCTTTTGCAGTAGACGTTTCAGGTTATTATCAATCTGAGGAAGTTGCTTACGAAGATTTTAATGGTAGATGGAGATTAGGTTTTAATTTTCAAAACTTGGGGCCAAAAATCAATTATGATAATCAAAATTCAACAGACGAGAGTTCAAATTTTTTACCAGCAAATATGCGTTTAGGTGGAGGATTTGATTTTATTTTTGATGAATACAATAAAATAGGTGTAACCGCAGAAGTTACAAAGCTTATGGTACCAACACCTCCGTCAAGAATTAAAGCTACCGATGTGAATGGTGATGGTGATTTAGATGATGAAGAGGATATTACATCGTCAGAAGCTACTAATTTAAATCAAGAAGCAAATTCAGAATACAGAAAGATTGGTTGGACAGAAGGAATTTTCAAATCATTCAATGATGCACCCGACGGTTTTTCTGAAGAATTGAAAGAATTTACATGGGCTCTAGGGGCAGAATATTCATATCAAGATTCATTTGCATTGCGTTTAGGTTATTTTAACGAAAACGAATTAAAAGGAGCAAGAAAGTTCTTCTCATTAGGAGCAGGTTTCAAATATAATGTTGTTAAAGTAGATGTCTCTTATTTGTTCTCTGCTTCAAAAGTTAGAAATCCGCTTGAAAACACATTGCGTTTTTCACTAACATTTAGTTTTGGAGATAATTACGATGAACTTTAGATAAAAATATAAATTAATAAATCATCCAAATTCTTAGTTGAGTTTGGATTTTTTTTCCTCACATATGAAGCAAATTATTATAAACACTACCATTTCGGTACTTTCAAAAGAAGAATTATCACAACAAGAAATCAATTTGATGACGCAAGCTTTTGATGCAAGAAGTAAGGCATACGCACCTTATTCAAAATTTACAGTTGGAGCAGCAATTTTATTAGACAACGGAATTGTTGTACAAGGTTCAAACCAAGAAAATGCAGCCTATCCATCAGGTTTGTGTGCAGAAAGAGTAGCTATTTATTATGCGGGAGCTACTTATCCAGATGCTAAAATTGTGAAAATGTTTATCACAGCATCGCCTCAAGATAGAGATTTAGACGAGCCAATTCCTCCTTGTGGTAGTTGTCGTCAAGCTATTGCTGAGTACGAATTTAAGCAAGATATTCCTATAGAAATATTTTTCATGGGAGCAAAAGGACCAATTTATAAAACGGATTCTTTGAAAAATATTTTGCCATTAGTTTTCGATAAAAATCATCTATAACGATTTCGTAGGTTTTTTTAACGATTTCATACAAAAAAACGAAAAAATCATAGAATTTAATTTTTTCAGTAAGGTTCTATGTAGTATTTTTGCTTTTCGTAAAATTGTGAACTAGCAATTTATGTGTTTCGCAATATAATTGAATTAAAAACAAACATAATGAAGCCAATAACCAAAGAAGTTTACCTTAAATGGTATGAAGACATGCAGTTTTGGAGAAAATTTGAAGACAAATTAGCTGCTGTTTATATCCAACAAAAAGTTAGAGGATTTTTACATTTATATAACGGTCAAGAAGCAGTTTTAGCTGGAGCATTGCACGCTATGGATTTGTCAAAAGACAAAATGATTACCGCTTACCGTAACCATGTTCAGCCAATTGGAATGGGTGTTGACCCAAGAAAAGTTATGGCGGAATTATACGGAAAAGCTACAGGTACTTCAAAAGGAATGGGTGGATCTATGCATATTTTCTCTAAAGAACATGGTTTTTATGGAGGTCACGGAATTGTAGGAGCACAAATTCCAGTAGGAGCAGGTATTGCTTTTGCTGATAAATATTTCAATACTGGCGGTGTTACCTTAACTTATTTTGGTGATGGTGCGGCGCGTCAAGGTTCTTTGCACGAAGCTTTCAACATGGCAATGTTATGGAAATTACCAGTAGTATTCATCGTTGAAAATAATGGATATGCAATGGGAACTTCTGTAGAAAGAACCGCAAATCATACCGATATTTGGAAACTTGGTTTAGGATACGAAATGCCTTGTGGACCAGTTGACGGAATGAATCCAGTTAAAGTAGCTGAAGCAATGCATGAAGCAATGGAAAGAGCACGTCGTGGAGATGGACCAACTTTCTTAGAAATGAAAACATACCGTTACAGAGGACATTCAATGTCTGATGCACAATTATACAGAACAAAAGAGGAAGTGGAAGAATACAAAAAAATCGACCCAATTACTCAAGTTCTTGATATTATTAAAGAAAATAACTACGCTACAGAAGTTGAAATAGAAGCAATCGATCAAAGAGTAGCTGATTTAGTGGCTGAATGTGAGAAATTCGCTGAAGAATCTCCATTTCCAGAAGCACAACAGTTATATGATGTAGTGTATGAACAAGAAAATTATCCTTTCATTCCACATAAATTATAAGAACTATGGCACAAATTATAACAATGCCCCGTTTGAGTGATACGATGACCGAAGGAGTTGTAGCAACTTGGTTAAAAAAAGTGGGTGATACAATCAAAACAGGTGATATTTTAGCCGAAATTGAAACGGATAAAGCTACAATGGAATTCGAATCTTTCTATGATGGTGTTTTATTACATATAGGAATTCAAGAAGGACAATCGGCTCCAGTAGATTCTTTATTAGCTATTATTGGAAAAGAAGGCGAAGATATTTCAGCTTTATTAAGTGGAGGAAATGCAACTGAAACTAAAGAAGAAAAAGTTGTTGAAGAAACAAAAACAACTTCTGCAGCAGTTGAAATTCCAGCTGGTGTAAAAGTAGTAACAATGCCTCGTTTGTCTGATACCATGACAACAGGAACAGTTGCGACTTGGTTAAAGAAGGTAGGAGATACTGTAAAAGAAGGTGACATTTTAGCTGAAATCGAAACGGATAAAGCTACTATGGAATTCGAATCTTTTAATGCAGGAACTTTGTTATATATCGGAGTGCAAGAAGGTGATTCTGCCCCAGTAGATACCATCTTAGCTATTTTAGGACCAGCAGGAACTGATGTTTCAGGAATTGCTGCTAACTACAAAGTTGGCGCAGTGGCTGAAGCTCCTAAAGCAGAAGAAGTAAAAGCAGTTGCTCAAGAAGTTGTTGTTGTAGAACAAACTACTTCAGGAAGAGTTTTTGCTTCTCCATTAGCTAAAAAAATTGCGCAAGATAAAGGAATCAACTTATCTCAAGTAAAAGGTTCAGGTGAAAATGGAAGAATTGTAAAATCAGATGTGGAGAATTTCTCTCCATCTGCGGTTGCAACTCCAACTCAAGCCGTTGCAGAAGCTACAAGTGCAGTTGCAGCTGTGAAGCCATTTGTTCCAGCAGGAGAAGTATTCCAAGAAGAAATCAAAAATTCGCAAATGCGTAAAACCATTGCGAGAAGATTATCAGAATCTAAATTTACAGCACCACATTATTATTTAACTATTGAGTTGGATATGGATAATGCAATTGCTTCAAGAAATATGATCAACGGATTACCAGATACGAAAGTTTCTTTCAACGATATGGTAATAAAAGCAAGTGCGATGGCATTAAAAAAACATCCACAAGTAAATTCACAATGGAGAGAAGATGCAATGGTAATCAATCACCACGTGAATATTGGTGTTGCAGTTGCTGTTGAAGACGGTTTAATGGTTCCAGTATTGAAATTTACAGACCAAATGAGTTTAACTCAAATTGGTGCTAACGTAAAAGACTTAGCTGGAAAAGCAAAATCGAAAAAAATTCAACCAGCTGAAATGGAAGGAAGTACATTCACAATTTCTAATTTAGGAATGTTCGGAATTCAATCATTTACATCGATTATCAATCAACCAAATTCAGCTATTTTATCTGTTGGTGCTATTGTTGAAAAACCAGTAGTTAAAAACGGACAAATTGTTGTAGGAAATACAATGGTGGTAACTTTAGCTTGCGATCACAGAACAGTGGACGGAGCAACAGGAGCTCAATTCTTACAAACGTTTAAAGCGTTTATGGAAAATCCAGTAACGATGTTAGCATAATAAGTGTTAAATTTATCATACAAAATCCCGATTTACTCGGGATTTTTTTATTTTTACTTAAAACTAAAAACTATGAAAAAAATCGTATTCCTAATTTCTTTCGTTGGATTGTCATTGCATGCACAAACCAATGTTACTTCGAAAAATATTTCTAATGTCAATTACCAAGTTTCAGAAGAAAACGTTATTAAGACTTTGTCTTATTTGACTTCTGATGAACTAGAAGGAAGAGATTCGGGTAGTGAAGGTATTGAAAAGGCTGCGGTTTATTTAGAAAATCTATTAAAAGAAAACGGAATCAAACCTTATTTTAAAACTTATCGTGATACGTTATCAAATTTTGACAAACCTGCTTTCAATATTGTAGGTTATATTGAAGGAACAGATAAAAAATTAAAAAATGAATTTGTGGTAATCGGAGCGCATTATGATCATATTGGAATGTTACAAAATGGTGTGAATGGTGATGTAATTGTAAATGGTGCAAACGACAACGCAACAGGAACCACAGCGGTAACTGAAATAGCTAAATATTTCGCTAAATTCAAAAATAACAAGCGAAGTGTACTTTTTGTGTTCTTTTCTGCAGAAGAAAAAGGACTTTTAGGTTCGAAACATTTGGCTGCCAAATTGAAAGAACAAAAGATGGATTTGTATTTCATGTTCAATTTTGAAATGATTGGAGTTCCAATGAAAGACAAAGGCATGGATTTTTATTTAACTGGTTTTGGAAAATCGAACATGGCGACGACAATGAACGAATATGCAGGGGAAAAATTAGTTGGGTATTTGCCAATTGAAACCAAATATATGTTGTTTAGAGCATCTGATAATTACCCATTTTTTACCGAATTTAATGTTCCGGCTCAAACCGTTTCAACATTTGATTTTGAAAATTTCGAATTTTATCACCAACCAGATGATGAGTTTGAATTGATGGATACGAAACATATGACCAACGTGATTTCAAAAACAATTCCAGTTTTAGAAAAAATGATAAATGCTCCTAAAAAAGAAATCAAGTTAAATGAAAAATAAAAACATCATCATAACGGGAACATCTCGCGGAATTGGTTACGAGTTAGCGTTGCAATTTGCAAACGCTGGACATCAAGTATTAGCGATTTCCCGTAAAATACCAAAAGAGTTAATTGAAAATCCAAATATTACGTGTTTGTCAATTGATATTTCAAATCCAGAAGAATTGCTTCAAGTGGAAAATTTTATCAATAGAACTTGGAAAAAAGTAGATGTTTTAATTCACAACGCAGGAAGTTTGTTGCATAAACAATTCACACAAATTACTTCAGAGGAATTTCAAAACATTTACAAAGTCAATGTTTTTGCTGTTGCCGAATTGACAAAAATCTGTATTCCTTTCATGGAAAAAGGTAGTCATGTAGTTACCATAAGTTCAATGGGTGGTATTCAAGGTAGCATGAAATTCGCTGGATTGGCCGCTTATTCATCAAGTAAAGGTGCTGTAATTACCTTATCTGAATTATTAGCGGAAGAGTACAAAGGACAAGGAATTGCTTTCAATGTTTTAGCACTTGGAGCGGTTAATACAGAAATGTTACAAGAAGCTTTTCCAGGTTACGAAGCACCACTTTCAGCAAAAGAAATGGCAGATTACATCTTCAATTTTGCATTAACTGGAAACAAATATTTCAACGGAAAAGTATTGCAAGTTTCATCTTCAACGCCTTAAAATTGAGCGAAGTTTTACAAAAATACCTTCCTGAACACGCGGTTCATCATTGTTTTGAGTTAATCAAAGCGAATCATGTGCATCTTAAAATCGTTAACGAACGTCAAACGCGTCATGGTGATTATCGAAAAGATGCGCAAGGATATCATTTGATTACCGTGAATGCGAGTT
>Ga0075152_10003820_pt1 | contig 10451 bp, 21 predicted proteins | sample JI61114C2DNA_FD_70964 | JGI IMG/M metagenome (GOLD analysis project Ga0075152, IMG submission 70964) | Wastewater effluent complex algal communities from Wisconsin, to seasonally profile nutrient transformation and Carbon sequestration -... | ecosystem: Engineered > WWTP > Effluent > Algae...
TTGTGGACAGTGTGATGATGACATCGACGTTGGCAAACATGAGCATTTCCTGTTCCTTGGTGATTAATGGGTTCTTTGCTGTTACGAGGGGCTTCCGAATTCCCTCCTGGATTAACTTAAGATCCTTGAGGTAGGTCCTCTATGTGGCAATCCATTCCCGCAGAACATACAGCCGGTGCTTCGAGTTCTTCGATCTCTTGCGCCACTTCCGAACAAGCTTCTTGATGCTAAAGTACTTGAAGATGTCCAGAGACAGCTTCGATTTTTCATTGAAGGACTGAAAGTTGGACATTGATGCTAATGAGAGTATATATTGATCAGTCCACTTGCTGCCGGTGTCTACGGATTAGAGTCTGGATGTCTGCGAGGGCCTTCAACCGACCTTCACGATCCTTGTTATCAACTGAGTGTATTTATTGCCTTTCCTTGCTTAGTTCGCGACTAGCATAGTCGTCCTCGAAAACGCTCTTCTTAGATTTCATGAGCTGCCTGTTTTTGTAGTTCTCTGTAGTTCGTTTGAGCTCCCCAATATCAATATGCAAGGCCTATATTTCTTTTCTACAGTTGGCCACATCGGCGAGTAGCTAAGAATTTTCTGCGGCAAGATTCCGCATCTCTGAATTTCTAAGTACAAGCTACCGTTCACTAATCTCCAGCTTCCCCATTGTGTCTGCCAACTGAAGCTCCTTCAGGTCCAACTGCTTTCGTAGCTAGTCGTTGTCTCGAATCAGCCCAAGCATCCGTTGTTCAAGTCTCTCAGCTTCAGCAAGCTCATGTGTTTTGCTCATAAATTGTTCTTCTAGCCTATGCTTACTCTTCGTCAGCTTCTCCTTTTCTAGGCTTGCTTTTTGTCGGAGCTCCTTGATCTCAAATTGAAGTCGATCGCAAGTCGATTCGAACTCTGTCTTGCGGCTCTTCAGCTTCTAGTTCTCAATTTTGAGGAAGTTGATTTCCTCATTGGCTAACTCGAGTTCCTGAATGTTCCTCTCAAACTATCTCTCGAGCTCTCCCCGAAGTTCAACCAACCGATCGTTTGATTGTTTGATGTCATTATGCTTGGACTGAAGTGCTTCATTCTCTATAACCAACTTACTGTACTCCCGATGCAGTTTTTCAAAATTGGTATCTGTTCCCTTGACATGATCCCGTTCGTTTTCTACCATAGCTCGCAACATCTTGAGTTCCTGCTTCTGGTCTTCAGCTTGGTCGCTGAGCTCCACATTCTGCCGAATTGATTTTTTTAGCTTTGACTTTAGCTATTTTACTTCGTCGTTGAGCTTCGATATCAGGTCTTGGTATTCTTTGTTCTATCGAACCGCGCGAGACTTATACTTTCCTTCCTCAATGTCGAGCTCCTCCAATTCTGTAATATGCTCCTTGAGTTGCCCAAGCACACTGTTAAACACATGGCAAATTCTTTCAAGGGAGCTACCTTCTTGAAACATTTATCGCAGTCGACTCAACTCACCCTGCACATAGCTGTTACGTTCCTTGTTGCCTCCAAGTCGAAACACTGGAAAGGCATAGAACACTTTGTGGCTGGTGCTATGCATCAGTGCCGGGGAAGATTTCTCTTCAGGTCTATTATCGACTCTCACCTTCGCCAGTTTGGACTTCAGTTTGTCTACTTCTTCCTTCAGAAAGGTTGTCTTCAGCACCTCCGTCTTGTACTTTAGAAACAGCTCTTACCGATCGTTTTCCTTACAACATTGACAAATATATTCAGAGCCGTGCCTGCCGTGATCACCTTCCTTCTTTCGTGCGGATTACTTGCGACTCTGCTAACCACCTTTCCTATACTCTCCCACCTCTTCGCTTTAATCACTGTCTAGTCTCCGATTCGTACCGTCCGGGGACTTCTTTTCACGACTTCCGCTTCTCTGATGGTTTATTCCTTCCCTTTCAAGCCCCTTTCCCTTCTTAGTGACTGATGTGGCTGCTGTGATGTTACTGGGCTGCAGTTGGGCAAGACTCCGAGCATTGTGATTGGTTGAGCAAAGCCTGCGACTGTTGGTAAGATCATCTGCACATTCACACGATGATCGATGGTTTGAGATAAGTATCTCCTTGCCTTTAGGTTTGTTCTCTCTTAAGATCTTCTTGGAAGGCAGTTTGTTATTCATGCTGAAGTGAAAACGATATTATTAGCTATTTGAATTATGCGTGGCAAGTCGGCCTCACAACACGACCAGGCTTCGAAGCTAGATCTCGCCTACCTTGAAGATCTGAAGAGCAAGAGAGAGAAGATTGACTCGCGAATGAAACAACGTCAAGAAGAGCAAGAGAAATCTCTCAAACTGTTCCTTAGTCACATCCAGAAGGAATTGGAGATGCTCATCACCGACAGGTATGCACTTAAATGACTGAGAACTCAAATCGACGATCGCAACGAGCAATTTAGATAGGAAATTCGAAGGCATGGCGAGCATTTTAGAAAAGGGCTAGCTGAGGTGTTGGAGTCGAGCGACAAGCTTCGTGAGAGTAAGGACAAGTACCTCATGTACTTGAAGCAGCAACACAAGAACCAGTATTGAAGAGAAGCGCAGAGTCGACTCTCGGCTGCTAAACAACATTGATTGTCTTTACTCGGCTGAGATGCTTGAATTAAGACTTCACTTCGCAACCATGCTGTTCTATTTTAGCACTGGGAATAGATAAACTAGATTCTCTTTTGTCGACAGTTTCGATTGAGACAAAAGTACGAATAGGTTGTTGTGAGTAAAGACTGAACGATCACTTCGTTAATACATAGCGTACCCAAGATCCATGAACCGTTTCTTAAACTGTCGGCGGTTGCCTATAAAGACCTGTCAGCGCTTTATGAAAATATTTTAGTAATGAATGGAGGTTAAGTGTACCGTAAGCAAAACGACAGAGAGCTTGAGCAGCAGCAGGAAAACGAACGCAGGCGAAACAAGAAGAAGGACAAGAAAGGAGGAGTAAAGACCTCTGAACCGGTCCCAGAATAGCCAGAGCTCGTACCACCTGACTAAGCATCTCTGATACGGAGAACTAGATAGTATTTTCCCAAGCATAGCTTTGAGACTGTCAGGTCAGTCGTAAGACGATATGGCAACAACATGAACCTCATCCTGGACGCGATGCTGAACGAAAAGGAGGACGAATAGCTAACGAGATCGAGCAGTAGCGAATCGAAGACAACTCACGACTCTGGCCTGTAGGAAGACTTCTTGATGAACCTCGATGCAGAAGTGGAGATCAACAAGAACGAATTTGAAGAGCTCTTCGAAGAGATCTCGGAGATCATCCAAAATAGAAAGGACATCAACAGCCTCGAGCGAAACTGCCTAATCGATGAATGCAAGGACTCGCTAAACCAGTTTGTGCAGGTAACTGTCGGCTTCGTTGAAGAGCTCAATATCAGCGACGTATCGTTTCAAGACCTACTGGACCGCGAAAACTTGGTGGTATAGTTGCAGCTCTTCATTGAGAACGTAGCGAAGGAGCTCAACGAAGTTCACAAGAACAAGAAGGTAGGAAACTCATATTAATAATTCCCAGAGTTGAAAGGATCGTCAGGCACCAGCATCGTGACGCAGCTGAATACCGAGATAATAAAAAACCAGCTGGAGAAGGACAAGCTATTCCAGAAGAAGGAGGAGTACTTCACTAAGCAGAACAAATTGCCTGAAAAGTGGAATGAACTGAACAGTCACTTCCTGCTGAACGATAACAATTCCGAAGGAGGAAAGGAAATTAAGCAGCTGGCCACTGAGTACGAGGGGATGGATATCGTCGATCTCAAGATCATCTATTCCAGCCTCCTGGATTTGGATACTTGCCGGAGGTTCCTCAAATCATTCTACCATCACTCAAGGTCCAAGAAAAGAGATATCCTGTCAAGTCCAGCCAAGAAGGTATAGCCAATGAAGCATCGCTGTACCGTTTAGGAGCAGGAGGAACTCAACTCAGACATCATGAAACTAAGTCTGGCCCAGATCCGAGAGTTTATTTGCCACCACGCCAAAATTCGAGCAGTGTTTATGGGTGCCTCCTCAAGAATATCCGCAGTGAGCGAAAGAAAGAGACTTCAGTTCCTGGGAAAGTAGCCGATTGTTAACCCAGTCAATACAACGACATGCTAGGCCAGTACATGCGAGCTAGCCAGGTGAAGTTCATTGAGAAGGCTTTGAAGTAGAACCCGAACGAAATCGACTTCCATGGATACTTCATGACCGAAGCAGTTGAGATTGCTGAGAAGTACATTAATCAGCTCGCCAAGGAAGCGCGTAACGGTAATTCGATGCTAAACATAGTTCACCCAAAGGTCGCGACTAAGATGAGGAACGGTAGGCCTCTTGTCGAGCTTCACATTATCACAGGCAAGGGTTTGAACAGTGCGAGAAAGAAAAGCGTGCTGAAGCCGGCAATTCAGGAGATGTGCGATCGCCTCGACCTTTCCTACGAGAACACCGAAGGCGGAGTGCTTGTTCGCATCCCCCTCTGATACCCTGCCAATAAACAGAGCCAACGCTGTTATTAGTTTTGGCCGCTGCAGTAGGATCAGCACCAAATTTAATTTTAAAAGGCACGTGGCGACGATCCCTTAATAATTTATTGTTCCCAATGTCTGAGAGTGTCGGTGTTGAGCAGCCTCCTGTTGAAGAGAAGGTTAAGACCCTTACCCATGAGCCGAAGGAAGCACGCAAGAAATACGTTGAGAAGGGAGATAAACCCGAGCGAAAGAACGTAGATAAGACTGAGGGAGAGGCTCCTAAGGCATAAGGCGAACAAAAAGAGAAAGAACACAAAGACCACAAGGAACATAAGGATCACAAGGATAAAGATCATAAGGATAAGGACCACAAGGAACAACCTAAGAGAGAGAGGCATAAACGCGAGAGAAAGGAGTTTGAGGAGTACGAATACGATCCGACTGTGATTACTGAAGAGACGAAGATTCCCAAGCCACCCAAGAAGCACGAGTTGAAGCTTCGCCCTGATGAAAAGGTCTACAAGCAAAGGGAGGCCGATATCACTGCCAGGATCGTCGCGGCTCAGGAAAAGCGAAAGAAGGTTCTTGCTGAAAAGTTCGAAAGGGACAAGAAGGCTGTGAAGGAAGGAGACGGAGAGAAGAATGTCTTCGAGAAATTTGAAGCTGAAAAGGAAGAGGTTATTAGAGTCCGAGAGGAGTTCCATAATCTCATGGACAATATTAATGAGAAGAAGCGCAAAATAGAAGAGGCAAAGGCTGAAGTCAAGCGACTTGACGATGAAATCAAGGCTATTGATAGGTCCAGGAAGGGTGATACCAAGGAAAACATCTTTGAGAAGTTGAGGAGGCTTGAGCACGAGCTTTTGACTGCTTCTTTGAGCCTGAAAGCTGAGAAAGAGCTCAACTTAGAGATCGAGTCTCTCAAGAGGATGATTGGCAACGCACAGTCATCAGAAAACCTTGAAGTTGACTTAGCAAGGCTGAAAGAGAAGCGAGAGGAGAAGCAGAAGGAGGTTGACACTCTTTATGCTGAAAAGAAGGTATTCAACTAAATATACCACCCTCTGCGCGAGAAGCTGGATAAGCAAAATGAGCTTGTTAACAAACTGAAAGAAGATGGGCTTCAACGAAAGGAAGAGAACAAGCAGTTCCGAGAGGACGTAGACAAGGAAAAGCAGGCCTTTTACGACAGAAAGACAGAACGCAAGGAGGCGATTGACAACGAAATCGCAAAGCTGAGAGACAACAAAGACGCCCTCTGGGACGAATACTACAAGAACCTGGACGAGCATATTCAGCAACAAAAGTATATCAACTTCATCGAATGGCAGCAACGCCAGCAAGACAGGCTGGTCAAAAAGAGATAGTATGATGAGCGCCAGAAGAAACGCGCAGAACGAGAAAAGGAAGGCGAGGCTAAAGAGACTGCTCGAGTTCGAAAGTTCAACACTGAAATCCAAACATGTGAATATTTGATCGATTATGCCATCCGCCTCAAGCCCGTCGAAAGGGCTCAAGAGCAGGTGAAGGCACCAGAAGTCACCAAGGCCGAAATCGAAGCTCAGCTTCAGGAAGACAAAACTTGGGCTAAGGAAAAGGGTTTAACTGTGCTGGAGAATAAGAAATCAAAGGGAGACGATGATGATTACAGCCCCAAGCGTGGAAAAAAGGCTAAGAAAGGCAACCAAGATTCCAAGGAAGAAAAGAAGGAAGAGAAAAAAGAAGATAAGAAAGCTAAGTTTTCTCACGATCTCAACATTATGAATTCCTTCGATGTCGTGAAGGTCCTTCTTCCAGCCACAACCGATGACATTGATAGAACAATCAAGGAGCTTCAAGAGAAGCTGGCATACTATCTCAAGATGAGCTAAGAGGACGCCAAGGAGGCTGCAAAATCTCCAGTCAAGGAGACTACTGAGGAAGTCAAGAAATAGGAGCCCAAGGCTGAGGAACCCAAAAAGGAGGAGACTCCAGCACCATGATAATCGGTGAATATGTGTAGTGAGAACCCCATCCAATTTAATATTTTAAGAGTTTGAGTCCTATGTCAATGCTGCCAGAAGGTACCCAACACATTGAACCAGACCTCAACGAAGAGCAGGAGATGATCATTAACGAAGAGTTCAAGACCTGGAAGAAGAATTCTCCGTTTCTCTACGACTTAGTCATCTCTCATGCTCTCGAATGGCCCTCGATCACTTTTCAATGGTCTTCAGAATCGCCAGTGCTATTCGATGACTTCGCGCTACACGCATGCCTAATAACTGCAAACGCAACCGAAAAGGAGCAGTCTTACGTGATTCAAGCAAATGTGAGAATTCCATTGGAGAGGGAAGCCGAACGAACCAGTCGCAGCAACAAAAAGGTATAAAAGGAAGAACAGCCTGAGAGTATACTCAAGAGCGTCGTTCCAAAGTTTGAAATAGTCACCAAAATCAATCACCAAGGTGAAGTAAACCGTGCTAGGTACTGCCCATTCGCGGGGAACTTAGTCGCAACAAAAGCTATTTCGGGTGAAGTCCTTCTGTTTGATCTCAAAAGCTCAGGGACCGAGAGCGGCAATAAACCCGCTGCTCGACTTGTAGGTCATGGCTTAGAGGGTTACGGGTTAGCATGGAACCCACGCGAAAGAAGCCAAATTCTTTCAGGAGCCAACGACAAACAAATCTTGCTGTGGGACGTCTAAGGTTCCAAGACTGAGAATCAACGAATCGAACCGATGGGCTTCTTCAATTTTCACACCTCAGCCGTTGAGGATGTTGCTTGGCATCAACAACATCGAAACGTCTTTGCAAGCTGCAGTGATGATAGGGTCATTGCGATTTGGGACACTCGCTTCCGTCATTGCTAGGGGAGGAAGCCGATATTCTCAATCATTAGCCACACCAGCGAAATATACACTCTGGACTTTAACCCTTTCAACGACTATCTGTTCTTATCGGGTTCTGAAGATCAGACTGTGGGGCTATGGGATCTCCGCAGACTCAATCATACCATTCGCAGCTTCCGTGGCCACCAGGACAGCGTATAATTTTCTTTCTATCTAGGTATTGAAGGTTCAGTGGTCACCATTCCACACTGGCATCTTCGCTTCAAGTGGAGAAGATAGAAAGCTGATTATATGGGACGTCACCCGCTCGGACCCGAACACTCCCAATCAACCCGAAAACTCCGTGCTGGTAAGTATCAGACTATTATAGTTTACCCACACTGGCCATCGCTCGAAAGTTCCTGACTTCGATTGGAGTCCACACGAAAAGCTGGTGATAGGCTCTGTTGAGTAGAACAACTTAGTTCAGATTTGGGAGATGGTAAAGAGTTTGTTAGCGTAGTCCAAACCGCTCTACTACGAAAACGAGGAAGAGTCTAAGTGACAGCTTTAATCGGTGATAGATCGGGTGGTCATTCGTCAGCCTTGACTTTTTCGATCTGAGTCAATCAGTACGGTACCTCCTTTCGCACTTATTCGATTTGCTTGCGCAGTCTGGTATTGTCCTCTCGCACCTTCTCATAGTCCTGCTTTAGCTTATCCACATCCGTGTCGGCATTGGACCCTAAGTATTTTTTTAGGTATCTGCGTTTAAATTCGATGTACTCAACGCCATTTGGAGGCTTATCAGTCTCTTCGTACAGGCCGACGAGAACTCGAGTGAGCTGATCTACCACTCCAGTTTTCTCTAAGTACTTTCTGAACTCCTCTTTCTTTGCCTCACTGCCTTGGGACATACGATTCGAAATATAACTAACTTACCACAACGTTTGTAAAATCAACAGCCGTCAATTCGGCTTCTGAGAAATTTCTTTCCGTACTTCCTCGCAGGCCTCGTTTAAATCGTTTCCTATTAGTCTTGACCGTAAAGCGTAGTTCTCGTTAAGCAGCCGCTCCACTTTGTCCAACAGCCATACGTTGTCCTGTTTCATGCGTTCTCCTTCGGGCTGTTGTGCACTCTTTGAGTTATGAGCCTTAACGATGTCCTCCTTGACCTGCATCGAGACTACATCAAGTGCAAGTGCGACCTTGTCGAAAGCAACTTCATATGCTTCGAGCTTCGAATCGATTGCCGCTGCTTGGTAGTGTTGAGATTATTGTAGAATTTACCTGGCTCGGGGCTGAACTTGCTTTAGTTTTTGCCGGCTGTATTCTTTTCGCAGAATTTTATCCCGAAGGGAGTTCAAGTCACCACAAACAGCCTCACAAAGTTCCACAAGCAATGGAGTTGTGTTCGATATTTCTTTTACTGGTTTTGTTGCTGCTGGCTCATCCGATCTTTCCTTGGGTCGGTCTGCTTTGAAACGTAGGAGTTGCGTGCTTTTAGATCTTGCTTTCTTCTCTGAGCTTTGATGTTTATCATAACGGTCTCGTTCTGCTGCTGGCGGCGATTGCCCATTTTTCTTGACGGTTGTTGTATTCCTCGACTTGTTTGCGGTTTTGATAGTGCTAGACAGTTTCTGAGGTGTCGCTTAGATTGAAATTGAGGGAGTTCCCATCAGCTCCCCTCCAAGCATTTTTTGCTTGAGCCGGTAGTACTTTTTAACGATCAACGGTTCTGCCGAGGCATCAATGATCTTTTCAGCGACTGCTAACAGCTGTTCGTGGCTGCTTACCGACAGAGTTTTGCTCTTCATTTTTCCGGGAATGCGCCGGATGCTACCTATTGTAGTTGACATCCAACCAAATGATTTTATCAATAAATATTAATTTGGCTCAATGCGGCAAGACTGACTCTTCAAAACCTTCAGAGTTGTGATACCCTCCTGCTTTGGGAGAGTTTCCCTTCACATTATTCGGTATAGTTACAATTTAGATTGACACCCGTTAAGCTTCAGTTCTGAGGATTATTGTTGCAGTCACAACTCTCAGATGCCGCCCCACGATTGTATTATTTAATTGCATGGTGTTTAAGATCAGGGATAAGAGTCTGCTCTGGACCCGAGCTGGTTGGAAGAACAACTGGCACCCAAAGATCTTCAACAGCCCTCGTCCGGCCAACTCGGAGTATACCCAAGCCGTACGTTGCCGCTACGATCACCACTCGTTCCTCCGAAGTAGCTCTATGTTGAGTTAGTCACTCAATCCTATCGAAACTACTCTCGAATTCTTAAGCAGTACCTGTATGGAGACAAGCGTATGGAGGAGATCATCATAATGGAGCTCAGGGCACAGTTCAAGATTCCGTTTGTCAGTCAGTGCCTGACCGAGGAGATCAAACACGGCGGAGTATAATTCAGCTTATGCAGGAACGTCGAATGGCCGACCAGCTCGATCGTGACTACGAACTGTTGACCTATAACCAGCATCCATTTCAACTGTTTGCTTATAGGCTACACAACCGCTTCCTCCAGCGAAGAAACGAAAAGTGGGAGCAAATCAACAAGGGTGAAAAGACCGTAGAGCAGCTGGGCATGATCGAAGCCGAGTACAAATTCCTGTTTACTTTAGGAAGCTTATGGATGCCGAGACCAAGAAGCTACCCGTCGGCGAGAAGCTATCTCTGGAGCGCATGACTGAAATCATCCTGCAGGTTGGTCGACAGATTAGAGCCTCACAGGGAAATGTCCCCACTCGCAACTCCGAAGGAGAGTTCAACGACTTCCTTGAGCAACGTCGTCCGTTCGTATCTGCCAACACCGGCGCACCAGGCACCTGATCCCTCTTGATGAAAAGGATTTGCTTGTAAGTATGAGTTCTTTAGAAATGCACACATCAGTTTGCTGGCTCTTTGGGGACTATGGGAGGGTCTTCCTTGGAGAGGGATAGGTAAGCTTTGAAATTAGAGCGAGCTGCAAATGGTCTTTCCCCAAGAATATTCTTGATTTCCTACAGGTTGAGAGTTTATTTCTGAAGGACAGCATCCGCTAACCTGAATTATTAAAACTGGTTACGCGTTGAGTTTATCCAAGTTTTGGGTTAAGAGCTGCTTAACTCGATTTGTCTCACAGCTGATGATACGGAATACCTCATCATCAATCTTTTCCTCGAGGGAAGATGAGTACG
>Ga0075152_10003822_pt1 | contig 10450 bp, 10 predicted proteins | sample JI61114C2DNA_FD_70964 | JGI IMG/M metagenome (GOLD analysis project Ga0075152, IMG submission 70964) | Wastewater effluent complex algal communities from Wisconsin, to seasonally profile nutrient transformation and Carbon sequestration -... | ecosystem: Engineered > WWTP > Effluent > Algae...
GATGACGCGGACTAGCGGGAAACTTGCGAGGCTTTGCCTGGCAGCGACCTTGGCCTTGACCGGCGCCGGGGTGGCCTTCGGCGACATCAAGGGTTTCAACGCCGCTGTGAAGGCGGGTGACTATCGCACGGCCGCTGTGGAGGCGAAGACCGCGTGGGCCGAATGGGACCGGAGCGATCCCGATACCGCAACCGTGGCGCGCGAGTTCGGATTTGCCAGCTATGTGGCTGGAGATTTTGCAGCGGCACGCGACTACGGGATTTTCCTGCGAGATAGCGGGAAGTCGCTGGCGACCCCGGATAGCCAACCGGCGTCTTCGGCCGTGCTGCTTGCTGCAGCGAACTTCCGATTGGGCGCCACGGAGGCGACGCGCGGGGCGCTGCTCGAGGCGCTGAAGGCGCGAGAAGCACAAGCCGGCGTCGACAACATCTCGGTGCTGGGCGCAGAGGCGCTCTACAAGCATGACTGGGGCAAGAGCGATTGGGCCAAGGCTTCCGAGAGCGCTGCCCTTGCCTGGCGCCTGCTGGAGAGGGCGGGCGCGCAGCTGGCTTTGCGTGCACTCGACGCGCGGGCGGCGGCGGCGACCGCGGGCTTTTTCAGCGGCCCGGACAAGCAGGACTATGACAACATCGTCGACGCGCACGACGCAGTGGTTGCCGCGATCGACGCGGCGGACGCGCCGGCCAAGCGGCTCGCCTTTGCGCCTCTTAAGTATCAGCTCGAGGCGTGGAGCATGTCGATGTACAACTATTTCGACAGCGGGCAGCAGACTGGCACCAGCATTCCCATTCGAGTGCGGGAGCGAACATTGAAGACGCCGGAACAGGCGGTGTTTCCCGAAGCGGCCTTGACGGGCGATCAGTGCGAAAATCTTGAGGCCGATTTCCCCGGCCTGCGCTACCCGCAATCGGCGATGTACCAGAACATGGTCGGCACGGTGATAATGAAACTGCAGATCAACGACGCTGGCCGGGTCACCAGCTGGGAAACGCTTGCGGCAGTGCCGGCGCGGCATTTCTCGGAAGCCGTCGAGAAGGCATTGCCACAGACGGTGTTCAAGCCGGCGAGCGGCAGCAAGGCGGGTTGCAGCATCGGTCGGTCCGCAATGATCTTTCGTATAACTTTCCGAAGGGGCTAGCCATTATTTCGCCGCGTCATCATCGAATTGTGCATCGGCAATGCGGTCGGGAGACGTGATGCGCGCGATGATATCAGCACTGGCGGTCCTCGCCGCTTTGGCGGGGTCAGCGCATGCGGACGCGCAGGCCGACGTTGCCGCGTTCAATTCCGCCGTAGAGGCCGGGGATTATCGCGGAGCGTCGCTGGTGGCGGCGGAGACATGGCCGACGGTTGACCGGGCCTCGCCCGAGGCTGTGGCGATTGCGCGGGAGTTCGGCTGGATCGCCATGCTGGCGGACGAGCCTTCTACGGCGCTGAGCTATGCGCGTTTCCTTCTGGAACAGGGGCAGGCGCTGGCGCATCCCGATTCAACGCCCACCGTGTCGCGTGTGCTGTTCGACTGGGCGAGCCTTTCGATTGCAGTAAGCCCGCAGGCGCGGACGCGGCTGATGGGGTCGCTGAACGCGCGAGCGGCCGTGGCCGGGCGCGACCTGATCTCCGCGCGGGCAGCGCAGGTGCTTCATACCGAAGCATGGAAGGCGGGCGACTGGGCGCAGGCGAGCCAGGCGGCGGAGCTGGCAATACGGTTTCTCGATGAGGTGGGCGCGGCGCAATCGCCAGCCCGGTTCGAGATGCGGCGCGGCATGGCAGCGGCAGCGTTCATGCGCGCGAAGTCGGGCGAAGCGTACAACGCCGTCTATGACGTTGTGGAGGAACTGCACAACCTGATCGCGGCGACGCCGGAAGGATCCATCCGCGACCGGTTGGCGGGCGAATACTTCGCAGCGGCGGCGTGGGGAGATGCGATGTACAGCGCGCTGGGTGAACGGGGTCAACGCAACGTGCCGGACAGGCGGGCGACGGCCGGCGCGAACCGCAAGGCGATTGGCGAACTGCTGTATCCGGCGCCGGGGGATGTGAGCCTGCCGCGCTGCAGGATCGCGCTGGCGCGGAACTTCAAGCAGCCGGGCTTTCCCTATCAGGCACGGTTCAAGGACTTCGGCGGGGTCGTAGTCTACGCGCTGGACGTGGAGCCCAACGGAGCGTTCTCCGAGCCGCGGCTTCTGGTGTCAGCACCGCACGAGGGCGTGGCGCAGGCTGTCGAGGACGTGATCAGTACGTGGCGCTGGCGCATCGACGGCGGAGCGCAACCACCGGGATGCCGCATGCCGGAAACCCACATCCTGACGTTCGAGTTCGCGCTGGGCCGCTGATTACCGGGCCATTCGAACGGTTTTGGGCCGCTTCCCCAGCGAGCCAGCGTGCTCTATTGCAGGGCGCGTTCAGGAGATCGGCATGTTGGAAACACCGAAGCAACAGACCGGGGGACGAGTCCCGGTCATGGACTGCTTCACGCAGGCCTGGCGGTTCCTTGACAAGAACTGGCGGCTGATGTTGCCGGCAGCGGCCATCACGGCGGCCCTGTCGCAGATCGGGCTGGTGCTCGTCATGATGCTGCGGCCCGCGCCGACGGCGGGCGAAAGCATGCTGGCGGTGACGCTGTGGGATCTCGTGGCCGTCGCGCCCGCGATGGTGGCGAGCCTGATGTTCACGGCGGCCATCCTGCGCAAGGCGCTGCGAGATGAGTTCATCGGCCCCACGGGCATGGCTTTCGGTGCAGACGAGATTCGTCTGCTGGCCGTGATGGCGGCGCTGACGTGTATGATCCTTCCACTGGGCGGGCTGTTCTTCCTTGTCGTGTCGACCTTCGTGTTCTCCCGGATCGCCACGACGCCAGAGGTGCTGAATGCGCTGCTGGCGGATCCCGAGGCGCTGAATGCGGCGCTTGAAGCAGCGCTTGGACCGACGGGGGTTCTGGCCTTCCTGCTGTTCTTCATCCTGGTGATGGCGATCTTTCTCTACGTCTCGACGCGGCTTGTGACGGTGAACGCCGCCACGATGGGCGAGCGCCGCGTGGTGATCTTCCAGACGTGGAGTTGGTCCCGCGGGAATGTGTGGCGGATACTCGGTGCGGTTGTCCTGACAGGGCTGCCAGTGATGTTCTTCCAGGGGCTACTGGACTCGGTAGGCATCGAAGCGGTTCAGGCGACGCCGGAAGGTTCGGGCAGGGCAATGGTCCAGCTGGGCGTCAGCACGGTGACGACGTTCCTGTTCGCGATCGCAGGCATTCCCTCGATCGCGCTGGGAGCGATACTCTACAAGGGGCTGAGGCCCGGAGATTTCGTCGCCAAGTAGGGCTTACTCCGCAGCCTGCCGTGTTGGCTTCTTCGCCTTGGCGGGAGCAGACTTCACGCGCTTGGCCTGACGCTGCCGGCGTTCTTCCTGCCGCTTGAACGTCTCGACCAGGAAGCGGCCAGTGTGGCTCTTCTTGTTCTTCGCAACGTCCTCGGGCGTACCGACCGCAACGAGTTCACCGCCGCCGTCGCCGCCATCCGGGCCCATGTCGATGATCCAGTCGGCGACCTTGATGACGTCGAGATTGTGCTCGATCACCACGATGGTGTTGCCGGCATCCACCAGTTCCTGCAGCACTTCCATCAACGTGCGCACGTCGTCGAAATGCAGGCCGGTGGTCGGCTCGTCGAGAATGTACATGGTGCGGCCGGTGGCACGCTTCGAGAGCTCCTTGGCAAGCTTGACGCGTTGCGCCTCGCCGCCGGACAGCGTGGTGGCCTGCTGGCCAACCTTCACATAGCCGAGTCCGACGCGGCACAGCGTTTCCATCTTGCCGCGAATGCCCGGCACGGCGCCGAAGAAGACGCGGGCTTCTTCAACCGTCATGTCCAACACGTCGGCGATCGACTTGCCCTTGTAGAGAACTTCGAGCGTTTCGCGGTTGTAGCGTTTACCCTTGCAGACATCGCAGGTGACGTAGACATCGGGCAGGAAGTGCATTTCGATCTTGACGACGCCATCGCCCTGACACGCTTCGCAGCGACCGCCCTTCACGTTGAAGGAGAAGCGGCCGGCCTGATAGCCACGCGCCTTGGATTCGGGGAGGCCAGTGTACCAGTCGCGGATGGGACCGAACGCGCCGGTGTATGTCGCAGGGTTGGAGCGCGGCGTGCGACCGATGGGCGACTGGTCGATGTCGATGATCTTGTCGAGGTGCTCGATGCCTTCGATCTTCTGGTGGGGCGCGGGGCCGTCGCTGGCGCCGTTCAGACGCCGGGCGAGGGCTTTGTAGAGCGTCTCGATGATGAGCGTGGACTTGCCGCCGCCGGAGACGCCGGTGACGCAGGTGAAGACACCGAGCGGGATTTCGGCGGTGACGTTCTTCAGGTTGTTGCCGGTCGCGCCGATGACGCGGATCATCTTCTTCTTGTCGGACCAGCGACGTTTTGTGGGGACGGCGATTTCTTCCTCGCCGGAGAGATACTTGCCGGTGATGGAGCGCTCGTTCGCCATCAGGTCTTCGGCTGAGCCGAAGCCGATGACTTCGCCGCCGTGAATGCCGGCGCGGGGGCCCATGTCGATCACGTGGTCGGCCGTCAGGATCGCGTCTTCGTCGTGTTCGACTACGATGACGGAATTGCCGAGATCGCGCAGGCGCTTCAGCGTTCCGAGCAGGCGTTCGTTGTCGCGCTGGTGGAGGCCGATGGACGGCTCGTCCAGCACGTAGAGGACGCCGGAAAGGCCGGACCCGATCTGCGAGGCGAGGCGGATGCGCTGGCTTTCCCCGCCGGACAGGGTGCCGGACGCGCGGGACAGCGAGAGATAGTCGAGTCCTACATCGTTGAGGAATTGAAGGCGGTCACGGATTTCCTTGAGGATGCGCTGGGCGATCTCGTTCTGCTTTTTCGTCAGCTTCTTCGGCAACGCCTCGAACCAATCTCGCGCGAGGCGGATGGAGAGGTGGGTAGCGTTCGAGATCGTGAAATCGTTGATCTTCACGCTGAGCGCTTCGGGACGCAGACGTTCGCCCATGCAGGTGGGGCATGGCGCGGCGGACTGGTAGCGGCCGATTTCCTCGCGCATCCAGGCGCTGTCGGTTTCACGGAATCTGCGATCGAGGTTGCCGACGACGCCCTCGAACGGCTTGGTGACTTCGTAGCGCCGCACGCCATCGTCGAAGACGAAGTCGACTTCGTCCTCGCCTGTGCCGAAGAGGATGATCTCGCGCGCACGCTCGGGCAGCTTGTTCCAGGCGGTGTCGAGCGAGAACTTGTACTTCTTCGCCAGCGCCTTGAGTGTCTGTTCCTGCAGCGGCGAGGCGGACTTGCCCCAGGGCGCGATGGCACCGTCGCTGAGCGCCTTGTCGGTTTCGGGTACGACGAGATTCGGATCGATCTTCAGCTGTTCGCCGAGCCCGTCGCAGGCCGGGCAGGCGCCGAACGGGTTGTTGAACGAGAACAGGCGCGGCTCGATCTCCTGGATGGTGAAGCCGGAGACAGGGCAGGCGAACTTGGCCGAGAACGTTATGCGGCGCGGTTCCTTGGTTTCGGGATCTTTGTCGGTGAACTCGGCGATGGCGATGCCGTCAGCGAGACCGAGGGCGGCCTCGAAACTTTCGGCCAGACGCTGTTCCATGCCTGACTTGATGACGATGCGATCAACAACAACGTCGATGTCGTGCTTGAGCTTCTTGTCGAGCTTCGGCGGATCTTCCAGTTCGTAGTATTCGCCGTCGACCTTCACGCGGGCGAAGCCGCGCTTGAGCAGGTCTGCGAACTCTTTCCGGTATTCGCCCTTGCGGCCGCGGATCATGGGGGCAAGCAGATGGAACTTGGCGCCGTCGCCAAGCGCCATCGCCTTGTCGACCATCTGGGAGACGGTCTGGCTTTCGATGGGGAGGCCGGTGGCGGGCGAGTAGGGGACGCCGACCCGCGCCCAGAGCAGGCGCATGTAGTCGTAGACCTCGGTGACGGTTCCGACGGTGGAGCGCGGGTTGCGCGAGGTGGTCTTCTGCTCGATCGAGATGGCGGGCGAGAGGCCTTCGATGCGCTCGACATCAGGCTTCTGCATCAGTTCGAGGAACTGGCGGGCGTAGGCGGATAGCGACTCCACGTAGCGCCGCTGTCCCTCGGCATAGATCGTGTCGAACGCCAGGGAGGATTTGCCCGAACCCGACAGGCCCGTGATCACCACAAGCTGGTTGCGTGGAATATCGACATCCACGTTCTTCAGATTGTGCTCGCGTGCGCCGCGCACGCGGATGGCGTTAGGCTCGGATGACATAGATTACCTGCGTGGAGCTACGCGAAAGCCCAGTTCAAAACCAAGTTCGTTTGGTCTTGCCGATGGACGTGCGCTGAGTCGACTATCCGGCCAAGAACATATAAGGAACGAGGCGCGATGTCGCCCCGTCTGTCCGCACATTCAACCGCCCCGCGAATATGGCCATGCGATTGGGGCGCGCAACCGGGGCACCGAGTCATTGCTGACGGGGAAGTGGCAGCAGCAGGCTCCGGTGGGTCGAGACCCAGATCGCCATCCCTACGAGCCCGACAGCACTGATAACCGCCATGAGCGCCACCAGGGGTCGGTCTGCCTGCTCCGCCACGCCTACAGCGACGAGGCCCCACGCGATCGGAAGGGGATAGACCCAGTTCCTGGACACTGACGTCAGCCACAGACCAATTATCGCCACCAGCGCGACGCCGGCAGCCGCCCAGGCCGGGGCCGAAACCGCGTCGATCACGCCGAACCCGGTGAGTACGGTCAGGGTATTGATGGCCGAGGCCACCGTGAGCCAGCCAGCCAGCATGGAAACAGGGGCGCAGATAAGCCAGAAATCGATGCGGTGTTGCACCGGGTATCGCCTCGCCAGCGGAACACACAGAACGGCTGCGGACACCACGATGATTGCAACGGTGGCCAGGCGCGCGTCATAGGTGGTCGCAACCAGCCATGCCGAGCATCCAAGCATCGCGACGACGGATGGCCAGCCGAGTCGCCGTAGACTAGGGGATTCCTGCGTCGCAGGCAGCGCCTGATACACTGCGAAAGCCAGCAGCGCTCCATAGATCAGCCCCCAGATAGAGAAGGCGTAGGCGGCGGCCCGCAAGGTGGCATCGCCGCTGGTCACCAGGTCGCTCTGACCTACTGAGAGCGTCCCAGTCAGTGCCTGAATGATTGGTGTGCCGGCGGCTATCACCGCCGCGAGAACGATGGCCACGGTGCGAATCGTTGGCTTGCGGCTGGTATCGTTCGACATGTAGGCCCCTAAGGCGTGATCCGGCATTTGATGCCAAACGGCGGATGTAGCCGCTCGTTCCAAAGGCGCCTGCGGTACAGGGACATTGCGGCACACCCGCTCCGGATTGAACGCGGCCGAATCCCCGACTAGGTGGGCGTCATGTCATCTGCCGAACGCTCATCTCGCCCCTTCCGCATTGGCCGCGCCCGCACGGGCATGGGCCTGTTCGCCACCGAGGTGATCCCCAAGGGCGTGCGTATCTTCGAGTACACGGGGAATATCATCACGAACGCCGAGGCGGACGCGATGCCGGGCAAGCCCCGCTATCTGTACAACCTGTCGAAGACGCACACGCTGGATGGGTCGCCGCGGTCGAACATCGGACGGTATGCGAACCATTCCTGCGCGCCGAATGGCATCATCTATGTCTACGGCGGACGTATCTGGGTGAAGTCGCTGCGCGAAATCCAGCCGGGGGAAGAGATCACCTATGACTACGGCAAGGAATATTTCGACGCCTTCATCGGCAAGGAAAACTGCCTGTGCCCAAAATGCGTGAAGCGGCGGGCCAGGAAGCGGGCCTGAGTACGGGCGAACCTACGATTTTCGAGAACCGGCGTTTCCAGCCCGTTGACACGTGGCCCCACATGTAATGATATGATTACATGTCCAGCGAAGACGACATGACAGCTGTCTTCCACGCGCTCGCCCACGAGACGCGGCGCAGGATAATGGACGTGCTGAAGGTGCGGCCAGGGATTGGGGTGGGGGAGCTGGCGGCGCAGTTCGATGTCACGCGCATCGCCGTGATGAACCATATCGCCGTGCTGGAGGAGGCGGGGCTCGTCGTGTCCGAGAAGGATGGTCGGGTGCGGCGGCTCTATCTCAACGCGGCGCCGATACAGATGATCAACGACCGCTGGCTGGATGATTTCGCCGGCCATTGGGCGCGCACGGTTACGGGCATCAAATATGCGGCCGAGGCGGCCTTCCAGAAGTCCAAAAAGGGGCAAGGGAAATGAGCGGGGCAAAGCAGGTCTACAAGGTCGTCATCAACGCACCGATCGAGACAGTGTGGAACACGCTGGTGAAGACGGACGCGGTGCTGCCGTTCTTCTTCGGGGCGGTGTGCGAGACGAAGGGCGGACTCAAGCCGGGCCGGAAGATGCGGATGGTGACGCCCGACAGGAAGTTCGCCAGCGTCGTGGGAGAGGTGCTCGAGTTCTCGCCGCCACATCGCTATTCGCACACGATGGCGTTCACCGGCTATCCCGGCGACGCGGCGTCAACGGTGACATACGAGTTGAAGGAAGTGCCGGGGGGCACAGAGTTCTCGCTGATCACCACCAATGTTCCGGCGGGCACGAAGTCCGAGAAATCGATGGCGCAGGGTGGGCCGTTCATCGTCGACAACCTCAAAGCGCTGGTCGAAACCGGCAAGCCCGCGTTTTCCGGCAAGATGGTTGGCGTCGTGAATGCGCTCACGGGCTGGATGACACCCAAGTCATGCCGCATCGAGCATTGGCCGTTGGACTAGGCATGCACAGAAAAGCGCCGTCCGGTCTGATCAGACGGACGGCGCAGGTCGGGGGGAGAAACGGTTGGGAGTGATGGTCTCAGCAGCGGTGGTCTTTCTTGGCGATGTCGCGGCCAACCGTAGCGCCAGCAAGCGCGCCGATCACGCCGCCTTCGGATTTCGCGCCATTGCCGGCGACATTGCTGCCGATCACCGCGCCAGCGGCGCCGCCTACAAGCGCACCCGTGTTGGAGGCTTGCTGGCGTTCCTTTTCACAAGCGATCTTCGCGTTGGCGCGCGCTTCGGCGGCCGCGCGCTCGTCAGCGATGCGCGCTTCCATTTCGGCCTGCGTCATCCCGCGGGGAGCCTCGTCGAACGCAATCGATGCAGGCGCGTCATACGGCGCAGACGAATTCTTGGCGTTGAGCGCGAAACCTGCGCCCACGGTCACCAGCGCAATACCGGCGATACCAGCTGCAATGAGTCCAGCGTTCTTCATCGAGAACTCCTGTCGTTATCTGCCGGCACAATGCGCGGGCGACGGGATTGTTCCGTTGACGGAGCGTCAACCACAACTGCGCCACGTCGCCATAGTTCGTGCGATGCGGGACAGGCGTCAGAATGCGTTGAGAGGAAGAGGAGTGACGATGGGCAAGGTTGAGGACCAGACAGCGTCGATGATCGCCAACATGCCGGACAAGACCGGCAAGGCGATGGATGACTGGCTGAAGATCGTGACGAAGACGAAGCTGACGAAGCATGGCGAGATCGTCGCGATGCTGAAGAAGGACCACGGCATGGGCCATGGCTTCGCGAACCTGGTGGCGCACAAGGCCCTGGTGTCAGACGCGGGGAGCCATGATGGCGAAGATCTTCTGGCGGCGCAGTATGCCGGGGCAAAGGCGCCACTGAAGCCGATCTACGACAAGCTGGCGAAGATCATCGAAGGCTTTGGCAAGGACGTCGAGTTCGCACCGAAGAAGGCTTACATGTCGCTGCGCCGTTCCAAGCAGTTCGGGCTGATCCAGCCCTCGACGGCTACGCGGCTTGATCTCGGACTGAACCTCAAGGGTGTCGCGCCCGCAGGAAGGCTTGAAGCGTCAGGCTCGTGGAATGCGATGTGTACGCATCGTGTGAAGCTGGCCAGCGCGGCGGATGTCGATGCCGAGGTGAAGGCGTGGCTGAAGAAGGCGTATGACGGGGCATGAGCCGAACACGCAACGGGCCTTACGCATCATCGCGAATTCGGCTGGAGGCTTTAATCCCGGTCTAATCAACTTCTGCCTAGCTTCCCGATGTTGGGATGGGGGGAGAAGTTTCAATGCGCAAACCGGTGCTCGTCGCCTCGCTTGCGGCCGTCCTGCTTGTTGCTGGCTGCGAAGAGCAGGCCCCCACATACGTCATCTCGACAGATCCCGCTGATATCCGGGAGTGCGAGGTCCTGTTTGCGGTGGCCAAGCAGTATTATCGCTATGGCGGCGCAACGACCGCTCCCAGAATGCGCGCGCCGCATCGCCGCGAGATCACGAAGTGCGACTGGGCCGGCGCCGGTCTGACGTTCGCTGAACGAACGACTGAAAGCCGCTTCGATTGGGTCCAGTTCGACCGCCCGGTGTTTGGACCTGTGGCGCTGAAGTCCGGACCATGCGCAGCGAAAGCAATGACTTCGTCATCATGCACGAATGTCATCTAAACTCGTGGCAGGGCGCCTGGTA
>Ga0075152_10003823_pt1 | contig 10448 bp, 4 predicted proteins | sample JI61114C2DNA_FD_70964 | JGI IMG/M metagenome (GOLD analysis project Ga0075152, IMG submission 70964) | Wastewater effluent complex algal communities from Wisconsin, to seasonally profile nutrient transformation and Carbon sequestration -... | ecosystem: Engineered > WWTP > Effluent > Algae...
CATAATTATTTGGAAATAACTTTCCCTGAGAATAAACTGTACGTCCAAACTCACCACCCCAAATTACAAGGGTATCTTCCAGTAATCCTGTTCTTTTAAGGTCTTTAATAAATGCTGCCGTTGCCTGATCGGTATCCTTACATTGTTTAACCATGTTTTCAGGCAGATTTCCATGATGATCCCATCCCTGATGATAGAGTTGTACAAATTTTACATCCTTTTCCAATAGTTTTCTGGCAAGGATACAGTTAGCAGCATAGGTACCCGGATCACGGCTATCCGGACCATACAGCTCAAAAACCTCATCTGTTTCATCTGCGGTAGACATCACATCAGGTATGGATGTTTGCATACGGTAAGCCATTTCATATTGAGCAATACGGGCATCAACCTCAGGATCACCATAAGCATCGTTTTGAAGCTGATTTAATTTGGTAAGATAGCCTAGCATTTCCTGTCTGTCCTTTCCTTCATATCCCTCCGGATTATCCAGAAACAGAACCGGATCCTTACCAGCTCTGAACTGAACACCCTGATGTTCAGAAGGCAGAAAGCCATTGCCCCACAATCGGGCATAAAGGGGTTGATCTTTTGCAGCATTTTTTGAAACAAGAACTATAAAAGTCGGCAAATTGCTGTTATCTGACCCTAATCCATAGCTAAGCCATGATCCTATTGAAGCTCTTCCCGGCAATTGATTCCCAGTTTGAAAAAAGGTTAATGCCGGATCGTGATTTATGGCTTCAGAATGAATTGACTTTATGATGCATAAATCATCCACAACCTGAGCGGTATGCGGTAATAGTTCACTTACCCAGGTTCTGGAATTGCCGTGCTGGTTAAATTTAAATATCGAAGGAACAACAGGCAAGGTACTCTGACTACCACTCATACCGGTTAATCGCTGTCCCTGGCGTATTGAATCAGGAAGCTCCTGTCCGAATAGATCAACAAGTTTGGGCTTATAATCAAAAGTTTCAAACTGTGAGGGACCCCCACTCATAAATAAGTAGACCACTCGTTTTGCTTTTGGAGCGAAATGAGGCAAAGCTTTAAGAATTTCCTGTTCAAGGGAGGCTGATGAGCTTTCATTTGCAAGGGTATTAGCTAATTCACCTAAAACAGACTTCCCAATCAAGGAGCTCAGCGCCAGGGCGCCTATTCCGAGAGATGTTTTTGTCAGGAAATTACGCCTGTCCCAACCTTTATTCAAATTATCAAATTCAGGTGTATTCAATTTGAAAGGCTCTTTATGATGATGATCGCTCATACTTATCGCTTGGTTAAGGTTGCATCTGAATTTAAAATAACACTTGCCAGCACTGCATTGGCGGCTACCATTGCGGGTTCAAGATCTTTGTCTACCTTAAATTGTCCGGCTGCCAGCCAGCCTTTGGTTCTGTTTATATCTGCTCTGAATTTTTTCAATTCTTCGTTTTGCAGGGATTGTAATAAGTTCAATTCGGCTTTGCCAGGTTTGATACCTGTAAGTTTTCTATAGATTTCAGTGATAGCTTTAGTCTGGTTAGATGAGGAAGTTATTTGCTGACCTAATACTTTTGATGCCTCAACAAATGTGGGATCATTCAGCAAAACAAGGGCCTGAAGCGGTGTGTTTGTACTTTGCCGGCGTACGACACAATAGCTCCTTTCTGTTGCATCAAATGTATTTAAAGTCGGATTTGGTACAGTACGTTTAACCAGTACATACAAACTGCGTCTGTAAACTGCACTGCCTGTATCTGCAGTATAACTTGTATTATTTATCTCCCATAATCCTTCGGGCTGATAAGGTTTAACACTTTTACCTCCAATTTTATTGTTGAGCAGGCCGCTGGCCATCAAGGCATTATCACGTATCATTTCGGCGTCCATACGACGGGAAGGACCACGGGAAAGAAATCTGTTCTCAGGGTCTTTTAATTTTGCATCTAAACTGGCTTTGGAATCCTGACGATAAGTGGCCGACATAACAATCATTTTGCATAACTTTTTGGTATCCCAGGCACTCTCTCTAAAGGTATATGCAAGCCAGTCCAATAATTCAGGATGACTTGGCAGCTCTCCCTGATTCCCAAAATCTTCTGATGTTTTGACAATGCCAATGCCAAAGAAATTCTGCCAAAATCTGTTTACTGCTACTCTTGCCGTAAGCGGATGTTTGTCATCAGTTAACCATAGTGCCAAACCGTATCTGTTTCTTGGCAGATTATCGGGGAAAGGAAGAATAGATGCTGGTGTGTTTGGAAAAACCTCTTCCCCCGGACTATCATAATTACCCCTGTTTAAAATGAAGGTCTTTTTGGGTTCTGGCGAATCCTTCATAACCATCAATTCCCTGATTTTATTCACAGAATCGGCCAGTTCAGTTCGAATGTATTGCAATTTTTTTGCCTCTGCCCTAACTGTTGGATCCAGAACAGATGTATAGTATTTGTTTAGTAGGTCTAAATCGATTTTAGTTAATTGTATTGGTTCTTTTTGCGCAATAGATGCCCAGGAAGTTTTTTTGCCAATTACCTTGATTTCATAATCTGTTAATTCACGATCATAAACCATGATGTCATCAACCTGCCCACCTTTAAATCCAAGTCCGCGATCCCATGCTCCAATTTGTAATCCGGGTTGCTCTTTAGAATACATCAGGATGTCCTTAGTAAGCTGATCCATGGTTGTAATTAGCTTCTGTTCTGAGCCATTTACAAATAATTTCAGTCCACCGGCCTTTGAAGATCCATCATAAGTCATCGTGAGTTGTACCCACTGATTCCGGATAACAGGTTTCTGTGTAACTCTGGAAATAGCATTTGAGGGTGCTGCATGCGACATATTAACCGTCAAACGGTCATCTTTCAGATATACGTGATAACCCCTGAAATTATACAGGCGTTCTGAAACACACTTATGAAACAGAACACCTTCTTTAAAATCTTTGGGAATAAAAACACTGATATTTATGCTGAAGGGATCAGATTTTCTGAATACCCCAACCTTTTTTAACTCATACCACTGATCGCCATTTAATACTAGTGCCTTACCATTCTCTCTGTCGGCGAATACAGGTTTATCAATTGATGAGCTTGTTAAAATGTTTCCGGCAACTCCAGGATAACTGCTCTTAAGGGATGCATTTGAAAAATTATAATGTGCCTGTAATCCCTGTATAGGAATCGATTCTTTGGCTAATGCTTTATACTTTTTGCCTTTAATCCAATTCTGAAAGGCAATTCGCGAATCGATTTTCGTTTTATTTAATTTTTTCTCTTGGATAGAAATATTACTTTTTATATAATTCAGGATCTTTTCCTGTTGATCAGTTGGCAGTAACATCGTTGGAGATGGCATTGCATCGTCCCATGAAATTTGCCCGGCCTCCTTTACCTTGTTAAAGAAGCCATACAGTTCATAATAGTTTTTTTGTGAAATAGGGTCGTATTTATGGTCATGACATCTGGCACAACCCACAGGTAGTCCCATAACTGCTACTCCTGTTGTATTCACCCTGTCAATAACGTACTCTGTCTGAAATTCCTCTTCAATAATTCCCCCCTCCATATTTTGCTGATGTATTCTATTAAAGGCAGTTGCAATCCGCATTTCCTTACTGGCATTGGGCATTAAATCGCCAGCCAACTGCCATTGTATAAATTTATCATAGGGTAAATTCTGATTATAGGCCTTAATAACCCAATCACGGTATGGTGACATATCAATGAGTCTATCGACTGTATAACCATGGGAATCAGAAAAACGTGCCAAATCGAGCCAGTTTAAGGCCATTTTCTCACCATAATGAGCTGATTTCAGCAATCGATCCACCTGCTTTTCATAGGCATTTGGAGTATTATCCTTTAAAAAAGCATTAATTTCAGCAAGTGTTGGCGGGAGTCCGGTTAAGTCAAGGGAAAGCCTTCTCAGCAAGATCTCCTTTTTTGCCTGAATGGAAGGCTTTAATTTTTCAAGTTCAAGTTTTCTCCCAATGAAATTATCAATGGGATTAATTACCCATTGATCATCTTTAATATCAGGAACATCGGGCTTTTCAGGATTTACAAATGCCCAGTGAGGTTTATACTCCGCTCCTTCCTTAATCCATCTTATTAAGATTGCTTTTTCTTTTGGAGAAAGGCTCAGATTTGACTTTTTATTTGGCATCCTGTATTCAGGATCATCTGATAAGATTCTATGAAAAAGCTCACTCCCATTCAGGTCGCCCGGATCGATGGCGACTTTTCCGGGACTTTCAGGAAGATCATCAAATGCAAAAGAAGCGAGATCTAATCGTAGTCCTGCTTCCTGTTTAGCTTTATCCGGACCATGACAAGAGAAACATTTATCAGAAAGTATCGGCTTTACGTGAATATTATAGTCTATTTCTTCAGGAAGACTTGTATATGCCGATTCAACATCCTCAGGTAAGTCGGGAGAGCATGATACCAGGAGGAAAATAACAAGATGTATGGCAATAAAAACGGATAGTCTTTTCAAATGATTCATTACAGGATCTGATTAACAAGGTATTAAAATCCTGTTGCCTTTCAAAGGCAAAAATCATTTCAGGACTCCGACTAATAAATTTAAATCAAAATATTCTTTTCCTGGCATCTCAATTTCATTCATTTTAAAAACAATTCAAACTATCAAAATTTTTATATTTTTAGTTGTCAGAATATTATGACCCTGAAAGAATAAATTTTAGAAACAATCAAAAATAAATACATGAACATGCAAAAATTATTACAGTCTTTACTATGGCTTTCCTTATTAACCCTTTTGGGTGTTATAGTACTTTTTCAGTTGAACTTTGAACTTGAAGCCAAAGTATTGACCTGCATTTTCTTTGTTTTTCTTTTAGCGGGAATTAATGCTTCAGAATTCATGAAGGGCTTTGCTTTTACGATTTGGGTGATCGCAGCCGCAACCTTAAGCATGATGTTTCCTTCTTATGTGACAGATATCGGCGGATTCAAAACTGAGGTATTGATTGTACCTCTGATACAGCTCATCATGTTCGGAATGGGAACTACAATGGGTGTAAAAGACTTCGTAGGTGTATTAAAAATGCCCAAAGGAGTACTTATCGGTCTGGTTCTACAATTCACAATAATGCCGCTAATTGCATACAGTTTAACTGTCATGTTTAGCTTTCCACCCGAGATTGCTGCCGGGGTAATTTTAATTGGTTGTGTGCCTTGTGGGGTATCTTCAAATATTTTGAATTTTCTTTCAAAAGGAAATCTTGCACTATCCATTACATTAACTTCTTTTGCCACATTAATGGCACCATTTGTTACGCCATTGTTAATGGAGCAATTAGCCGGTCAATTGATTCCGATTGATGTAGTGGCAATGATCATCAGTATCAGCAAAATGATCTTTGCACCACTGGTCCTGGGCATCATTTTTAACAGAATATTCGGCAATAGGGTTGCCTGGCTGAATGCGGCAATGCCATTGGTTGCTATGGCAGCGAATGTGTTTATTATTGCGGTTATTGTAGCTGCGGGCAGAGACAGTTTATTAAACATAGGTTTTTTACTGTTCCTTGCAGCAGTGATACACAATGCAATGGGCTTCCTATTGGGCTATTGGGGCAGCCGATTATTTAAATTAAATAAACGGGATAGCCGTACTGTAGCAATTGAAGTTGGACTCCAGAACGGAGGAATGGCTGCAGGAATAGCCTTTGAACTAGGCAGAGCTGCAACAATGGGGCTATACCCTGCCATATTTGGTACCTGGATGGATATATCGGGTAGTTTCCTTGCTAATTGGTGGAGGAAGACACCGGTGGATGACGAGAGCTCAGTTGACAGTTGACAGTTGACAATTGACAGTTGACAATTGAAAACGTACACATACAGGCTAAAACGCTGTCATCCCGACGCAGGAGGGAACTTAGCGGATAAATTGATAGTTGAGAATGGAGAGTTGAGAATTAAGAAATAGATCACTTGTAAAACGAAAAAATCCCTGATGATGTTAAATCATTCAGGGATTTTTTTATTTAGTCAATTGAAGTTTGTCATGCCGGCGAACGCCGGTAGGTACTATTTTTTAGATTTTTCTATCCCAAACAAGCCTTCACGGATATTATAATACTTAAACCAATCAGGATTAATAGCCGTTGCACCCGGACTATCCACAGAGATCATTTTAGAAGCAAATGGCTCATAAGCGACACGTGGGGCAATAGCACCCTTCACAACCAGGATTTTCTGACGCTCAACATAAACTCCGTTGGAAATGAAAATATGAGCACTGTTTGGACTTGCAGTTTTAGTGGTTATTAAAAGCAGATTTGGCTCATCCAATGTAGAACCTTCCACCTGAATTACTGCTGTATTTCCCATATTCCAGTATCTTCCGCCACCATGGCGAATCTCAGTCTCCAGATAGCGTCCAACATTCAAAGAGCGAACCTCTCCTTTTATACGCACTGGCTTACCATGCATATCATCCATTTTACCACCAACAGCAAAATCAAATGGTTTACCCACTCCAGCATTTTCGGCTAATTTATAACCTTCAGGATCATAAATAACCATCGCCCATCCCTGTGCTCCCTGCTTAACTAATTCTTCAAGCAAGAATGAACTGTCGCCTGTTGAACCACCGCCAATATTATCGCCCATATCGATCAATACTACTGGACGACCTGGATGTTCCATTGCCTGCTTCACAGCTTCAGCAGGTTTAGGATTATTAATCCGGGTTTTTTCCCTGGTATCCCAAAGCATCTGAGAAAGTCTGTTAGCCTCTTTATCAGCTAATGCCTTATTATTATCAGTAACAACAACCACAGAAGGTCCCATCCAGGGAACGTCGGCATATTGATAGCCACCAGAAACACTTACTGCCAATACTCCTGGCAGCTTTTCCACATTTTTGCTTTCAGTAGTGATCGGCAACAAAGGTTCAGAGTAGGTATGTTGAAAGGCAATATTATAAACCATAGGAGCTTTTACGATACTTTGAACAGGTTTCACTTTCCCACTTACCATTTTGGCCATAATATCAGCCGCCTGATAGCCACGATCGTAAGTGTCAAGGTGTGGATTCTCCTTAAAAGTGATCAGCACATTACACAATTCAACCATTTTGGGAGTGATATTCGCGTGGAAATCATGTGTAACAATAATTAGCATTGAGGGTCCGAACGCATTTCTTACACGTCTTACGATTTCTTCATCTCCACTCGGATAACTTTCCACCACCATTGCACCATGAAGGTTCAAAAGTATTCCTTGTAATTTTGGCCCTGCTTTTAAACCGCTAATAATCTCATTCATCATCGCATTGAATGCCCGATCGGTTACCGGCCCCCTGGGTGAAGCTCCAGTAACCAGTGTTGGATAGAGCTCGAGACCAAACTGTTTTGCACCTGCGATATAACCGGCACTCGTAGTCTTTGCTGTTGAACCGGCAAAAAATCGTTTGGCTCTCTCCTGCTGGCTTTCACCTATGGTTACACTAAAGTCCTCGAGATCAGTTTTTTTTATGTTGAAGCTATTGGATTCATGAGAAATACCGGCAACGCCAATAATTGGTTTATTCTGAGAATACCCGGAGGCTGAGGTGAATACTGATACTGCAAATAGTAGGAAAAGTTTCTTTAAAAAATTGTTAATCATGGTTTTACCTGTTTTAATGAAATGATACATAAAACTATATAAAATATTGAATTAACAATGTGAGAGCATTAAAAATCAATGAAATTTAATTGCAACAATTTTGAATTAATATGAACGGGATACTGAGCCTGAAATTTCAGACACTCTTTTGGTAAAGAATTGAAATAACTAAAAAAACAAGAGGCTTCCCGATCATTCGGAAAGCCTCTTTTGATTGTGTACGCCCATTAGGATTCGAACCTAAGACCTACGGTTTAGAAAACCGTTGCTCTATCCAGCTGAGCTATGGGCGCATTCTGCGACAAAAGTATGAAAACCTAGCAAAAACTCAAACTAAAGAGAATATTTTGTGATAATTTATAGAAGATTTAAGTTTAGTTCCTGAATTAGAATCTATTAATGATTAGGCATCTTTTGAGCCATCTCACTTAATTTGCTAAATTTGAGCTTAAAATCAGAACATTGGCAAGATTTAAGAAAAAACTGCATCTCATATTATATCGCAAATATGGTTCAAGCCTGAAGTTTGTGATGATGGCCCTGTGTGTGTTTTTCGTCACGCTTTTCCTTCCAAAACAGGCCAGATTCAGGTTTGAATATGAAAAGGGTAAAACCTGGATGCAAAAAGATCTATATTCCCCTTATAATTTTGCCATTCAAAAGACTAATGAAGAGATTGAAGAAGATAAGAATGAAGTTCTCAATTCTGTATTGCCGGTTTATCAGAATGACACCGAGCTTGCACTTAGTTCAATAGAAGCATTTAATTCTGAATTTGAATCAAAATGGAATGGTTCAGGTATAGACGATAATCTCAAGGAACGATATAAGTCGCTGGGAAATAAGCTGCTTCAGACCATTTATACCAGGGGAATGGTTAACCCGGTATTAAAATACCAGCGTAATGGTACCAATTATAATTTCAGTCTGATCAATAGCAATGTTGCCATTCAATTAAACACAGCTGATGCATACAATACAACAAGTGCTTTAAAATATATAAAGGAACAAATTCAGAATGATCCACAAATTCAGAGTTCAGACTGGCTTTTAAGATTGGTTACGAATCATCTCAAGTCAAATTACGTTTACAATGATATTCTTACTGAGAAACTTGAAGAAAATGCGTTGAACAGCATTTCAACAACCAGAGGAATGGTTCAAAAAGGTGAACTGGTTGTTGCAAAAGGAACTATGGTTAATGCCGGAATCTATCAGAAACTGGAATCTTTGAGAGCAGCTTATGAAGAAGATGCAAAAGTTGCCGGCGACCGAAGGCTGGTATTATTAGGGCAATTATTATTGGCAGGACTGATTATTTCATTGCTGATGGTATTTCTTTATTTGTTCAGGAAAGATATTTATGCTGATAACCGGCAAATCTCACTGATCTTACTTGTCATTACCGGGATGCTCGTAACCCTGTCATGGGCTATCAGAATCAAAGCCCCGAGTGTTTATTATATTCCATTCTGTATTGTCCCCATCATCATCAGGATTCTGTTTGATACCCGCCTGGCCCTGAACATTCACCTATTGGTAGTTCTGATTGCCGGATTCTTTGTTCCAAATAGTTTTGAGTTTGCATTCTTACAGATTTCTGCCGGTATGGTTGCTATTTACAGTATCAAAAACCTGATCAAAAGGGAACAGTTCCTGATCTCGGCTTTATTGATCCTGCTGAACTATTTTATTGCCTTCCTTGGTATTTCATTGATCAGGGATGGTTCATTTACTGATATAGAGTGGCTGAATTTTGTGCCATTTATATTCAGTGTTTTATTATCACTCCTCGCCTATCCATTGATTTATGCTTTCGAGCGGATGTTTGGAATAACTTCGGACGTTACATTAATGGAGTTAACCAATACCAATTCCAAATTACTGAGGGATCTTGCATTTAAGGCACCTGGTACTTTTCAGCATTCCCTTCAGGTGGCCAACCTTGCCGAAGCTGCCATTTTCAAAATTGGTGGAAATGCATTGCTTGTAAGAGCAGGTGCTCTTTATCATGATATTGGCAAAATCGTAAATCCTCAGTTCTTCATTGAAAACCAGGTCAGAGGTATTAACCCTCACGATTCCATTTCGTATGAACAAAGTGCTCAGATTATCATCCAGCACGTTAATCAGGGAGTCGAGATTGCCAGGAAGCATCAGATCCCTGAGATGCTGATTGATTTCATCAGGACCCATCATGGAAATACCCGGGTAGATTATTTCTATCAATCATTTCTAAAGAATTTTCCGGAGAAGTTTGTGGATGAAAACATTTTCAGATATCCCGGACCAATCCCCTTTTCAAAGGAAACTGCTGTTTTGATGCTGGCCGATTCTGTGGAAGCAGCATCCAGAAGTCTGAAGGAGCCTGATGCATTAAGCATCAGTGATCTTGTAGAGCGTATTATCGATTATAAACTAAACCAGGACCAGTTAAACGACAGCGATATCACTCTTAAGGATATTGATACCATAAAAATGATCTTTAAGACCATGCTCATGGGTATTTACCATGTGAGGATCGAATATGTTTTAGATAATTAATTCTGCATTTGCCTGCATTTCAAAGCATTATACTTCAGAAAACAGATATAACAGTTGAGATATTAAATAATTAGCAGATTCATTGAAAATATTTTTTGACAGCCTCTCTGAATTACTATATTTGCAGTCCTCGAAAGAGGGTTTTTTATTTTAAAGGAGAGATGCCTGAGTGGCCGAAAGGAACAGTTTGCTAAACTGTCGTACTGGCAACGGTACCGAGGGTTCGAATCCCTCTCTCTCCGCAAAGAAATGCTGCCCGCCTAAGCGGGC
>Ga0075152_10003824_pt1 | contig 10446 bp, 3 predicted proteins | sample JI61114C2DNA_FD_70964 | JGI IMG/M metagenome (GOLD analysis project Ga0075152, IMG submission 70964) | Wastewater effluent complex algal communities from Wisconsin, to seasonally profile nutrient transformation and Carbon sequestration -... | ecosystem: Engineered > WWTP > Effluent > Algae...
GGCCCACCCGGCGGCGAACAGGGCGCCGAAGCCCCCGATCCCCGCCACCACGGCCCGCTCCCGGTTCCATAGCGCCGGGCGCTCGCCCACGTCGCCCATTACCGCCGGGTCTCTCACGAGGTCTTCTCGGCCCACGCGGACGGGCCGGTCATCCTCCCAGGCCGGGGGGACCGGGTTGGCGACCCGGAGCGGCGGGACGTTTGGCTCCGGCTCCTCGGGCTTGCCGTCGCCCGCGCTGAGGCGGGCCTTGACGCCGAACTTGGGCGGGAACTTCGGGACGCCGGACGCGAGGAGCTGGGCGCGCCAGTCCTTGCCGCGGTGGCGCTCGTCCTCGGGCACGTCGAGCATGTTGATCGCCTTGCGCGCTTCGCTCTTGAGCAGCAGGTCTCGCATGTCGTCGAGCAGCGTCTGCAAGGCGGGGTCGCCTGCGAAGGCCGCGTCGGTGCGGCGGACGTAGGCCGAGACGAGGCTGTACTTCAGGTTGTGGCGCTGCCGCTTCTGGAGCGCGTTCAACGTGTCGCGGATCGCGGGGTTGCGGTAGTAGATCGTCCCCAGGCAGTTTTGAAAGCCCTTCGTCGGCTCGTCGAGGATCGGTAGGAAACCCCCTGAGTACCCGCTGTTGCGGAAGAGGTTGTGCGACTTCATCTGCTCGCGGGGGCGGCCCCAGGGGATGTCGAACTTCGTATAGATCGGGCGCAGCGTCGTCCCCCCGAGCTCGCCGCAAGCCCACGATCCCACGCCGTAGTAGACCGCAGATCCGAAGAAGCCCTCGAGGTTGCGGCTCTGCAAAGTTCCGTCGGGCTTGAGGTTCTTGCTCCACCACGGGAACACGCGCTCGCGGAGGTAGTCGATCCCGGCCTCGCAGTAGGCGAGCCATGCCTCGTGCATGCGCGCGCAGTCCAGGCGGTAGAGGTACGGCGAGCCGGGCTTGGTCGCCCACTCCCAGGCCAGGCCGGCGAAGCGCGCGGTCGCGGGGTAGAAGCTGCCCGTGTCGATGACGTAGTTCGCTCCGCTGGTGGGATTGGTGGCGCTGTAGGGGCCGCGAGGGTCACCGCCACCGTTGAGGAACGCCTTGAACGCGGCGCCCCGAGGGTCGAGGTTGACCTGGATCACCGAGGTGAGGATGGTCGTGCCCGGGATCAAGCCGACGCCACCCGAGGGGACGAACGCCTCGCCCTTGTCGCCCGCGAACTCGTCGCTCCAGGACTCGACCTTGCCCTGTGCGAAGGCGAAGCCACGATCACGTTCGATGCCTACCCACTCGCCTTTGAAGCGCGGCATGAACAGGGGCGTCCAGTCCTGGGTCTGCAGGATAGTGCGGACCTGATTCTGGACGAGCCCGGAGTCGGTCTCGCTGTCCGCGGTCTGAAGCGGGGGAAACGAGCGATACATGGCTTCACGCGCCGCCGCGTCTTGCTGATCTTGCTTCTCTTTTCGACCCTTGATGATCTTCACGATCCCGGTCGCCAGGGCCGCAAGGGCCGCTCCGATCTGGCCGACGACGGGTATTGCTGCACCAACTGCAGCGAGGCCCACGCCGAGTGAGACGGTGGCCACCACCTTGCCGGCCTTGCCCTTGCTCGCGGCATCGAAGATGTCGGCGACGTCGATCTCGGTCAGGGCTGTGCCGATCGGGGTTGAATCGATGACTGACTTGAGCCCGCCCAGCAAGTCGGTCGGGAAGTTATTGAACCTCGTGATCTCGGTGCCAAAATCCGTGGCCAGATCGAAGAGCAGGATACGCGCCCCTTTGCGCAAGTCGCGGGCCTGTTTCGCAGCCGTGATCTCAAATCGATCGAGGCCGAAGCTCGCGCCGACCGAGGGGTCCATCCAGGAGGTTTGTATCTGTTGGTAGGACGGGAACTCGGACGTGAACTCGTCGTAGGTGGAGATCGCTGCGCCGAAGGCGGCGTCAAACTCCGCGGAACCCGGCCGCAGGGCTACCATGCAGCACCTGCCTCAAAGCTCGACCTCGCAAGCATTGTTGTCGCCGCAGACGTACCCCGCGGGGCAGGCCTTGGCGTTGCTGCAGCCCAGTACACACCGGCCGCCGTCACACAAAGGCGTGACTCCAGCCAAGGTCGGGCAGTCGGAATCTTCGCAAGGATCGTCGGGGTTTCCGCACGAAGGACCGGGGGTGCAGGCCGGGAGGCAGATGCTCGATCCCTGAGAAAATCGGCACATTGCTCCTTCGTCGCAGGTGTAGTCGCAGTCGCATGGCGGGTAGTTCGGGTCCACCGCAGCGGCGTCTGCCGGGCCGCAGTCGCCGGTGCTGGATCCGCTGCTCTCGCCGGCCTCGTCACCCGGGTCGGACTTGCAGGCCAGGACGAGCAGCAGGGCGGGCAGGAGGAGGGCGAGGCGCATGCGCGCGCTTTTACCATGGCCATCGGGCCAGACTCCAGGGTTTGGGCGGTCATGGGGTTCTCCCGAGGTGCACGGCTTCCTTGCCGTCGATCGCCAGGCGGGCGACGACGCAGCCCTCTGTGGCTTCGAGGCAACAGCTGCGGGTCACGGGCGTCTGGCGCCAGCGCTCAAGGGCCACGCCGTTGCACCGGGCCTGGCCCGATACCAACATCACGGCGATCGCCCGATCACCGAGCACCTCGACGCAGGTCTCGCCGGGGGCCATCACCACGGCCTCGAGCTTGAACGCCCCGAGGACCAACACTGTACGGTCAAACATGGTTCCACATCCTTTCAGCGCCGCATCGGCATGACGATCGTGATGTTCTTGGACTCCAGCCCCGCAAGGACTGGGCCCCGGGCGTCGCGGCGGGTCTTGGGGAGCGCGGGATCCGGCCAGGCCATGACGAGCACCGGGCCGTCCGGGGTCGTGAAGGCGAGCGCGACGTAGGGCCCGCCCGTCTGCAGGCCCTCGAGGGCGTGGCGCATGAAGGTCGCATTGATGCGCAGCGTCAGCGGCGGGCCGTCGAGGAAGAGGTCGCGCAGGGTGAAGCTGAAGGTGCCGCTGGTGATCTCGAGCGGGCTGTCGACCTTGACCTCGGCGGTCTCCTTGGCGGACGCGAGCGGCTTCATGGCGCCCAGCAGCTCGGCCGCGTTGACGATGCACACGGTCGTGATGTTGCTGGCCTTGGCGAGCACGGCGTCGAAGCTGGCGGGTTTGACCGGGGCGCGGGCGGCGACGAAGGTGAACAGATCGGTGGCGACGGCGAGGTGCCCCGGGTCACCCGTCGACGTCTGGATCCCCAGGAGCGGCGCGGCCGTGTCCTTGCGACCGCGACGCGGGCGGGTGGTCTTCTCGTACTCCTGGAGGAGCTTGTGCAGGCGGACCAGCGCGGGGTACGCGATCGTCTGGCCGTCGAGCGCGGCTGCGGCGGGCGTCGACACCGAGGCCATGGCGAGCATGTGGCCCTCGGTCGCGAAGGCGGTGAGTTGCTCGCCCTGGGCTTTGAACGAGAGCTGATGAAGCTGTGGTCGGCTTGCGTCGGTCGACACGGCGAACAGGGTCCGATCGAGCAGGCCCATGAAGGCATCGAGCGGGATCTGGGCGTCGCCCGTGAGGTCGGCGTCGAGGGGGATCGGGACGTACTCGGCGGTCGGGACGGAGACTTGCCGGCCGCCGGACCCGATCTGCAGGGTCGCCTCGCGCGGCTTCTTCTGCACCTGCAAAGCTCCGGCGGTGAGGTGCTTGGTGGTGGCGGCGAGCTGTTTGGTCTCCACGGTCGCATCGCCCGGGCTGATGCAGCGCGTGGTCGTGAAGCGCAGCTCGAAGAACGAGTCCGGCGAGCCGACGCGAAAGAACACGTGCCCGCGGCACTCGATCTGGACCAGCTTCAGCTTCTTGTCGCCGGGGATGGACACCCGCCGGATCAGGTTGAGCGCGCCCTGCAGCTCCTTGGCCTCGACCATGAACGCCAGCTCACCCGCGACGGCCGGGACCGGCGCCGGCGCGAGCAGTGCCGGCTCCGACGACGCGGACGGGGCTTCGTCGTCGTCGGCGGCGGGGTCGTCGTTGTCGGCCGCGGTGTCGTCGTCATCGTCGGCGGGCGGTACCTGGGCGAGCGGCGGGCTCGCCGGGGTTTCTGCGTCGTCCGCGTCACGCGGCCACTCGTCATAGACGCCGCCCAACTGCGCGAGGCCGTCGGCGGCCAGGCGCTCGAGCACGCCGGCTAGGTCGCTGCCCTCGCGCAGGGACAGCTCATGCAGCCGGCCCGATTGCCCGGGGAGGAGTTTGTCATCGCTGCGCCGGGCGAAGTACAGGCGCCCGCCCGGTAGGGTCGCCTCGAAGTCGCCGTAACCCACGTGCCGCGCGTTGCCAGGGATCAAGGCTGTGTCGCCGAACCATCGATCGCCGACGCGCCAGAAGAGGCCGGGGGCGCGGACAGGCGGGGACGCGGGCTTGGCCTCACGCAGCATCTCGTCGGCCGCGGCCAGATCGCGCTCGAGGGCGACCCGCTCTGCCGGGGTCTTGGGGCGGGAGGGCACGGCTTTTTGCGGCCTGGCCTGCTCGTCGGCGGTGATTTCATCGATGGTGTCCTGCACGAGCGTGCGGATCGCCCGGTATTGATCCTGCGGCCGCTGGTTGTCGCGGAGCGCTTGCTTGAGATCGCTGTATCCGTCCAGGATCTCGGGATCGCCGACGTGGCGCAGCGACACGGTGGTGAGCATGGTCCCCACGGGGAGCCCGGTGAACACGCGGTCGGTGCCTGGCGAACGCAGGTTGACCACGCGATACCCCTGACCGCTGCGCACCCCTTCGACCGTGAAGCGCTCGCCGAGTCGCGTGACGATGCGATCGAGGATCCGCACCGAGGCGGGGTCTTGTTGTTCGATCGGGGTGCCCGGCTCGGCATACGTCAGCGCGGGCGGTGCGGATGATGTGGGCGTGTGGGGAGCGGGCGTCGCGGGCGAGCGCTTCGCCGTCGCAGCGGGGCGGAAGTCGGCGGGCAGCGGACGCTCCCACCACAGGCGGGCCACCTCGCGCAGCTCGGGGACCTTGTATGCGCTCACGGCCGCCAGGCGCAGGAAGTCTGCAAAGCCGGACATGCCCGGCGAAAGCAGGCGCATGCCGGCGAGGCTGCGGGTGTCGGCGAGGAACAGCGCGCCGGTCGGATCGGTGGCTGGGTAGAGGTCCTCGGTCGTCGCCCAGGTCCGGGCCGCGAGGCGGTCGCGCACGGCGTCGGCGATGCGGGGCCAATGGGCGTCCAGGAAGCGCTCGCTGGCCCACATGAGGCCGAGGTCCTCCCAGGCGCCCCGGCGGCCCATCACGTCGAGCGCCTCCGCCAGGCCCGTCTGGGTGGCCGCTGCATCGTCGGGCCAGCCGCCAGTGAAGCTCGCGGGCGTGAGCGCGATCGTCTCGAGGGTGTCAAGGCCGACGGTCGTCCACACCGCGCGGCCGGCCCGGCGCTCGCCGATGCGCCGGTCCTCCACGCGGCCGTACTCGCGGTACATCGGCTGGCCGTGCTCGAGGTGCCACAGCTGCAGGCCCTCGTAGAACGGCACGCCGGTGCCCGGGATCAGCGCGGGCTGGCGCTCGATCACCCGCGCCTGGTCGAAGAACGGCCAGATCGAGGCGTCCACGGTGCGTAGGTTCGTCAGCTCCGCCTGACCCTCCTGCCGCAGGCGGGCGGCGTCCAGAGGCGCCTCGGCCCGCTCCGCCGCGCGAAACCTGGCGTCGGCCGAGCGCATGAGCCTCGCAACCTGGCGCAGCAACTTGCCACGGCGGGCAGCCGCCTCCTCACGGGCAACCTGCTCGAGCAGGGCGCGAGTCTTGTCGGGATCGGTGGTGAGGTCGGCGATCAGCTCGATCGGCGAAACCTCCACCATCGCGCTCGGGTTGGAGACGATATCGTCCTCCGACTCCATCACCTGATCGATCCAGGTGCCCTTGCCCTGGATCTTGGCGAAGCGCGGCCCGTCGCCGGAGCTGCGCGCGAGATAGTCGTAGATCACGATCGCGTCCAGCTCGTTGCCCTGGCGATCGGCCCGGCCGTTGCGCTGCCGACGGGTCATCGGATCCCACGGCAGATCGACGTTGTGCACGGCGCAAGTGCGGGTCTGCAGGTTGGCCCCCTCGCCACCGACCGAGTTGGCGATGATCACGATGTAGCGGCCCTCATTAAAACCCTGCGCGAGCCGCTGGCGATCGGCGGCCGACTTGGCGGCCTGGGCGTTGAGCAGGGCGATCTTCGCGCGGGGGATGCCGTACTCGACCAGTACCTCGCGCAGCCAGATCTGGGCGGCGAGGGGTTCGAGGAAGACGATGTGGCCGCAGCCGGGTGTGGCGACAATGCGCTCTGCTACCGCGAGGAACTTGGGCGAGCGAAACGAGTCTGGCGCTGGCATGTCGTCGCCGCCGAGTGCGTTATCCCAGCTGTAGCCCTCGTCGAGCTGGGCGTGGATCGCCACGAGGCCCAGGCGCACGATCAGGCCGAGCGCCATGTTGCCGCCGCCGGTCGCCATCTTTGCGGCGAAGGCGTCGGCGTGCGCGCCGGTCTTGGCCCGCTGGGCGTCGTCCAGGTCGACGCGCACGAGCTCCTGGCGGGCGCGCGGCTTTTTGAGGCGGCCGAGCGCCGCCATCTCCTCGGCGCTGCGCATCTCGAGCAGGCGGGTGAGGATCGAGCGCAGGTCGATCAGATTTTTGAAGCCCACCATCGCGGAGCGGTCCTCGATCGCCATCGAGACCGTCACGACCGGGCGCTTCTCGATGATGCAGAAGCGGTCGATGAACTGCTCCGCGTCGTGGATGCGCAGGTCGGTCCACGCCCGCGGGTTGACGTAGCTGACCGCGGTGTACAGCTCGGTCGGGCTGTTCTTCGCGGGCGTGGCGGAGAGGCCGATGATCCCCGCGCCGCCGGAGCGACGGCGGATCGCCGCCGTGCGAAAGCACAGCTGCCAGGCGCGGTCCGAGCCCTCGCCGGGCGAGCCCATGAACGCCGGCACGCCGTACTCCCGCGGCTCGGGCTTGAACAGGTTCTTAAAATTGTGGATCTCGTCGATGACCAGGAGGTCGATCCCGAGGTCGTCCCACTTGATGTCGCCGTCGTACTCCCAGGCTTTGGGGAGCTCCAGGCGCTCGAGGATCCACGCCGGGATGCCCTCCTCGAGGATGGCCCGCTCGCGTTCGGTGCGGTCCTTCGGATCCTTGTCGGTGATGCTGCGTCGTTGCAGGGCGAGCTGCCGCATCACCGCGGGGGTGTCCTGCACGAGCGCCGTGGCGGCGTCCATGTCCATGCGCGTGCGGCTCATCGAGCTGTAGGTCAGCAGGGCGAGGTCGTACTCACCGGCCTGGAAGCGGGCCCACTTCTGGGCGCGCTGCTCGGGCTTGTCGGTCTCGGTCGTCTCGACGAGCTGCCCGTTCTCTTCCTTGTAGGCGATGTTGGTGCCGATCAGCAGCACGCGGTAGTCCGGGAGCACGGCCGCCGTCTCGTTGCGCCACTGCAGGATTAGCGAATTGGGGACGAGCACGACCGGCCGCCGCACCCACCCCTCCTGCCGCGCGGCGCCGATGGCCGCGAGCGCGGTGAAGGTCTTGCCGACGCCGACATCGTAGACGAGGATCCCGCCGCGGTTGGCGAGCAGGCGCCGCACGCCCATGCGCTGGTAGTCGAACAGTTGTCGCTTCGAATTGGTCGTCCACCGGGCGATGCGGATCGGCTCGTCGCTGTAGGACGGCAGCACGAAGCCGCGGGCGACGCGGTTGTACGCCTCGAGCAGGGTCCGCTGGCGCTCGGGGGCTCCGGCGATCCAGTCGCGGAAGTCGCGGCTCCACTGAGCGATCTTCTCGTCGCGGGCCTCGTTGAGGCTCTGCAGCTTCTTGCGCTCGGGGCTGAAGTTCACCTTGTCGTGGTTGAGCCAGCCGAGAAAATTGATGGTCAGCGGCGCAAGCTGCGGGCTCGCGTCGAGGTCGGCGTAGTCGATGCCGCGGACCTGGACGAGGCCGCTCGCGCGGATGAGTTCGATCTCGGGGTAGCCGCCGTTGATCGTGTCGTGAAGCCAGCCGGCGATCAGCGGCAGCGGCACCCAGCCCTCGCGCACCGAGTATTCGCCGAGGTCATGCAGCAGCGCCGGGCGGATCGTCGCCAACAGCCGCCGCGCCTGCTCCTGCGCCTGGGGATCGTCGGGGTGCTGGATCGCCCGGTCGTAGCGGGCCCACAGATCGCCGCTGTAGTAGTCCTCGCCAGGGAGCAACAGCGACAGGCCCGGGCCGTCGAGGCACCAGCCGGCGCGCACGAGCAGGGCCAGCGCCGCCTCGCGCGACTCGGTGCCGTTGTTGAGTGCGTTCTCCTGCATGAGGCGAGGCAAGCTCAGGCCGCGCTCCTGGCGGTAGATGTGCTCGGCCAGGGCGAGCAGGTCGCCGCTGAGGGTCGGGCGGGTGGCGACTGGCGGCCGCTCGCGCAGGCCCTGGATCAGGCTGCCGTCGTTCTCAAAGGCGCGCAGGAAGGTGCGGGCGAGGTCCTTGTCCTTCGCCAGCGCGCGCAGGTTCTGGGCCGCGTAGGGGTTGCCGTGGCGCGTGGTCCAGCCGCGCAGCGCGTCGACCAGCTCGGGCCATAGCAGCGACGGATCATCGGGGCGAGCGCCGGCCAGAGCGGCGAGGTAGGCATCGACACGGCCGACGAGGCCCTGCGCGGACAGGACCCGCGGATCCGCGGCGCTCGCCTCGGCCGGCGCCGCGACGACGCGCGGCGCCGCGATGCGGATGCGGCAGTCCTGACAGATCGGCCGCTCAATCAGTTCGGGCAAGTGCACCGGCGGGCCGATCACCGCGAGCCTGTAGCTCGTGTCGATGTCGCCGAGCACGTGGCGCGGCACCATCTCGAAGTAGCGGCCTTCCGCGATCGGGACGTCCTCGGCGTCGAGCTCGGCGAGCAGCCCGGCGCGGCGGCGAAAGAAGATCAGGTCGGTGACGTTGTGGGCCCCGGGGAAGTGCTCGCGCTTGCGACCGTCGGGCAGGCGCAGGTGCGACGGCAGGCGGAAGGCGGTCGCCACGTGGTTGCCGAGCAGGATCGTCTCGCGCAGCTTGCGGCGCTTGGGATCCGACATGAACCCCATCGGCACGATAAAGATCCCGAGGCCGTTGGGCGCGAGCAGATCGAGGCCGCGGCGCAGGAAGTAGGCCATCGCCGTCTTCTCGCGGTAGTCGCGGTCGCGGTCCTCGAAGGCCGCCTCGCCGCGCTGCCCGAAGGGCGGGTTGCTGATCACGAAATTGATGCGGCCGACCGCCTCGTCCCAGTGCTGAGCGACCCAGCGCTCAAAGGGTCCTGTAAAGACGGTCAGGCCGGGCCGCACGGCGGACAGCAGCATGGCGGCCAGCGCCGAGTATTCGACCGCGGTCCACCGGATCGGCGCGGTGCCCAGCGCATCGAAGGCGAGGATGAAGCGGCCGATGCCGGCGGACGGCTCGATCGCCCGGATCACGCCGTCGAGGCCGACCAGATCCGCGAGCAGCGGGCGCGTGACCCTGGCGATCTCGGCGACCAGGGCGCTCGGGGAATAGTACGCGTGGATCAGGTCGCGCGTGTCGACCTGCAGCGACGGCGGGAACGAAGCTTGCGCCTTGTCGATCGACAGGCCGCCCCACCCGCTATAGCGCGCGAGCACGCGGCGCTCCTCGACCGTGTGCGATCCGGCGGGCTTGCTCACCAGCAGCTGCATGGCCTCGAGGTTGGCGGCCGTGCGCCGAGACTCGGTCCATGCGTCCGGCTGCCCCGGATCGATCGGCGCCTCGCGCCGTGCCAGCAGCTCCGTCAGACCCCGCAAGATGGTGAGGCGGTTGCGGGCGATGAAGTCATCGAGCGCGGCATCCGACGGCACCGGCATCCCGCGTCGCCGGGCCTCCTGCAGCCGGCCACGCACGCGCGCGACCTGCCGCTCGAAGCGCTCGAGGGCATCCTGCGAGACGATCACGTCTCCTCCTCCATGGCGCCGGCCATGAACATCTTCAGCATGGCTGCATCGTCGCCGGCCGACACAGCACGTGGCGCGGGCTGGCCTCGCGCGGCCATCTCCTCGGCGACCTTGCGCAGCTTGCTCGCCTCGCCGCTTTGCAGGTGCCGCGACTGGCCGTCCGGGTCGTAGAAGTACAGCGCGTGCTTCTTGCCCTCGGGCTCGATGACAAACGCGCCGTGCTTGGCCTCGCCGCGGGCTTTGCCGTCGACCTCGGCCCACGTCACGCAGCCGCACGCATCGCTCTTGCTCGCCTTCTTGCCTGCCGTTTTGCCCATGGGTTCCTCCTTCGCCTTCGGGGGCGCGGCCGTGGCCGCCTTGCCCGTTCTGGGGCGCCCTTTCCCCGTGGCCGCAGGCTTGGCCGCGGTCGCCTCCGCCTCCGCCTGCTCCCGCAGGAGCTTCAGCGCCTCAGGGCTCGCCCCCGGCGGCGCATACGTCCCGCTGAACGGTTGCGGCGTGAACCGCAGACCACGCCGCACCCCGGCCTTCTTTGCAGCCCTCTTGTTCGCCGCCTTGGCGCGACCGGATTTCGCCGTGGTC
>Ga0075152_10003826_pt1 | contig 10445 bp, 5 predicted proteins | sample JI61114C2DNA_FD_70964 | JGI IMG/M metagenome (GOLD analysis project Ga0075152, IMG submission 70964) | Wastewater effluent complex algal communities from Wisconsin, to seasonally profile nutrient transformation and Carbon sequestration -... | ecosystem: Engineered > WWTP > Effluent > Algae...
CACGGGCCTCGTGGTGCTGGGACACGGCGACATGCGCTTCTCGCCGGCACCGCTGACCGAGAAGGGGCAGGTCCGGATCTTCGCGGGCGACGAGGTCCTCGACACGAGGTTCGATGCCGCCTTCATCCGCGTCGGCACCCCGGAGCTGCACTATGAGCCCGACGCCCTCGTCGAGCGACCGGTCGACCAGCGCGACCTCAAGCAGGCCCTGCAGGTGTTCGCCGCCGAGTCGCCCAAGTCGTTCGCCGTGGACCTTGCGGACCTCACGCGTGAGTCCTGGACCCTGCTCCCGGGTTCGGACGACTTCCTTGCCGAGATCAGGACGAAGCGGTACAGCACGCTGACCTACGCCCGTTCGGCCTCCGAGCCCGAGGACATCTCCCTCTTCGAACGCCGGCGCAAGCGGAACATCGCGGTCTACGCGTCGAAGGAGAAGCTGGCCGCGCGCGGACGCTTCTACAACGAAGACGACCTCGCCGCCTTCGATGTCATCGACTACGACATCGACCTCACGTCGTTGCCCGATCGGCAATGGATCGACGGGCGCGCGAAGATGCGCCTGCGGGCGCGCTCCACGCCGCTCGGCCAGCTCACCATCAAGCTCGCCGACACGCTGACTGTGCGGTCGCTCACCAGCGACAGGTTCGGCCGGCTGTTCTACCTGCGTGTCAGCAACCAGAACTCGCTGCTGATCAACCTGCCGGCGCTGCTCGGCGCAAACGAGGAGCTGACCCTCACCGTGTCCTATTCGGGCCGGCTCCAGCCGCAGAGTCCGGACCGGGAGACCCTTGGCGTCCTGCAGGACGACGGCTTCGGGCGCGGCGCCGGTGCGCAGCCGAGTTTCCCCGATGACATCTCCGTCCCGCGGGTTGAACCGAGCTTCCTGTACAGCAACCGGAGCTTCTGGTATCCGCAATCCAGTGTGAGCGACTACGCCACGGCACGGCTCAGAATCAGCGTGCCGCTCAGCTACGGCTGTGTGGCGTCCGGAGAGGCAAGCGGACCGCCGCAGGTGCAGATCGACAAGGACCCGGCCAACGCGCGCCATGTCTACCTGTTCGACGCGAGGCGTCCGGCCCGCTACCTGTCGTTCATCGTGTCCCGGTTCATTCCCGGGGACCGGACGGCCCTCGTCTTCGCCCAGCCAGACGGGGAGCCCGGTACCGCCACGGCGGGCGCTGCGCTCACGCCCGAGCAGCTCGCGGGCGAACAGCCGTTGCCGGGCATGTGGGTGTCCGTGCAGGCCAACCCGCGACAGACCCGTGAGGGGAAGCAGCTGGCCGCCCGCGCCTCGAGCATGCTGAAGTTCTATCAGGGGCTCGTCGGGGAGGCGCCGTATCCAAGCTTCACGATCGCGCTGGTGGAGAACCTGACGCCGGGCGGTCACAGTCCGCCCTACTTCGCGCAGCTCAACCAGCCGCTCCCGAACAGCCCGCTGGTCTGGCGCAACGACCCCGCCGCGTTCGAGAACTACCCCGAGTTCTTCATGGCTCACGAGATTGCCCACCAGTGGTGGGGACACGGCGTGGGCTGGCAGAACTACCACGAGCAATGGCTGAGCGAGGGGTTCTCGCAGTACTTCGCCGCGCTGTACGCCAACCAAGTGCGTGGTCCGGAGGTGTTCCAGGGGGTGCTCCGCCGCATGCGCCGCTGGGCAATCAGCGAGTCGGACCAGGGACCCGTGCACCTCGGGTACCGCATCGGGCACATCCGCAACAACGGACGCGCCTTCCGGGCCATCGTCTACAACAAGGGCGCGATGGTCCTGCACATGCTTCGGCAGTACGTCGGCGACGACGTGTTCTTCAGGGGCGTGCAACGCTTCTATCTGAGCGCCCGCTTCAGGAAGGTCGGCTCTGAGGACTTCCGGGCGGCGATGGAGGAGGAGTCAGGGATGGACCTGGCGAACTTCTTCGAACGGTGGGTCTACAACGCCACCCTGCCGGACATCACGTTCAGTTCGCGGGTGGAGACAGCCGGCGACCGGCAGGTCGCGGTGCTGCGGTTCGACCAGGCGGGCGAGCTCTTCGACCTTCCCGCACGGGTGACCCTGGCCTATGCCGACGGGCGGAGCCGCGACGTGACCGTGCCGGTCAGCGGCCGCGTGACCGAGTTGCGTGTCCCCCTCGACGGCGCGCTGAAGTCGGCCTCGATCAGCCGCAGCGACGTTTCCCTGGCGGAGTATCGGACCGGCCGGTGAGCCCTGCCACCGCAGGCGCGGCCGGGCGGGCGGGCCGGAGGGACGGCCCCCGGTAAATCGTTAAATCGACCCTGCGGCAAATTGGATAGAATCAGTAACTTATGGAATCCGTCACGCTGACGATCGACGGCCGCGAGGTCACCGTCGAAAAGGGGAAGACCGTCCTTCAGGCCGCCATCGAGGCGGGCATTTCGGTTCCCTATTACTGCTATCACCCCGGGATCGGCATCGAAGGCTCCTGCCGCGTCTGCATCGTCAAGATCGAGAAGATGGGGAAGCTCCAGACCTCATGCTCGACGGTCGCGACCGAAGGCATGGTGGTCCAGACACGCAGCGACGAGGTCATCGCGGCCCGGTCCGGCGTGTTCGAGCTGCTGCTGGTCAACCATCCGCTCGATTGCCCCGTGTGCGACAAGGGCGGCGAGTGCCCCCTGCAGGACTACTCGTACACCTTCGGGCCCGACCAGAGCCGGATGGAGTTCCCCCGCCGGGTGTTCGACGGCGAGGGCGTGCGCGGCGACGTCGACTTCGGACCGACGCTGATGCTCAACCGCCAGCGCTGCATCATGTGCACGCGGTGCATCCGCTTCATGGAAACGGTCGAGGGCGACGCCCAGATCGGGGTCATCGACCGCGGCAACGGCAGCCAGATCGGCACCTTCCGCGACGAAGGCGTCCACTCGCTCATCTCGGGCAACCTGATGGACGTCTGCCCGGTCGGCGCCATCACCACCAAGCAGTACCGCTTCAAGTCGCGGCCGTGGGACAACCCGAACGTCGCGGACACGGTCTGCACGATGTGCTCGAAGGGGTGCAACACCAACGCGTGGATCAAGGCGAAACCGGAGTGGGCCAAGGGCTCGCGCCTCGTCCGCATGACGCCGCGTTTCAACCCTGACGTCAACGGCTACTGGATGTGCGACATCGGCCGGTTCGACTTCGGGTGGATCGAGGGCGAGCACCGCCTGAGCACGCCGCTGATGCGCGCGACCTCCGGCACGCTGGAGCCGGCGACCTACCGCGACGTGATTGCCAGGGTGGCCGACCGTCTGTCGACCGCTGGCACGTCCGGCAAGGGCGATGTCCGGTTCCTGGTCTCTGCGCATGCGTCACACGAGGAGTTGTTCCTGTTCCGCCGCCTGACCGAGGAACTGCTGGGTGCCGACGGCGCGAAGACGGTTGCCGTCAGCTGGCGCGTGACGCCGAAGCAGCAGCCGGAGCGGACGAAGTTCAAGGTGCCGGCTGTCGATGCGCCGAACGTCAACGGCGCGCGCCTGTTCGGGTTCGTGCCGGGCGCGGTCGGCGACGCCCAGGGCGCGGCAGATGTGTCGGCGCTCCGCTCGGCCGTCGAGGCCGGGTCGGTGGCTGCCCTCTACGTGTTCGACCCCGGGCCGGACGGCTCGATCGGCGACACCAGCTGGATTGTCGCGGCACGCCAGGCAGGCAAGCTTCCGCTGCTGGTGGTGCAGGGTGTCCTGATGACCGACCTCGTCCGTGCCGCCGACTTCGTGCTGCCGGGCGCATCGTTCGTCGAGAAGGATGCGTCCTATACGAACGACGCCGGCGTGCTGCAGGGCACGTCCAAAGCCATCAACGCGCCAGGCGACGCGATGGAGGACTGGCAGGTGCTCGTGAATCTGGCCGCGGCGCTCGGCGTGTCGTTCCAGTACACCGCCAGCGCCCAGGTCCGGGCCGACATCGCGGCTCGCATGGCTGGCGTCGACGCCGTGCAGGGGCTTCCCGGCCTGTCGTTCCAGCGGCCGATGTCGGCCAGCACGTGGCTCGAGGCGTCGAATCCGTCGGAGCGCTGGAAGTGGGAGTTCCTCTACCAGGATCTGCCGCCGGTCAAGGGCTCCGTGGTCGCATCGTCGCTGCCGCCCGCTCCGGGTGTCATCCGGCTCAACGAAGTGAAGTAACGGTCGGGTTCGATTCCGGTCCAGGACACGAAGACACGACGCACGCGAACACCCGAACGGGCTCGCGGCGCGTCGTGATCCTTCGGTCATGACCAGCGGACGCTGACACGCACGGGACCGTCATGCTGCGAAAGACCACCGTCGTTCTCCTGCTCGCACTGTCCGCCACAGCCGGTCTCCTCGCCCAGCGCGGCCCCGCCAAGGCCGAGCTCTCCCCGCTCGTCGAAACCGAAACGGTCACGCCCGGCTCCGAAGTCCGTGTCGCCCTCAAGGTGCAACTGCCCGAGGGTTACCACATGAACTCGAACAAGCCGCGCGACCCGATGCTGATCCCGGTGGTCCTCACGGTTCCGGCGCCAGATCAGCAGCTGCCGGCAGGCATCTCGGTGAAGGAGATTGTCTTCCCGAAGGCCAGCGACCTGCAGCAGCGCGGCGCCGACCAGCCGCTGAGTGTCTTCGAGCACGAGTTCGCCATCGGCGCGGTCCTGACGGTCGACGCGGGCGTGGCGCCGGGCAAGGTCACCATTCCGGCGCGCCTGCGGTATCAGGCGTGCGACGAAACGATGTGCTACATCCCAACCCGGGCTGAGACCGGCTGGGAGTTCACCGTGGGCAGCACGGCGTCGACGGCGGCGCACGCCGACGTCTTCGGCACGATCGCATTCGGAACCGGCGATGCGCCCGGCGGCGGTGCGGCGCCGGCAACGACGACAACGGCGGCGCCGGCAGGGGCTCCGGCGACCAGCGCGGACGAGATCGCCGCGCTCGACGGCTTCGCCGAGCAGGGCACGACCTTCGGGTACCTGCCGACCGCTGACTTCCTCACCTTCATCACGAACGCCGAGAACGGCGTGCGCGAGAAGGGGATGCTCGAAGGTCAGGGGCCAATCGCCATCCTGCTGATCGTGCTGGTGGGCGGACTCGCCCTGAACCTCACGCCGTGCGTGCTGCCGATGATTCCGATCAACCTCGCGATCATCGGCGCGGGAGCCCAGGCCGGGTCGCGCCAGCGCGGGTTCATGCTCGGTCTCGCTTACGGCGCGGCCATGGCCGCCGTCTACGGCGTCCTCGGCCTGATCGTGGTCCTGACGGCGAGCTCGTTCGGCACGATCAACGCCTCGCCCTGGTTCAACCTGGGCATCGCCGTCCTCTTCGTGGTCCTGGGCCTGGCGATGTTCGACGTGGTGAACATCGACTTCTCGCGCTTCTCCTCGAACGTCAAGACGGGCGGGAGCCAGGGGTCGATGGCGCTGGCCTTCACCATGGGCGCCGTAGCCGCCCTGCTCGCAGGCGCCTGCGTGGCCCCGGTCGTCATCCAGGTCGTGCTGTTCTCGAGCAACCTCTACGCGGCCGGCACGACCGCCGCGCTGGCCCTGCCGTTCGTCCTCGGTCTGGGCATGGCGATTCCGTGGCCGATTGCCGGGGCCGGCATCGCCGCGCTCCCCAAGCCGGGCGCGTGGATGAACACCATCAAGCAGGCGTTCGGCGTCATCATCATCGGCACCGCGCTCTACTACGGCTACGAGGCGTACAACCTGTTCTCGAGCCGCTGGGTGAACGCCGACGAAGTGGCCTCCAGCGTCCAGGAGAAGCTGAAGGCCGGCTGGCAGCCGTCGCTGGTCGAAGGGCTCGCCATCGCCAAGCGCGAGAACAAGCCGGTCCTCATCGACATGTGGGCGACCTGGTGCAAGAACTGCCTCGTGATGGACAAGACCACGCTCGAGGATCCGGCGGTGAACGCGGCCCTCTCGGGCTACATCAAGGTGAAGTACCAGGCCGAAGACCCGGATGACCCGCGTGTCGCCAAGGTCATGCAGTACATGAAGACCTCAGGGTTGCCGACCTACGTGATCATGAAGCCAAAGCCGTAGGAGTTTCCGTGGTACTCTGAGCCGCCCAGAGGTTCACGATGCACTCACGTCCGGCAAGACTTTCCCTGAGCGCCCTCGCCTGGATCGCCCTCGGTGCCGCGGCGTTCTACACCGTTCACGCGCAGCAGCTGATCGACCAGCGCCGCGCCGCGCTCCGCACGTTCGAGACCACGGCACGCGATGCCGCTGACGCGCTCGACGATACCCAGGCAGGACAACAGGCCTACCTCGCGCCCGGGCAGGAAGCCGCCGACTGGATTCCGAAGGTCTCGACCTATCTGCAGACCGCCACGGCCAGCGTCGACAACCTGCGCACCTCGGCCCTGAGCCAGGCCGCCGGCCCCACCCTCCTCGAAGCGTCCACGGCGTTGACCCAGATCGCCAGGGTCGATCGCCACGTCCGCGAGCACATCGCGGCCGAGGATCCCAGGAGCGCGGCCGACGCCATCTTCGGCGAAGGCGCTGACGCGATCTCGAGCGCCGCGTCGAGCGTCGATGCGGCGACTGCCGCGGAGCAGCAGGCCGCCGACGCCTTCGAGTCCGGACAGCGGCAGCGGCAGCTCTACGCGGGCGCCGCGGCGGCCGGACTCGCGGCACTGATTCTCGCGCTGTTCGGGCTGGCGCGGCCTGCGCGTCCCGCCGACGCGACAGACGACGCCCCCGTCGAAGACACCTCCGACGAGTCGCTCTCCGGACTGTCCCTCAGGGCTCCGCTCGCCTCGGCTCCGGCCGCAGCCGCCTCCCCGGTTTCCGTGTCACAGGACGCATCCTCCCTGAACACGATGGCCAGCGTCTGCACCGGCTTCGTGCGCGTCCGCGACGCGGCAGACCTCAAGCCGCTGCTCGAACAGTCTGCTGGCGCGCTCAACGCGCGCGGCCTGATTGTGTGGCTCGGCAGCACCGCGGGGGCCGACCTCCGTCCGGTGCTCGCGCACGGTTACTCGGACTCGACGCTCGCCCGCATTCCGACGCTCGCACGGACCGCTGACAACGCGGCAGCCGCCGCGTACCGGACCGCGGAGGTGCAGGTCGTCAAGGGGCGCCAGGGCAGCTCACAGGGCACCATCGTGGCGCCGCTCGTCACGGCCGACGGCTGTATCGGTGCGCTGACGGCGGAAGTCCGCGACGGCGGCGAACTGTCGGAGCCGACCCGGGCTCTCACCATGATCCTGGCTGCGCAACTGGCGGGTCTGTTGTCCGCCGCGGCCGACGCCGCAGCGTCGAACGCGCCCGAAGCCCAGATCGCCGCGGGATAGACATCGCGCCCGGTCGCGCCTCCCCGGTAGAATCCGACCATGTCGTCCCCGCAGGTTCCGTCCGCCCGCCTGACGAAAGCGCAGGTCCTCGAGCTCGCCGAACAGCAGAAGGTCAAGTTCCTCCGTCTGCAGTTCACCGACATCCTCGGCACGATCAAGAACGTCGAGATCCCGAACCGGCAGTTCGAGGCCGCGCTCGACGGCAAGGTGATGTTCGACGGCTCGTCGATCGAGGGCTTCGTCCGGATCGAGGAATCGGACATGTACCTGCGGCCCGACCTCTCGACCTTCTGCGTGTTCCCCTGGTCCGGCCCCGGCGGAGAAACCATCGCCCGCCTCATCTGCGACATCGTCAACCCGGATGGCACGCCGTTCGTCGGGTGTCCGAGGACCACGCTGAAGCGGGTGATCGCCCTGGCGGACGCGAAGGGCGTCCAGATGAAGGCCGGTCCGGAGGCGGAGTTCTTCCTCTTCCAGTCGCGCAACGGGCGGCCGACGACCGAGTCGCACGACGCGGCGAGCTACTTCGACCTCAGCCCCGTCGACCAGGGCGAAGACGTCCGGCGCGAGATCGTCCTTGCGCTCGAGGCGATGGGCTTCCACGTCGACGCAGCTCATCACGAAGTCGCACCAGGTCAGCACGAGATCGACCTCGGATACGACCACGTCCTCAGCACGGCTGACAACATCAGCACGTTCCGCTTCGTCGTGAAGAACATCGCGATCAGGAACGGACTGCACGCGACGTTCATGCCGAAGCCGATCTACGGCATCAACGGCTCGGGCATGCACACGCACATGTCGCTCTTCTCGAACGAGACCAACGTCTTCTTCGATGCGAACGCGCCGATGCAGCTGAGCCGGACCTGCCTGAACTACATCGGCGGCATCCTCAGGCACGCCAAGGGGTTCTGCGCCATCACCAACCCGCTGGTGAATTCGTACAAGCGGCTGGTGCCCGGATACGAAGCGCCCACCGCCGTCGCGTGGTCGGAGAAGAACCGCAGCCCGCTGGTCCGCGTGCCGGCTGCACGTGGCGCCGCGACCCGCATCGAACTCCGCATGCCGGATCCCGCCTGCAATCCCTACCTCGCGCTCGCCGTCGTGCTGCGGGCCGGACTCGACGGTATCGAGAAGAATCTGGACCCGGGTCCGCCCATCACCAAGAACATCTTCACGATGAGCCACCGCGAGCGGCGCCACCTGCGCATCGACGAGCTTCCGGGGAACCTCAGTGAGGCGCTCGACGAACTCGAGAAGGACGACCTCGTCCGCGACACGCTGGGCGAGCATCTCTTCGAGCACTTCCTCGAAGCCAAGCGCGAGGAGTGGCACGACTACATCCGTCATGTGTCGCCCTGGGAGACAGACCGGTACCTCGGGGTCTACTAAGGAAGTTAGAACTTAGAAGTTAGAAGTCAGAAGTTGAACGCCGGGCGCCAGCCTCATGGAACGGCGGCGGTCATGTGTGTCCTGGCGAGGGCAGGCGTGACGCGGGTGGCGTCGCTTCGACAGGACGCACCGGCCGGTTTGTCGAGGGAATCGCCGCTGTTCTGCCCATCACGGCAACACCTCCGGGCGGGCACGCGATTTGATGGGACTCGCTTCAGCCGCGTCGGGTCAGCGGGGTACTCGTCAAGACTGGCGCTGGCACCGCCGTACCCCGTCGTCACCTTCACGACCCGATGCGGCACAGCCGCGGGCAGCATCACCGCTCGCGGACCGGCTGACACACACAGAGAGCGGGAGGCGCGATGCATCGCCCGCCATGATGGAGGGCTCGATGTCGAGGATGCTTCGCTTCATCGCCACGCTGGCGCTGGCCGCCGGCCTTTCGGCCTGCGCCACGACGCTCAGGAACCCGCACATCGTCGACCTGCGGGACAACCCCCGCATCTACCAGGGACAGATGGTGCGCATCGAAGGCGTCGTCACGTCGGTCTGGGGCATCCCGATGGTGCCGTTCAGCCTCTACAAGGTGGACGATGGCACGGGTGAAGTCACGGTCCTGTCGGACGGCTCGGGCACGCCGAGGCGGGGTGCGCGGGTGCGCGTGCGCGGCCGCGTGGAAGACGTCGCCCAGCTCGGAGGGCAGCCGGTCGGGATGCACATCCGTCAGGCGTCGCTGGTCGTGCGGCGCTGACCTCGGGCGCCTAGCCCGTGACGCGGACGACCACGGCGGTCGTGTCGTCGTTCGGCGGCATGTCGCCCCGGAACTCGTTCACCGCCGTGAAAATCGCGTCGACGATCTCGCGGGCGGGGCGATCGTGCATCTGGTCGGCGATCGCCATCAGCCGCTCGCTGCCGAACTCGCGCAGCAGCGCATCCTGCGCCTCGGTGACGCCGTCGGTGACGAACACGAACAGGTCGCCGGGTTTCAGGTCCAGCACCAGCTCGTCGTAGTTCGAACCCGAGAACGATCCGAGCGGTACGCCTGGCAGTTCGATCTGTGCCGCCGGTTCGCCCAGCGCGCCGCCACGCTTGCGCACCGGATACGGCAGGCCGGCGTTCGACATCGTCAGCGTGCGCCGCTTGAAGTCGAACACCGCGTAGATCATCGTGCAGTAGTACTCCTCCAGCTGCCGCTCGTAGAGGATGGTGTTCATCGACGCCATCACCTGCGCCGGACCCGACCGGTCGCTCGAGTAGCGCCGCCTGAAGGTGCGTGAGCGGACGAGCTCGCCGGCGAAGGCCCCGTAGAGGGCGGCCGGAACGCCCTTTCCCGACACGTCGCCCACCGCGATCACGAGCGTGTTCGGCTCAGGCGCCAGGAAATCGTACAGGTCGCCGCCGAGTTCGCGGGCAGGCTCGAAGCGCGCAGCCACGTCGACGTGCTTCATGCGCTTCGGCAACTCGGTCGGCAGCAGCGCCGCCTGCACGCGCTGCGCGAACCGGATTTCCTTCCCGAGGCGGAGTTCGTTGGTGCGAATCGTCTCGTAGAGACGCGCGTTCTCGATCGCCACGGCCGCCTGGCTGGCGAGCAGCGTCAGGATCTCCTCGTCGCTCTTCTTGAAGGCGTCGAGCTCGGGGCTCTCGAGGTCGAAGACGCCGATGCAGCGGTCCTTCAGGAGCAGCGGGATGACCAGTTCCGAGCGGGCGTCCTTGACGAGGCTGATGTACCGGGGGTCCTTGGAGACATCCGGCACGAGCACCGACTGCTTGTGGAGCGCGGCGTAGCCGGTGAGGCCGAGCCCCACCTTGA
>Ga0075152_10003827_pt1 | contig 10441 bp, 20 predicted proteins | sample JI61114C2DNA_FD_70964 | JGI IMG/M metagenome (GOLD analysis project Ga0075152, IMG submission 70964) | Wastewater effluent complex algal communities from Wisconsin, to seasonally profile nutrient transformation and Carbon sequestration -... | ecosystem: Engineered > WWTP > Effluent > Algae...
TTCAGCCTCCTCCGCCGCCCAAGTATCCAAATCTATCCTCCTCTCATCAAGTGGAAGGTACTATAAACCGGTCAGGAAGCTTCCAGTTCCGTCATCGAGAAGCAGGTTCAAATCCCCATACTCCTTGTGCTTCCATTTCAAATAGTTTTACTTCGGATCGCCACCAACTCGAAAAAAGTCATTCCGTTTTACCGGGCTTTCCTGATCGGTACAAAGTGTAGGACGGCGAGATACCGACTCGGGACAGTAGCTATACTCAGCAGCGCAGAAACAACAGCTCTTTCAGCGAGACAGACCGCCTCTCCAAAGATATGTTCCAAACTTCTCGCTAGCCTAACCCATTTAGCCGCGCAAAATAAGAATGTCGTCTACCTCCGAACCGTAAGTTACTGTGATCTTCCATAAGCTGTTAGGACTATAATAATGGAGCATAAAGACAAATAGACAACAGAAGAAGCATAAGCACGAGAGGTCCGCTTACTGAAGGAGCGGTTAGAGATCGAGACGGAGCATCTGAAGATGCAGGAGGACTTTATGAAGGAAGAAAACGACACCTTTCAGGGTGACTACGACAGTGACATCCGCGAACTTGAATAATTGAAGAAGCAATACCAGCAACTGACAACACCGACCCTCCTGAACAAATGACCACCTAACCACAAACACATCGGACAAAGTATATCGGCCGCCTGCGCCGCTGATTAACCTGTCGCCTCAATCATCAATTCTGCTTAACAACCAAATGGACTAGGAAGTAGTATCATTTGCAGCCGTTGTTGTCGTGTCGTCTCTTTGCTTGCTTGAGCACATCCGTGAAGTATTCCCTTTCAAGGTCTGTAAGATTCACCAACTAGCCTTTCGAGCAGTTTATGCATGTTTGTAGATCCTTGGCGCACTGTGGGTGGTATGTGCACTCGCAGTTCGAGCACTTCCTCGTTTACCGAAACTTGGTTCGAACCTCTGTGTGAGATTTCGAGCATTTTCGGCATCTTTCTGGCTCGAAGAACATTTCGTATGTCGTAAAGTACTTCTCAATGACTTCAGGCGACTTCGCCAACTGGAAGGCAGTCTTCAATGGTTGGGTGAGGTCTTGAAGTCTCTGTTGGAAGTTCATTACGGATTCAATTAATTATTATCACTCATCGGCCTCCCCTAGTATTTAGTTTCCACTAATTCGACAATTTATACTTCAATTAGATAGTTGTAGAGAAGAAGCCTCGAAAAAGGCAGCTTAGTGCCGATCTCTTCAATTTTGGCCAGCATTTCCAATCCTACGGATCTCGCTATTAAATATTAATCTCCTCTTGATGCTTGGATCCTCAACTCCGGATGGACTCGCCCCACTGTCCTTCGATGGCGCTCTCACCATCGTGTTCGTGTTTGGTGGGCTCGGGGTCCTCTGGGCTGCTTGGAACTGGTTTGCTCTTAGCCGCATATCCACAGTTCCAGATGCCGATGTCATCAGTAGTAAGAGCGGTGGCCAGGATAACATCGCTCTGGTGATTGACATCGGTGCCAAGATCTCCGATGGTGCAAAGTAATTCATCAAGCAGTAGTACCTCGTGTGCTCGGTGTTCATACTCGTCATGTTCTTCGTCATCTACGTAAGATTCCGGATTAAATTAGGGAGCCGTGGATAGTTTCAAGTCGGCGTATACTGCATTCGCGTTCGCAATTGGAGCACTCACATCAATGGGTTGTGGAGCACTCGGCATGCTGGTGGCTACATACAGCAACTATCGTACAGCCATCAAAGCGAGAAACTCGTTGGCTGATGCCTTCAGAGTGGCCTACCAAGCTGGATGTGTAATGGGCTTTGCGCTAGTTTCATTTGGACTTATGATGTTGGCGCTGGTCATCATTGTCTTTAAGGCAATCAAAACCGATTCTGTGACGGGGCATTACAATATTCAGGAACTGTTCGAATCGGTTGCTGGATATGGCTTGGGAGGCTCTACAGTCGCACTGTTCGCTCGCGTGGGCGGTGGAATATACACAAAGGCTGCAGATGTTGGAGCGGATCTTGTGGGCAAGGTCGAGCAAAACCTGCCAGAAGACTCGCCAAAGAACCCTGCAACCATTGCAGACAACGTTGGAGATAATGTCGGTGATGTTGCTGGTATGGGTGCCGATCTGTTCGGTTCCTTTGCTGAGGCAACCTGTGCAGCATTGGTGATCAGCTCCACCAACCTCATTGGCACGGATATCAACGGTGAGATTCGCTACTAAACTGTCCAAATCAGCAATCTGATGCTTCCCTTAGTGTCCTCAGCCTTTGGCATCATTTGCTGCATCTTTGTGAGCGCCATCGGAATCTACATTAACAAAGTCGATGAGCAATACAAGATTTAAAGAACACTCAAGTACCAACTGCTGTTCTCGACAGTCCTGCTGGTTATGTTCCTTGCTCTTTCTGCCTATATCTGTCTTCCAGCGGAGTTCATGGTACATCCCTCACCGAATGTTCGCTCACCAGGATATGCCTACCTCTGCCAGCTCTTTGGACTGGTCAGTGGCATGGTTATAGGCGCATTTACGTAGTACATGACTTCCCATAGCTACCGTCCAGTCAGATAAGTTGCAAAGTCCTGTGTCACAGGTGCTGCTACTAACATCATCTATGGACTTGCACTGGGATACCTCTCAACGATTGTCCCAGTTATTTGTATTGCAGTTACGGTCTTCGTAGCCAATATGTGGCTTGGTTACTACGGTATCGCACTAGCAGCGTTGGGCATGCTGTCCAACCTTCCTATCGGGCTAGCTATCGATGGTTACGGCCCTATCAGCGATAATGCTGGTGGCATTGCCGAAATGGCCCACCTTGGTGAAGCAACTCGAGAGCGAACAGACGCTTTGGATGCTGCTGGTAATACTACTGCTGCTATTGGAAAAGGCTTTGCTATTGGAAGTGCTTCACTTGTGGCTCTTGCTCTGTATGGAGGTTTCCTTCACAATGCCAAACTTGAAACAAACGCAACAACTGAAGTCAGTCTGACCCAGCCTACAGTCTTCGCCGGATTACTACTTGGAGCGATGCTTCCTTACATATTTTCTGCCCTTACTATGAAAAGTGTTGGGAAGGCAGCCCTTGGAATGGTCAATGAAGTTCGGAGACAAATAGCAGAATTCCCCGGCATCCTTACTGGACACATGGAGCCAGACTACCGAGCTTGCATTCGAATCTCAACTCGTGCTTCCCTCAGAGAAATGATTCTGCCAGGCTTGTTGGTACAACATCCGAGTAATTCAGGTCATTCTTAGCCCCATACTGTTGGGCATTACATTCGGGCCTCACATTATCGCTGGATTTTTACCTGGATCAATCATATCGGGTGTGCAACTTGCCATTAGCTCTGCCAATACCGGTGGTGCATGGGACAATGCCAAAAAATACATTGAGGCAGGAAACATGCAGGACGATGAAGGTAACACCATTCGAAAGCACTCGGATACGCATAAGGCAGCAGTGGTGGGCGATACAGTGGGTGATCCTTTGAAGGACACCAGCGGCCCCAGCCTGAACATTCTGATAAAGTTGATGGCAATCCTATCACTTATCTTCGGGGACCTCTTCTACCGAATACACAAGCCATGACGTAGTAAGGATGTATATTTCATCAGGATTTATGATGGCAATTATTTTATATTCACATGAAACGATCGACTCTTGCCTTTTACACCAATGAGAAGGAGGGCATATCGGCCGTGTACCAGCATCCAGACCTATAAAAGCTTGTCGAAACTTACTCCACTGCTTCTTATTCAGTCATCATGTCTCTTGCTGGCTATCTCTGCTGGAAATTCCCTGAGTTACCAGTACCCACCGGCTAGCTGACAACACAGAAACCGAAATTCTATACAAAGGAGTTCCCTAACTTCCACATCTTTTTGAATCCTAACCACAATCAATGGATTTAGGTGCTCTGTCAGGCCGTCAATCAGGACAATGCTGTTCGGGATGGCGATGCTCTCTTCCTAAAATATGAGGTAAGCGAGGAGTATGGCAAGCTGCTTCTTGATGTCGGTTTCCACAGGACTGTTGTTGAAGGGAAAACGACTTGGAGTCATGTGCGAAATGGACTGTCAGCACCGCCTGAATAGAATCGAAAAGAGATTTTATTTGTAGCCTGCTCTCAGTACCTCAACGACAGGCCTCGTATTCATCTAGACTCGCTGTACATCGGGATGTACTTCAACAATGAACGATGGAGATCGATGAATCTGTTCGAGAATGGGCAACCTACCAACGATCTCTACGAAAAGGCGTCTCTGATTATTGTGCCAGGGAGCAGCTTAGCAGTCTACGCCGACAAGAAGGAACTCAAGGACTTGATTACAAAGCTAAGGGAAGTCTTTTCGACGAACAAAACAGTCAAGATCCTAGGTGTTTGTTTTGGATGTCAGCTGCTCGCTGAGATCTTTGACGGTAAGGCAAGCAAAGCCGCAATTGGCACCTTCGGCACCAATGAAATAGAGCTGTTCCAAGAAGAAATTCTAAAACTGAATCTTCCCTTCCTAGCCCCACTGGAGAACTAGAAGGTTCTGACTGTTAGCCAGTTCCACGGGGATGAAATCGCAACCCTTCCAACTGGATTCACAGTCATTTCGAGCAGCCCGAACTGCCGATGTGAAATCGTAGCCAGTCATGACTCAAGGGTCCTTGGAATACAGTGCCACCCCGAGTACTCCACTGACTTTGTCAGGGCCTACTCTCTGATACTGAAGAACTACAGCAAGGGAGTCACAGAAGAAGAAATTGCGGAAGCAGAAAGTTAAAAGTTGACTACAACCGACACCGGAGGAAACGTCCTCCGATCGGTTATACGAAAGTTTATAGAGAGCTGCTCCGTTGCGAAACCGAGCCAAAAAGTATGATGATGAACATATACATATGCCATATACGAATTCACTGAACTGCAATTGAGTTTCAGAGGGATTCCAGGATGGAGCGGACCTCTTGCTGTAGCGGTTTGTTGAGCTTCGAGAGGATCTCAAGTGCAGTTTCGCCTTAGCTATTTACCTTCTTGAATGACTCGGGGCTGTTGTTTAGGTACCATTCGATGACGTTGGCTTGTGAGAACAAAGCAGCCTTCATTAGTGGAGTGTCCCCACCGATTGTGGGGCTATCGATATCTGCACCTCGATTAACCAGAAGTTCGAATATCTGCAAAGCCCCGACGGAGGCAGCATAATGCAGGGCTGTCCTGCCAACGCCATCCTTGCGAGATATATTTGCAGACATTTTGAGAAGCTATTCGACAAGCTTGAGGTTGCCGAGGCTTGCAGCAGTCATGAGTATGGACTGATGGCAAGCCGAGACATCAGCGTCCAGCTGCCCAGCATACTTATTTAGTATCAGCCTAAAGTCCTCCCCAGTGAGTTTGGAGTTGTTGCTGCGCATCACCTGCATCCACAGTTAATGGTTCTTGCTGAGCATTCCCAAGTGGTTTAAGTATAAAATGAATAGCTTACGACGCCTCGTCCGATATTTATTACCGATGGAGCAACAGAAGCGCATGAAGGTGGGTACCCACGACGGGGTCTTTCACTGCGATGAAGTCCTAGCATGCGTCATGCTCACCAAGTACACTAATCAGTTCGCTGGTGCCGAGATTGTTAGGACGCGCGACGACAAGAAGCTTGAGGAATGCGACATTATTGTTGATGTTGGTGGCAAGCACCAACCACCTAAGTACTTCGATCATCATCAGCGGGAGTTCACGGGTACGCACACCAACTTCCCCGGCGTGAAGTTGTCGTCTGCTGGGTTGGTATACCTCCATTTCGAGGAAATCATTCCCAACGTGGTAAAGGCCATCTTAGGGCAAAAGAAGCTACCATTCCAACCAGTAGTGAACAGTGAGGTCGAGCAACAGCTCCGCAACAAGATCTACGAAGGATTCATCTTATCGGTGGACGCCAATGACAACGGAAAGGAGATCTGCGAGGGATAGCGTAGCTACAATATCAACAGTGCAATCTGGAATAGAATCGGCAGAGTGAATCCTATGTGGTGGGAGGAAGACGCAAATGAATTTGAGCGGTTTGAAGTTGCCATGAAAATTGCGGACCAGTAGCTGGTTGAGCAGGTTAGTCACTGCCTCCTGTAAGATTCAGCTTATATAGAGGGTCCATGCAGACCAAGGAAATCATTAAAGAGGCGTTCAATCAACGAAAAGTTGTGCATGAGTCAGGAGAAATTGTTCAGCTCAACAAGTTTGTGCCATGGCAGAGCTCGCTGTTCGCAGTTGAGAAGGAAACCGATAATATTGGACTTGTGAAGTACGTTCTCTACCCTGAGAAGGGCAATAAAGGATGGCGAGTGCAGTCTGTACCATCTAACGAAGGCGCCTTTAGTCTCAGAAAAGGTCCTAAAGGAGGCTAATGTAGGTTTAAAGGAGGAATGGCGAGGAATTAAGCAGCAGGACGAGCTGGTCAAGGTATCAGGAATCGAGGATATTGTGTTTGTTCACAATAGTGGTTTCATCGGTGGAGCCAAGTCTCTTGCTAGCGCCGTGAAGATGGCAGTGATGAGTTTGTGAGTGTGTAGTGTTGGTTCTTATAGTAATGATAAGGGAGGAGAAGGCGAAGAAGAAGGAGAAGGAAAAGCAATTCTCAGATGCGTTGTGCGTAGCTCTAGACTCCAGTGAAGACAGACTGGCCTTCGGTTATAGTCACGGCTTCGTAGTCTACAATTTCGAGACCAAGGTTAAACTCGTGAAGGTATTGGAGTATCCCATCAACCTGATCCGATTCACACACGAGAATACGATAGTAACACTCACCGAAGATCAGGAGAACTCGAAGCTGGCTCTCTGGCAAGCAAGTACACCACACAATCTAATCAAGCAACCGATTTGGATGTGCTGGTGAGTAGTACTGTCAAACTCAAGCTCCAATCTCTGGAAGTTGCACCGGGCAGGATTGTTGTAGCATGTCCTCTCAAAGTTTACGTACTGGACTCTTCGACATTTACATTGATGTATGCTGACGAGACCCACGACAATCGGGAGGGACGGTTTGCTGTTAGCCAGCAATCAAATACTCTCACATTAGCCTACCCAAGGACCAAACAAGGAAGCGTCAAGCTTGTGAACTTAAAGGAATGGCGGGAAGGGCCTCTCTACAGTTGCCACCAATCATCCATCCGGTACTTGGGTATCACTGACTCTGCAGAAAGGTTCTGCACTTGCTCGGTAAAGTTCACAGTTGTAAGGGTCTTCAATTCTGAAACTGGAGAAAAGTTACAGCAGGTGTGGATCAGTGGGAAGAAAGACCCGGCTGTAAGAATGAGGTTTAGCCCTGAAGGAGATTGGCTTGCAGTGGTCACTTCCAACGGCAGCTTCAAAGTGTACTCCATATATCTCACCGAAAAGGAAAAGATAAGTACTCGGAAGACGCTCCAAATAGAAAATCCGGTTTCGGCCTTTTCATTTCTATCCAAACTCTCCGAGTCATTAGGGTAAGAGCAGGCATTATCGGAATACAAACTGGATATCTCGCTGGCTGAAGGCTAAGCAGAGATAAGATTTCGACCGACGAACAGTTGGGCGGTAGCCTTCTCAAAGCCATCGGAATCATCAACAGTGAAGATACTCGAGCTGGGGTTCGACCCCATTCACGGGGGGAAGTGCTTTAAAACTGTGGTGCACACTCTCTGATGCATAGCTGCCATTGGTTTAAATATCCACGATCACTTCTTGATCTCCTCGAGAGGGCGACCGGCACCGTAGTTGGGACCACGCTTCTTCTGATTGCCGGCACCGACGACGATGTTAGAGAACCGCTTCTTATACAGCAGACGCTTGTAGGCGCGACCACGTGGGGCCATCCTCTTCTCCTTCTTGGTGACCTTGGGGGTCTGCTTGCGGACCTTTCCGGCCTTGGCGAGGGTACCGTGCTGCTTGCCCATTATTGTTGTTAATATTATGGTGATTATAGGCCTCCGAGGAAATATTCACATTTATTCATTTTGCCTGTCCTTCAGAATCGAAGTTGGCGACTGCTTCCGGCCATCGGGTTGGGACTGCTTCCGCGATAATAAATAAATAATATGTAGCAAGGCTTCACCGGGGATAGCGAAAACGAGATCACTGATGAGGAGGTGTCCAAGCAGGTCATTCCCGAGGAATAGGAAGATCAGCCGATCAACGATTTCAGTCGCTACCTCAGTCCCGCTGTGGAGATTCCAAAGAAAAGTTACTCGCTGGAGCCTGACATGCTGAACGGTTGGCGTCCGCCAAAGCGTATTCTCCTGTATACTCTCTCACCGTTCGGTCTCACCTTCGAGAACCGATTGCTTGACCCAATAACGAGACGATTGCTGTCAACTCGCAGCCACTCCAAATACAGCGTTGTTTACTTGGGTATCGCTTCTTGAGATTTAGGGGAGCGTCCGAGCAACTCCTACCAGCTGCACGAAAACATTGCGAACCAGGACAGCGACTATGCCAATCCGTACCCTTACGACAAGCGAGTTCCTGGCAGAAGCTAACGTCCCTTCATAGGAATGAACCCTCGCGTAAAGAAAAACAACTCGCTGGTATTCGATTCAAACTTCGAATCGGGCAACCTCGACGCAGCGATCAAGGTCGACGACTGCGAGTACGATTTGTTCATGAGGGTGGATACCAACACGAAGGGGCACACCAACTGGTACTACTTCACAGTTGCCAACGGACAGTTTCTGGGAAAGGTGCGGTTCAATATCTGCAACTTCCAGAAGACCAAGAGCCTCTACCAAAGGGTACTAATTCCAGAGACGTAGGGTATGAAGCCGTACGTGCTTTCTGCGAAGTTACAAGAGAAGTATAACATGGGGTGGCGCCAGGCGGGGAACGACCCCACCTATCTCAACACCACTCTGCGCTACAGGCAGGATAATTCCCTCGATGAAGACTCCGATGAGGAACTGTACACCAATCGTAATGCAAGACAGAGTCAGATTCAACTTCGTTTACTCATTCACCTACGACTTCGGCATTGAGGGCGACGCCACTTCGTTTGCCTATTGCGTTCCCTACACCTATACAAGGCTCAATAAGTTTCTGCATGATTGCAAAGCGAAGTTTGGAAACAACTTCAAGCTGCAGGCCGGCTGGAAGAGCCTCAGTGGGCTCAACGTCCCTCTCTTGACCATCACTGACGACAGTCTTGAACCCTTCCTGAAGTCCCTCGTGGTAGTCAGTGCGAGGGTGCATCCTGGGTAGTCCAATAGCTCACATGTTGTTGAGGGGCTCATTAAGTATCTCTGCTCGGAGGAAGAAGGCGCCAAATAACTGATCAAGAAGGTGATATTCAAGATCATCCCGATGGTGAATCCGGATGGAGTTGTTGCTGGCAACTACCGCACCAGCTTCTTCGGAAAGGACTTGAACCGGACCTACCACCAGCAGCGCAAGCATGCCTTCCCGGAAGTGTACCACCTCAAAGAGTTCATCAAGGAGTAAAAACGCCGCTTCAAGCGAATTTACATGTTCATCGACCTGCATGGCCACTCTGTCAAGAAGAATGTCTTCATCTACGGCCCGTAGTACCCCATATCAGAGCAAGCGTACTATTAATGCCGATAGCTGCCTAGATTGCTCAGCACTATTACGTCAATGTTCAGATTCTACTCCTGCATATTCAAGATCTCCCTCTGCAAGGACACGACGGCTCGAGCCATCGTCAATAGGACCGTCCCAGTGACAAACTGCTACACAGTGGAAGCTTCCAACGGTTTCTACTACGACCGAGATAGTCATCAGGAGCTCCCTTTCACAGCGCAAATGTGGGAGGAAATGGGAGTCTGCATTGCCAAGGCTATCCTCGAATCACTCAAAAACGCTGAGGGGCGCCTGCGATTGTCGCAGTTCCGCGTCAACGATCGATAAACGAAGAGGAAGATGCACCGAAGAGCAGAGAGTGACTCTCCCACTAGGAAAGAAGATCTCACTTAATTGAAGAATTTCTACACTAACGATAAGTTCGAGAAGTGCTCAGATGACAACATTTCGGAGGGTTCAAGTGATTCGTAACCACCACACCAAGATATGGAAGAGGAGTATCTGAACAAGCTCGAAGCATCACTGAATCCCAATCCGCAAGAGCCTGTCATGCGTCAGACAATCATTAACGAGCCCAAGAAGAAGGACCATAGCGAACTCGAGAGTATGCTGGTCCTTAACCACAAAGTGGATAAAGCCAAGAGGGCGTGTGGATAGGAGAAGCTTCCCCCACTCAATCTCACCAGCAAGTTTAGGTTAGTGAGTGTAAGTAAGGACAGCCGAAAGCGGGACCAAGTGGCATACGACAGGTAAATTATCGGCTTACTCAGGCTATTGCAGCTTTCGTCGGAAGCCAGCGGACTTACCTTCATCAAAGCACCGTCTCCAAGTCCACACCCCAATGCCGTAACACAATCCATAAACAACCTTGTCTTGGGTTTCAATGAGAA
>Ga0075152_10003829_pt1 | contig 10440 bp, 5 predicted proteins | sample JI61114C2DNA_FD_70964 | JGI IMG/M metagenome (GOLD analysis project Ga0075152, IMG submission 70964) | Wastewater effluent complex algal communities from Wisconsin, to seasonally profile nutrient transformation and Carbon sequestration -... | ecosystem: Engineered > WWTP > Effluent > Algae...
CGAGCTCCGCGCGCTGGTGCGCGCCGTGTTCTTCGACCTGTCGTTCGTGATCGACGCGTACATGGAGGCTCGCGTCGACACGTTGCTGCGCACCGATGGCTACGCCAACCAACTCGTCGCGGGCCTCGCCTCGGCCGTCGCGGTGATCGACTCCCGGGACTGCCTGTTATCGGCGAACCGCACGCTGCTGGCGCTGATCGGCGGCGACCCCGGCACGCTGTACCGGCTGCCGCTGGAGCGCGCGCTGCCGCTGCCCGAGCTCGCCGGGCTGGTCCGCAGCCTGCGCGCGAGCGGCAACATGCGCGAGGTCGGCATCGGCCGGCTCGGCCCTCGCACGCTGCGCTGCACGGCGATGTGGCTCGCCGGGCACGGGAGCGCCGGGCACGGGAGCGCCGAGCAAACGATCGCGCTGGTGCTCGACGACATCACCGACATCCTGCGCCTGGGCCACGACTTCACGCGTCAGGCCGATCTGTTCGAGCAGGTCGCCGACGCGGCTGGCGCCGTGCTGTGGGAGATGGACGCCGCGAGCGGGACGATCGCCACGATCAACCGCGCGGCGCTCGACCTGACCGGCTTCCGCGACGTGTTCTTCCTCGGACGTCCGCGGGCGTGGCACGAGCGGATCCCCGAGCGCGAGCGCGAGCGCTTCACGCGGCGCGCCGCGGCCCTGGCCGCCGGGACGCAGGCCGAGCTCGACTATCCGCTGCAGCGCGCCGACGGCTCCGAGATCTGGGTGCGCACGCAGCTCCGCCGCTCGTCCGACGGCGACGAGCCGCGGCTGCGGGGCGTGACCCTCGACATCACCGCCGCCCGGCGCGCCGAGGCGCTCCGCCTCGAAGCGATCGGGACGATCGCCGGCGGCGTCGCCCACACCGTCAACAACGCGCTCACCGGCGTCATCGGCTACATCGACCTGCAGGCGCTCGAGCTCGGCGGACTGACGCATGCGCCGCTGCTGCAGGACGCGCTCGCGGCGGCCCATCGCGCCCGCGAGGTGGCGGCGCGGCTGCTCGCCTTTGCGGGTCAGCAGATGCTGCAGCCGGCCCCGCTGTCGCTGACCGAACTCTCTCGCGCGGCGGAGACCCGCATCCGCACGATGCTCGGGCCGACCGCGCGGCTGCGCATGGAGCTCGACGACGGGCTGTGGACCTGTCGCGTCGACCGCGAGCTGCTCCTGACGGCCCTCGAGTGCCTCGCCGCGAACGCGCGCGAGGCCCTCGGCGGCGCCGGCGAGTTCGTGGTGACGACCCGCAACCGTCCGTCGAACAGCCTCGCCGACGGCGAGACGGGCTTCGGGCAGGACTGGGTCGAACTCGAGGTGTCCGACACCGGCAGCGGCATGCCCGAGTCGGTGCGGGCCCGGGCGATGGATCCATTCTTCACCACGCGCTCGCTGGCCGAGGCGGCGGGCCTCGGCCTCAGCATGGTGCACGGCTTCGTCGCGCAGAGCGGCGGACACCTGACCCTCGACAGCGCGCCCGGCGAGGGCACGCGCGTCCGCCTGCGCTTCCTACGGATCACCGACGCCCCGGTCGCGGCCCATGCCCCGTCGCGGCCGCTGGTGCTCGTGGTCGAGGACCAGCCCGAGATCCGCCGGCTCGCGGTGAAGATGATCCGACGACTCGGCTACGAGGTCCACGACACCGGCTCCGCCGAGGAGGCGCTCCGGCTCGCCGCCGCGCTCCGGCCGACGATCCTGCTGACCGACATCGTGATCGGTCAGGGCACCGACGGCGTCACCCTCGCCCGAGGCCTGGCGGACGCCGACCCACAGCTCGCCGTGATCCTGACCAGCGGCTACGCGCAAGATCACTTCGACCTGAGCCGGGTGTCGACCAGCACGCAGTTCCTGCCCAAACCCTTCACGTTCACGATGCTGGCCGCAGCGCTGCAGGCGACCGGCCGCGGGCGTTGAAGTCCCCGCTACAGGGCACGGAGACTGGCGATGACGTCATCGGCGACGCCCATCCGGAAGATCGCCTCCCGGCCGACCCCGCCGATCTGCAGACGCACGAGCACCGTGCCCTTCGCCCGGTCCAACACCTGCACGGCCGGGTCCAGCAGGAGGCCCCGCACCCGCGCCCACAGGGACCCCGCCACCGTCGCGTCGATGGTCCCCTGCGCCGGCATGCCGCCGCTGTACTGGCCCGTCGAGCTCTGATGGGGCTGCACCGGCTCGAAGGCATAGTGGGCGTCGACGCCGACGGCATCGATGGTCCAGCGGTTCGCGCTGCCGTCACTCACGACGAGCTGCCAGGGACCGACGGGCGGGGCTTCAGGGAGTTCAGACACGGGGGTTCCTGCCGACGATGGTGACGCCGACGGTGACGCCGACGACGACCGCGATGAGGCGGCGCAGCCAGCAACGGCCACGGCCACCAACCAGAGCGGCAGATGAAGGCCCATCGCCGCAGTGTGCCAGAGAGGTGGGGCCGGCGTCACCAGGCAACGAGGCCCGTGTGTTACCGGCCAGGCTACCCGACGAGACCGACCTCGCGCTCGTGGTAAACAGCATGTCCATGAACGATCCGAAGCAAGCATCCGCGCACCGGCACACGCCCCCGGGCAAGTGCCCCGTCATGCACGGCGGCAACACGACCGTCGGCGCCTCGATCATGGACTGGTGGCCGAAGTCGCTAAACCTCGACATCCTCCATCAGCACGACCGCAAGACCGATCCGCTGGGCACCGACTTCGACTACCGCGAAGCGCTACAGACGCTCGACGTCGAGGCGCTGAAGCGGGACCTGCACGCGCTGATGACGGACAGCCAGCCGTGGTGGCCCGCGGACTGGGGCCACTACGGCGGCCTGATGATCCGAATGGCCTGGCACGCCGCCGGCACCTACCGCGTCGCCGACGGCCGCGGCGGCGGCGGGACGGGCAACCAGCGGTTCGCGCCCATCAACTCATGGCCGGACAACGCCAACCTCGACAAGGCCCGCCGACTGCTCTGGCCGATCAAGAAGAAGTACGGCAACCGGATCAGCTGGGCCGACCTGATCCTCCTGGCTGGCACGATCGCCTACGAGTCGATGGGGCTGAAGACCTTCGGCTTCGGCTTCGGTCGTGCGGACATCTGGCACCCCGAGAAGGACGCCTACTGGGGCTCCGAGAAGGAGTGGCTCGCCACGACCCGCCACGACGGTGAGGACCGCGAGACCCTCGAGAACCCACTCGCGGCGGTCCAGATGGGCCTCATCTACGTCAACCCCGAGGGCGTCGGCGGCAAGCCCGACCCGCTGCGCACCGCTCAGGACGTGCGGCTGACCTTCGCGCGGATGGCGATGAACGACGAGGAGACGGTCGCGCTCACCGCCGGCGGTCACACGGTCGGCAAGTGCCACGGAAACGGAGATGCGAGCGTCCTGGGCCCGAGCCCCGAGGGGGCCGAGCTCGCCGCGCAGGGCCTCGGTTGGCACAATCCGACGGGCAAGGGCTCCGGGCGCGACGCCGTCACGAGCGGCCTCGAGGGCGCCTGGACGACCCACCCCACGCGCTGGGACAACGGCTACTTTCACATGCTCTTCACCTACGAGTGGGAGCTGAAGCGGAGCCCCGCCGGCGCCTGGCAGTGGGAGCCGGTGAACATCAAGGAGGAGGACCGGCCCGTCGACGTCGAGGACCCGTCGATCCGCCGCACCCCGATCATGACGGACGCCGACATGGCGATGATCAAGGACCCCGCCTATCGGAAGATCTCGGAGCGGTTCTACAACGACCCGGCCTACTTCTCCGAGGTGTTCGCGCGCGCCTGGTTCAAGCTCACGCACCGCGACATGGGCCCGAAGACGCGCTACCTCGGCCCCGACGTTCCGAAGGAGGACCTGCTCTGGCAGGACCCGGTGCCATCCGGCAACACCGACTACGACGTCGACGCCGTCAAGGCGCGCATCGCCGGCAGCGGTCTGTCGATCGACGACATGGTCGCCACCGCGTGGGACAGCGCGCGCACCTTCCGTGGCTCGGACATGCGCGGCGGCGCCAACGGTGCACGCATCCGCCTGGCCCCGCAGAAGGGCTGGGAGGGCAACGAGCCGGCTCGCCTCGCCCGCGTGCTCGGCGTGCTCGAGCGGATCGCGGCGGACACGGGCGCGAGCGTCGCCGACGTGATCGTCCTCGCGGGCAACGTCGGCGTCGAGCAGGCGGCCCGGGCCGCGGGCTTCGCCGTCACCGTGCCCTTCGCGCCCGGCCGCGGCGACGCGACCGACGAGATGACCGACGCGGAGTCCTTCGCGGTGCTCGAGCCTATCCACGACGGATACCGCAACTGGCTCAAGAAGGACTACCTCGTCAGCGCGGAGGAGCTCATGCTGGATCGCAGCCAGCTGATGGGCCTCACCGCGCCCGAGATGACGGCGCTCGTCGGCGGCATGCGCGTCCTCGGCACCAACCACGGCGGCACGAATCACGGCGTCTTCACGGATCGGGTGGGCGCCCTCACCAACGACTTCTTCGTCAACCTGACCGACATGCGCTACGCGTGGAGGCCGGCCGGAGACGGCCTCTACGAGGTCCTTGAGCGCAGCACGGGCGCTGTGCGGTGGACCGCGACGCGCGTCGACCTCGTCTTCGGCTCGAACTCCATCTTGCGCGCGTACTCCGAGCTCTATGCGCAGGACGACAGCAGGGAGCGCTTCGTTCGCGACTTCGTGGCGGCGTGGACCAAAGTGATGAACCTGGACCGCTTCGAGCTGACCGTCTGAATGTGAACGCGACGAAGCACCAGGGGGGCGCCGCTCCTGGTGGGCCGTCGCGTCGGCATGGACCCCGGGCTGTGGGACGTCGAGCTGCGGCGCTGGCGTGCCCACGGTGCCCCCGCCGCTCACGCTCGCGCCGATCGCCGCCCCGCTGAGGTACAGTGGTCGCATGGCCGAGGAGCGCGTCGACAGCAGGCAGTCGACAGTCGCCCCGACACAGTCGCATGTGAACACGCTGCATGAGGCGTTGAGCGAGCGGCCGGAGGACGACCCGACGCGACCGTGGCGGCTCGGCCGCTACGTCGTGCTCGAGCAGATCGGCAGCGGCGGCATGAGCGAGCGCTGGTCCCCAGCCACCCGGAACCGGATCCCGTCCTCATCGTTACGCTCAAGCCAGAGCGCGAATCAGCTGACTCTGAGCCGTAGAGCAACGCCGCGTCAATTTCAGGCGACAACTACCCCGAGACTCACCGTTCCCACCGATCTTCGCGTTCGACTGGAGCGTCGCGGCGTGTGTGGCGGGCTCACGGGCACATGGCCTCGTCGGACATGTTCGCGCAGTCGGCCCAGCCGTCGCACACATACCCCTTCGGGATGTCCTGGCCGTCGCCGCAGTCGAACTTGCACATCTCTTTGGTCTCATCGGACATGTCCATACAGTCGGAAACTCCGTTGCACACGGAGAAATTGTTGATGAGCTCGCCGCTGCCGCACATGAACTTGCAGATGGCCACGGCCTCGTCGGACCCGTCCATACAGTCATTCGTGTCGTCGCAGGTCCAATAATGGGGGATCGCCTCGCCCGATCCGCACATATGGGACGTCCCGCCTTCACATTGCAGATAGATCTGCCCCGAGGTCTGCTTCGGGGTATCCCCGCACTCGTGGTCGAAAAATGCGTCAAAGCATGCCCCGCGGGCGGAAATGTCCGAACACTCCAAAGGAGTGAGGCACGCGACAACCGTCCCCCACATGTCCCGATTGCACTCCGCTTCGGCGGCGGTGCTGGGGTCGGTCGCTAGTACGTCGCAGGTGCAAGTCCGCAACTGCTGCTCCGAGGCAGGCTCTACCCACATCAGACAAGACTGGAGGTCGGGAAATTCCCCGAGCTCGACCAGGCAGGAGCAGTTAAGTACTTCCAGTTGGTATTCCGACACGCTGGCTGCTTCACAGTCTTCCTTGATCCCGCCGCCCGTGTCGCCGGTGTCGCTGGTGGTCGGGCTCGAGCTGGTGACGTCGGTCGACGAGCCGTTTGTCACCGAGCCGTCCGTCGTGCCGGCGATCGTCGGCTCGTCGGTCGAGGTCGACTGGGATGTGGTGGACCCTCCCGTCGTGTCGTCCGAGGTCGCGGCCGTCTGAGAAGTACCTCCCTTGTCCGCGCCGCAGGAGGGCAAGGGGACGGTGAGCGTGAGGACGAGGGAGATGCGAAGTCCCATGATGTAGTGATTCCTTTCTCTGCGCTTAAGGGATTCAAAGTGGGGATTTGGGGGCGAGGGCGTGTACGGAGCGGCCCGGTGAGCGGCGGTGGAGCCCGCGGTCAGGAGATTTTGGCACAGTCCTGGGCGCGAGGGGAGGCGCGAACATGTCGAGGCGCCCGGCCAAGGGCTCGAGAACGGCAGTGACGACGGCGGGTGGGCGCAGGAGGTGAACACGTCGCCTGTGAGGGCCGTGGGGAGCGCACCTGCTCATGCGCGTGGGTCAGTCGCGCACAGCCCCCGCCGCGGCGTGCTACTCGGATACCCCGCCGACCACCCCCGGGCAGACGAGCAGCTCCCAGGTGACCGCGAACTCGAATTCGTCGCACAGCTCCAGCATGTCGGTCTGGACGTTCGGGTCCACGTAGCATCCGCCCAGATCGACGATCCCCAGGAGGTAGCAACCGGGCCCGGGCATCGATACCGCGATGGACGCGCCTTCTCCGAGTTGACCGCCAGGGAACGGAAACGTCTCGCTCTCCATGGGCGCGTCACACGGTGCGTACCGTAGGCCCGCCAGCGGCAACGACGTCTCGTTGATGACCCTGATCTTTGGCTCCTCGTCAGTGCACGGGGCGCCGCTCGTCGGTGCATCGCTGGATGCATCGCTGGTCGGGCTGGCGGTGTCTTCGTCCGTGGAGCTCGATTTTTCGCCGGGTCCGCACCCCGCGAACGTCGTGAGGCCAAGAATGTACAGGCTCAAAATCGATCGGTCGTTCGGCATGACGTCGCCATTGGGCAAGACTTGTACCAAATAATCTCCTTTGCCTTTTCGATCCGGCACAGGCGACCGAGCGACCGAGCGAGCGCCGACGCGGCGACCCGATGCGCACGAGCGAGCGCCGACATGCCGCTGCTCCTGCAGCTGCGTGACAACTGGGCGAGGAGAATGGTCAGTCGCGGGGCAGGCCGCGCTCGCCGGGCGAGTCGCCCAGCGGGGCGGCGATGTTGCATGATGTCGCGACATGTATGAGAGGTGCTCCGCGCGGCCGATGCCGCACGGCGCCCCTCCTCGGCGCGACCCTGGCCGCGACCTAGCGCGAATGCTCCATCGGTGACCTTACAATGGCGGTTAGTCGCAGGTACAGGCGCAGCAGGGACCGCTCGCCAGCTCCCGAAGGAAGCAGCTCGACGACGACATCGACGGACGGGGCCGTAGCACCTGCGGAGACGGAGCGCTGCTGCGCGAGCGCTGCTGCGCCGTCAATCGACCCAGGGGAAGAAGAAGGCGTCGCAGAAGGCCGCGTCGAAGCTGCCATTCAGGACCAGGGGCGCGTTGGGATCGGCGGTCGTGAGCTGGCCGAGGAGGCGCGGCGGATCGGCGGGGTCGAGGTTCGCCCAGTCGCCCGCCGTCTTCGTGATGTCGAGCCCGGGCATGCCCTCCAACATGACGCCGCCGGCGAGATGGAGGGTCGCGCTCGTCTGCGAGGCGCCGAGCCAGTCGTGATACGTGCGGCCGGTCCGGAGGACCACGGCGGGCGCGCCCGCGGACGGGTTGTCGAGCCCACTCTCCTTCGCAGCAGCCACGTCGGAGGTCGCGTCGAGGAAGACGACGACGAGCTCGGCGCTGGTCGAGTTGTCGCCCCACAGGCCCAGGAAGGCGGTGACGCCGTTGAAGGGGGCGCCGTCGCCGTCCCCTGTGACGGCGGCGGTGTCGCTCCAGACGGCGGGACAACCGCGCCACAGCGGCTCGGAGAGCGTTCCGAGGCAGCCGCAGTCGACGATGTCGCCCGCGCACACGCCCGCGTCGGCGACGTTGGTCTGGGCGGCGAGCGCGGCGACGGCCGCGTCGCTCACGAGGGGGGCATCGACGACCTCGAGGGCGCCGAGGTTCTTGAGCGCCGGTGCGCCGGTCAGGTCGGTCATCGCGGGGACGTCGACGAGCGCGAGGCGATAATCGACGGAGGAGAGCGAGGCGAGGCCGGAGAGGTCGGTGATGGAGAGGGCGTCGCCGTCGTCGCAGCCGCCGAGGGTCAGGCTCTCGGCCGTCTTCAGGTTGTCGAGGCCGGCGAGCGAGGGGAGCGCGTCGAGGCCGGCGAGGACCACGTCGCGGGCGTCGGTGAGATTGGCGAGGGGCGTGAGGTCGGTGATTTTGGGGAGATGGCGGAGGGTGAGCGAGGCGAGGTCGAGGGGCTCGAGGCCCACGAGCGAGGTGAGGGCCGGGAGATCGGCGAGCTCGATCGAGGGCGCCGGGAGGAACGTGTTCGGGGACGACGCCGCGACGCCATCGGCGAGCGCAGACTCGAGGCCGGCGACGCTGGTGAGCTTGGGGGCTCCGACGATATGGAGCGTCATTTCCTCGTAGAACCCTTCGGGGTTGTGGAGGCCGGGCCAGCCGGCCATGGCGTCGAGGTCCGTCAGCTCCGGGAGGTCGCGGAGGGAGAGGGAGCGGATCCCATGATACCCGGGAGCGAAGGTCGGGAGCGCGGTGATCGGTGATGTGTCGATGTGGAGGCGCTCGGCGGACTCGATCCGGGCGAGGGCGCCGAGGTCGACGAGCGCGGCGTTATCGTAGAATGAGAGGAGCCCGACCTCGCGGAGGCAGCCGAAGGGCGCGAGATCGACGAGGCCAGGGTTGCTGCTGAGCGAGAGCCAGCCGACCCGCTCGAGGTTGGCGAGCGGGGCGAGGACCGCGGAGTCGACGATGTCGCGCAGCTCGAGCCCGTCGGTCACCTCGACCAGGCACTTGCCCGCGTAGGCGGCGAGGCCCGCGACGTCGAGGGTGCCTTCGTGGATCACCGGGTCGTCGCATTGGCACGCCGCGACGGGGGCGTCGGTGGTCGCGCCGCTGGTCGGCGCGGTCGCGTCGGTCGTGGTCGCGTCGGTCGTCGCGTCGGTCGTCGTCGCGTCGGTCGTGGCGGCAGTGTCGGACACGCCGGTGTCAGACGCTTTCCCAGGGCTGCAGGCAAGGGGTAGGAGGGCGACGAAGAAGGTGCATCGGTGCGCGAGGGACACATATCGATCATAGCCACGCGTCCCGCCGGCGCATCGTCGGCGCTGCCGGCAGAGGATGCGCTGAGCCTTTGCGACCCCGCGAGGACCGGCCGTCACGCCAGGTCGTGGCCCTCGAACGACAGGGTCACGGGCCGAACTCGGAGGTCATCAGGAGTTCCAGAGCGGCGCAGAGAATCTCGCGTCCGACGGTACGCCGCTGCAGGGCCGGTGGTGGAGTGAAAGATGTAAGCTCGGCGCCGATCGGGCGGAGGGCGCCGTCACGCCCAGCCGCCGAGCGCTTCGTGGAGCGGTGCGCCATCGGGGCCGAGCGCACGCGCGAGCTCGGCGATCTCCGCGAGCACAGCGTCGCGCTCGTCGGCCGTGACGATGCCTTCATCATACGAAAACCGGACCTCCGCGAGGCGGTGGAGTGCCGACGCCGTGGTGGAGCGCGCGGCGGTCAGGGCCGTGTCGTCGGCGCCCGGCGTATCGAGCACCAGCGCCGCGGCCGCGAGGTCCCCGGATCGGGACCGATCAGCCAGCCAGCCGAGCGCGCGGTCGCCGACCCTCGCGGACCGGAGCGCGGCCACGATCGCCGCGGCATGGGTCACGTCGTCGGCGAGCAAGGCCGGTAGCACGTCGAGGTCGCCGAGCGCCAGGCGAACGCAGGCACGAGCGGTGCCGGCCAGGAACGGCGCATCAGGCACGGGCAGGTCGCGCAGCACGGCGCGGGTCGGCTCGTCAATCCTGATGGCGGACCTGCACAGCGCCTCGGCGGCCCGCTGGGCGGCGGTCGCCAGCGCGTCGCCCAGCGCGTCCTCGGAGAGCCAGCTCCGCGCCACCTCTGCGGATAGCCCGAGCGCGCGAGACACCGCGAGGTCCGCCGTATCGGCCAGCACGACGTGCCTCCTCCCGCCGGGGACCGCGTCGCCCCAGACGAGCGCCCGTTCGACCACCGCGATCGGGTCGTGCGGCGACAGCGGCCAGGCCGGCGCCCCGATGGCGGCTAGCCGGCATGCGAGCGCAGCCTCGGGGCTGGCGACCGTCCGCGGCGGCGGCCCGCCGTCGAGCCACTCGGCGACGTACAGCGCGTCGAGGCTCGGGCAGATCACATTCAGGGCGAGCGCGAGCGGAGCCGCCAGGGGCTCCGTCGCGCCCCGCAGCGCTCGGCGCAGCGCCCGACGGAGATCCCTGGCTCGACCTGCCGCCTCCGCCAGCGCGTACGCTGCGAAATGTGCGTGGGTCCTGGCGAGCGGGGCGAACGGCTCGGGTCGACCCTCCGCGAGCGCCGCCAGCACCTCGACCGCCGCGGCGTCCTTACGCCCGTC
>Ga0075152_10003830_pt1 | contig 10439 bp, 16 predicted proteins | sample JI61114C2DNA_FD_70964 | JGI IMG/M metagenome (GOLD analysis project Ga0075152, IMG submission 70964) | Wastewater effluent complex algal communities from Wisconsin, to seasonally profile nutrient transformation and Carbon sequestration -... | ecosystem: Engineered > WWTP > Effluent > Algae...
GGAACTGATGTGGTTCGGTTTGCAAATACCACTATTAACGTGACGACTGGCATTCTGTGGGTTAGCCAGGAGTATCAACCCGATACATTCTAGGCAAATGGATTGGTTGGGCTTGGATTCACAACAACTCCGAACTTCTTTGACAGTGCATACGCTGCCGGACAGATCTCTAGCCCAGTCTTCGCCATACAATTACAAGCATCGGCCCTAAACTCGCTTCTTTACTTTAATGGCCTCCCGACAGAAGTAGTAAGTTCCAGTATATTCGTTCCCCAGTATCTAACTGGGCATTGGGTAAGGCTTGTGTAACTCAGCAAGTACAGTTAATTGGTTTCAACGTCAACGGAGTAGATATGACAGGCTACTCTGCAAGCTACGCCATTGTCGACTCTGGAACGAGTCTGTTCTTTCTAAACCAATATCTCTACGACCAGATTACCAACCAGTACTTTCAAGGATGCAATATCTATTCGAGCTCAATCCAATGCCCCTGCAGTATGACATCGAGCTTCCCCAACTTCACCTTTTACTTCCAAGGCGCGAAGACATACATTTACAACACCAACTATACAATTGGTTGCAGTGCTATGTTTGGCCCAATATCCGATCTCGGTGGCATTCTCCTCGGCGACACCTTCATGCGAAACTATATCGTTACCTTCGACAAAGGCAACTCTCAGGTCGGATTCAAAGGGTACTCAGTTTGGCTAACCCAGCGAACTCGGGATAATCTATCTTGTCGGTTAGCAAGGAACCGAATACTTCTATATCGGAGAAATAGTGATGACGGCGCTGGCTGGCATTCTCTTCGTAGCTTCAGTTGTTCTCTGCATAACTCTCTATCGCAACAGAAGGCAGGGAATTGCTCGTCCTAACAATGGATACTTGATTTAAATGTGAGGAAACTCTAATTCAACAGAATCAGTAAGCCAGGCGACTTGACTCTGTGAGGCCGCCTTCGATGCTGTCGATGATGTCGTAGCGTGTCTTTGGTTGGCACTTCCGAAACAGAAATAAAAAGGTCTACTCGATGTTGTACTGGCAGTTCACTTGCCCAGGCAAAAAGTAGTAGGCATGCTGTTGGCTGTCCTCGTAGATAACCAGGTTTTGCCTTCGAGAGGGCTCGATCTTTCCTTTATAGGGCACCACATCGATCGTATCAGGGTTATACATTTTTCGGACATGCCACATGACAAACTTGAACAAGCTGCTCCTATTGCGTATGTCAAATGAAGGAGGCCTGTTTTAAACAAGGCTTACAAGCTGCTCCATCTGGGCAACAAGAGCTTAGGGTGTCAGAGAGTCCTTGGAGGTTTTGAAAAGTTCCCTTGGAAGAGTTTCACGAACTCTATAGGAACGAACTATCTTCTCCACCTCCTGGATTGTCAAGGTGTTGATGCCTGAAGACCCTTCCAACCTCTGACCAAAGATAAGCTTAAGTTTATCATCTATTTTCTTGTCATGATCTTTGGAGAAAGATTGGAGGCGCATAATGTAGGTCCTCATAATTTTGAGTAAACTCATTTTCCTGGAGAGCTTAATGCCAGCAGCAGCGTAGGCAGCATCAGGTGAGGTATCGACGAGCTGTTGATACATGTACTCCAAGTCCACTGAATTGTTATCTTCATACGTTTATCTCTGAGATAGGTAACCGCGCTCGGGTATACCAACATTGCCTCGAGGAAAACCATTGTCGAAGCTTCTTCTGTTATCCAGAAAATCGTAGTATCTCTCTCCCACAGTAAACTCAGACACTTCGACATTCCTCTGCTCGTCCATAGGATAGCTCTATCTGTTTGGCACTCGATAGTTGCTGTTGAACTGCCGTGAATTAGACACCCGAGAGCCATTGACGAGTATCTTCTCGATTTCATAGAGATTGGATTCCGCCACATTGAGTCGATGTATTTGCTAATGGGATGAATCGCGGAAAAGCCTCGCCATAGTCCGGCGGCCGAAGTTTTCATGCGTGCCATTCTTCTTCTGAGCGACCTGAACGAGCATGCTTTGAAGGAAAGTTGGTTTAACTACCCTGATGATGAGACAGACGATGTGTATGGCAAGCATAGCATAGAGAAGGTAGTCGGGCATGCTATAGTCCTTGTTGATGTACAGTATCCCCAGAAAGACGACTGCAAAGAGCAGGTAGGCCAACTGAAAGTTAGAATTGTGGAGGAGCTATCTGATGGGGGTCGCCATTTGAATTATTATTATAACAAGTAGGTCAGAGTGGGCGAGGGTGCAACTTCTTAAGGTTTGCAGTCGAAGAATACTTTTTCTTTACCATCTCCTCAGCGAAGAGTGGGCTACGTTTCTTTTTGGACTGTTGCTTCGACTATTGGGCCTCAGTGACGATCCGAGCTACCGACTCATGCTTGAAGTGTGTCGGTTTGATGTTATCTTGAGACTTTCGGCGGAAAATCTTTCCGACCTGCTTATCGGCTGTCTCGAGCTCTGGTCTCAAATTTTGGCGAAGTCGACGTTTCTTCGCACTGGTTAGCTCTTGCTTGAGTGCGTGGTAGTCGCAGTCCGATTCTTCGGTTGTAGTCTTGAACTTTTGGAAGATCTTCACCGGTTTGAGCTCGTTCATCTGCTCGTCAGCGTGCTTAGAGCTTTCAGGTTAGCATCTTGTTTCGTTTTAGGTCTTCTTGAGCATCGAATAGTTATTGATGAGAAAATTGATGTTGATGCTTTTATCCTTCGGAATGTGAATTTGGCTAGCTGATTCAGTTTTCTGATGTCTTTTCTTTGGTTTGCTCAATGCATTCAATTCGCTTATACGAACATTCAGAGCCTCAGCAGAGGATACGTCCGCCTTCCGTAAAGAGTTGTTGAGCAGATCCGTCATTTCAACCACCCAACTGTGGCCCATCACTTCCTGCAGAGTTATTCTTTCCTCTGGGTCGATTGTCAGTAATCTCGATATGAGTTCTTTCAGGCTATTCGAAAGAGAAGGCTTAATTTCGAATCCATTCTTCATTTCCACCTGTATTTCCTCCACACTTTCTCCACGAAATGGAGCCCTCCCATGGAGCAGCTAGTACAAGAGTATGCCAAGCCCCCAGATATCGATGCGATAGTCATAGGACTTGTCAATTAGCATTTCCGGGGCCATATATTCGTAGGTTCCGCAGAATGTTGATCGACGAGCTTGAGCATCATACGCACTCCAGCCGAAGTCGCACAGCTTAACATTGTAGGCCTCGTCGAGAAGTATGTTTTCTGGCTGCGTCTCGTGAAAAGTACTTTGATGTCGCGATGGATGATGTCGTTGAGGTGGAGGTATTCGATAGCCTTGGCGCACTGGTAGAAAAATTTGAAGGCTTCAGGTTCGCTGAAACGCACTTTGATGTTCTGGTAGTAGAACAAATTTCCATTGGGCGCATATTCCATGATCATGTACACCTTCCCTTCGTGCTGCAGCGTGTTCCAAAGCTTGACGATGTGTGGGTGATCCAGCTGGCCGTGTATCTGGATCTACCGCTACATAATCTTCAGTTAAGTCTTGTCAGTCACGGCTTCCATGTCCATCTGCGTCTCAGAATAGCTACGATTTTGATGGCGTAAACTCTGTTCGTGCCGCGGTGCAGTGCTAGCCTGACCACGCCAAAGGATCCAGTACCCACAAGTCGCTTCTCCCCTCCGAGCTTGAACTCGAACTCCGAGATGTTCGTGAAGTACTTACGCTCAATGAGGTTTATCATTTTAATAATAAGTTTCACGCATTTCCAGATGCGAGCGTATCAAAAAAGTTCCTCAGAGCTCACTGGCTTCGATCTTCTTCGGCCAAATGACTCCATCGCCTGCTGGGCCTTAATTATCAAAGTAGAACGGTAGAGGCCAGTGCCAGTAGTTCTTTCCAAAGACCTGCAGCCAGTTGTAGTACTTGCCGATATCATACTGCGTTACTTACTAAGCTACGTTCACGGGTTCGGCAGTTTGTTTGCCTGCCTTCAGTTGCAGTGTTTCTATTGTTGTCGTGTTCGAGAGAATGAGCTCGATGTGGAACTTCATGAAGATCAGAATGGTGATGAGAATGACCATGTTGAGCACCAGTGCAACCACAATGAACAGGTCGCTGAGATACTTGATGGCCCTGGCTTCGTTCTGAATCAAGCAATAAGTACATTCAGATCCCTGACAATCGCCGGAATAGCGACGAGAATGCCAATCGCCTGAAGTACGCATGTCAGGGCGGTATAGAACAGCATCAGTATGAAGAACTTTCGGTTGTAGAAGCCAATACAGTTATTTATCCAAGGGCTATATAAGACCGAAGGTACCAATGATGGTCCATGTTGAGTACGCATTTCTTGCAGGTCCGGCAGTGGTGGGTACGCTCGGGCTTGAAGATGTGACACATGATGCAGTAGATCTTCCTTCTGTTTTATGGGTCGTTCATGAAATAGCCCTGAGTGGTAAGCAACTTACCCAGTACGTGGGTACCTTCCCGGGTTCGCTGAACATAGATTTGCCGAGACTCCACAACAGCATGAACAAGCTGAGATGATACACTCCAAGGTAGATGACTGTCCCGACGATGTCTTGCTTACACCTAAGGGTACTAGACGGTGAGTGGTCTATCCACACAAGCTTCACGTTGACAAAGTATTCAAACACAAGGATGAGCAGGATGAGAACGACGAAGGTGTATGGGAAGCGGTTCCTGATTTCCTATATCATTTAAATCATCGCAACAGCCATCATTCGGAGCGAACTAACTTGCTGATCAGCTCCTCTTGCCGTTCGAGCCTCTGGCGAAGGTCTCCAATGCGTTGGAGATAAGCTCTCTCTCTAATCTACAACTGATCCAAGCCAGCAGAAGATAGCTACTTTAGTCTTTCGTACTGTTCTCGCAGGGAGGTCAGGATGATCTTAGTTTCGGGTTCGACCCAAGGACGCTGCGAAATCTCTGAAGAATGAGACAAATGTAGCATTGGATCGATATCAGTGGAGTGCTTCCTGATATCAACGATAGGACCCTCTGGAATAGAAATCCCTTGAGAAAAGGTAACTTCCTCCGTAACTATCGTCCCAGTTATCTCGATTGTCCCAACTCTCTGCTCAATAGTAACAACCTATGATCTAATAATGTTCTCAATAACCTCTATTGGTTTCTCAGTCTACTTCGGTTCCTCTTAGACTGGTGGTGGAGGAACCACATCCTCTTCGACTGGGGGTAGCATCTTCTACTTCAATGTGCTCTCCTATGGTACTGGTTCAATGGGTAGTTCGATCTATTATGGTTGATAGGGATCCACAGCAAGCTACTCAACTTGAATGATCTGTTATTTCTCCATCGGCAATCCCGATAACTATGGTTCTCCAACACTCCTCCCTATCTGTTATTTGCTTAAAGGCTCAGCAGCCTCTTCTCTGCCCTCTTCTGATGACATTTATCTTAGTTTGGGTTGACTCTATTGTGAACTCTCCACTGCTTGGATAACATCTTGGCTTCCCCTCTGCTCTTGTGTTTAGCTGATGACCTCGCTCGCTAGTTGAGGTTGGTTTGGAATAGATATCTATTAAGCTTCCGATGATGATTGGTCTTCATCACTTTAGAGCAATGAGCTTTGCAATCTAAGCCTTTCTTCTTGCACTTGCCTGAGCCGATCTTATAGGCTATTATGGCTTGCATTCAATGTCGGAGCTGATACTTAAGGAACAGGTTTTGAAGCAGGGACTGATTTAGGTGGCTCTACGGAGGATCTGACTGGAGGTGCCCGCACAGGCTATTCTTTTTTAATAGGAGAGGGGATCGGCTTTTATGGTTACCGTTTTTTCTCTTCCACGTTGATCGCAGGCGACAAAATTTCTTCCTTGACGATCGATTGTACTTCTGCTGTTTCGGGGACAGTTGCTTTTTGTGGCACTGGTCTGGGAGGTTGAGGTCCCTTTCTTATTGCTGGAGGAGCGGGAGGTACAGCCCTCTTCATAAGTAATTTATAAGAATATGCTGGGCACTAATCAAATCCTCTTTAGTCGTTCCTCAAGTGTCCTGTCCAGATCATCGTCCACGACTTTGCTCTGTTCGGGGTAGTCAGGAGCATACTTGAGTGCTGTCTTCGGTAAGTGCATTCCCTGGAAATTAGGATTCATGGGAACGTTTCCGTTTGGTCCGAAGTTATTTGGCTGGTATATGGGCAAATAGTTGTCAGGATTGAACTGATTGTTAGAGTTGTAGGGCTGTGGGTTGTAGCCTCCCCCTTGGCCACCTTGTCCCCAACCTTGGAATCCAGGAGGAGGTCCCTGGAATCCAGATGGCGGTGGGCTCTGGAACCCTCCAGGAGGCACATTAGGACCATTTCCACTATTTCCACCATTTCCACCAGCGAGGTTAGCACCTAGCTGGGCAGCTTTGTTCATAAACCCTTGACCAGCAATAGGACTGAACCCTTTGGCCTCCTCTTCGGGGGTCATGACCCACTCTGCGAAGTTGTGCCCAACCTTATTAAGAGTTTCCAAAGAGAGCTCATGCCGTTTGATCATTTCCAGGGCGTAACGATTTACCTCGTTGAAGCTCGGCTTTATCTTTTCGAAGCACATCTTAAGTTCACTCTCGACTTTATCGATTGGAAGACTCCTATCCTACAATTATTAGCGAATGTACCTTCGTATCGATCATCTCCTTGCCGAACAGCTGAAGCAGAAGATTCTTAAAATCTACCAAGCTGTTGAGTCCCATCGGCTTACTAGCATAGATTATTCCCTGCACATATGGCACGAGGTGCTCGATCTTTTGCAGACTGCCAAAGGAGGTCGAGATGAGCCCCGAACTGCTCTTTAGAATCTCAGCGTAGCTGACCAGTATTCGGCAAGCTGAATTACTTTTGACTTACCGTTGAGGTACTTGAGCACTCCAACAATCTTCTCCATCAGCATATACTCCTCCTGCCGGTTACGAACTTCCCCGTTCATAAGATTCAGCAGCTGTTTCTCATCCTTGATGGCCTCATTGCTCTTCCGTTCCTTCTGCAGCAGCAAGTACTCGCGCACTTTCATCGCTGCAATTTCGATTTGTAGCTTCGATATAGGCTTGACGATAGGTTGACTGCCTCCCATAGACTTCTCTTCCTTATGAACTTAATTATTATAACCCCATATCAGCCACTTCTGCTATTATATCGGTACGCAATGAGTAGGAAGAAGGAGAAGCATAGCAGCCACAGCAAGAGTCTTAGAGGTAGCAGTTCCCTCAAACTTTTTATTATTCTTCATTCTGTCAGCATTCAGGTCCAGTCAAGGAGCAGCGCTACCAAGACGATCTTGACGAGGCGTCAAACTCTGGGGAGATTGTTACCGACTTCAGCAGAGTCAGGATAGTTCGCAGAACGCTTGTCAGTGCCATTGGTATTCCGGAGTATCTTGCCGACGAACAGGTAGCTCATCACTAATTCAGCTACTCACCGAGCAAAGATACTTCGGACGGTTCGGGGAAATCAAGAAAGTTGTGCTTAGCAAGACAGTCCCAACTACGGGGAAACACTCGAGGAACGCAACCTATAATGCTTACATCACCTACGAAACAGAGTTGGAAGCCTCTATAGCCATTGTGGTACGACGGTTGCTATGGCTAGGTGTTAGACGATCATCGAGTCGGTGACAGGTGTCTCAAGGTCTCATACGGCACAACGAAGTACTGTTCATACTTCACCCGCAACGAGGACTGTACAAACATCAAGGAGTGTACGTATCTGCACGAATGGGATACAGCCAATCAAACTACCATGTCTGATGACAGTTCCCGTCAAGCTTTTTCTGAACAGTTCAAGCATGCACTTGAAGTGGTTCGAGCGCATATTGACCAGGTCTACAGAAAGAGTAAGGAGGAACAACCAGAGCAAAGCGAGTTCCCACATATTGAAGAAGCCTTTGATGTTCTAATAAGGAGAGGATACCTGAAAAGTCATTAACTTCAGGACCTAAAAAAGCAGCCCAAGAAATACTCAGAGGTTAAGAGCGATAGCTTCCTCTCAGAACCAAAGCTGGAACAGACAACGGTGGAATCAACAGCTGCAACGCCATGCAAATCGATATCAGCCTAGCCTGTCTTCTGCATGCAAAACGATATAGAAAGAATGTTGGAGTTGAGACTTTGCGCAAAAGTGTTAAGGTCGGAACCCAATCCACATTCGAGACTTCAGTTTCAGCAGACTTTTGATACAACTTCCGAACAGGACTCGCTCAAACGGTATGTGCGATAGTACATTCTGATGAACCAAAATTGATTGATACTCATTGTGGAATCATCTCTGAGATTTGCAGTTGGTTAGCAACAAGTCTGATTATTCGGGAGTCCTTCAGAAAATTCAGGTGTGCTGTTCGACCCAATAGTGTGTCAAGAGATGACTCTTCACTTTGGAAGGTCATACTGTATCTTCTCAGGGTGCTGCAAGTCAGTCCACTTTGCATCTTTGAGCAGAGTACGCTTGAATCTCCGCCTGTACTGCTAGCCAATGCACTTTAGAGAGGAATATAGCTATCCTGAGGCGAAGCGAAGAACGCAATATTGTTGAACCAATTCAGACCCTCCATTTCTGCAAGTCGGGAAAGGAAGCACTATTGTAAAGTCTATCGATCTTCCATTAAAAGTTCTTTGCAGCATCCATGCCCTTTGGTTTATAAGACCAGACGCACACCAAGTTCGGTGAGTCGGTTACTGTCAAGGTATCCCGTGTGAGGGGTCGACAAAGTTATGTAGCTGTGCAACTGATGAGCATAGTGAACTAGGTAAGGTAGCGCAGCCCTTACAATAAGCCCTCCAAGAGAATGAGCGATAAAGCTGATCTTAGCAACATCCGACAGTCTGAATTGCAGGTGTGCGAGGATCTCCTCAGCAAGGTTGATTCCTTGCTGCCGAATAGTGAGATCCCCACGACAGTCATTGGACTGACTACAGTAAAACAGATAGTTGCTTGGAAGTGCGTGGGTTAGTTGCAGTTTCATGGGTCTGAAGTCTAAGCTACTCCCGTTGAGCCCATGTACTAGTATCACCAAATGGCTATTTCCCGGCCTGTTGTCTTTCCACTTCGAAGGTGCTTTCCAAGTTGTTTCGACTGTATAGCTCTCGGTATCATTGCATTCACTCGTCGTAAAGTCGCAGAAAGGCCATAAAGCTTTGGTACTGTCTTCACAATTTGGCGTGAGAAATCTCTTGTTAAATGGTATTCTACTCAACTTCTCACTTGTTTCCAAGATCTTCTTTTCGAGGACTCCCAAGGGAGGTTGCAGAGTCACTTACAACTTGTTGCTTTGCTTTTTGCGGGATGTCGATATTCTGATGTATTTTCGTATTCGTTTGGCTGGAGAAAGCAACAGGCAGGAAGCGAGCTATTCCTCAAGAAATCGCAGAGAGCTCCTCAGTAGTTTGACCCCGTAGTCCTATTGATTCTGGAAGTTTGACTGTTCACTGCTTTCGTAATGAGTGAAGTATGCGTAAACGATAAGAATTATGTGTGTGGTACTGCCTTAGACAGTCAGTGGGACCCGAAGAGTTGTCTTCTCGGCCTGTTCTACTTTAATCTTGAACCTGGCGGACCATATTGGAGGGCAATTATTAGGTTGCTTTCTGAGGTCCATTTTACACTCCACTTCCACAGGTAAGCGATCGGCGCGGATCTCCTCGCTGACAATGGCCCCTTCATTGTAGCTCAAAGAAAAGCTTCTGTCCTTTGCTGACTCTATTGCTTTGCTGATCGAATAGGGACTTATCCTTTTGTTTATTGGACTTCCTTTGTGGGGTACAGTCTTACACTTGTTTGCATTCCTCAGCATCATCGTAAATTTGCTGCTGCTATCACCAAACCGATCGAGTTAAGCACAGTTTTGAATACCGATTTCCACTCGCAGCTGAAGTGCCATCGTGAGAAGTCGTTAACTTAATTACGCGTCTGTTTAAACCTTAGGCACAATGAACTTACAAACACCAACAGGTTATAATATCGAACTGAAATGTAGCCCGAGCAGCATCAACCCTCTCCCAACGACCACTCGGAGGCCTTGAGCTCTAATCGGCAGGTCAAAAAGCTAAAGCGCCGCCAATCGAGCAAGATTAACGAGGCTGAGTTTCAAGAGACACTCAAACTGTTCAAGGAGTTTATACTCGAGTACAACAGGAGTACGCAACGTTGATAGCATAGCGACTAGATTGCTCACAGCTTGATCGACTCACCAGCCAGCAAACAGTCGGCAACGGTACTACCGATCGGCCTTACTGGACAAGTGCAAACCAACTGTCCGCAAGAAACGTAGGCAACGAAAGTGTTCACTATAACGACCTGAGCAATGAAATCAAAGAGGACTCGAAGACCATGAGAAAGGAGGGCAAGTGTCGAATAACACCGACACTCTTGCTGAAGCAGCCCTCAACACAGTTCGGAGTATAAAGGGGAGGACTTATCCAGCAAGCCTCCAAGGAAGAACTATACCAGGAATACTCA
>Ga0075152_10003834_pt1 | contig 10434 bp, 7 predicted proteins | sample JI61114C2DNA_FD_70964 | JGI IMG/M metagenome (GOLD analysis project Ga0075152, IMG submission 70964) | Wastewater effluent complex algal communities from Wisconsin, to seasonally profile nutrient transformation and Carbon sequestration -... | ecosystem: Engineered > WWTP > Effluent > Algae...
GAAAGACACCCAACTGCGCCTCCGCTGACCACGGCTTAAAAATCTGAATAAAGGGTGGGATTGCAGCGTTCCAGTCGATCTGATTATACATCGCCGCCTGATCAAGAAATGGCAGCAACTGGACTCGCCCGGAGAAGTCACCGCCCCTCCACCACATAGAACTGCCCCTTCTCAGCCCATCTGGTCCGCCTCTCATCGGAGGAAGCACTCCGTGGAGATCATGGTAATTGTGGAGAGCCAGACCAAACTGTTTCAGGTTATTCTTACACTGCGTTCGCCGAGCCGCTTCACGTGCCTGCTGCACGGCAGGCAGAATAAGTGCAATGAGAATGGCGATGATGGCGATCATCACCAGCAATTCGATCATAGAAAAACCATTTCTCCGGTGTCGGAGTACTAACTCTTTGAGTCTCATAACAGCTCCGCTAATTGTGTTAAGTGGTCAGATTTTATGAACGGCAAGGCGGTCAAAAATCGGACACAGATTCTCCGCCGGCACGGGTGCCGAGTGCTCCCCAGACACCGTAATCATTCGGTGGCTGGATTCCGCCGGTGTCGATACTCTCACTCATGAATCGCACTGAACCATCAGCCAGGATCACGTTGATGCCGCCGGTGTGACGGGAACTCGCAGAGAAAATGCCGTAGTCCCATGATGCATCATTGTCGCCATGAAAACCGCCCAGCGTATTGTCGTAGCACGAGGCAGAGTTTGGCGGAAGGACTGTTGTAACGGCAGACCAGCAGGGATGGCCCATCGCCCAAGCTGTTCCCATTACCGCTGTGCTGAGCGTGACGTGCGCGGCGTATTGTTTACCATTTTGCGTTGCCAGACAGTCCCGAGGACGCAGGCTAACATCGGTACGCAGACGTGCCGCTCGGCCAGCCAGTTCATGACTTCCACTTCTTCCTAGCACTCTCTCCGCCATGGCGATGGTGTTGCTGGTGCCATCCGTCAAGTCAGTGAGTCGATGGTAAGATCTCCAGCCAAAGACGCCATTTGTTCCAGCCGGATCGCCCCAGAAGTTATCGCGAATGGTCGTCCCCACGCTGAACGCGTAGCTGCAGTAGCCAAGAGCATTGGGCGGCGGCTCATAAATGTCGGTCGGACAGAGAAAGACACCCAACTGCGCCTCCGCCGACCACGGCTTGAAACTGGAGATGAAAGGCGGGACTGCGTTATTCCAGTTAATCTGCGAATACATCGCGGCCTGCTCAAGATGTGGAAGCAACTGGACTCGCCCGGAGAAGTCACCGCCCCGCCAATGGACCGCGCTATTCCACGATAGCCCATCCGGCCCCCCTCTCATCGGAGGCAGCACGCCGTGAACATCATGGTAATTGTGTAGCGCCAAGCCAAACTGTTTCATATTGTTCCTGCACTGCGTTCGCCGAGCCGCTTCACGTGCCTGCTGCACGGCAGGCAGGATAATCGCAATCAGAATGGCGATGATGGCGATCACGACCAGCAATTCGATCAATGTGAAGGCTAGCCTTTTTGAGTCAAGGCGATTACCAAGTTGTGGCAGTGCTCGGCCGTTTGAATTCATACGACAAATCCTCGAAGGATCCTTGAAGGATCCTTGAACGAAAAAAACAAGCAAACGGTGCGAAGTACAACCACCCTAGGAATGAGCGTCAAGATATGTCTTCATTTTGCCAGTAACTCTTCACACCTGCGGCCCTCAAGTTGTATCGCCGAATGGAACCACTGTTCTACTCGGGCCTCCGGTAACATCCATCATAACAGTAACGAAGGTATAAGGTATGATTGCGCCGCTTGCCATTCGTTCAGGTGCCAGTTCGTCACACATCCGATTCGCCCGGAGATGCAAACGTTTGCCAGGCTGACTCGCCTATTCGTGAACATTGCTCGCTTGGCAATTCTCTTGATGCCTGTGGACAGCATGTGATATCCATACAAGTCTGGCAACGACGAACACCTTAACTCACTTACACAATAACGCGAACGATTCTATTCCATGAGCATCAAGACGGATGCAACTTACGGGCTGCAAACGACTTGCGATTTCCTGAAAAATCTATCTTCAACGATTGATTCAACCTGCCACCACAGTTCTACTGCCCAGCAAAAATCTTTCTGTGGCGATCCTGATCGCCATTTTTGAAAATAGTGCGTAAGCGTGACTCACGAATGAGCGTTACAACATGAGACAAGACAACGAATCTGAGTCATCTGAGTCGCAGCCATCAAGCAGCCTGACTGTCGACACGAGTCACAGCATGGTTGAAGCAATTGCGTCGGGTGAAAACAACGAGTTTGAAAAGGGATTCAGAAGATTCTGCGTGCTTTATCATTTACCAATTCGGAAATGGTGCGGCCGATGGTTCACTCGCCAGTCTGATGCTGATGATGCGGCGCAGGAGATACTGATTCGACTGCGTAAGAAACTCGGCAAGTACAAACAGCAGGATGGAGTGCGATTTCGAAACTGGTTATCCAAGGTCTCTAAAAATGCCGTGCTCGATTTGCGGCGGAAGGCGAAGCAAGCTCGGAGTGTTCAATTGACTGACGAAATCCCTGAGCCAACAGATTCTGACGAGCAGTTTCTGTTTGGCCTGATGATCGATTTCGAACGAAGAATGGCTCTTTCTGCAGTCCTTGAAAAGGCGGGGGCAACGCTTAATGATCGAGAAAGAGAAATCATGAACGCCAGCCTGACACATGAGTCGAATGTGGATCTGGCAAAACGACTTGGTTTAGAAGTGAACGCGTTGCATCAGGCACAGGCTCGCCTTCGGGTTAAGCTAAAGGAATCTATCTCACAAATTCTTGATCAGCGACCAGGGCTCGAGCTTGATGACCTGTTTCAGAAAGTTTGATCAACTAAAGCAAAATGGGGACTGCCATTGAGACCCGTGGACCACGAGACGAAAGCACTTCAAGACGACTCCCTGAATCCAGAGCGATCGTCCAATATCACTGCAGCCCGGGACACGGACGAAGATATAGAATCGGCCACTCCGTTCGAAGCTGAGGATGTATTTCTCCTGGGACTTTTTCAGCGTATCGAATCAAGCCGATCCATAGAGCCCAGGGCTCCAAGGTCGATCAAGCTGCGTGGCAGACTGAAGGCACGCAGAAAAATTGGAGCGGGCGGACTGGGTTCCGTTTACTGCTACTGGGATCCTGAACTCAGTCGCAACGTTGCCCTGAAAGTTGCGAAAAGCAACGTCATGAAATCGGCGGGCCGGTTGCAGCGGTTTCTGCGTGAGCAGGAAATCACCGCAAAGCTTCAGCATCCCGCGATACCTCCTGTGCATCAATCCGGAACAACTCCGGACGGACGCCCGTTCTATGTCATGAGACTGATTGAAGGCGAAACGCTGCTGGCGAAACTGAAAGGTCCTGACCTGTCGACAAACAGTACTCCACAGACGTGGTCCGACCGCATCCATTTGCTGGATGCATTTCTCAACATTTGCGACGCTGTGCAGCACGCTCATGATCAAGGCATCATCCATCGCGATGTTAAGCCCGCCAACATAGTGGTCGAAAACAGCGGCGTTGCCTTTCTTGTCGACTGGGGCCTCGCCAGGCAGGAAAAGCAGAGCGTCCCTGTCTGTGCCGATGCAGCAACCATCAGCGCAGAGACTTTGAAGACGGCCTCAGACGAATTGACACAGGACGGCCAGCAGCTCGGCACGCCGGACTGGATGTCTCCAGAACAGGCAGCCGGCCACTCTGAGCAACATAGTAAATCAACCGACGTCTATGGACTCGGTGCCACGCTGTTTCACATGTTGACAGGGAAGGCACCTCATGTGTCGCATCGTACGGCTGGCACTTCGCTGCCAGAACAACTGGACCTGATTGCGACTGGTCCAACCCCACTGGCCCGGCAGCTTGTCGGCGATATACCGCCAGAACTGTCATCGATCTGCGAGCTGGCGATGAATCGAGACCCGTTGCTGCGTTATGCGTCACCAGCGGATCTGAAAGCAGATATCCGTCGCTGGCAGCAGAAGGAACCAGTCGTTGCCCATCGCGGTCGTTATTCGATTCTGAATCGCGCTGGGTTGTTCGCATCCCGGCACCAACGAGGGCTGGCAATCGGACTTCTTGCTCTGATCATTCTTACTGTCGGCACCGGCTGGTCCACGTTTCGTATCAGTCAGTCCGCGAAGGCAGCGGAGACAGCTCTGACTTCTGAGCGTGAAGCCAACGAGCAACTGTTTGCCAGTCTCGAACAATTCGCAGAGACGCTGATGTCAGACGATGTGCTTGCCTCTCCTCAACTGAAGGGGCTTCGAGACCGTATCCTCGCCGATTTAGCGCAACAGTATGAGGTCTGGTCGGCACGATCAACCGGTAATCAGCAGGACCTTGCCCGAGCGACAACAGGCACTATTCGACTGGCAGAAATTGAACAACAGACCGGTGATCTGCTGCATGCCGTACGTCTTGCAGAGCGAGCGAAGGGACTTGGTCAACAGGCGTTGGAGAAAAGTGATCAGATGTCACCGGATGATGTGATTCCGCTGCTTGACGCCAGCATTGCTCACTGCAGAATTGCCAACGCAGCAGATCATCCTGAAGTGATGAAGTCCTTGCAACACGCAGATGCCGTCCTGGCACAGTCCGGGCGACTGCTCACTGTGGAACAACTTCTGGATTATCAGGCAACGCTGGAACATTTGAGTGTTGGCACGTATTACAACGCGGCCGGGAACGCCCCTGACATTCCAGGACGGGCCGCTCACCTGAAAACTGCGCTCGCTCATGCTGAAACCTGCATCGAACGCAGAGGAGCTCTCAGGAAACTGTCCGATACGCGCGACCACCGGCTGGACTATGTGACGGCTCTCAATGCTCAGGCCCTGATGCTTCACAAACTCGGAAGTCATGAACAGGCAGCATCCGTCTATGAAGCCGGTCTTCAAGAACTGAAAGATGTGCCACACGCAAAGGACAACCCTGACGTTGACGTCTCGCGCCTGCGGGTCACAATATTTTTCAATGCCATCATGACGTATCGCGCAAGGAATGAACTGGACAAAGCAAAAACGGCCGCATTTCAGGGTATTGAAACCTGCCGGATACTCAGTGAAAAGTATCCGCTGGTGATCAGGTATCGCGAAGATCTGGGCCGCGGATACGGCAACCTCGCTGAAGTTATTATCGCCCAGTTCAGAACGGACCAGAAAGCGGCCCCCTTGGCAGATTTGCAGGTGACGTTGCGAACTGCAGCAGAGACCTACCACGCGATCTATCGTGAGTATCCGGAACGCGAATCGATGCGGGGTGCGGCGGCGGTTCAATATCTGCGGCTCTCCGCTTCACTCCATTGGGCCGACCGTGATGCAGAGGCTTTGGCGGAGTTTCAACGATGCTTAAGCCTTGCCAACAATCCGGTAGACCTCGAGAAGGGCCACCAGCCAAATGCCTACGCAGCCGCAACAGGTTATGCATTATTGATTCGTGCCGACCAGAATCAGGCTCCCGCCAAGAACCCGCTCGCCGATCGCCTCAAGACGGCACTGGAAGTCGCAACGCCGATGCTGCTGAACGACAAGGTGTCCCAGGAAATGTTCATCAAGGACCCGCTCTTTCAGGGATTGCGTGATCTGCCCGGTATCGCCTCTTTGTATGACCAATTGAAAACAGAAAAGTGAATTCAATGCCCTGTATTCAGAAACGAACCCGGACAGGTTCTACACTCGTCGAAGTACTGGTGGTCATTGCCGTTATCGGAATCATGGTAGCCTTACTGTTGCCGGCGGTACAACAGGCCCGCGAGGCGGCGCGACGGACTCAGTGCAAAAATCACCTGAAGAACCTGGCTCTCGCACTTCACAATTATCATGATGTCCATCGGCAGTTCCCGCCCTCGGCCGTCACCGCCCCCTGTTCCACAAGTAGAATCCATAATTGCTTCCGACGGGTTGATCGATCGCTCATTGCGAATTCCCCGCGGATTCCTTGGACCTTAGTAATTTTACCGCAAATGGATCAGACTGCAGCCTACAGTAAGCTGAATTTCGTTGGCCTGCCAATGTATGCGTTCCTGTCTGGCTCTGCACTTGAAGGCGACGCTCGCATTCTTGAACAGGGATTTCCTTTTTTTCGATGCCCGACCGACAGTGGTCCTGACCGAAAAAATTTCACCACGATTAACGGGCTGCGAGGAGTCAACAGAGATCCGCTGATTCTGGCAACACTGAACTACGGCGGCAATTGCGGGCTGCACGCTCTGGATGAGGACCAAAGTTTGAGTGGTGCCTTTGGAATCAATTCGTCGATCTCTATGACGATGATGACGGACGGGACAAGTAACACGATCCTTTTAGCCGAACACCTCACTGGATCGCCCAGCGACAGTCGGGGAGTATTCTCTTCAAACCTGCCCACTTTCTCGAGCGTATATTTCTTCCAGACTCCGAACTCGCCGGTCGCTGACACTGCCATTTCAAACACGGGATGCGCCTCGCCACCTCTCCATAACCAGCCATGTCTAGTAGTCTCGGACCAGACTCCCCTCAATGGTTGGTATGGCGCCGCTCGGAGTAGTCACGCGGGAGGAATCCAAGCCGCGTTCGCGGACGGAAACGTGCGCTTTATCTCGAATAACATCCCACTGGAAGTATGGAGAAATCTAGGAGCCCGTAACGACGGCAACATCGTTGGGGAATTCTAGGTGAAGGGGGGCGGCATGCCACGATTCGAGACATCGAAGCACTCCAGGCAGTGCCAGCACTGTATTGCGTCCATTTGCACGTCTACAGCCACCTCCAAAGTGGGCTCTGAGAACTCGACGAGGGCCACCCATGTGACCTGAAGAATAACTTGTTATTCCAGAGAACCTTTCTGCTCCGGGTCTCGGATACCTCAGAGCATTTTGGACGCAATTACGACTCGTACTGACCAATGTGAGCTTAACTTCGTGTCATTAAATTCAGCTTGGCGCCGGATTCACTGCTACTCGCGGGTAAAAAATAGCTTTGCCGGTCGTGAGCTACGGCTTCCAGTCGGGATTCGGCTGCGGCATCTTTGCGCTTAGGGTTCGTTGCCAGTTGAACAGATCACCTCGAAGTTCCTGAAGCTTTTCGGGATTCTGCATGGCGAGGTTTTTTTGTTCGCCGGGATCTGTGGCAAGATTGTAGAGTTCTGCGTTGCCGAATTCGTAGAACTCGATGAGCTTCCAGTCTCCGCTGCGATAAGCTGCTCCCGGAGTCCATTCAGATCCATGATAGTGCGGGTAATGCCAGGCCAGCGGACGCGTTTGCCGGACAACATCGCCGGATAACATCGGAACCAGTGACATGCCATCAATGGGTGTCTCTGCAGGCTGCTCAAGCTTCGCCAGATCAATCAACGTCGGAAAGTAGTCGGTGCTGAGCACAGGCTGCTCACAGATCTCACCGCGGCTTGTGATCAGTGGAGATCGAATAATCAGAGGAACGCGAATTCCGCCTTCGTAAAGCCAGCCTTTGCCGGATCGCAGCGGCAGATTGCAGGTCGGGCCGGGCTTCGCCAAAGTGCAGAGGCCACCATTGTCGGACGTAAAGATAATCGTCGTCGAATCGTCAAGGCCCTGCTCATGCAAAGCGGCCATGATTTCTCCCACGCTGTCATCGATTGCGGAAACCATGCTGGCATACTGCGCATTGTCCTGCTGAGTTCTTGAGAGACCTCGCCGTTCTTTCAACGGCGGAATCTCCTTGAGCTCTTTCGCTTTCTCCGCAAAGTGATCGAAATGCTTTTCATCTTTGTGAATTGGAGTGTGAACGTCGTAGTGAGAAAGAAACAGCAGGAACGGACGCGACGGATCTCGCTTGCGAAGGAATGAGACAGACTCTTCCGTCAGCCGTTCCGTCAGATACTCGCCGTCGTGGTGTTCTTTGAGCCATGGGTTCTTCCATGGGGCGAAGTAGCCGGCCGGAGGCTGACCGTAATGAGCACCGCCGAGATTCACGTCAAAGCCTTGATCTGTTGGGAGGAATCCTTCTCCACCCAGATGCCATTTGCCCGCAAAGAATGTTTGATATCCGGCAGATCTCAGGGTTTCAGCGATCGTTTGTTCTTCCAGCGGCAGTTCGTTGCGATCGTCGATTTGCAGGAAACGATGATTGGCATCTCGTTTCGCTTTTTGCCCGGGAATCCAGTCAGTGATATCCACACGAACCGGATGTCGCCCTGTCATGATGCTGGCTCGCGTTGGTGAGCATACTGGACAAGCGGCATAAGCCTGTGTGAATCTCATACCGGATGCGGCCAGAGCATCCAGATGTGGAGTTTCGTGAAACGTGCTGCCATAGCACGACAGATCAGCCCAGCCGAGGTCGTCGATTACGACGAAGACAAAGTTCATGGGCGGCGTGCGTTGTTCGTCGGCTCGCAGAGAACGAGTTGCAAGATGCAGGCAAGCGAGAACAACAGCGATCGAAATGCGCATGGTAATACTCGGGAATTGCGGAACATTAGGGACAGCAGGCGGTGGTACAAAGCGGTCCCGTGCTGCAGTCGAAACGAGAATTACGTGGACCGGACTCAACACCGGGGAGTTTCAACAATTCAGATTTCGTAGGCCGGACCGAGCGCCAGCGAGTTCCGGCCTACATCTTTGACAAGGAGACTTGAAGGAGAACTAGTCTTCCAGAATTGGCAGCGGGCTGTTTCGCTCGCGTTCCATCGTCAGGCATCGGCCACCGTCTGAGTATTCGCAAATATTCAGATAGGCACGCATCAGCATCAAGCCGCGACCACAAGGGCGTTCAATAAACTCTTCCAGAGTTGGATCGGGAACGTCTTCCGGATCGAAACCGTCCCCTTCATCCACAATCACCACGCGCATTTTGTCAGTGCCGATATCACATCGGATAATCACATTCTTGTCCGAGGCAAATTTGTTGCCGTGACGAATCGCGTTTGTGATTCCCTCCTCCAGCGAAAGTCTCATGGCGAAGACGTCGCGCATGCTGTACTCAAACGTTTCCATCAGAGCAACCAGCTTTTCCTGAGCACCAAGCCCGTCGGCTGTGTTGCTTGGAATCATGATTTCCAGCTTCACCGGATTTGTCATGGTCACATCTGACAAAGAAAAGGATTGCAGCGCAGAAAGGACGATTGATCAGCGGAACTTGAGTAGCTGGAAGCCCCAGGCTATCAGAACTTTGTCATCGCTTCATCTAGGTTTGCGCAGAGCGTCAGAACCTTGTTCAACTGTGTGATTTTGAAAACGTCCAGAATATCCTTCTGGATGCTGCACAAAGCCAATTTACCCTTGGCTGTCGTTACCTTTTTGTGCATCGTAATCAGCTTGCCCAAAGCTGCACTCGAGAGATACTCGACCAAAGTAAAGTCGAGGACGATCTTCTTGCGGCCATCCTTATCCACGAGGGCGAACAGTTCTTGTCCCAGCGCTTCGATATTAGCTTCGTCAAGGATCTTTTTTTCCAGCAGACGAGCAACAGTAACTCCGCTGATTTCTTCAATATCGATACGACGATCCGGCTTTGACATGACTGACCTCTGAGTGGCCCTTGGGGGGTATTCGGCAGGGAATCTCTATGAAAGGCTTCTGAATTCTTCTATTTGCACCGATCATTACCCTCCCGAACCGCGCTGTCAAGCGTTGAAGTCGTGAGTTCCCGAGGTTCATTTAGCTCGGATGGCAAACCCCCGTACCTTCGACTGCGATCTCAGGGCGAGCTGGTGGTCATGGACGTTTCTGCGGAAGGCGGGGATTATTCCGGTCCTGTCGCCTTTGGCATTCGCCTCAAGTGGTTCCACTGGTTGACCACACGGAACAACGGGCCTACAGTTGCAAAATGCCGGAACCATTCCGGAAAACCCGTGCTTTTGAACAGCACAGCACCTTCATACTGGTAACAGAGCTATGGCTGGTCCTCAGGAACCCACGTCTGACAAGAATGCGTCTGGCCCCGGAAAGCCGGGAAAAAGTGGCCGCAAGGATAAGGGTCAAGGGCAATCCAACAGCGGCTTTTGGTATTTGCTGGTGATTGGCATCCTGGCCGCAGTCTTCATCACGGTGGCCGGCCGAGGAACTGGTGGGGAGGAGATCTCCTACAGCGAATTCCTGAATCGCCTGGAAACCGGAACACTCAACAAAGACTGCATGTTCGAAGTTTCCATGGGCTCCTCCGCCATTTATTGGCAGGACAAGGCAGCCGATGACATCCGGAAGGGCAAGGTCACGTCGGTTAAGCGTTTCTATACCCCGCTGACGTGGATTACCGAAAACAATAGAGCCAAACTGGAAGATCTGCTCCACGCGAAGGGGGTCGTTCTGAATTCTGCCAAGCCGCCGTCCGAGCTGACATCAATGATTCCGATGCTGCTCGTGACTGCCCTGTTCATTCTCGGCTTCATCTATGTCCTGCGACGCGTGGGCGGAGCCGGCTCGGCAATGTCCTTTGGACGCAGCCGTGGGCGGCTTTATGCTCAGGAAG
>Ga0075152_10003835_pt1 | contig 10431 bp, 17 predicted proteins | sample JI61114C2DNA_FD_70964 | JGI IMG/M metagenome (GOLD analysis project Ga0075152, IMG submission 70964) | Wastewater effluent complex algal communities from Wisconsin, to seasonally profile nutrient transformation and Carbon sequestration -... | ecosystem: Engineered > WWTP > Effluent > Algae...
AGGTTCATTTCCATCAGTTCAAAGACTAGTGCGAGCTTGCCTGCATCACCTACGACTTACCTGTTGGCTCATCGTAGAGCACCTCAATCAGTTTGATGATGCCCTAGTGGTTGCTGAGGATATTCAGCGCCTGAATCTCTTTCAGCTTCTTGATCTTTTCTACCGAGTCGAACTTCTTTTTCATGCACTTGATCGCCACGTGTTTCCCCGTCTTCAGGGACAGCGCCATGAAGACTACCGAAAAGGTGCCATTGCCCTTCTAAGCTTAGAGCTTGTACTGGTCCATTGTGGAAGCGGGTACGGACGCGTTATATTATTTCCCGGAGGCATCACACAACTGAATCACAGCCATACAATATGGTTCGATAGATCAGATAACGCTACAACAGCAGCAACTACCCCTAGAACGAGATCCATGGACAAGTGGGCGTGTGAGAGTGTTTCCAGGCAGCTATGTGCCTAAACCGCTAGACTCCAACGAATACTGAACTTGGCTGGGATGAGCTGGAGGAACTTGGTAGCCCCCGTACATTTGATTACCTCCAATATTTATCTGGTGGTGCATGTTGTTGTACGCCTGGGCTTGAGCTTTCTGCCTTTTCACACTGCTGAAGTTTCCGATCATTGTGTTCGGTCCTGTGCGTTGCTCCTGCTGAAAGGACTGCATCATCATGGCTGTTTGCCGCTGGAGGTCTGCCTCGCGCTTCCGTTGGGCCTCTTGTTCAGCTTTCATGGCTATCTGGAGCATCTGTTCCTTTATTCGAACCTGCTATTACTGCTGACGCTGCAGCTCCAACTCCCTCTCTTTCATTCGTTTCATTTCTCGTTCATGCTATTAAGCTCTCTGTTGCATTTCTATCTCCATTTTCTTCTGCTTCTCAGCGAATTCCCTCTCCATCTGTTCCTTCAATCCGCGACCGATCTCTTCACTTCTACGTTTTTTTTCTTCGAGCTCCCTCTCGCGGTGACGCATTCGCTCTTACCCCTCATGCTTAGCCTTTTCAAGTTCATGTGGATCTACGTGACCTTCCTCTTTCATTCGTTATAGTTCAACAGCCCTAAGTCGCTGCATCTCCCGTTACTTGGCGAGCTGAGCTTCATACTTCTCCTTTTTCTGTTTTGACTCATTTTCCAAGCGAACCCTTTCTAGTGCAGCAAATTCTTCCTCTCTCTTCTTATCGGCGAGTATTTTCTCTTGCTGCTTCTTCTGTTCCAGCAAAGCTTCCTCCTGAACTTTCTTGATCTCTAATGCCTTTCTTCTCATTTCGGCCTCAGCCTGTTGCTTTTACATATGGAGCTTGGCCTCTCGCATTTTTTACATCTCCTTGCGTCTTTCTTCGGCTTCCTCATGCGCCTTCTTTGCATTTCTTTCCTATTATTCAAGCTTTTCCTTCTTAACCTTTTCTCGCAATTGACGCTATTGTTCCTCCCTCAATTGCTCCTGAATCTTTTGCTGTTGCTCTTCTTTTGCACGAAGCATTTCCTCCATTTCCTTCTCCTTCTGGAGTCTTTCCACTTCAAGCCGTCGAGCGCTTTCCTCGATCTATAGCCTTCTTCGTTCAAGTTCCTACTAAATCCGTTTCGCAGTCTCTTGCTTGACTCTGTCAGCCTATCGAGCCTCCTCTTATCTCCTTCTCTGTTCCTATTCATGTTGTCGTTTCTGCTCCAACTCAGCTCTTTGACGATTTTATTCCTCTTCTTTCGCCAGCCGCAATTTCTCTTGCTGTTCAGCCTCTGCTCTTCTCATTGCCTCGAGCTATTCATTAATTTGTCTTTGTCTTTCCTCGTCAGCTGCTTACTGCGCAAGCCTTTGTTCAGCTTCAATTCTTCGCCGCTCAAGTTACTAACTGGCGAATCTTTCTGCTTCGATTCTCGCATCATTCTCGGCCTTTATTCTTTGTTGTTCCTCTGCTTCTCTCGCCTGTCGCTCCTGCATTTCTTTTAATGCTCGCTCCATTTCCTGATGGGCTCTTTCTTCAGCTTAATGCTGCTGCCGAATCTACTCCTACTTCAGGCGTGCCTATTCAGCAAGCCTTCTCTCCCTTTATTGGTGTTATAGTTCCAGTTGCCTAGCCTCAGCCTATTTCCGTCTCCTCTCAGCTTCCATTTCTTAGGCTGCCCTCCTTTCTTGCTCTATTCTTTAATCGGCCTCTCGTTGTTCTCTTTAGATGCGAATTTTCTCCTCCATGATCTTTCTGACAGCTTCTTGGCGCTCTAGCTCCATCTTCTCGAGTCTCTCCTTTTACTGCCTAAGCTATTCTTCCTTTGCTTTTGCTTCTTATTCGTGCCTCAACCTATCTTTCTCGGCCTGTTATCTTTATCGCTCAATCTCTTCGTGCCTTTTACGGCTTTCCTCCTCCAATCTTTCCTTCGTTCGCCGTTCCTCTTCTGCAGCCTGCTATTAAATCCTCTTCATCTAGCGTGCATGCTCCTCTTAGTGTTGTCGCTTCTTAGCTTCAACCTCTGCTCTTAACTTTTCTTCGAGTTCCTTCTGCTGCTTCTCCAGATTCTGTTGAAGCTTCTTTTCCAATTATGATGGTTAGGTATTTGAATTATGTGGCGCTTGATTCTCAGGAGGCCTTGGTGCCTCTGGTGGTAGTGGATTGTTGGCTGGTTAGGTCTCCGCCGGTCGAGGTCGACCATGGAGCAGCGTTCGCCTGGACATCTTTGGATTTAATTATACGTTTACAGCCCCCAGTCAGCAAAATAATAATTCCTTGTGTAGACATTTAATCATACTCCTCTGAATCTTAAACTAAGCCGTCATGAGCAATTCGATCAGTTCCCGAAGAGCTTCTCAGCAATGAAACTAAGTTGATTGATAGCCTTGGAAACTGTAGTCTCAGCTCTCACTTGTGAGACTGGGCAACGAATGAACCAGCGATTAATCTTAATAATAAAATCGGCAACAGATAATATGTTAAGCAGTACGCCGTCCCGCCCTCCCAAGCCAAGCGAGCCGGTGCGTCTGTCTGAGATGATTGCTCGACCAGGCATCTACACAAACTCTAAACGTCTGAATCTACCCAACCAGAGCATCGCAGTGCTTGATCCGGTCAGCGACAAGTACCGTAAAATATAGTAGCTCAACTTGCGCAATAACCTCATCGAGCAGCTTGGCGAGGTTTGCCAGTTTAGTTCATTGCGAGTGCTTGATCTGTCAAATAATAAGGTACCATTATCTCCTACCGTAGATTGCAGATCAGAGGTAGTTTCTGCAGCTAGCATCGTTGAGAAATTTGGAGGTGCTCCACGTTGGCGGCAACCCGTTTCTGCAATCTCGTCTTACGACTGAAGTATTGGCAATACTGGAGCAGCTCAACTGCGAACTTAATATTCAACCGTCATTTGCAGGTGGAAAGCCCGAGGAGGAATAGAGGTTGGAAAACATCCTGCTCGAGAACTATACTGATCTCATATTCATCCAGTCCCTCTACCGGAAGACCGAGATGCATATCGAACTAACCAACGACTACAACATGGGGGAATCTGACGAACCCGATTACAAGTATCTGCTGCGCAATAAGGATGCAATTCTTGAGCTGGACCAATCGACTGGCCAGAGGTTCCTCCAGGAACTCCGGCTGGATGCTTATGCATTGAAAAAGACTCTCAACCTTACCGATTTATTGGCTGCATACAAAAATCTTATCGAGAAGCAGAACGACAAGCGCCAGCAACTAATCTCATTGGTCGATAAACGTGCAAAATATCTCGCCGACTTGCGGCAGAAGAAGAGAAGAGCACTGTCATCATTGAAGCGAGACGAGTCAAACGTAACATTCAGCCCTAAGAAAACTAAAGTTGAAGAAAATTCACCAGGCAATACCGTCAGGAAATCTGCAACATCCTTGAACAAGGTGGAGTCTACTACCAAGAAGCGAGTTCGATAACCGTTATCTGAGGAGAACTACGAAGCTATTTACTACAAGAACCTTACGAAGCGCAATCCAGTATACCACCTCCTCTATTCACCCCTTCATTCCCTCAAACCAAAGGAAAAAGACCTGCTCATCGAGACGTTATCAGCACATCTCAAAGAGAGAACCATTGAGCTGTACCGTAAGGAGGAATTGCTCAGACACAATGAGGAGTCCTACCGACTCAAGTGCGAGGAGCTCAACGAGGAAGTCAATATCTTGACTGAACAGAAGTGCCAACTGACTCGTAGACTGATTGAGTTCGAGACCACCATGAAAGACTTCCATTTCGACGTAAAGGGAAAACAAAGACTCGAGAAGTAAGTTGATAGACGCCAGACCCAGTTAGTGGAAGCACAGGCGAACGGCGAACTGTACAAATAGATGTACGAGAGAGTCAGGGAGGGTGTCGAGTACTTGAACATTACTGACCAAAAGGAGGAGACTCTTACCGAAATGACGAACCAACGCAGGAAGGATAAGTACTTCAATATTCTGTGTCATAAATTCGGAAGACTGCGCAATTTAAAAGCCCTGCACAAGACTAATCAACTGCGTGAAGATAAGAGAATCGCCACAAACGCATTCGATGTGCTTCGGAGGAATGGACTGATTGAGCGAATCATCAGAATCAAGGCATCCGAGAACAATGCTTTGAGGATGGAGCTGTGTTTTCTATCTATGGTATCTTATGCTAAGGGGAAGAAACAGCTCAGGCAACTGGTCAAGGTGATTTCAACTTCCAGGAAAGCCGAATCCATTCTGCGGATGCGCTCGAACGTTGCACGTTTTGCCATTATGCGGATAAAGCGAGCAAGAGCAGCAGCGCACTTCAAATACACAACACAGTCGAAATGCTGGAAAGTCATTAAGACAGAATGGATATGCTATGGGCCGGATGCCCTTAAACCAGTGCTGGTGAGAATGGACCAGCTTCACCGTCGCAAGCTCGCTGCAAAGGCTCTCATGTGCTGGACAGGGCAGCACGATGAGTACAAAAAGGAAAAGATTGAGCTCACTCAACGAATTTACCAATGGAAGCTAAGGAAATACCTAAACAAGCCGTTTGAACATTGGGCTCAGCAACACAGGATTGAGCATTCGGTTATGGAAGCCAAGCAAAAAGAGCTCATGCTGCTCCAGCGGGCTGCGAGCCTGCAGACTATTGCAAAGGAATTCATCGAGAAGAGCAAGTATAATGCCAAGAAAGCTAAAAGGGCTCAAGGGAAGCTCCAACAGTTCTTCTGGAAAGCCAGGCGTGAAAGTATTCAGACCAGCCTCGAGCTAAAACTCAAACAATTCTACTTAAGCTCTGGCAAGAACTGCCAACGGTGTGTCAAATTCTTCACTGGATTGAGAGAGAGGAGCAAGAAGTATCTCGGGCATGCTGACTTTAAGTTAAGGTCGACATTGATGATAGGACGAGCAAAGACCTTCTTTCGGTTCTACCCATCCATAAAAGAAGCCCGGATTAAGTTGTAGAACCATGTGGCGAACATGCAAAATCTTCAGCTTGTGAGGCTGATGTCCCGCACCTTCGAAGGATGGCGCTACACAGCAGTCCGCGATCGTCTCCAAGAACATAGGAAGGATATGAAGCCTGTGTTGGACGACATTAAACACAAAGAGCAGCACTTTAACCGAATGTCATCGATTCTCAGAGAAGAGTTGGAGGCCAAGGACGAAAAGCTACGGCTGTACGACAAGAAGATTGAGAATCTAGCATTATAAAAATCGTCTCAGGAGGCCCGCATGGAAAAGATGAGACAAACTTATGAAACGAATCTCGAGGAAATGCGACTTCGTGAATATGAATTCATGGAGATCATCGACAAGCTGCAGAGCAAGTTTGAATTGGTCTCAGCAGAGGTTGACCAGATGGCAGTAAGGAGTTAATTATGTTAGATTGATTAAATAAAGAAGACCTACCAGAGCAGGTATGCCGAAAATAGCGCTAACAGTTCCTTCGAGACTAGCAAAATCGAGCTGAGAAATAGATTGAGCAGCGGGTACGCCAACCCCGGCAGTTACTGATTGGACTTGAGTTATGTTAGTAAGCAGCATCAGGGCATGGTTATGTCCAGCTGGCAGCCGCTCTTAGCCGCTGCAGCCTTAATGCGAATGACGATGTCCTTGATCGCTTTCATGACGTCCTTTGGTTTTTCCTTCCCCTATTCCTATTTGAAGGTCAGAGCGTGGAATTATAGTTGCAGCTTCTTTAACCGGATCGGCTCCTCCGTTAGCAGGGCATCCATATTGTCGATTGGATTGTCGTCTAAAATGATAAACTCAATACTCATTGACAGGAACTGGAGTTCCTTGAGATTTCCAAGCAGACTGTTGAACGTTGCTGTTGTGAATTTGTTGCTGCCTGCATAGTAACTAAAGTACTCAGGTTGAGCTTCTTGAGGTTTTGCAGGTTTTTTGCGATCTCAAGCCCTGACAGATCTGTCAGGTGGCAGTAAGACAACTCCAGCTCCTCCAGTTTGTGGCAGTGGAAGCATATCAGGTTGGCTCCAGTATCCCTCACAAAATTAAACCCAAGGTAAAGCCGGCGCAACTCTTTCAGATGAATGACAATATTCGCAAGAGATTACCCACTCAGATTGTTGCTTCCTGCGTTACAAAGGGTAGGTACGTAGATTGAGTTCGAGGAGCCTCACAGGAAGTTTGCTGAGTCCCTCAACTGCACACTCATCAGTAAGTTGGCACTCTTCTAATCCCAAGACCTCCAACGCAGATAACTTGTGAAGATGCCCCAGAGGCCGCTCCTGGTTGAGTCGGTTGTAGCCAAGCCTCAGGACTTTCAGCTGCGGAAAATTCGTAGGAATAAGAGGCAGACTGTCACTTTCCAGTTTGCACCTTTGAAGATTGAGACTTTCAAGCTTGGTGAGCTTCTTCAGATGACTCAGACCCGATGCTTCGACGTTATTCAATGCTGCGTTAGCTCAATTTTACATAAGTCCAGTGCCCTGAGATTTTGCAAACCATCGAGCAGTGCAACCTCCTTCTCGGTCAGTCTGTTGCTACTCAGGTTCAACTACACAACTTTCGCCAGCAGTCCCATGATAGTTGGTAATGTCTGTCCAATTTATTTGTGGCCTGCTTTCAACTCAATCTGTACTCACATCCACCACCGTCCACTGTTTGCTGGATAGCTATCTGAGTTCCTCCTCTCCAAGCTTGCGGGTGCGACGGCCCCTGAACGCTTGCTGTACAGCCAACATATGATATATATTGTTTTGTTGGGTGGTGAATGCTGCAGAGAAGCTACAACCTCATGCGAACACTTGCAGGAGCAAGCCGCTTCGGCTTCGCCAACTAGGTTCAGCCCAAGGCCAAGACCGAGTCCCCAAAGAGCCTTGCGTACTACAAGGACGGGCAGATAGTCACCCGCAACTTCCTTACCCTCAAGAAGAAAGAGGATATCGAGGGCTACGTCATCAAGACCGTTCAGAACTATTTCCGCACTACCCATAAGGCAGGTAGCCAAAGTCTTAGCGATAGGCTTAAACCTTGAGAGCAAACTTGCTGATCACGGCCTGGACTCCATGGACCAGATTGAGCTGGCTATGCAAATCGAAGAGGACTTGGGGTATGTCATTTCTGCGGAAACATTGCCCGTGCTGCAGAAGGTCAAGCACTTCGTGAATTATATTGAACACGTCGAGGCCTTCAAGAAAGAGCACCAAACCCCGCTCGCCTGATCACCCGAGGAATAAATTTAAGATTAATATGCAGGGTAAGGAAGCAAACTCAGAGTATCCCCGAAGGAAAACTCCAACAGCCTCGCCTCTCCCCAAAAGCAATTTGTCAAAAGATCACCGCACCAGATCACCGCTTATAAAGGATCGCACTTACACGTAGAGTGCGGCAGTTGGCAGGTACTGTTTGAAATAAAACACGCCAACGGAGTCATAATCTGATCGGAGTAGCATCAAACGACGTCTCGAATGCAAAGCTAACCAGAAGAGCCCTGCGCAGTATAATACTCTCACGCCAGGAGGTACCCGAAGAATCAACTGCGAAAGCTTCGAAGCCGCCCTTGGAAAAGTAGCTCAGCAACAAATAACGCAAGCCTTAAGCCGAATACTGCGCCGAAGAATTGCTTTTGGCTTCCAGAAGATCAAGGAGCAGCTGTTGTTTGCAGAGACATCTCTGACCTCTCTGAGTGATACGAACCCTCGGCCGATCTACAGCTACGACCACCTACCAGAACTATTGTAAGCCTTCAGCAATGTGTACAAGCTGAGGTACCAGCATGTGATGGTCGAGGCCTTCACTAAGATTTCTTACGAATTCAAGAAGGCTCAAGAAAGGCAGTCCATACTTCGAGGGTTTGTCATGAAGGATCGCGTGGCTGAACTCTATAGATTGTTGAAGCGAAAGTCGAAGGCTCACTAGCTGAACCACCTCGTCAAGAACTTTGCATTGATGAGATTACTTCGAAGGTTAGGCAACCTGACTTCAGTAAGGAAGCAACAGCTAATGGGGAAAAAACTCCGAATGAAATCTAAGACTCCACGCTCCATGACTGAAGATAGTTCTTTGGGGAACAGTGTGAGGCTGAACTCTTCATCTAAAATTTATCGACTTCTCGGTGGAATTAAGAAGGACAAGGAACAACCAAGCGAGAATATCTATGTAAAGTACCATCACGTTGACGATCAACCAGACAACAGTGGGAGCTATCGCTTCAGCCAGCGCTTCAGTGAAAACGTGCCAAGCACCATGGAGCTGCTAAACAATCGCGTACAGCGACTGGAAGATATGCTGGAAAGCACAAGAGCTAAACCGTCCGTGCAGTAGGAAAATAAGTTCCAACCTACCTGCACCAACTGGGCAAAGTCCGAGCTGTCCTCACCCCCTGCCGAATTCACTACCAGCAAGCTGACAATGATCACGAGCAACAGGAATATCCTGCAATTCTGTCCGATCTGTCTGCTTACATTCTGCATCTGCAGGAAGCCTATGAAGGATTTTGAGATGCAGTGCGACTTGAGCATAACTCAACCAATACTGCAACACACACCTGCCAATCTGAATAACTTCGGTAACTGGGAAGGTGCTGAAATCACTCGTTCACAGTCAACCCAGCGAACATTTATGAAGCCAGCACCTCACTCCAAGGAAATGGAGTTGGTCTATGTTCCCTAAACCATTCTACGGCCTGTTCTTATCGAACGGCCTCAAACCTTCCAATTCTAGAATAACTTCTCCATGCAGCTATCCAAGCAAACAGAGCCTAATAAACTCAACTTAACCATCCGATAACATCCCAAGATGCAGCCCGATATCCTTTTTCGAAGCTCCCGGCATCCTTCCTAAAACTGTCCTGTAGACTCAGCAAGGCAGCCTATAAGCAGGCGGAACCAATAGCCAAACATCCCAGCCGACCGCTCACTTTCCAAACGAACAAAGTTCCTCAAGCTAACATCAAGGCGAACCTCCGAGAGCCACCTGCTTTGACTGTCTGCACTGTTGTGCCTTGAAAATTCAATGAGTCTAGCACTTAACTTTTATTGTTTAATGAAACAACTCGAGGAGCAATACACAAAGGAGCGGATGATCAACGGCCTATACGTGAGGCCGCTATCCAAGAAGAAAAGCAAATCTTCGCAAAAGGAATCTCGACCCAAGACAGCTGCTGAGCAGCCTGAAGAGCAATCCCCTCGCAAGCTGAACGATATGATCGAAGAGATTCGGCGCAGTCGCGACGAGCTCCGTAAGCTTCAGGAACAGCCAATGCAGCACCGTGAGGGACTCACTAAGTCCGAGATGAAAGAGTTGACGGAAAGGTATGCGTAGGGATCGGAAAACGATTCAGCGATGTGTATGAGCAAGAAATGCTCTATCAGGGAGGTCGAGGAACGGCTTCGGACACGCTGCGAGGAAGATCGGATGCACAAAATCAAACAGCTACTGAAGATGCAGTTGAAGAACAAGCAGTCGTGCGAATTTTGGAAGACCGAGCGGCAGGTTGCTAAACTTAGAAACCTTGAGGAGAAGATTAGATTGAAGCTTGATCTCAAGGAGCGCGAGTAACAGGTACCTAAGCGTGCTAACTATAGTGGAAGACTCAGATGAGGCTGTCGGATGAAGCCAAACGCAACGAGCGTTAGTTCTGTCATGTACAGAACATGGAAAGGATCGATATGCTGCGCCGTTCAAAGAGAAGAGCGGCTGCCGAGGAGTACAAGGTCATCTTAGTCAACGAAAAAGAGTCGGTAAGGGCTCACATAATTTAGTGGCGGAACATGAAGTTCAAGGAGTTCAACTCTCAGCGAATTGCCTCCGCGAGAAAACAGTTGGAAGAGGATACCATAGAGCTCTACCGAAGTCGGAGGGAACGCGGCTCACTTTCAGCACGCAGCCGTCCTACAGTTGCCAACAGCGAGATGGCGGTATGACACCGCCGGTACTTCTCATCATCTCTGGAGATGCATACGAACAAACACGGTCAAAGCTGTTAATCCCGAAACTATACGTAACGCTTTTCCCGTTCTGATGG
>Ga0075152_10003839_pt1 | contig 10424 bp, 8 predicted proteins | sample JI61114C2DNA_FD_70964 | JGI IMG/M metagenome (GOLD analysis project Ga0075152, IMG submission 70964) | Wastewater effluent complex algal communities from Wisconsin, to seasonally profile nutrient transformation and Carbon sequestration -... | ecosystem: Engineered > WWTP > Effluent > Algae...
GCCCCTGTTCGTTATAATATAGTGCCAGCAGATACCAGGCCTGCGCAGCCGCGGGTACAGCATCATATTGTTGGGCAATATGCCGGATACTGTTGAAATAAAGAATTTCTTTGTCAGGATGGGTGGCGTGCTCTTTTACGAATTGAAATCGTTTAATATCCGCGTCTATCAGGGCATCGGGTTTAATATCGTTGAGGTGGAAAGCAATCAGTTCCTGGTAGATCAACAGGGCTTTGTGTTCCAGGGATAATGAATCTTTTGTGGGGAACTTCCGTTTCACAAAATCAGCAGCCGGATCAAAAGCACTGCCCTGATTGATTTCAAAGGCATAAGCCGGTTTTTTAATATTCCGTTCATCGTTTTCAAAATATTCAAGGGCCTGATGGGCCAGCAGGTCATACAGCGTGGGACGCAGGTGCCGCATATTTCCTTTGGTGATGATGGCATCAAAAGCATCCAGCCGGGTTTGTTGCAATAGTTTGCTTTCTTTCAGCGAAAGCAGGTACAGTTCACTGATACGTTTATGGAAATCTTCTGTTCCCCAGGTACTCAGATCCGTTTTTACAAATCCGGCTGTGGCGGTGCGGTCCAGTAATTCCCATCGGTTTTCTTCGTAATAGTTCAGGTACATGCCGGCCAGCAGACTATTCAGTACAGACCGGGCTGGTTCCCGGCTTGTTTTTATTTCCTTTTCCATTTCTGCAATGGAGAGCAGTTCATTGTCCTCCCGGTTCTGATCCTGCAGTCCGGCTATATATACCAGTGATTTGATGAGCTGGGCATCCTGTTTGTCTTTTTTAGCCTGCGTATAAATTTTCCGGACTTCCGCCAGGGCAGAGGCGGGCAGATTATTATTTACGTGCTCCTGTACTTTTTTCCAGGCGGCGGTATAGTTTTTTACGGGGGACTGACCATTGCTGTTCATAATAAATATGCAGGAAAGGATAAACGTCAGGAATAGGTTATTCAGGTAATGCATTTTCATGCCTTGAATTTTAATACAAGTTAATTAATCTGGACAATGTTTAAGATGCATTTCGGTCAGTGATTACATATTCCTGCAAAGCGGAATCCACGCCAGTCATGTATTCCCGCATTTTCCTGCATTTCTCCGCAGTTTTAGCCCGGTTCTTTAACATTTTGTTACCCTCCTTTTTTGGCATGATGGCACGGGTTTGGAAATACGGTATATGTGAACAAGATTGATCACTTTTAAATTTTACACCATGAAAAAAATTTTTACACTCGCAATCGTTTCCCTGTTCTCCATGAGCCTGATGGCTTTTGATGGTACCCGGCTGAGTATTTCCACCACGACTACCGGGAAAGAACTGAAATTTGAAATTGACGGACGCCAGTTCAGTATGAAGAATAACAGTATCACGGTAGGGTATATGGCAGAAGGTTACCACCAGGTGAAAATTTTCCGTGAGAGCCGTAAAAACGGTTTCGGTTTCGGCCGGCGCGAAGAAGTGGTTTATAAAGGCTCTGTTTACCTGAAACGTGGATTTCATACCGATATCACCGTTAACAGGTTTGGTAAAGTACTGGTGGATGAACGCCGCATTGACCGGAATGACGACTGGTACCAGGAAGAGGATGAGTACTATGATGATCATAACGGATATGACAATGGTCAGGGCAATAACAACGGTGGCTGGAACAACGGGTATGGGAATGTGATGCGTGGCAATGAATTTGAATCCGTTAAAGAATCACTCCGCAAGGAATGGTTTGAAGCCAACCGCCTTAAATCCGCCAAATTCATCATTGACAAAAACAACTTTACCACCCAGCAGGTGAAAGAACTGATGCTGCTCTTCACTTTTGAGAACAATAAACTGGAAATCGCCAAGTATGCGTACAACAAGACTGTTGATAAGCAGAATTATTTCCAGGTGAATGAAGTGCTTACGTTTAACAGCAGTAAGGAGGAGCTGGCGAAGTTTATCAGGAGGGGGTAAGTAATGAGTAATGAGTAATCAGTAATGAGTAATTTCCCATAGCAGAAACAGCCATAAAGAAAGAGTCTCTCCGGATTCCGGAGAGACTCTTTCTTTATAGACTATACGATTTTAAACGACCTTCGCACTCATTACTGATTACTCATTATTCATTTCCCGAGTACCTCAGCCATTTTCTTCCCGATATCAGCCGGGCTGCTCACCACATAAATGCCACACTCGGTCATGATTTTCATTTTGGCTGCAGCGGTATCGTCGGCACCACCTACGATGGCTCCGGCGTGACCCATCCGGCGGCCGGGAGGCGCTGTCTGGCCGGCAATAAAGCCCACCACCGGTTTTTTATTTCCATTATCCCTGATCCAGCGGGCGGCTTCGGCTTCCATACCTCCACCGATTTCACCGATCATTACGATGGCGTCGGTTTCCGGATCATTCATGAATAATTCAACGGCTTCTTTAGTGGTGGTACCAATAATGGGGTCGCCTCCGATACCTACGGCAGTAGAAATGCCCAGTCCGGCCTTAGCCACCTGGTCAGCTGCTTCATACGTAAGCGTACCGGATTTGGAAACGATACCAACGCGGCCTTTGATAAATACAAAACCAGGCATGATGCCCACTTTGCTTTCTTCTGCGGTGATCACACCGGGACAGTTAGGACCTACCAGGCGGGTTTTTTTACCCTGCAGGTAGTTCTTCACTTTCACCATATCCTGCACGGGGATGCCTTCGGTGATACACACCACGAGGCCGATACCGGCTTCGGCTGCTTCCATAACCGCATCAGCCGCAAAGGCCGGGGGAACAAAAATAATACTGACATCAGCTCCTGTTGTTTTCACCGCATCGGCTACCGTATTAAACACGGGGCGTTCCAGGTGTGTGCTGCCGCCTTTTCCGGGCGTAACGCCACCCACCACATTGGTGCCGTATTCAATCATTTGCGTTGCATGGAAGGTACCTTCCGTACCTGTAAATCCCTGTACCAGGATTTTGGAGTTTTTATTAACGAGGATACTCATAGTTTGGTCTTAAAAGTGGTGCAAAAATAAGGCATTTACGGGGTTCTGTTGCCCTATTTATTTGGGAAATGACGAAGATCAGATAGCCGGGCTGTCACCCCCGGTCAGGTGGTCCATATTCCGGATATTGGGAATCTTTCCGGTCATTTCCAGCATCCGCATATCCTTGGCATCCTGAAGGAACTCGGAAGCGAAAATAAAGCTGTTGAGCCGCTCATTTTTGCTGAAAATGATGTCTTTTTTGGACCCTTCCCATTCTTTCCGGCCCTGGTACATGTAAAGGATATAATCCCCGATTTCCATCACACTGTTCATGTCGTGGGTATTGACCACCGTGGTCATATTAAATTCAATAGTAATTTCCTTAATCAGTTTGTCAATCACCAGCGAAGTCTGTGGATCCAGGCCTGAATTGGGTTCATCACAAAACAGGTATTTGGGATTGAGCACAATGGCCCTGGCCAGTGCCACCCTTTTTTTCATACCACCACTCAGTTCTGCCGGGAATTTTCTGTTTACATCCTTAAGGTTCACCCGTTCCAGTACTTCATTTACCCGGTCCAGTTTCTTTTTATGCGGATCGGTGGTAAACATGCTGAGCGGAAACATGATATTTTCTTCCACATTCAGGCTGTCGAACAGGGCTGAACCCTGGAACAGCATTCCGATTTCTTTCCGGATTTCTGTTTTGGCCTCCCGTTCCATTTTGGTGAAACTCTGTCCGCCATACATGACTTCCCCGGCATCGGGCTCAAATAATCCTACAATGCATTTCTGCAGTACGGTTTTGCCGCTGCCGCTGGAACCAATGATCAGGTTGCACTGACCGGCTTTCATTACGGCACTTACATCCTCAATTACGGTGCGGCCGTCAAAACTTTTCGCTATGTTTTTTACTTCTATCATGGGGTCAGAGGAGTAATGCGGATAAAATATAGTCAGCAAAAAGAATCAGGATACAGCTGACCACCACCGCTTTGGTACTGGCCCGGCCTATTTCCAGGGCGCCTCCTTTTACATAATAGCCATAAAATGCAGGTATACTCGAGATAATAAAGGAGAACACATACGATTTGATCAGCGCGAATATCACGTTATACGGAACAAATAATTCAAGCAGGCCTTTATCATACATACTGGCTGATAAGATACCTGCTGCAGTTCCGGCCAGCCGTCCGCCCCAGATTCCGAGTGCCATAGATATGACCACCAGCAGGGGGATCATCAGCAGGGCCGCGACTATTTTGGGAAGAATCAGGTAGGTTTTGGTATTTACGCCCATAATCTCCAGTGCATCGATCTGTTCGCTAACCCGCATATTTCCCAGTTCACTGGCGATGCGGCTTCCGGCCACGCCGGCCAGCACAATACAAACCAGGGTAGGGGCAAATTCAAGGATAACGGTATCCCGTACAATCTGGGCAATGGTAGAGGGGGGAATAAGGGGGCTGACCAGCTGATACGCGGTCTGGATAGTGGACACGGCCCCGATAAACACAGAGATAATGGCCACAATACCCAGTGATCCGAATCCGATCTCTGTACATTGATGAATAAATTCCTTCCAGTACATCTTGTGATTTTCGGGTTTGGAAAACATCCCCTTTATCATCAGCAGGTACCGGCCTATATCATTAAAAATGGTCATACCGGCCGCTAAGATACACGATGCAAAAGGAAAAAGCCAGTGCAGGTTGCCCTGACTGGCTTTTTTAGCTTTTTAAAGGTGTTTAATGCGCTTCCCTGGGTTCTTTCCCGAGGCGTTTCCACCATGGCGATTTTTTTACAATTTCCTGGGTGGAAATCCTGCTTTTAAGCTGCGCATCCACTACGGCAATCTGTGCCATATTGATGATGCTTCTGACCGAACTGCCCAACTGTAAAACGTGCACAGGTTTTTTAAGACCCAGCAGGATCGGGCCTACTGCATCGGCAATATCCAGTTCCTTCATCAGGTTGTAGGCTATGTTACCTGCGGCGAGATTGGGGAAGATCAGGGTATTTACATCCTGGTCCACCAGTTCACTGAAGGGATAGTTTTCCTTCATCATTTCCTTGCTCAACGCCACACTGGCCTGGATTTCCCCGTCCACAATAAGACTGGGCATTTTGGCTTTAACAATCCGGCGTGCTTCGGCCACCAGTCTGGCTTCGGGCGAATCGCTGCTGCCAAATGTGGAATAACTCAGCATAGCGATGCGTGGTGTGATATTAAACTGCCTGACCTCACGTGCGGCCAGCAGGGTGATTTCCGCGAGTTCTTCGGCGGTCGGGTTGAAATTCACCGTGGTGTCGGCCAGGAACAGCGGACCTTTTTTGGTCAGCATCATATACATTCCGGCAATCTTTCGTACTCCTTCTTCGGTGCCGATTGTTTGTATGGCCGGCCGGATGGTGTCCGGGTAGTTTTTGGAAAGACCGGATATCATGGCATCGGCATCACCGCATTCCACCATCATACAACCATAGTAGTTGCGGTCTTTCATGATTTTTTTTGCTTCGTAGGCATTGTATCCACGCCGGCCTCTTTTGGCAAAGAAAAGTTCCGCATACTGATTCCGTTTTTCTTCCTGCGCATCGCTGCGGGGATCAAAAATCGGCAGGTCTTCAATATCAATGCCATTGGCATCCGCAATGGTGCGGATCTTGCTTTCATCACCCAGGAGAATCGGGTAACCGATTCCTTCATCAAAAATGATCTGGGCGGATTTCAGAATCTTGACATTATCCGCTTCCGCAAACACAATACGTTTGGGATCTCGGCGGGCCTTGGTTCCAATGGCGCGCATGACCTGATTGTCCAGGCCAAGCCGTTTGTTCAGATCATTCGTGTAAGCCTCCCAGTTAGTAATCGGCAGTTTGGCCACCCCGCTTTCCATAGCGGCTCTGGCTACGGCCGGTGCCACCGTGGATAGCAAACGGGGGTCAACCGGTTTGGGGATAATATAATGTTCACCGAAACTGATATTGGTTTCATTGTAAGCCATGTTCACAATGTCCGGTACAGGGGTTTTTGCCAGATCGGCCAGGGCTCTGACCGCGGCCAGTTTCATGGCTTCGTTGATTTGCCTGGCCCGTACATCCAGCGCCCCGCGGAAAATGTAAGGGAAGCCCAGTACATTATTTACCTGGTTGGGATAATCACTCCGGCCGGTTGCCATAATAATATCCTTCCTTGCTTCCGTTGCTTCTTCCCAGGTGATTTCAGGATCCGGGTTGGCCATGGCGAAAACGATGGGATTTTTGGCCATGGTCTTCACCATTTCTCCATTGAGCACACCGCCTTTGCTTAAACCGATAAACACATCGGCATCTTTTATCCCTTCAGCCAGGGTCATGGCCTTTTTACCGTTAATGAATTCTGTTTTAAGTTCATCGAGGTCTGTACGTCCTTCATGTATCAGCCCCTTACTGTCGAATACCCTGAAGTTTTCTTTTTTGGCACCCAGGGCGATATACAACCGCATACAGGAAATGGCTGCCGCACCGGCACCATTCACCACGATCTTAACTTTTTCCAGTTTCTTCTTCTGTATTTCACAGGCATTCAGCAGGGCGGCGGCACTGATAATGGCCGTACCGTGCTGATCATCATGCATAACCGGGATATTCATCTGCTCCTTCAGCTTCTTTTCAATATAAAAACATTCCGGGGCTTTGATATCTTCCAGGTTGATACCGCCAAAAGTGGGCTCGAGTGATTTGACGATCTGAACAAATTTTTCAGGATCGGTTTCATTGATCTCAATGTCAAAAACATCGATATCCGCGAATATTTTGAACAATACTCCTTTTCCTTCCATTACTGGTTTACCGGCCTCGGGACCGATATTGCCGAGTCCGAGTACGGCGGTCCCGTTACTGATCACCGCCACCAGGTTGCCCTTGGCGGTATACTTATACACGTCATCCGGATTGGCGGCGATTTCAAGACAGGGCACTGCTACTCCGGGAGAATAAGCGAGAGAAAGATCCCGCTGGGTTTTCGCTTCTTTGGTTGGAATTACTTCGATTTTGCCCGGTCTTCCTTTTGCATGGTATTCGAGGGCTTGCTGCTTACGGAGGTCATTCTGCATAGTAAAAAAATTAATTCATCATATGGCAGTGAGTAAAACAGGGTGCAAGGTACAGAATATAAATCCGTTTCAGGATGATTCCTGAACGTTCATTTTTAAGAGGAGGTGGATTGAAAATTCCGGCAGCCCGGCATTTAGTCATTGCGGCGGGAACGAAACTGTTTTCGGAAGGATCAGTATTTTACGGTGGCCCCCAGCCATGCCATCATCCCCATGCCTGTTTCAATTGCGTCTTCATCGATATTAAAAGTGGGTGTATGTACACCGCTGATAATGCCTTTGGCTTTATTCATGGTGCCCAGCCGGAAAAAGCAGGCTGGAATCTGCTGTGCATAATAACCGAAATCCTCGGCCCCCATCCGCAGTTCAGTTTCACTGACGTTTTCCGCACCCATATATGTTTCTGCCAGGGTCATGGCACCGGCGGTTAACCGTTCATTGTTCATCACGCAGGGATAGCCCACATCAATATGGAGTTCCGCCACGGCACCCATTGAGTGGACAAGTTCTTCCGTCACTTTACGGATCAGTTTGTGGGCATGGAAACGCCAGGCTTCATCCATGGCTCTGAACGTACCCATCAGTTTTACTTCATTGGGTATTACATTGGTCGTGTTTCCGCCATTGAATGCGGTAATGGATAATACGGAAGGATTAAAGGGATTATTGTTCCGGCTGATCAGTTGCTGCAATGCAATGATAAGATGAGCCCCGATTAAAACAGGATCGGTCACCAGGTGAGGAGAGGCCGCATGTCCGCCTTTTCCTTTGATAGTGAAATAAAGTTCATCCGCACTGGCCATTACTTTACCGCCCCGGAAACTCAACCGGCCGGTTTCGAGTATTGTATTTACATGTAATGCAAGAATTGCTTCGGGACGGGGATTTTCCAGTACGCCGTCTTTAATCATTAGTGAGGCGCCACCGGGATTCTTTTCTTCACCGGGTTGAAATACCAGCTTCACGGTGCCTTCCCATTCTTCTTTTAATTCCACCAGTATTTTTGCCGCTCCCAGTAAGCAGGTCGTGTGCACATCATGGCCGCAGGCATGCATCACGCCGTCTACGGTTGATTTATACGGCACATCATTTTCTTCTTTAATGGGTAAAGCATCCATATCCGCCCGCAATGCGATGATCCGGCTATCCGGATTTTTCCCTTTGATCAGCCCCACCACACCGGTACCTGCTTTTACCTCAAAAGGTATACCCAGTGCTGAAAGACGTTGTTGTACAAATTCCGACGTTTTAAATTCCTGGTAGCTCAGTTCGGGATGGGCGTGCAGGTGGTGACGGACTCCGATAAACTCCGGGGCATATTGTTTTGCCAGGGCTTTTATTTTTGCGTGCATGGTACAAAAATAAACAAACCATTCCGACCGGGGAATGGTTTGTCTGTTTATCTGGCAAAAGACAGATCAGAGTGAGATATCTTCCTCACCCGGCTTTGCCGGTTTTACTTCAATAATATCATTCATGATGAAAACCCCTTTCGGGAAATAGACATTCAGTCGTTTCTGAATAGCCTCCGCTTCTTTACGGTCCTTAAAATTGCCGGCTTTCACTTTATAATAGGGCGACTGATGCCAGAGATAAGCTTTCAGTTCCGGGAAGTGGGTATATACTTTTGTTTTAGCCGCGATCGCTTCATCCCGGTTGCTGGTGCTGATGATCAGAATCCGGAATCCTTTATCCGTCCGGCGGGCAGAACGGCTGGTTTCCTCGTTGATCTGGGCTTGCTTTTTCACCAGCAAATCCACCCGGGGATCCTTATGTATAACCACATAAGCCGTATCCTGATTTTGTTTTCCCGCAGTGTCCTTCAAGGGATTACGCGGGCTTTCCTGGGCCATGGCCGTGAAACCGGATAGTGCGGCTACAAGCGTTAAGATGAATTTCATATAGTATAAAGTGCAAATATCCTACCAAAAAAATAAAATAAAACACGAAATACGGCAACGGGGATATTTGATTAATAACTGCTTCAAAATGAACTGTCCCTCGTCGTTAGTATCCGCCGCCGGCACCGGCAATATTTTCAACCGGGTGCCAGGTGGTTTTGATCTCCTGATTATCCATGATAAAATAGGGCGATTGTCCTTTTTCACTGTACCAGTCAATCGTATCATAAAAATGTACCCGTTTCAGGTTGGCCGCCGATTTTTCCCGGATCATCTTCTGTATATCAGTATCTTTTTCACAGTAAATGGTTGCATTTACATCCATATGATCGGTAAACCAGGACTGCAGTTCGGCCGGTTTGCCGGTCAGAATATTCACCACCCCACCCGGTAAATCGGAAGAGTTCAGCACTTCGGCAAAGGTAACGGCGCACAGTGGTTTGGTTTCCGAAGCCAGCACCACACAGGTATTACCTCCGGCAATCACCGGTGCTATCTGGGAAACCAGTCCCAGTAAGGAATCACCCTGTGGTGCAATAATGGAGACCACCCCGGTTGGTTCGGGTACGGAAAAATTAAAATGAGAAGAGGCAACAGGATTAACGGCGCTGAACAATTGCTGGAATTTATCGCACCATCCGGAATAATAAATTAACCGGTCAATAGCCATATTCACTTCTTTTTCCGCGGAGGCGCTGGTTGCACCCTGTAATATCAGTTCCTCCATGAACTGTGCTTTCCGGCCTTCCAGCATTTCCGCCATCCGGTACAATATCTGGCTGCGGTTGAAGGCAGCCCGGTTACTCCATCCGGCAAAAGCTCCACGGGCAGACACAACGGCATCCCGGAAATCTTTGCGTGAACAGAGACAAACATTGGCCAGTTTTTTTCCGGCTTTATTCAACGGACTATAATAGCGGCCGGATTCAGTACGGGGGAATTGTCCGCCGATATAGATTTTATATGTTTTGAGTACTTCGAGACGCATGGTTTAGTCTTTTAAAGTTCGAGAGATTTATGCAAGTTTCAGAGGTTTAAAAAGTTTAACAGGTTTAAAGTTCAGGAAGACTTGTTTTCTTACCCGGTTCTTTTTTTAAATTTTATGCCCTTTGTTTCTGAGTTTTCAAGGTATGAAATGAATTTTTGGATAAGGCTGCTTATTTTTTTTTGCATGGGCGGTTATCAGGTCAAACTCTTTTTGATCAATATAGTTTCTGTCGGGCGCCCTGTATAATTGTGATCTTAATTCTCCACAGGAGGCTTTGGCAATATACAGGAATTGAATAAATTCTTTATTTCCGCCTCTTTCAAACCTTTTAAACCTCTTAAACCTTACATGCTTGTCAACTCCAGATAAGGAAGTAGCCCATGCAATCCTCCCTCCCTTCCATATCCACTCTCTTTATAACCACCAAAGGGAGAAGTGGGATCAAATTTGTTGAATGTATTGGCCCATAC
>Ga0075152_10003841_pt1 | contig 10424 bp, 14 predicted proteins | sample JI61114C2DNA_FD_70964 | JGI IMG/M metagenome (GOLD analysis project Ga0075152, IMG submission 70964) | Wastewater effluent complex algal communities from Wisconsin, to seasonally profile nutrient transformation and Carbon sequestration -... | ecosystem: Engineered > WWTP > Effluent > Algae...
AGGGAGTTCGGAGGAAACTTTAAACTAGGCTTGAACCGAACGGCTATTGCCAACTGCCCATCTTCGCAATTACAGACGGTAGCATCGCTGTCCAAGGAAAGCCACTGCGAACTGAAGGCACTTGAAAAGACCATTGTATTCACTGTAAACCCCGAAGTTGCCCAGAACCAAAACCAAATGTATACACTGGAAATACTCACAGTTGCGCTCATTGATGGCATCGAGAGGCGTTTCGAGTGCCGTGTTGATGAGTATTCAGGTGCTGCTGGTCACGTACTCATTCGCTTTAAAACTGGCGGTTCTATCTTAGCGAGCATGGGCCATTGGTGCGAGCTACTGAAGGTCAAGACAAGCGAATAGCATCTGCTGCGGGTGGTTAAGTAATAGTATGGTGAGGTCATGTTCAGGGAGATGGAGTCCAGTCTCAAGAACCTTTCCGGACAAGAGCGGTTCAACTATGTCGATTCGTACGCCAACCAGATGGTCCAGCAGAGCACACCAGGCAATAACCACTATTCAAAGAAGCGAAAGTTCATGTGATCGGCATCGGTTTAGTAGTGTAATTTGTCTAAGACTGACACATATGGACCTGCCGGATATCCTGTTGATGGTGTTGATACTGATACAGACGGCTACCATGGTGGGCAGCATCGTCCAACTGGTTCGTTACAGAGAGTCCTACCCGATCAAGCAGCTGTCTCCCAGGGTTACCATCATGATCTCGGTGGCTGCATGGCTTTCTTGCCTACTACTCGCCATCGTTCAGTTCACTGGCAACGGAAAGGCGAAAGAGCCCAATAACTTCGTGATCATCTGCAACCTCTTCTACGTGTTCTTCCGGGAAGTGACTATACTTGGATTCTCGCTAAGGATCCTCAGGATCTGCATCGCCTACTACAAAAGAATAAACTGCCGGCCAGTGATGGCTGTATTTCGCTCTTAAGGCCTGCTCTGCTTGGTCACGTGTGCCTTCAGCATGCTGCTACCAATAATCCAGGTGATCGAACATTACGGTTTTGGTCGCTACCCCAGCGAATTCTTTCACTTCTTCTCGAAGTCAGGAGCTGGCAACCCTTTTAACTATGTGCTGTGGAGCATCGACAACGGGCTGTTCTTTGTGGTGGTTGCACTTTCCTTGCCAGTGACCGAAAAATTTAAGTTCATTGGGCAGCTAGTCATTGTGTTTCTCGCGGCGCACTGTGAAAACTGGTACAAACTCACCTGGCTTATACTCAAAAGCAAGGGTACTACGTATGCCTACATGGTGGACCAGATGGAAGACAGATTCTATTTTATGGCTGCTTCTGTTAATGTGCTCTGCATGTTCGTACTTGTCTGGCCCACCCTCAGACCAACTTACGAGCTCCCTTTACCGAACGATGCCATCATTGGCAACCACAACATGCTATTCCAGCACAGCGAAGCCTATACCATCCTATACCAGTTTGCCCGGCACCTGGAGAACGTGCGATCGAGTCACGAATAAAATGAGAAGAGACAGCATGCCTGCAGGTATCTGCATATCTACACCGAACTGTTGATAGCACGTCGAACTGTTGCCAAGGCAAACTACGATAAAAGCACCATTGATATCGATGAGCCGACATGCCGTGAATTCCTCGAGAAATTCGTGATTCCAAACTTCAATGAGCTGGAGCTAATTCAGAACACGACCAAGAACCTGTTCAAGAATGGAGTTGCCTCAAAGGATCAGATCTGCGATGGACTTTCGATCGACCAGCTGATGCCCCTCTATGGCAAGCTACAACGAGTCATGAACTACATCTACTGCGAGTGGAAGCATACCAAGTCCATGTTGGCATTGCGCGAGGAGCTGGAGGGTAATTCGCCCATCATCAAAAAGATGTTCGAGTTGCACATCGGTATAACTTGACGCCGCGCGCTTCCTTGAATATTACCTATTAATGGACTTGGAGCAAGTTCGCCAGGCGGCAAGGTTGCGCAGCCAACCTCCACCACCGCCCACTAACGCATCCGAGAAGCACAACTCCGACGATGAAGAGGAGGTGCCAAACAACGAGGATCATTGTTTCCGGTGCAAGCGGCGTGGAGAGATCTTCTGTTGCGACAACTGCTTCCGCTCGTTTCATGCTGAAGGGGGTTGTATGTCGACCCGCCCCACCGAGTACTTGTTGCAATGATGTAGGAACATATGGAGTTGCCCTTGTTGTAAGTTGCGGGATGAGTGCCCTGTGTGTGATGCACCCATCCAGGAACATGACGATTCTTACGTATGCAGCCTGTGCTGCAGAAAGACCCACTACCCCTGCACGGGTGTCCCAAAGTCGCTGCTCAAGCCTCTCTCCTCAGAACTCACCTTTGCGACCGAGTCCTTCTTTATCTGCTACGTGTGCCTGTATTCTTCCGAGATCAAGGTCGTGGTGGAAACGGAAATGATACCAGATCTCGGACCCTACAACCTTGTCGTTCCCTATTGTAACAATGCAAATTTATGCAGTTTGCTCCTCAGCGCATATGGGCTGGATTAGCGACCTCAACATCAAGAACATTTCTACGAAGAGCAAAAAGCTGAAGCACAGTGCCGCCAGTGCCAATCAAACCTTTACACCAGCAATATTGGAGCGGATTATTGGATTCAAGCCACCTCTCATTCATCAAAATATCCCTACCGAGTAGCTAGTGAGAGTGCTGAGAGATACCACCCGCATTGTGGAGCCTGGCCATCCCAACAACTTCAAGTTCCTGGTGAAGTGGCGTGATGTCGAGTATCAGTACAGCACCTGGGAAGATGAGTTCTTTGTGAGGCAGAGCCCATGCAACTCCCTGGAGCGCTTCATCCGCATGAAGGAATACGAGTTGCACTACTTGATTGAGAAATCTGCACAGCTAAAGGACTTCCGAGTTTGTTCCTCCAGCACGGAGGTGCTCTAACCTCGTGAATAAAAGCTAGTAAGCGAAATAGTGGAAATGTACCATAAGAAGCTGCCTGTCGTGCTGAACAAATGGACAGCTGAAAGGAAGTGCCAAACAAACGTGGTTGGGTTCATACGTCACCTGTTCTACAGGGAAATGGTCGAACTACCCATTCTCGTACTGGCTAAGCACCGAGAGTTTCAAACTTGGCTGCACTTATTTGAATAGCTTTGCCCTGATATGTATGTCGTGAACCTCACGGGACTCCACGACAGTCGGAATGTCATTAAAACGCGCGAGCTCTACTATGAGGAAGCAGGAGTTCCTAAGTTCGATATTATGCTAACTTCCTTCGAGTGCCTTGGGAAGGACAACTCGATGTTCTACAACAAGGAGATCAATGTTAGGTGGAGTGTCATCGTATACGACGATGAAATGCGATGTGAGAGCTACTTGATGAGTAGACCAGGTGTCGACCAGTCCTATCGATTCATCCTTGCGAGTACTTTATTGCTCTACTGTAGAGGAATTTAGCGATGAGGAAGTTCGGCAGGTAGTCAATGTGCTTGCTCCCGGTGGAAAACCACTTCCGACGTCGGTTGAAGGTGATAGCATGATTAAGTTCGTCAGGCAATGGATTCCACATACCTTTGCGACAGAGTGGTCGGAGTACCAGCCTTAGCCTAAGTTCAAGATGAAGTTGCCCGCTCCAACAAAAAAATTCGTGAAAGGCGAGAAGGAAGGACAAAAGGTATAACAGGAAGAGCGCTTTCCGAGTCCACCACAGCTTCCAGAAGCAGAACAGAAATAACCATCACCTGAAGCCAAACCAACTAAAGTACCTTTGCCACGAGGCCGCCGTCCAAAGCCTAGACCTCCAATGAGCGAACCAGTCGTACAGCCACCACCTCCACCGCTGCAGGTTGACACAAAGTTGCCATGGCCACGTTATAAACGAAGCGCTTTCCTCCGCTTCGTTCTAAGCTTCGGGATTGACTTTGGCAGCTATACAACACTGGCGGAGCAGCTGGAACTCTTTGATAAGGATATCTTCGAGAACACTCCAACCATGTTTGAGGAACTCAAACATTACGTACAACTGTTCGGCAAGCTGCTGCTAGGACTAACCACTGAGCAGAATCGTAAGGTTATGTTTCGTTTCGAGGTACCCATTTTTAGCAACGCAGCCCTCTGCCATCCATAGGCGCATCACCGATATCCGCAACCTCCGTAAAGCATTCTTCAAGTACTCGCCAACTCCCGATAAATTTTCATTAGGTCATGTGAACATGGAACGCTCCACATAATAGCCTTGGAAGGAGAGAGAGGATCTATTGCTAATCCAACTCATCTTGCGGCATGGGTACGATAACTGGCAGGACATCTGCGATAGCAAGGAGTGGAAGAGTGATCTCCACTCCGAACGACAACCGATGGAAGTGATCCTAGGAAAGTTGGGTCACCTAGAAACAGTCTCCGCTGGTGAGCGCCTCCGAGCTTGCTGCAAAAACATTAGTAACCGCGCAAGTACAATCGTTGAAGGACTGCGTTGCGGGACTATCAACCTTGAGTGATCCTCGTAGCCAACCAACAACCCTGTCATATTTACTTTGGTGTCCGAAGGTGATCAAATTCGCCAGCTCTGCTTAATGCTGGCGTCGTCGAACGGCATGGTTATGGTATCAACGATGCTGGGTCCACAGTAGATACACTCCGAGGCCAAAAGCTCGTCAAACTGCTCCTTCTTGGTCTTGATCTCCTGCTCCTATCGGTTGAGGCTGAGCAGTACATCGTCCTACTGAGTTTTCTTCCCCGCCCCGAATATGTTCCAACCTCCGAAGAACCCACCTGCTCCCTCCTTGGAAGCACTAGCTTTTTTCTTCTGCTGAAGCCTCTGCCTCATACCTTCCAGTTACTTGTTGCAAACATCAATCTTCTCGATTTTATCGTGGTCGCTAGTAGGCTGCAACTTGACAGCAGCCAATAGACACTCACTGTGGAAGCCATGCATACACGGGAAGATATAGAATTCTTCGTTAAAGAGCGACTTCATGCACTCCTCACACTTGTTGCTTGCATCAATTTCCACACAGCGGTTCTTGATAGTTCGCAGCTCATTCTTAAGCTGCTCGGCATTGGAACTGTAGCTTTCCATCTGACGCTTCAGCCGTTCGATTTCCTGGCTATAGCCCTTCAGTGATTCACAAATCTCGTCCTTGAAATCCTCAATCTTAATCTTCTCGTTGAAGTGTGGCAGCAAGTCTTCAATTTTGACCACTTTGGACTCCTTAGTGAGATTGATAACTTCGTTGACGTTCCGACCCTGTCTCAGCAGGTTTATAGCAATCTCGAGCCATAGCTTCTTCTTTAGGTCGTCGTCTTCGGGCATGTTAGCGTAGCTCTTCGCTAGGGTGAACTTACCATTCTCCAGTGAGAGATTCACAGCCTCGCTGAACAGGTTCATGACACCGTACACAAGAATCTCTGCTTCGTACATGTGGTGGCGTTTGAACAACCTTAACGCAAACTCCACATCGAAGTTGAGTTTACCGCTCTTGAGGAGTTCGAGTAGTTCATCCTTTTCCTTACGTGGCGAGGTGGCATAGAAGAATATGAGGATGTTGTGGATACTCTTATCGCGGCACTTGAGCTCGATGATGCAGTACCTGAGTAACTCGATGCCTGCTTGCCTCCTGTCGACTGGGATGTTCATAAACCCAGCGATGAGCTTAACAGGCTTGAAATCCTGGATGGACTTCATGAGAAGTTCGACTGTATCCTCAACGACCTCGCGGAAGAAGATGTGTGCATACTTGTACACAACCTCCACCACTTTCTTATCTCGCACTCGTTTCAGATTGTTGATGGCTGTCTTGAACTCCTCCTTGTTGATGTGGTGCAGAATGATCATCTCGAAGTTGTTCTTGCGTTCTGCGAACTTCACTATATTGTTGATACGCCCGTGGTACTGCATAATGTTGTAGACTAGGCTTTCATCCAGGATATCGAGGTGTTACTGAAGCACGTGGTCGAGCTACTCCTCATTCTTTTCGATCGCCACCTTCAGCTACACTGTCGCTTTCGGGTTGGTCTTCACCTCTCGCTCCAAGTTGTTCAGCTTGTACACGAGCAGTTCGATCAACCAGCCCACCAACAGACAGCGTTGACTCTTTTCCTCAGGCAATAACTTCTTCAGCCAATATTTCACGTACAGTTCCAGCCCTTCCCGAGCTGGATCGTTGTCCACTGTGAGGAACCGGATAAAGATTTCTTCGAAGGTTCGAGCAGTGTCGATGTAAAGTGCTGCTGCCAGCTGGTACTGCTTGCCATCGAATAGACTGTCAGCATACAGCCCTGCAACATAATCCAAGTTTTAGTTTGTTGTCTTGGCCACTTCGTAGGCTTATTTGAACTTCTTCTTTTCTATAAGCAATTTCCACACCTCTGCGTCTTCCTTGCTTGTGTCGATCTTTGTGACTGCAGTGCTGGAGTATACCCACAAAATAGCAGCGTTTCTCTCGTAGCACATGTCTACGAACGAAGAGCCGCGGTAGTCGACAGCCTTCACCACCCTCTGAGTTATGCGGCTGATGATGGTCAGAGTGTCCTGGTGCAGCACATAGTAATGGAAGTCGGTCATAGCGATGTTCAGTGGCATCTCCTGCACGCTGTAGGCCAGCCTATCTTCCAGGTCGGTTCTCTTGGCGTACTTATAAGCCTCACTCTTGCTTAGGAAGTTGTCGGTAATTCTTTCGTGCTTCTCCGGGATGCGGAATGCCAATAGAGTGTTGCCGTTGGTCCAGAGGTAGCTGGATGGTCGTCTTGTATACTTGTTGTAGCAAGTGTGGCCCATACTGCTGTATCCTCGCGGCATTGGTACCTCCTTCACTCTCTCGTTGCGATCCTCAAATTTTTGAAGCAACAGCTTCATATCGTCTGGACCTGTCATGCAGAACAGACTGTTGTTGGTTGTAAAGATGGTGATGAGCTGCTTACCACCCACATTCGGATTCTGTTGCAGACGGTAAATCTCAATGCTTTGGATGTCGCTTGTAGCTGGAAGCTGGACAATCGACTGATCGATCACCTCCACAACCTCTTCCTTGCTAAAGTCGATGCTGTACAGCGAAACTGCGCCATTTTCATGGGCCAACACAATCTCGCCGGTGGTTTGGTCATTTTCAGGTCTGTAGAAGGCCATGCACTTGATGTTGTAGTTTTTGATCTTCGGCAGAGAACGTACCTTGGTATCACGATAATTGATGTAGCAGTGCTGCTTGGCATCAGTACTCAGCAGACAATGGAAGCCTTTCGGGTCTAGATAGGCGTTCGTAATCGTGGCTTGCTTGTCCTTACCGCGTAGCATCCCCATGATATTCTCTCCTCTTGGATCGGGAAGTTCGCATTGCACGAAAGCAGGTTCCTTTCGCTTCCGCCAGCGGTAGAGATGGTTGGATTCCGTGACTACAATGCTAGTTTCGTCGCTAACGAGGTACTTCTTAATCTTTTCCTGCTTGGGAATACCCGGCAGATCGACAGTCTTGGAGGAGAAAATATCCACTTCTGTCTTAATCTTCTTCTCAAAGCCCATCTCATCTGAGTTTTCGTTCTGGCCTGACGGTTCATCCTCATCGTCCTCGAAGTCAAAGTCATCGTTGCGCACAGACTACATGTGATATGATCGGAATTATACACTCGAAGTAGGCTGCTATATGTCAAACTAGCCAAGTGAATAGAGTTGGTAGCAATTGACTCTGCAGTGATGCTGTGACTACTGCTCCAACAATAGATTTATGATGATGATTGGCCAGTTTATGGCAAGGCTTGTGCCACGGTTGAGGCCGTTGTTGAAGCTCAACCGCCTTGCGGTTGCTACCAGCAAGAACCAAACGATAAAGCTAATGGCCGAAACCGCCGCCAAGGCTCAGCGTCGCATGTTCCTTGAAATGCAAGTTCTGCTAAGAGCCAAGAAAGTACTGCATGCTGAACGCCGCAAGCTTGAAGACACTGTATTCGGACTGCGCAAACAGGGTAAGTGCCCAGGTGTTATCCGTCGAGAGGGCTTCGAGGATATCGATATTGTTCTCACGGGAAAGGATATGCGTGGCTTCATAAAACACCCTCAACGGGCTTGTGAACCAGTTTGGATTCGCGTGGACGGTGAAGAGATCAAGTGCCTTATTGACGACATCAAACTGCATGCACAACAGTTCATTCAAAAGGTTGAACTACGAAGGTTTATTGTTGGTGAGCCCAACCAAGTTTCGGTGCCGCTGACACTTACCCATCTGACCCACAACTTCTTCTACAATGAGCTGTCGATACCAAAGATGTACAAAGGGAGGGTGACTCTCACAACATACAATGAAGACTATCCGACCATGCTTACTGTTGACATCTCCTATGTTCATACCATGAGACCCTATAGGTTCGGTACCCTCCTTCATGAAATTTAGGTGACCTCCAGAATCTCCTGCCTCCTGGAGTTGAAATCTCGTTGAAACACCACAACCTAAGCGATCGTATCATATCGTTTGGAGAGCCTCAATAACCGTCCCCTGAAGACCTGTACGAAGCTCAGGCAATTGGCCGTTCACTGGAAGGCGAACCCACCACCCCGGAAGAAATAGAAGCGGCGTAATTCGAAGCAGCGAAGCAGCTATAAAAGTAAAAAAAGTAGGAGAAGAAGAAGGAGAAGAAAGGTGCTAAGAAATGATTCGTTCTACATTTGGGATAAAGCTGAAACAGATCCAATCAAATGCCGAACTTCCCTTTAATGCGCTCTCGGATCCTTAGGAACCATTTGAGCTTGTAGGTGAGTTCCAATAGCCTGAACGACTGTGTCTCATATAACCGCTCGATATGGCCGTAAGCTGCTTCGTACTCGTGGTTGAAGTTTAGACCGTTCTCCTCGGCGGCTTTGACTTCACCCATCCATCGTAATACGCTCTCCCGTATTCTTCCTTCGACGTTCCCCTCCTCTGCACTATTCAGCACATTGGAAATGCACTGCTTGACTCCGATTATCTTACACTCGAGGAGCCTTACGATATCCTGCCAGTCCATATTGTACAGCTCATTGAAGTTTCGACAGACTTTTTCGTGAACCCCCATGTTAGCTTACAGAATTGAGCATTCACACATGAAACAATACCTGAAGGTTGGGCTGGTTTCTCCAGTTTGCTGTTGCTCGTAGGACATTTCGATGTGGTTAGTAGAGAAGCCAGGCTGGTAACTTCGCCGCTGACTTTGACTCAGTCTCTCAATGTGACTTGTTGAAAGTTCATCCTTTTGAAAAGTGCTGATTTGGCCAAGTGTGTTGTCAGCCTCCTTATCTTCTTTGGCTGGGGAAGGACTGCCAAACATAATCCGTTTTTTGATGCTTGCACTCGACTTTTACTTCTTTTGCGTCGTCAGCGATATCGTTTTTACTTCGATGGGCTGAAATGTGCTTCCTTCTCTAATTGACTCTTTCAGTCGATTTATTTTACTCTTGGAAGTATTACGCTCGCCGACTGATCGGTCAACCACCGACTTACGTGACTCCGAACCTGCAGCTCCGGGACCAGAAGCACCGGATGGCATATATCGATGCTCGGCAGTTCGTTAGAGGGACTACACCTTAGAGGATGCAAGTGCATCTGCTTGAGGCTGGATGGTTGGCTACAACGCCCATTTGGATTCACTTAAGTGTTCGGGTTGCTCCTGTACCCCTTTCCCATACTTGATCATTGGATCCTCGATATCGTAGGTCTCGTAGATTGCTCGGATGTAGTCCAGGAGAGCACTATTATTCAGCACCATGGAGGAGTCTGTCACACGTTTTAACTTTCCAGACGCCAAGTTACTGAACGTATCCCTTATCAGCTCGTCAACTCTGATGGTAATCTTTGGTACGATCTTGCGATTGATAACAATCTTTTTCCTGGATGATTCGTGTTAGGGAAGGGATAGCGGCTAAGCGCCGGTACGTTGGGAAGTGTTGTTGCGTTGTGGCGGCTGCAGTGTGATGGGAACACGAAGAGATCTGGTGAGCATGGTAATAAATTAGCCGATTGTTCCAGCGATAAAATTATTATGAACAGTTTTCGAAGCCAACTGACGGAATCGGCCTACATCGAAAGATTTTCGCGATCTTGTCAGCTTGGAGAGAAGCTTTAGGATGCTTTGGTAGCACAGTGTAAAGTTATACATCGATCTGGAAGCACATATCAGCTTAAGCTATCCTGGATTGGCTCAAAACACTCCAACTTGACGTCGACCCCATCCAAATTATCTTGGTCTTCATCGAGAACGATGACTTCTTTATTTATCTTACTGCTGTCGTTCCTCAGTTCGTCTTAGTCGAGGCAAAGCAGTTAATCGAGCATTCTTCCGACTTCAACCAACGAAGGAGCCGATACTGAGTTCTTGCTTTGAGCTTGTTTGATCAAATTCTTCATGGAAATAATCTGCCGGCATAGTTCTATCCGCATATTTCTCAGAATTATTTCTTTGGTAGGTACTTCTACAGGTTCACTCTTTGGCGG
>Ga0075152_10003843_pt1 | contig 10423 bp, 13 predicted proteins | sample JI61114C2DNA_FD_70964 | JGI IMG/M metagenome (GOLD analysis project Ga0075152, IMG submission 70964) | Wastewater effluent complex algal communities from Wisconsin, to seasonally profile nutrient transformation and Carbon sequestration -... | ecosystem: Engineered > WWTP > Effluent > Algae...
ACCGATATCTTTGGTTGGCTTTGCAAGCATGGGTTTGCAAGGTACTCCCGGCGTAATCTTGCATGTCTCCTCTAACCTGCCGATGTCACTGCCGATGCGGATGAGTTCACGGATGATTGCTGCTTCATTGGGGTATTCTGCCATCGCCTTCATCACTGCTGCCTCGTATTGCTCAAAGTTGCTTTCAGTTTGCTCGTTGTAGCTGTAGTTGTGTTCGAAGAGAGCGCGGATGAGCGCGCTTTGCATGGTCTTCTCAGCAGCCGATATCTTGAGGTTCCCCTCTACCCATCTGATGATGTACTTGGTTTATTCCTCCTTCGCGTCCATCAACAGCTTCATCAGCAGGTTCTACTTCTCAGTTGCAGAATTGTTGCCTTTGCAGCGACTTATCTTCACGAAAGTCTCGAAGACTGTGTTGATGGTCAATCGTGCAGATTATTTCTTCTTGATGAAGTAGCTGTCCATTGTCTTTTGAGTTGTTTTGGCAGTCATGGCGACATCGCCTAAATCGCCGACTGTCTGGAAGGCATCACGAATCTGCTTTTCGCTTTTCCCGCAACTTTTGCTTATCGCTTTGGTGAGGATCTCGCGACCAACACCTAGCTCTTGCTTCTCATAGTCAGGTCCCAACTTGATGACGCTCAGTAGATACGATCGAATCAAATCGTCAATGTTGCTGCGGCAGAAGGCTTTGAACAATCCACACAATGCTGTCTTCTGAAAGTTCTTCGAGTTCTCACCTTTGTAGTTGCCGACTTTCTCGTAGATCTTGGTGAGAGTGCCAAACAAGACGTCCCCAACCGCCTTGTCAACTGCGATGTCGATCCCATCGTCAACGACCGCTGAAACTACCACAGGCTTGCTCGGTTTGGTGGGTTTTGATTGGGGTTGCTTTGTCTCGAACATTGGGAACATCTTTCTCTTGGTCTAGGCAATCACTTCCACGTTGGTCTGCTTAGTGGGTGCCTCAGCCTGCTCAATCTGGTTAGGCTATGCGTTCTCAGGCTTGCTATCCTCCTCGTTGGGCTGCTTCTCAACCTACATCTTCTATACCTTCCCATACAACTCCTCGTCGGAGTCTATGGTGAAGCGGCTTTTCTTGCTTTTTGCTTGTGACATTTGGAGGGAAATCTCTTAATTTATCAAACAACTTAGGCTTAGTACTAGTGTCAGTATTCATCATAACTCGATCAATCAACGAGCACTAGCCTCGCTAAAAAATATAATATACCTCTACCTGCATCAAACTATGAAGGAAACTATCTTCGACATCATCATTCAAGTGCGACCCAAGAAAATCAAGAAGCTGCGTGTAAAGCCAACCGAGACTGAGCAGAGGCAGCAGGGGCAATAACCCACGAGTAGCGAGTAACCCTCACACATCGAGTTGGAGTGGACAACTGATTAATAACACCAGTTCGTGGCAGTACAATACGTTTAACATCAGATAGCAGCGAAGTACGGTTGTGATTACAGCACACTGAACAACCACTTCCCCCAACGTTCCCGCAAACAGATAATAAGGAAGTACGAAAGGCTTCACAAGACTATAGCGAGGCACGAACAGAGACTAGAGGAGGGACGGCGGCAGCAACGGAAATGTATCTTCGAAACCGACGTTCTAGAACTACCCACCGACAAGGAGACGGAACTAGCTTAGAGTGATTGTTGTCAATTCATACCGACGGTCCTGTGAGCAACCAATGCGCACGGGACCGTCCTACGATAACGGTCAGTTTAGGCTGCGGCCCAACTTATCAAGCTCTGCTCGCAACCTATCGAAAAAGCCTCGCTTGTACTTTGTGCAGAAGTCTCGGTTCTTGATTTGGTTGTTTTAGTTAAAGACCATCCTCACCTTGCTGTAGTCGCTGTCGTAGTAGATCCGGAAAAGACCTTCCATTGACCAAATGGAGGAAACGAAGTGGCCAGTGCCGGAGCGTTCCAGTGAGTAGATGAAGCCGTCTAGGATGAGCAGATCGCGCTTTACATACCCAACCACAAGCTCCCACAAATCCTTGTTTTCGTGAACATCGTCCAATTTGACTTTGACTTCGACAGTTGGTACGGGGTAGTGAATACCCTGATGTAGCTGCAACTGTGGCTGCAACTTGAAGATGCCCCCAGCCGTCACCTGGTATGTCTCAATACCCTCCTCTTCGAGGATGTTGAATTTTATGGGACGGTCCCGCTTGATGACTACCCTGTGCTGCGCTGATCTTTAGGTAGATTTCTCTGTCTCCTCAGTGGACTGCCTCCCCTTGCTCTCTTCACAGTCCTTTTCCGGTTTGAAAGTGTGGCTGGATTCAGCAGCCTCAACGATGCAGCCACTTCCTTGCTGCATGATAATATTGCTATAACCGGAGGTAACATCATCTCCTACGTAGCCCGTCAAGTTAGTGGCTTTTGGATTGGAAGTCACTACGGAGCTTGTTGATTTCGTTTTAGTAGTTAGCCTTGAGGTTGTCAATGCGCTTGTTGAGTTCTGCAGTTTCCAGAAGCATTTGATCAACGAACTGGTCTAGGAAATTGCCGTTCTACTGGATTTTCTGCATGCGCTGCTTTTCTAAACCGTTGACATCAGTATTTAGTCGTGCTACGTTCTGGCCCAAACTAATCAGACCTTCTTCTAATTTCCTTTCGCCCTCTGCGATGGCCTTCTTCCGTTCCTGCACCTCACCAGCAACCTTCTGCAGGCTACCCTGGAGCTTTTTAATCCTTGTGGCGAACCCATGTAACTTGTTTTTCAGGATCTTCTAGTTCTACTGATTCTGGCGTGACATGTTCACATCGAAGTTATTAATGGGTTGTTCGATGGTAGCTCGATAGACCTCCAGGTTCTTCTCCAGAAGTTTATTGGTTTCGTTGAACTCACTACGCTACTCCTCTAGAATCTGCTCAAGGAAGTTCATGTCTCGGAATAGTTGGTCGCGTTCGGATTCGTAATGGTAGGGTTGCTGCTGTGGTGCTCCGTGGTTTCTTTGGGATATCGTTTGGAGCTGCTGGTCGAGCTAGACCAGGGAATTCTCAAGCTGTCCCAACCGCTCAGGATTTGGTCGTTCAGGTTTTGGGAGGGTTCTTATGGTCTCCTCGAACCCCTGTAGCCTTGCTATGATCTGCTGAACGACTTAGGCAATCTGCCGGTCCTTCTCGCCGATGACCTGAGCAACCTCCCGTTGGAGCTGCTGATGCTGCTGCCCGCCGACCTCTAGCACGTCCTGTTGCACCGTTCCCTGCAGATTCTTGATATTGACACCCAATAGTTCCACTCGGTGCTGCTGCCTGTCGATACCTTCGTTAAGGTTTCCGATGAGCCTACAGATTCTTCAAAACTGTACGTTTTGGTGATATCATTCTTCTTGCGGAGCTATTGGAAGGACCGTTAGCACCTCGCCTCGACCTCCCTCTTGAATAGTTACAGCGGATCATTCATATTGGGGTTGGCTTCGTATTGCTGTGGTCTCATTTTTGAATGCTATATATTAAGTCGACAGCAAATCAATGAATGGGTCAGTGCAGCGATGTCCGTTGGTGCTGTTCATCCTCCTCTTCGTCAATCTTTTGCAGTATGTTGCTGATTTACTGCTTGAGTAGCTGCAACAGTTTCTGCCGACTCTATGGCTAGAGGCCATGTCGGGCAGCAAATTCCTGGGCCAGCAGCTCAGGCTGATCGATTTAGTCCTTGTACACCACTATCTGCTCGGTTTGGTGTTCGCCCAGATTTACATCAATCACCAAAAAAGGTAATTCTTCCTCTTTCGGTACTTGGGGCTCCTGCAGGCTGCTGTTATTATGCGAGTGGTTCAGGCTAGCAGATTACTTATTGAAGTACCCACGTGTAAGGTAACGGTTCTTCAGCTCGCGTTGCTTGCGACCCTCAAGCATGCGCATCATTGACTTCTAGACGTCTCGACCCGAAATTGGCTCTGGTTTGCTCGCAGTCAACCTTTTCTTATTGATTTTTGGTGCAAATGTGCACTATCTGTCCTCCTCAGCAGTGACCTCCTCGGCTTTTGAAAGGTAATTCTTATCGATCTTCTTGGTTGCCTTAGCAAGATTGTACAACTATTCGTGCTTCCTGCCAGCATCATCGTCATCACCAGCATACACCATCGATCGGTTCCGAGCATTATCGATGATTGTCGGCTTGAAGGTGCATTGCTTTAGTTCTTCTTGCTCGATTACGTTTTTCCTTCGCTCGTTCTCCTTCTGTTTCCCAAGTCTGTTCAGTATCAGGAGGTCAGCATGGCTGATGAGCCCATCCTCGGGAATTTCCACCGGTAGGTCGTGGCTTTCGATGAATTGAGTGGTCTGCTCCAGCATCTTATTGCGGTAGTTTTCGGCTAAGGCAGTGCTCTCCGGATTAATGGCCGGTTTGAACGAGTATTCTTCTACGCTGGGACTCTTCTTAAGCTCTTCAGCTGAAAGTCTATTTCGGTATAACAGGTCAAAGTGTTTTTGTAACTTGCGACCGTCAGGTTAGTTGAGGCTAAACTCATCTTCCGAAGTGCCTTACCCATCAAAGTTTGTGGGATTGATATGGTAGACTCCAAGCAAAGCCAGCAGAAACACGCAAACATTCCGAACAGTGACTCCGTGTTTCTCCAAAAGTCGGTACGCCTCATAGACAAGGCTACGTTCGTTGGAACTAGCACGATTCTCCACTTCCCTTGCCGACACAACAAACCCCAATCTAAAGAGCAGCTCATTGAAGATGATGTACTCGAGTGCTCCCGTCGCCTCATGGATATTCATCTCCTCCAGAGCAATGTAGAATTCTTTTATAAACTTCTGGGCCACATACTTCTCGGTGGTGAGACTGGGAACACCGTGTTTATCCTGGATTGGTGGAGGAAAGATTGCTAGCTCCTTCTGCTTCTCCTGTCGACGTAAAGCATCGTTGTAGAGGTTCAGTTCAACCCTTCCTTACCTTACCATATTTTTGCTTTTAGTTGTGATGGTCGGCATAAACTCGTTCTTTGGCCTATTTGGTTCCTCCGGTTGTTACTTCGCTCTCAGCCCGTAAAGTCTTTAGTGTACAGGTTGCTTTGAACCTCGGTTATTGTTACCGGCGCTTGTCATCAACTTTGGACGGAAGGTTTAATCCTTGCGCCCCTCAATCAGCTCTTCCTTGAGCTTCTGCTTCTTCTCCATCACCTTCTGGGCAAACCTGTACTGTGATTCTAGGAACTCCTCGAGCGATCGAGTAGATTCCGGACGAACATTGGTCTTGGGTTTGAACGTGCAATCTGCTAACCGTTTGCCATCAAGCTATTGCTGGAGATCGTTGAGTTTGCGCTCCTTCATTTGCTTCTGCTTTTCAATGTTCTCAGCGAGGTGTCGGTGCCTCTTACGTAGATCTTGTAGGTGCTCCTCAGAGCTTTCGTCTTTGTTACCATAGAGCAGTCGGTTGATAGTACTGTTGCTGGGTGGATGGTTTTCCTTGAGAGTACGAGGAGTCGACGAAACACTCAGCTCGTCCTGAAACGTGTGATTGTGACGGCGGCTGTTGTCCAGCGACGGCAGCTTGATCATGGCCACATGCTAGCTGATCTACTACTCCGGAAAGTTCTCCTCTAACATTTGAAAATTAACGATCGGGTTGGACTAATTAATTGGGTATAAGGCTGCTGCAGGTCAGTACGGTCGTATTTGGATTGAACAGTACCAGTATAATAGTTTGAAGGGGCTACATGTGTATGAGAGCTCGTTAGAAACCCTCCAAATAGGAGACCCAATGTGCAACAGAATTCAAGTAAGCACTAGGTTAACCATAGCGAACTGTACGAGGAGATCAGCAAGTACGCAAAGGCCGATACCCATGGACTTGCACCTCAGCGCACCACCGAGCTGTGCAAGAAGATCAACCGGTACTGCCAACTCGCCGTACGGGCTGAGCGTCAGTAATCCGACCAGTTTGAGTACAACCCTTCTAACCTTAGCTTCTTCTGCTAGAACAAGAGTTTGGACATGCTGTACAATCTGTTCCTTCGATCGCAGAGTAAGGAGGTGCTCACATGCATCATCCAAGTGGTCTCCATGATGCTGGTCAACTTCAGCCGAAGCGATTCGGTGCACTGGTTTCTCTCGAGTGCTGCAATCTCCAACCTGTTGCAGGTCAGGTTTCCATCGCTGGATTGCGAGCTGGCGGAGTACTACATCAACATGCTCAAGTCACTGTCCTCAAAGGTGGATGCTCAGACAGTCCACCTCTTCTACAACGAAGTACGAAGTAAGCTAAGTTAGAAAATTCCGACGTTTCCTCTGCTGTGGCAAGCCATTCGATTCTTCAACCATCCAGAGGCGTTGGTGAGGAACACCAGTCGGAATGTAGTTCTGTCGATATGTGGCATTAAGGAAGAGGGTGTACAACGGTACGTAGGTAGTTTTCCATTTGTGATATACTACAGTCACCTGGCTAGCCATCTCAGGGATTGCTGGTTGGCTATCGGCGCACTTCTATACAGCAAGCTAACATCAGAGGAGAAGCTTGATAAGTTGGGATTACTCGTGGAAGACCATTACGACCTTCTACTGTACTTGGATGACCTTATGGATGTCCTCACCGAACCTGCTAAGACACACCTGACGAACTGCCTGATTCGGCAGTGCTTCATACCGCTTATCAGAGACTTCCAGCACTGCCAACTCAAACTCCCACCAAAGATTACGCTGTTCATCCTATCAGTCGCATTCCGCAGCTTGAACCGGATGCCAACAGTCCTGAACGTGATCGTTGTGGTACTCTTCGGTAGGTATGTACCAAGGGAGCTCACTCTATACATGCTGGCAGCAGAGAACCAGAAACCGCTTGCCAGTTACAGCAGGAACTGGATATTCGGGAATTTTTGGGATAAGCACTTCGACATCGTCAACAAGAACTGTCGAAATCTGTTCGTCAAGAACAGCAAGGAACCTCGAGCCCGTTCTGTCTCCGATCGTAAGTTTGATGATTGACACAGGTGAAGGAGAATCCCCTCGAAGGTTGACGCAATCGACGTTGCCACCCCTAAATAACATGCTGTCTAGCCACGTACTGTTTGGCGAGTAGTTGATGCCCAGCGAGATCGACCGCGAAGCTGCTAAGGTACTCACCATCCTTAGCATTGCAGATTTAGCAGCTGTTCAGGCTGAAGATCATCGGAGGTTCAGCAGCGCGCCAGCCGAACAGCAGCATCTTCGAACTGCTGGAGGGCATGCAGAAGGACCTGCTGGAAAGCAGCTTCATCGATTTAGACGAGCTGGACGATAGCAAGAATGTCGCGGCTGTGATCAGCTGTCTCAACGTACAAAGAGAAGTCACGTAGAGCGATGACGAATCGGCAGTTGCCAACTGCATCGAAATGATAAGTCAGCTGCTAAAGGCTCCATCACAGACCAAGGAGATTCTTAAGTTCAGTGGGCTGTTTTTATCAGAACAAGTTGGAAACCTCCCTAACAGCTAAAACCTTCGAAGAGTAGTACTGCAGCTCGTGGAGATGCTCAAGCAACGCAGTGGAAGCTTCTCGGTCGAGACCTATGTGGCGGCTTCCGACCTCATTAAATTTATAGTCAAGGGGAACTCAACAGGATTGTTCGATGGATTCGCCGCGCTTACCCTCAATGAGACCGTTAGAACCGTCGCTGATAGGTTAGCAGCCTATGCTTGCAACTACAAGGACTATGCGCATCTGCTTCGGCTTTACTAGATGGCTCATTAGTCGCTGAAGACTATAGTCAACCGACAGGAAGTGCTCATGAGACTGTTGGTAAACCCAGAGGAACAGCATGTGACAGACCTGCAATCGCAGATCGTCAAGGACTTTGCAGTGTATCTTCTGTTGGCTGAGATGAAAGCATCTTACGTCGAGGGAAGCCCTAGCCTTGCTGAACTCACCAGCACACGTTCGTTCGATGTCACCGCTTCATCGATGCTCGGCAAGGAAATAGAATTTCCATAGTCGCAAGTCACTCCAGGAGAGTATAAAGAAACCGATGCAGGACTTAACTTCAAATGGTACTAAACTTCCTCTACTCAGCTTCCTCCTAATCAACAAGATCGGCTTTATGCTATCTGAAAAGACGGGTTCACATCGCGGACGTGTTATCCTGAACTGTGGCTTTGAAAGGCTGGCTTGTGAACTCCGCGAAACAGAACTAAAACGACTGTACTTTACCTATTCGGAGAAAGGCCGACGCCCCCGTAATTTCTATGTACACTTTGATAGCAACAAAACAGCTCATAACGTGAAACGAGATTTCGATGGCTACCGCCATTAATAGGCAAAATAGATGGTAGGTAACCTCATGAAGGCACTGACAAAGTGTGCAAATCCCCCACCTGTCTCCGCATTAAAAAAGCCTCCATCAATTCCCAAGCGGAGTTCACTCAATCTAATTCCAATGCCATTTGAATAGAAATCGACTGAGGCACAAAGCACCAATCGCGAACCCATTCCACCACTCACCGAGAGCCTGATGGACATGTTCTGATCGTGATAGTGTGTTGCCGCTGCTACCCTTGCCCGATAATTTTAACAGTAGTTTTAATATAATAACAACTCTGCATGGCGGTAGGTATCGAGGATGTTGCGAAGGCAGGAGAACATATTGACCGGCAGCTTGCGGAAGTCGATAAAGCAACCAAGCGAGCCCATATCTCGTTGAAAAAGATAGTGGAGGTGGTGCCTCCTGATAACGAAGCAGTCGGTAGCATACGCGGATTGCTATCCGTTGTGGAGGGGCTGTGCGGTGACTTCCGAACATTCAAAGAACTGCTGTTCGAGGGAATGCAGCAGCTTGCAAACAATTAGAAGTAGGAAGTGGAGAAGCTCAATGCTGAATTGAGCAGACAGCAAACGATAAATAAAAACATGAAAAGGGAGGTGTTGGAGCTGAATGAGCTTATCACTGACCACATTCAAATGAGCAGGAAAAAGATCGAAGAGCGTGACCAGTAAATTGCTCGGTTGAAGATCTGTTGCTCTGTACCATCATCAGCCATACCCATCAGCCTTGAGGAAGAAAAGTTCACGGAAAGCGAGCTGATGCATCGAACCAGTCTGGACACTATCAAGGAAGAGGAGGAAATTAATAACTCAAATATCAAGACCAACGATAGAAGGGAGGAAACTCAACAGCAACCCATCTCGGATCTCCGTATGGACAGCTCAAGTGTGAGGAATTCCCGGCATGAAAGTGTAGACGTCAGTGTATCAGCTATTCGGATTGATGCGAGTCCGAGCGATAAGGAACACCAACTCAAAGTAGCGCGCACGGAAGAGAGCAGTGAGCGTCGATCGAGTTCAAAGACCAAGGTGAGGTTCTTTATCGATGACTTTCGGAAGGCCAGCGAGGCTGCAGAAGATGGTGTGATAGTTGGACAACCAGTTCCTTGCCAAAAACGGCGCATTAGTAGCTTCACTCGTGGCGATGGAGCTCATACCAGCAACCTCCTGCCAGTATACCACGAGGTTATTGCAATCAACCAGCCAAGTTTGCACGACTCTGCAACAATTTCAGGCTCAAGTAGCCACTCTCACCTCTCGATTGCCCAGAATGAGAATGATGGGTTATGGACACCCTATAAAGACATCAGCCCCAAGAAGCAGGACTTCACTAGAAACAAACGTAAGCCAGCTAAGCGGTTGTCGGATGCCACCACTTATATCGAAACCAAACCGGTTTCGTCTTTGCAGAGTATGGAAAGCTGTGCTGTGAATCTTGTGGAATACAGCAGCAGTAACCTTCCGCGAAACCGTTCTGGTCGCAAGGAGAAGATACAACTTACCCAGAAGGACCATAACGACGGACATGTTAGCCCCAACTTCCTTCGAGCAGGCTCAAGAGATAAACTCAAATAGGTCGACACCAATAGCTCATCCAACAAGTCTTTGAATTCACGACCAAATTCGAAGGAGAAGCTCAGCCTAACAGTTAAGTCAACTGCTGATAGTGCCATGTCTAACTCGCAAACGGGAAACCGCCCTAGGAAATTTCCTCCCCAACAGAGCTAGCTACCTGTCGCAATCCAACACTTACCTAGGTTAGATCTGCAAGTTGGGAACAGCAATGATAGTGTTCGGTACGAGGGTGCACGCCGAAACGGTATGCGAAGTGGGAAGGGCCGTCTCGAGTTCATCGGTGGCATGGTATTTGAAGGCGACTTCAAGGACAACGTTAGGCACGGCTACGGGTACAAATGAGTTTAACACAGTGTACTGCTCGTAAATAGTAAGGAGGTGTATGCTGGAGAATGGTAGCGAGACAAAATGTGCGGACAAGGTACTATAAAGCACATGCACTTAATCCATCGACCCGATAAGCTCAACGACTCAGGCTTTCTGGCCTTCCTTCGGTAGACGTGGTATACCGGGGAGTTCGAATAGAACAAGTTTCACGGGACGGGAACGCTCCACACTGGCGTCGATAAAATCACCGGAAAATT
>Ga0075152_10003844_pt1 | contig 10422 bp, 13 predicted proteins | sample JI61114C2DNA_FD_70964 | JGI IMG/M metagenome (GOLD analysis project Ga0075152, IMG submission 70964) | Wastewater effluent complex algal communities from Wisconsin, to seasonally profile nutrient transformation and Carbon sequestration -... | ecosystem: Engineered > WWTP > Effluent > Algae...
CCCAGCCTGCAGAGTAAATGCAAAGTGAGACGATTGTCACGTCACCAGTAGAGAAGTTTCCAAGGCTCCGCACCAGCGTGGAGATTTATGTACAGACTGAAGACCCCTAAAGCAAAGAGGGAGAGACATTCCTGCGTGATGAACCACCGAAGTAAGCTGTTTCACTCGAGAAGACAACCAACAATAAAATCGTAAAGTACAAACTGCGGACTCATTCGCGATTAAAGACATCGAAAGTGAGCACACCGCATTACCAACGGCTGAAGACCGTTCAGGATTAATAACCGGAGGAGGTTGAAGAAGAAGCAACGGAACAGGATATGTTTCGGATGAAGCTGGCCAGCATTCCGCAGCTCGGGAGGATGCGCACCGTCAAGAACATGGCACCTTTCGTAGAAATGCTCATCTAAACGAATCCCTTCTTCAAAAATACACCAACAGTGCTCGTGAATTCGCTGCTCAAGGTTTGCTCAATCAGAACATTCGCGAAGAACCAACAGATCTACAAAAAGTCAGAGAAGCTCATCAGTTTCTACATTGTGCTTTGGGGGAAGGTCAAGGTTAGCGACGTGCTGGCCGACTACCGAAAGATCTGCGGGAGGGGTGAGACACTCTGCTAGCACATCCTCTTCGCCGAAGAAAAGTCCCGGCTAAGGCTGGAAAATGCCAAGGCGATCACCGAAGCAACACTCTTAGAGATTCCTGTGTACCTCTATAAGAAAATCTACGAGGAGTTAACCCTGTACGGCTATAAGAATGATTTTCTCATGATGGAAGCACTCATCCGTCGGAACTACATCGAAAAGCAGTCGCACCGCCAGAAGTGACACAACTCTCCTTCCTTTGTCAATTTATTACGCATGTCAAAATCATCTTCTGCGGAGCTTCTTCCTGGGGCTTTGACGGTTGACTCCTAATTCGATCACTTCGCTCTCTCCCGCCAAATTTTGAATGGAGTCGACCGGCTGTGCTTCCAGCTCGTACGGGTTGAAATCGTTAAGAACAACTCCTGAGGAATCCTCTTCTTTGCTCGTAAAGAGGTTTTTGCCACCAAGACGCTTCTTCTTTTTCTTGCGCCGCTGGATTTGTTCCTGTTCATTGCTATTGGCTCCGTATAGATCGTTGGCCATGGTCTTCTTGAATTTGTCGTCCATCTTCACCTCAATTGCGATGTTGGCATCGTTCATCATGTCCTTATCGATGCCTGCAAGTTCCTTGTCCAGTTCGTCCTTATCGACCAGTCTACGACCGGTTGCTGACTCAAGGTAGAATCTAAGCTCATTATGATAGACGAAGACGTTGTAGACGATATCGGTGATCAGCATCACAACGCAAACAGCGACCAATACGGTATAATGGGTGTACAGTTTGGTGTACATTAGTTGGTAAGGAGTCAGCACTTGGTTGATAAGTTGTGGGTTGGAGTCAGGGCAGTTCATATTCAGAGCTTTCATGATCCAGTTCCAGTTGTAGTAGCACTTGTAGCAAAGGAAGATGTAGATAGCTGAGTTACAATGAAAGAGTACCGAAGAGGAGGCATTTACAGACCAGTTCAAGGACGATTCGCAAGAGTCCTGTGATGAACTCCTTGGGTAGTGCTACCTTCTTGAAGCCCTCAGGATAGATAGTCGAACTGAACACCCTTCTCAGGAACAGGACTAATATTTCAACAGCGATGATAGCGAATACAGCGTAAATGGGGTAGTACACTCCTTGCTGTAGCGTCCGGAAGCTGAGGCTAACTATCTCCGAGGCGTTTGGAACGTTGTAGTTCTTCTGATAGTTAAACCGGCATTTATAATTCCATGACGGCATGCTAAGGAATCCAAGGTTGTAGTCCCAGTTGCCCGGAGTTGGGAACCCTTGCACATGGGTAAGTGCAGATAGTTGGCTATTGACTGAGTAGAATGTCGCTTCGTCTATCGTGTCGATTGTGGTATAGTTTCCAGCCCCGGCACATCCCCTGTAACTGTTGAGCAGAATGTAGTCATTGTGGTCAGGATCAACTCCTTGATCAGTATCTATCAAACAAAACTGGAATTCATCGACCTTAAAGCTTGCAATAGGATAGCTGTAAAAGGAGGAGGCTGATGTTGAATCGAATGCCGCGTAGATGCTCGGAAGCTGAAGGGAATTAATAGTCGCCATGTTATTTTCTAGTGGGAACGGCGTGTAGGAAAGGTTGACGTATGGGCATGGCTACGTCACCGGTACTATCACCAGTGAGTTTGACTTTCCGCAGATCTTGGTCTCACTGCCGAGTGTGGGCTCGTTGTACAAGCTTATTACTGAGCGCCTAATGCACAGCAAACTATTGTTACGCCAAGATGAGGCTGTCGTCGCGTTTTGCGCTTTGAGGTTGGAACATTGACGCTGGATGAGCTGGGCACTGCAATAGCCCTCCACCACAAAGGACACATTGTCACTTGCAGAGCAGTAACAGCCGTAGCCACTACCGGCCCAGTTAAAGGAAAAGGCATTTTCGTAGCCCGCGGGGCATGCGGCTGTATTGCTCAGCACTTTCAAGTCGTTTACGAAGCCTGCATCACAAACGTTTCAGTACCTTTCTTCCAGGTGTAAGCCACTTGATTTCCGTAGTAGTAGGCGTCAGAGGCCTGCATGTCTGCTAGCTGTTGGTCAGCAGCTACGGTAAAGTACACACAGACTACGAAGAAGGCCAGATAAATGAACAGATACCCCCAGAAGATCAGCGCTTTCTTCGTGTGGCTATTCATGCGTGTGCTCTCTTAGAGTTCTTCTGGATTACTGACCTGACTGTTCTGCTATTACTTCTCGCCCGAAGCAGACCCTTCGGGACTTTGTTGCACTTCTGCCATGATAATTATATCCAGTCAATGGTTATTGTGGGGGTCGCCGATTACTCAACTCGCGTCCCAGCACCACCCGTCAGTACTATTCAAAATCAATGGTTATTGGCTAAGAAAATCAAATCATTCGACGGGAGTATACATGACAGGCAGATAGTGAGATCAAGCCTTTTTGAGCGGATAATCGATGGCTCGGGTGACAGCTGTGAGTGCATGCTGCAGCCTTTCCTTCAGTATCCTCAACTCCTTTTCCGGCATTTTGCTAAAGTACCGCTCATTAGCTGACAGTATAGCGTTGTACTCCGCAAACTCTTTTTCGCTTCTCTTTTGATTCTTTACCCGTTAGTTTTCGATAATCTCCGAAGCCAGGAGTCGATGCGTTGATGCATTCATCCTCATGTAACACTATCGGTTGTATAAGTACAGCTGGTCGTCTCCAGGTTCCTTGAAGATATTCACTTCCACCACATAGGTAGATACCACGTCGCGGGAGTTGCGTTGCCCCTTGACAGGGGTAAACGAGACTCTGTACTTCTGCGGCATCAGTGGAGGCCGGAAGTGTGATTTACAGCCTTGATCGATTTACAGCAATAGCCTATCGATGTCCTTGTCTGTCATGAAGACCCCCTTGACGTAGCCATCATCATCGATTCCTATGAACAATGTGCCTCCTTCACAGTTTTGGAAGGCGCACATATATTCGAAGATGAGTGGCACCAACGTCTTCAGATTGATCTTTACAAAGGACTTGAACTCATGCTTTCGATCCTCACGGAAATCGACCTTCTCCTCAAGCCTATAGTAGGACGGAGACTGGAAACCATGGATTATCTCGGCTATTGACTCACTTTTCATCAACCCTATTGCTGAAAACGTCATGGGGTTGTTGTTAACAGCTTCGGCTTCTCTCGCCAACTCTGTCCTGTCTTTGAAAGGTGTTAGCACTACTTTGCTCTCCTTCTTCTTCTTAAACATATTCAAGATGTCGTCGAGATCCTTTTCGCACTTCGACAACAGTCCGTTACGGTTTGGTCGCTTTTGCTGAGCTTGCTTAGCAGTGTGATAGTATGGGCATATGATAAAGCGTGGATTACAGTTGCCCGGGCACTTGTCAGTACGATAGTTCTCGGGATGGTACAGGTACTAAACGTAGTTGAGGCAGTGCGCAGCATTCATCCCATCTTCAAGATAAGCAGGACTATAAGATGTTGTGCTGGGATTACGTCTGCGATCGGCCTCACCATGATAGCCAGCACACGCAAAGTTAATATCGCCAGGTCGTGGCTCTCCTTTACACTTCTTACATGGCTGTGTTTTGAATTCCTTGAATTCTTTTGTGTCGGTCATTGAAGATGTAATCTTAGTTATACCAAATTATCATTGAAACGAGCTCTTCAAAGAGAGTGCAGAGATCTACCTAACGTAAGAATTTGTATGGTTTTCTCCATCCACAATCAAAAATTAACTCATCTAATGATTGCCGATAGGCGAGATTAAAAGCAGCCCGATCGGCATGACGTCTAAACAGTATTAATGTAGATCCTCCGAAAGCTTGCTGATTGGTTCAAGGCCAACGTCACTGAAACCAAACCAGTGCTGTATGCCTTCTATTTCTACTGCGGGGTTGTATTCACTGGTACCACCTACGGCGCATGGCGAGGATTCCTTTCGTGGCTCAAGTGGAGAAGCACCAGGCCCTTAACAAAGATTACCTACAAGACCATCTAACCCATCGTAAACAACTCCATTGACTCCGGCCAGTTAGGACTGCACGTGCTCATGAGCGGGCTGATTTCGGGCATGGTTGTTGCCACCGCACCCATCTCCGTTCCCATCATCGTCTACACTATGAAGGAACGTGACGAGACCGAGCGAAGAAAACGGGAAGAAGCTGAACGAACCCGTTCGTTGGAAGGAGGCAGCAGCAGCTGATCGAAGTGACGTATAAGGCCACATATGCTATGAGCTTTTACTAATCAATATATTTCGAAACAAGCAGGAATATGAGCATTCAACCTACAGACGAACAGCTCCGAAGCATCATCAAGACCATCTTCGACAAGTACGACGCAGATAAGAGCGGGACTCTGGAAGCCGGAGAGGTTAAAAAGATCATCACCGATGCGTTTTCTAGCCGCAGTCCCGGAGTCAAGAAGGAAGTGACTGATAAAGACGTTCAACAGTTCCTCAACCATGCCGATCAGAACAGTGACGGTAAGGTGACCCAGGAAGAATTGTTCCACATCTTCCGCAAGATCCTGAACGAGGGCAAGCCACAAAACAAATGACTGCTTTACAAATTGCTGGTCGTAAGTTGAGAGGTGAGACAGTATGTGCTCCCCGTAAGACAGCAATCAAAAGGGCGAGTAACGCTCCTCACAGTCGAATTCTGTGGTATCTCGTAACAATATACAAGAGAGGGAAATCAGCTGTAGTTGTGGAAGCTTATTTTGTTGCAGGCTTCTTCCACAAGGGCTAGAATGCTGTCGTGACTGGCTTGGCGCGTCCTTCGTTCATCCTCAATTTGTTTTTTCACCTTAGCGACGAGCTGCTTAATCAACTGCAGGGTGTTATTCTCGCTTTCCACCCGCAGCTGCTTCTGAGCTTCTATGACTTCGTTGAGGTTGCGGATCTGGTTAACTGCAACTTCTAAGGTCTCGTTGTCGGTGCTTTCTCGTTAGATACTCTCTGTTTTGATCAGTTCCATTAGGGCTGGGAGCTCGGCTTCGAGGTTATGCGTCACGCTTTCTATCATCTGCTCGCGCTGCTCGGCTTCGATTGATACCTACTGCTTGAGCTGGTCCATTCGCTGTTAGAGAGCGAGCAGTACTCGATTTTCTCCCTCCTTCCTCTGTAGAATTTCGTGCTCAAGTTTGCGGTTTACCTTGTTATCCAGAGCCTCTAACTCCTTTAAACGTGTTTCGGCTTGGATAGCGTAGGCCCGATTATCCTCCTCGATAACCTTGGTGAGCTTAAGCACTTGCCCTTTCAACGTTGCCACCTTCTTATTGTAGCTATCAGCAGTGTAAGAGAAGCGCTCCTCAAGTGCTTTGATCCTATTGTCCACGTTCTCAAGGCGCATTGGTTTGCTGTCGTTGGGCTGTCGAACTCCAAGCCTATCACTAATCTTGCCCAGGCGCTCTCCGAGTGACATTTCTGGAATTTAAATATCAGTCAAACTCATAAGTCTGATTCGCTCTCCGATCAGTCTTTGATGCTGATTGCCCAATCATCATACTGATTGAATAATAGTAATGAACGCTACTCATAAGGAGCATTCAGAGTTGCTGCCAGAATAAATCGACGCACTGAAGCAAGCCTATCGGAAAGTGGACACTCGCCAGAGCGGCATGATTACCAAACAGGTCCGGCATCACATTGATTCAGCAACTCTCACAGTTATTTCTGGAGGTAGGTATCCCCATGTCGAGCGACGAACTCGCTAAAGCCGTCAAGTAAATGGACGAAAACAGCAACGGTCTGATCGAAGAGTGCGAGTTTATGGAGTTCATGAAACGCATGAAACGTTCATTTGACCTTGACAAGTATACCCAAAGGCTATTCGACCACCTAACGAACGGATCAACCGCGACCAGCGCATCTAAGAACTCAGCGAAACCACAACAACTAACCCGCTAACAGATGTAGTCCTTCCTGTCGAGATTGGACCCTTCGATTTCCAAGCCCGACTTCGAATTAATGTGGGCCGAGCTGGACACTGACAGCGACGGAAGCATAAACCGGGAATAGTTTGTTCAGTTCATGACTGGCTGGAAAGCCTGATCTGCTTTGTCGTCAGGTGTTAAAAGCAACTTCTGCTGCGACGGCATAGAAATCTTTAAATAATGTATAGAAGCACTAACAGCCCTCTGATCTCGCCATTCGAACAAGCCGAAGCAACGCACAAGGACGTGGTGATTGCTTCTCTGAAGAAGGAGCTGCACGAGTTACGTGACCTTTAGACCGACTTCGTGCGGCTGAACGACGAAATTGCTGCCTTGGAATCGAAGTATGCTCTGCTGCTTGACGAGAAGGACCGAAATGAAAAGGAACATAGGTAACCGACTTGGTTGATGTAGGGTCAAGATGGATATCAACAAGAAGACCATCCTGGACATGCGAGCAGATATCGATAGCTTGAAGCTGCAGATCCACAAGGCCAGCGTAGAGGTGGAGGATACTCTCAGGGAGAATACCACTCTGAAGAGGATGTGTGACAACCGAGCCACCGAAATCAGCTCGCTGATGGCCAGCAACCGCGAGTTATAAAAGGATAACGAACAGCGCACCGAAGAAAATAAGCAACTGACCTTCAATGTAATGCTTCCGACCAATGTAGATTAAGCATCTCAGGGATGAGAAGGCCAAGTTGGAAGCTGAATGTGAAAGAGTCACCACCCAGCTGGACAACAGCATTGCCACTCTCAAACAAGCTGAAAAGGAAGCTAGGAACTTGGAGGCAATGAATGCTAAGTATGATCATGTGCTGGCTCAAGCATAGAGAGACAATCAGCGGCTTCTGCAGGAGGTGAAGGCAAGAGAGGTCAGCTCGGCGAAGACTGAAGCCCATTTAGAAGACCTGACTGGAAAGAGTGAAGATCTTAAGGCTAAAACCCGCCAGATGGAAGCTGAATGTGCTAAGCTTGAAGCATAACATCAAGCCGTCACTCTTGCATTGGACTCTGAAGTCAATAAAAACAAAGAACTTGCTGCCAAGCTGAAGACCCTCGATAATACTATCCGGTACTGTTTGACTGATTCAGAGCAACTGAGGACGAGCTCGATCACTCTGTCAGCAAGAAAGAATCCCTGAAACGCGAACACTTTGAACTCATCGGAGACAACCGTTCCCTCAACAGCGAAATCGATAAGTGTCTGCTTACCATCCTGGAATACGAGAAGCTAAACGCAGATCTAAAGAAGGAGATCGAAAACTACATCGAGTCAGACGAGCAGGCGCGCAACCTTCTAAACCGAAAGGACCTGATGCGATCGCTTTTGGACCAAGTCAACAATAAGCTGGGTCGTACCAGCGAGCAAATCGCCCATCTTCGCTGACACCTTTACCATTCTTTAGAAACTCTATAAAAATCAGCTGCAGAAGAGCTGACGCTCCTGGTTCCGTCGGTTTAGCTATTCGTAGCGGTTGATGAGTCGCTATAGTTAGAAATCGCGGGCTGCTGGTGATTTACGGGCGATCCCACCAACCACTCGCTTGGGAATTGAGTCACCACTTGGATTGGAAAAGAGCTGGTCGTTGATCTCGTCAATCGAGGATTATGAAGGCAAGCTCTCTATGACTTTAATTTCTTGTTGCTGTTGGCGGTAGGTACGACCTCTCGGGTCCCTCCCGAAGTAGGTTGATTGGGCCATCACAGGAAACGGAATATGTGGCTAACGTTAGCTTGGTTGACAAACCAACCGCTCACGAAGGTTCCCCAACTGTGATTCATAGGCAGATCTCTCCAGTTACCTTTCAGCATGGGAGTGCTTCAGCTAGAAATTCAGTTTATCGTTCATGTGGGACAGTTCCTGCAATTTGAGCTCCACCTCTGAGAGCCGTTTAGTCAGTTGCTGCAGTTGTGTGTCTTTCTGTTTTATTGAACTCTCCACAACATCCTTCTGGTCCAGATATAGAGTCAGCTCTGATCGCTCCTTCTCAAGTTAGCGTACCCTCGCCATGGCGTCGATTTTGTCTCTTTCGGAATGTGCCAACTTAGCGGTCAGGTGCTCCACCTGCCGAACAATTTATTAATCCCTGCTTGAAAGATGATCGAGCTAGATCTTGACATTTTCGAGTTACCTCATCAGCAAGCCATTTTGCCTCTGCAGCTCGATGATGCGATCCTGTTTTGCCAGAGACTCCTCTTTAACTGACCGATTAAACTCCTTGAGCTATTCAGCTTCCCTCATGGTTCTATTGAGTTTGTCCGTAAGGTAGGCTAACTAGTCATGCGTCTTCGTCTTGAGATGCTTTTCCTTGCGGTCATGTTCAGTATTGCATTGCATCTATTGTCTCAGCTTCGTTGCTTCCTGCTTCAGTGCGTTATACTTCTTTAGAAGCTGTTCGAGTGCTAGCTACTTAGCCGTCAGTTGCTTGGCCAGCTGTTTCAGCTCTTTATCTCTTGCTTGCATCTCCTCATTCAGAAACTTGATGGTGCAGCCGTCCATCTCGTTGGTATGGCGGTACTCCTCCACCTCGCAAACGAGTTAGTGACACTGGCTCTTCAGGTATTCCTCGAAATCCGAACGGTGGTCGAACTCGCTGCCACTGCGTTCGATGTGCTAACTGGCGTGATGCTTAGTGAAAGTCTTTTCCGCCGTGCGATGATAGCTATCACGACTGCGCGAGAACTGTTTGGAATGACCGTCCATAAACTTTATTATTATACCGGAACAACAAAATTATGTTTAGGGCCACCAGCAGGCTGTTTCGCATGGCCAGCTTGCGACCTTGCCGAAGCTTTGCAACTACCAAACAACGCCAACAGCAACAACAGCAACAACAGCAGCAGCAGTCCAGATAACCCAACGATTTCAGCTCGTTTATGTAGCAAGTCCGAACCGATCCGGATATAGTACGTCGACGTGATGGTAAACTCACCTGGCGGGTTGTCCGACTCTTCATCAAGCGGTATCTCAAGTCTATTTTGATGTTGCTGGTGGGGTGGCTGGTGCAACTGGTCAAGTGGCTGGTCGAGCGGGTTAAGTACTACCCCTACTTACCGTAGGTTCTTGCTGCTAGCAGCCACTCTGATTTGGATGTGAATGGCATTTCAAATGTATTACTGTATTTTAAGGGAGCATGCGCACCGGCAGGGAGCCCACCAAGCCACCCTCCCACGAGAACATCAGCATTAGCATCAGTGTGAACCTGCGTAAACAAGGCTAAGCCAAGAGGCAGCAGCTGAGTAACGACTTAGCAACAGCGAGGGGTGATCAACCTACAATCAAACGGCAACTGCTTGCTGAAACTACCAAGCCCGTGAAGAGCAAACTACCGTCATAGGCACGTCAACAAGTCAGCCAGCATGTCGTCAGTGGTGTTAGCAAACCGCAGAGAAGCGCTCGCACTTTCAGTTAGGCAGTTTAGACTGCTCGAGTAAAGACAGGGTAGACCGTTGCTATTAGACCGAAGAAATCGAAGCTGTTAACTCAACAAACCAAGAAGAAGCCATAGCCACGCAAAAAATCTCTCTCAAACGATCCTGTCAAACGTCGGAAGAACAGTGGTTTCGTCAACAAGTCGGTCGAGAATTTGAATCGCCCGCGATACAACAAGTCACTTTCGCGCACACCCATCAAATCTTCCAAGTCCAAGTCGAAAGAGAGGGATTCTAACTCCAAGAGTAGTGGGAGGAAACTAAAACGAAGAAAGGCCAGGCTATAAATTGAGGACAAATACATTAATACGTTCGAAAACGATCCTAAGAAGATACCACAGTCGCACAAATTACCTCTGGAAGAGATGGAGCACCTCGTTAGTAAGTACAAGAAGGAGACAAGGGTTAAGCATAGCACAAGTATTGAGCCGTCAGCTGTTGCTCATAAGAAGAAAGGACATAGAAAAAACCCTACTTTGGAGGAAAAGATC